>Ga0209102_1001097_pt1 | contig 15275 bp, 19 predicted proteins | sample ConPoolayeHmetaG_FD_185483 | JGI IMG/M metagenome (GOLD analysis project Ga0209102, IMG submission 185483) | Hot spring microbial mat communities from California, USA to study Microbial Dark Matter (Phase II) - Cone Pool mat layer H metaG... ...
CTGGAGAGCATAACGCCGGATCACGCGCTCGTGCTGCGCCTCCATTTTCTCGACGGCATGCCGCTCAAGCGCATCGCGGGCTATCTCGGCGTCCCGCTGTCGACCGTCAAATGGCGCATCCATCGCGGCAAGCGCCTGTTGCGCGAGCGCCTGGGGAAGCCGCAGGGGAGAGGGGAGTCATGGACAGGGAAAAGGAAATCCGAAAGCTGATCAACGTGCTCCGCCAGACGGCGCGCGGTGCCTTTCACGCGGAATGCACCGGGGCGGGCGGCGACGCCGCCGCCGTGTGCGTCGCGCGCTACAACCGCATCCTGGCGCGCCTGTCGGAACTCGATCCGGGGGTCGCGGCCGTATTCGAGCCGCTGCCGCCGGAAAGCTCGCTTCAGGCCGCGGCCATGGCCTGCCGGCAGCTGGCTTCGTATTTCGAGGACGAGTTCGGCTGGCCTTCGCGCTGGATCCACGCCTGCGGCGCGGCATGCGACCCGGAGAGCTTCAAGGAATTCTGGCGCAAGTCGGCCAGGGACGTGCAGGACCTGGGCGAGTTCATGCGCGAGTGCGCCGAGGAATGGGCGCGCCGGCGCAAGGCCAGGGCCGGCGCGACCCCGCCGCCGCCGCCGCAGGAGTGAGTCGCTCGCCGGCCGTCAGGCTCGGAGCCTGTCGAGCACCGCCTGCACGAGCGCCTCGACGGCGACGAGTTCGGTCTTCTTCGTGGCGCGCTCGAACAGCTCCACCCTGCCCCGGCGTACGTTGGCTTCGCCCGCGACCACGCGGTAGGGAACGCCGATCAGGTCGGCGTCCTTGAACTTGACGCCCGGGCGTTCGGGGCGGTCGTCGAGCAGCGTGTCCACGCCCGCCCGCCGCAGCTCCCCATACAGCCGGTCGGCGACCTCCTGCACCTCATCGCGGTAATTGATCGGCGTGAGCACCACGGAAAAGGGCGCGATCGACTTCGGCCAGATGATGCCGTCGTCGTCGTGATAGAGCTCGACGGCGGCGCACATGATGCGTTCGACCCCGATGCCGTAGCTGCCCATCACGATCGGCACCTGCCTGCCGTCGGCCGTCAGGACGGTGGCCCCCATGCTCTCGGAGTATTTCGTCCCGAGCTTGAATATGTGCCCCAGCTCGGCCGCCTTGTAAACCTCCAGCGGCTTGCCGCACTGGACGCAGGCCTCGCCCGCTTCCACCGTGCGCAGGTCGGTCCAGATCGGGTGGAAGTGCACGTCGGGTGTGACGCCCTGCAGGTGGTAGTCGTTGCGGTTGGCGCCGCAGGTGAGGTTCTGCCGTCCCTTGAGGGCATGGTCGGCGTAGATGGGGACGTGCGCGACGCCGACCGGGCCCAGGCTGCCGGCGTCGGCGCCGAAGGCCGCGCTGATCTCCTCGGGGCGGGCGGGCCGCACGAGAACGCTCCGGACGGCGGCCATCAGCTTCGATTCGTTCAGCTGATGGTCTCCGCGCACCAGAAAGAGGCACGGCCGGTCGGCGACGATATAGACCAGCGACTTGATCTGGTGCGAGGGCGGAACGCCGAGGAAATCCGCTATTTCGGCGATGGTCCTGCGGCCCGGCGTATGGACCGGGCGCGGCTCTCCCTCGGCAGGCTCGTCCCGGATCTCGGGGATGCGCGAGCGCGCCCGCTCGAGGTTGGACGCGTAGCCGCATGCGCAGGAGACCACGTAATCCTCCCCCGCCTCGGTCCGCACCATGAACTCCTCCGATTCGCTCCCGCCCATCGCCCCCGAGCTGGCCTCGACCGCCACGAAGCGCAGGCCGCAGCGGGTGAAGATGCGGCAGTAGATGTCGTGGTGCAGCTTGTAGCTGCGGTCCAGGCCCTCCCAGTCGACGTCGAAGGAGTAGGAATCCTTCATGATGAACTGGCGCAGGCGCAGCAGGCCCGACTTGGGGCGCGGTTCGTCGCGGAATTTGGTCTGGATCTGGTACCAGATCTGCGGCAGGTCCTTGTACGAGCGTATCTCCCGGCGGGCGATGTCGGTGAAGACCTCCTCGTGGGTCATCCCCAGGCACAGGTCCCGCCCGGCGCGGTCCTTGAAGCGGAACATGTTCTCCCCCATGTCGCTCCAGCGGCCCGTCTGCATCCACAGGTCGGCCGGGTGGAGCGCCGGGAGGAAGAACTCCTGCGCGCCGGCGGAATCGAGCTCGTCGCGGATGATATTCATGATTTTCAGGGCGGTCCGCTGCCCCAGGGGGAGGTAGGAGTAGATCCCGGCGGCGAGCTGGCGGACGAAACCGCCGCGCAGCAGGAGCCGGTGTGAAGCCGATTCCGCGTCGGCCGGGTTGTCCCGCAGCGTCGGAATGAAGGTTCGCGACCAGCGCATGGCAAAGCTCCTGTCGTCAGAAGGTGATATGCAGACGCTTCATTCTAGGGGAGCGCCGCAGCCAGTCAAGCCCAATCGCGGCCGGGATTTGATTCCCTCTGGCAGTAGGCTGGACTGGGATGGTCAGGCAACTTGTGGGAGGGCGATATTCGTGATTCCGGCGCAAGAGCTGAGCGCGATTCTGGGTCCCGGCGGGCAGGTGGCGCGGGCGCACCCGAGCTACGACCACCTGTCGCTACGGTGCGCTGGGGCGGCGCGTCAAGAAGAGCTGGAATTATCTCGAATATTTCTGGCAGCGCACGGGATCGGTCGTCTACGTTTACGGCGCCGGCGGGGAAGTTCTCGTCGAATACCGCGACGATCCGGGAGGGAGCCATGGGCCGGAAACCTCGACGGCGTATACTATCCACATGGGATCGACCCTGGCAGCCCGGCGGGTGACGGGGACGCTTTCGGGCAACGCATATGCCAGGACGGAATGGCTGCACCGCAAGCACCTGCAGGAGGCCGTGGGAGCGGACCACTGGAACATGTCGGGCTGCACGAACTGCTCCTGGAGCTGGGCCTGCGGCGAGCCTTTCGGCTCGGGCGGGTCGGATCAGTTAGCCGGGCACAAGGACGACCCGGAGACCGGGATGAAGTACTTCGGCGCGCGTTGCTACCATGCGACCTCGGCGCGCTGGATCTCCGCAGACAGCGTCCTAGCGCATGCGCATGATCCCCGGTCCCTCAACAAGTACGCCTACGTCCGAAACGATCCGGTGAACCTGGTTGATCGTCTCGGGCAATGGTACGAGTGCGCCTATTACAGCGAGGGCCAATGCCAGTGGTACTATTTCGATCCAACTCCGCACATTCAGTTTTGGCTCCACGAGGGCCAGGACCCATATGAGGGAAGCGGCGGAGGTGGCGGCGTCGAATTTTCCCTGGCTCAATTCCTTAACGACAGGGAAGCCGTATCTTACGCGCTGAAGCACCGCATTTTCGTAGGCCCCGATGGTACCGATCGCTGCAAGGACTTTCTCTTGAAGCTGATTGCAGGCCTCGAAGGAGAACTCACGGAAGGCTTCAATCTGCAGACTCTGATCGACAACATCTTGGCCGCCGAAAAAGAGGTCGACCCACGCCTGACGACGGCCAATGCGAGAACGATCGGCAACAAGATCCAAATGTCGCCTACCCCCAAGGAGCGGATGGGCAACGACTGGGTGTCCATCCTCCTGCACGAAGGGTTTCACCTGCAAATGAGCAGCAGGCGCGGGTCTCAAATAAATGACTACGTGTTAGGACGGCAAGCAGCCATAGTTGTCAACTATCCAAAAGAAAAGGTTCGGGATGACCCTAGCGGCTCGCAAATGGCAAAGCAAGTCTTTGGTGAAGAATGCGGCCCCGGGAAGATATCTTTTCTCCCGTAACAAGCACACAAAGGAAACTGAGCGCAATGCTTAAACAGTGCTTGAAAGTCTTGGTTTTTTGTATCCTATTGTTATGGAGTGCTCTTTCATGCACGCCTGCCAATCACATATCCTCGCGTGATTGCTGCCGAGATCTTTCGGCAACCCTGATAAACAATCCGCCTCCGAGTCCTTCGGGCGACGCCAATCCTTGGGGTTATGTTGAGAATCGCTACCCTAGGGGCAGCATATGGGCCGAAGTTTTGCTACTCCCGGGCGACAAACTAAGGTTTTATGTTACTGCCGACGGCGGAAACACGTGGACCCGAGACAATGAATACCAGTCGTCATTTGAGAAGGCGCTGTCCAAGGAGGCGATTATAGAACACTATCTGAGCCCCTTTGACGACACCGTCAGATACAGGAGTGTGTGGGTCAAAGACAGGTATCTGACTGAACGTTCTGTGGATGGCGGCAAAAGCTGGACTAGGATCGAAAACCGAGTGAAGGGCTGCAACGCGACGCTGGATTGGGAGCGTTCCTACTTTCACCCGCGCCGGCCAAGGACAATTTACGTTCTTGGTTCGTTGCCGGGTGATGAATCGCGCCATCGCGGGATGTATGTTTCCGAGGATGCCGGCGATTCGTTTTCCTTCATGTACCAGGTGGACCGTTGGAGTCGGGGTTTTGCCGTGAGTGTGTCCAATCCCCTCATCATGTACGGCGCCGGGTTGGACGGCAGTCTTTTGAGGTCCACTGACGGCGGAGAGAATTGGCGATTGGTAAAACATAATGACGATATTCGCCGGCCTTACCGGCTGGAGCATGAGGGGCCACCCGATGAAGATGTTCAGAGTGATGTCATTTATGACATCGACATCGACCCATCGAACCCGGACACCGTTTACGTTGCGTGCGGCAAGGGTCTGCTGCGAACTCTGGACGGCGGACGCACCTGGTGCGTTCTCGATCTGGGGATAACGGAAGCCGATGGAATTCACAGTGTGGCGATCTATGACAAGAACCCTTCGGTCATTTTGGCCGGCACGTGGAAAGGATTGATGCGTTCGACGGACCGCGGTTGCCGCTGGGAATCGATCGACATTCGGGCACGGCTCCGTCAATAAGACGGGGATGAATCACATGGTCTCCCTTGGTGGCGGCCGTCATGTCACTGTGACATCGTCAGCGCGCTCACGGCGCACCCGAGCGCCCAGGAGGCATGATCCCAGATCGCTTTGGTGAGGCTCTGCCCGCGCGCGACGTCGCGGGCTTCCCGCAGGGCGGAAGCGGCAAAGACCGTAAGGGCCGAGATCAGAAGAAGCGGCAGGCGCTCGGACGGAAGCCAGCTGGTCACTCGGGCCAGGGCGCGCAGCACGGTGAATGCCGCAAGCACCGCGCCGGCCGACGAAAACAGGTGGATCAGGAAGCGCTCGGCGATCTGGCCTGCGGGCTCCCGCGTCATTTCTCCTTCTCCGTGCCCCAGCTGACCAGATTCTCCGTGGTCAGCATCTCAATCCGCCTGGCTTCGATGCGCCCCGGCCCAGCACAGCGGGATCCCCTTCGTCAATGGCGAGCGGGTCCAGAGCGAGATGACGCATACCGAGATCGCGATGGCGGCAATCGCACAGGCCCGCAGCCGCGACTCGCCGGCCAGGACGGCGATCCCCCAGGAGCCGAGGCCGGTGACAAACGAGGAGGCCGCAATCGACACGCCGAGCCGCACCCAGGCCTGCACGCGGCCGGATTTGACAAGCTCGGCGGCAAACGCGCCGAGAGCCTCAAGCGGGTTCAGGACCACCTTATCTCTTCGCCGCCGCCACCGCATCCACGGCGCTTTCGCCGAGGATATAGGCGACGACGATCCCGGCGAAGGTCAGGATGGTCTCCGACGGCAGGTTCAGATCGAGCCCCTGGTTGAGTACCACCAGAGCTCCGCTGATCACCGCCAGGATGAACTTCCTCGACTTCAATTTGGCAAGCATTTCAATCTCCTTTCAGGGTTGAGTCATCAGGCCGTAATCACTTCGACGCTCTCGGGATAGGTGCGCTCGAGCTCGGGCCTCGTGCGGTGGCAGTCGCAAAGCGAGCGCGTCCACATGCCGACCGCCCCGTAGCGGTCCGTCGGCCGGCCGCAAACGGCGCACGGCTCGAAGCGCCCTTCGTGCCGGCCGTCGAGCTTCATCTTGTGATCGAGCAACCACTGCCGGTAGCAGGCCCGGGCTTCCTTCCTCCAGAATCGCCCATGACGGGCGATCTCTTGTGCATCCGCTATGCAGGTCGACTACGATTCGGATCGCACGCTGGCGGCGATCCTGCGCGAAAGCTCATCCCTTGCTGTCGCCCAGGGCGGCCATGAACTCACTCCGGGGGGAAAGCCGCCCGGGACAGCGCTTGTAGGGCGGCCAGTCCGAGTGCCGGTAGACCCGCCCGGGCGGTATTCCAAACATCCGCATGAGCGACCCGGCGAGCCGAACCAGTAACTCCAGGGCCTCCGGGACGGGCGGCGCAAGGTCGAAGTTGCCGGCCAGGCAGATCCCGAGGCTCCGGCCGTTCATTCCCCCATCCCGGCAGTGCGCGCCGGCCTCGTCCGGCATGCGCCCAAGCATGATGTCGTAACGGTCGTTGACGAGCTCGATGCCGAAGTGATAGCCGATGTCGCGCCGGCCCTGCGTCTCGACGTGGTAGCGCCGGATCGCCTGCCACGTTCTTCCGGCGGCGGAGCTCCAGTGATGATGGTTCCCATCCCTGCCGGTGTTTGAATCACAGCCTGATCAGGGCCGGGATTTGATTCCCCCTGCGAGTGGGGTAGACTGAAGCGGTGGAAAAACCGGCGGGGCGGCGATTCCTATGATCCCGGCGCAAGAGCTGAGCGCGATTCTGGGTCCCGGCGGGCAGGTGGCGCGGGCGCACCCGAGCTACGAACACCGTCCGGGGCAGATCCGGATGGCCCAGGCCGTTGCCCGGGCCATCGAGGAGCGGTGTCACCTGTGCGTCGAGGCCGGGACGGGGACGGGCAAGACCCTCGCTTACCTGCTGCCCGCCATCTTCAGCGGCAGGCGGGTGATCGTTTCCACGGGAACGCGCAACCTGCAGGAGCAGGTCTTCTTCAAGGACGTGCCCTTCCTCGAGCGGGCGCTGGGCCGTAAGATCTCCGCCTGCTATATGAAAGGCCGCAGCAACTACCTCTGCCTGAGGAAATTCTCGGAGCTCGATGCCGAGGGCGGCCTGCTGGCGCCCCAGGAGTGGGAATACCGCGAAGCGATCCGCCGATGGAAGGATCGCACGGAGACCGGCGATCTGGCGGAACTCAGAGAACTACCCGAGGACCTTCCGTTGTGGCGCCGGCTCGATGCCCGGCGCGAGACCTGCACCGGCCAGAAATGCACGGATTTCGAGAACTGCTTCGTCACGCGCGCGCGCCGGCGCGCGCTGGAATCGGACATCGTGATCGTCAATCACCATCTGTTCATGGCCGACCTGGCATTGCGGCAGGGGGATTTTGCCTCGGTGCTGCCCGACTACTCCGTGGTGATCTTCGACGAGGCGCACGAGCTCGAGGATGTGGCGACACAGTACTTCGGGGTGATGGTGAGCAACTACCGGATCGAGGAGCTCGTGCGCGACACCGACAAGGCGCTGGAGGAAAGCCGGCTCGAGTCGTCCGCCGTGCGCCGCCAGACGGCCAAACTGCGCCCGCTCGCGGAGGAGTTTTTCGGGCCCTTCCGGGCGCGCGAAGGACGCTTCCCCATGGAAGAGCCGCGCGGGGCGTGCCGCGGCCCCGAAGGCGCGCAGGAAGCCTACCGGCGGCTCATGTCCGCGCTGGCTCTGCTCGAAAGCGGCCTGCAGGTCCTGCCTTCGGGCGGGGATGTCGTCGAGGCGCTGGTGCGCCGCGCCGCAGAACTGCGGGCGGAACTGGGCTTCATCATGGAATCCGACTCCCGGGAGTACGTCTACTGGTTCGAGGTGCGCGGCCGGGGCGTGTTTCTCTGGGCTTCGCCGATCAATGTCTCGTCCATTCTGGCCGAGCGCCTCTTTTCGCGGATCGACACGGCGATTCTGACCTCGGCCACGCTGTCGACGGAGGGCAACTTCCACTTCATCCGCGCGCGCCTCGGCCTCGAGGAGACGCGCGAGCTCGTCGTCGATTCCCACTTCGATTTCCGCGAACAGGCGATCTTCTACGTTCCCAGGGAGATCCCGGAGCCGCGCGAGCCGGGGTGGGCGCAGGAGGCATGCGCCCGGCTCGAGTCGATTCTGCAGGCCAGCCGCGGGCGGGCGTTTCTGCTGTTCACGAGTTACGCCCAGATGGAGCTGATGTACGGCATGCTGCAGCCGCGGCTGCCCTTTCCCATGATGATGCAGGGCGAGATGAGCCGCAGCGGCCTGCTCGAGCGCTTCCGGGCGACCCCGAACGCGGTCCTGTTCGCGACGAGCAGCTTCTGGCAGGGGGTGGACGTGCAGGGCGAGCAGCTCAGCTGCGTGGTCATCGACAAGCTCCCCTTTTCGGTGCCGAGCGAGCCGGTCGTCGCCGCGCGCATCCGCTTCCTCAACCATTCCGGGGGCAACGCTTTTTACGACTACCAGATCCCGGAGGCGATCATCCTCCTGAAGCAGGGGCTCGGGCGGCTGATTCGCAGCCGGACGGACCGCGGCGTCCTGGCGCTCCTCGACAAGCGCGTGCTGACGAGGAGCTACGGGCGGACGTTTCTGCGCAGCCTGCCGCCGGCGCCGATGACGCACGATCTGGCGGAAGTGCGCAACTTTTTCGCGCGCGCCGGATCATAATTCACCGGAAGCCCTGCCTGCCGCGCAAGTTGACAGCGGCTTGCGGGCGGCCATAGAATGAAAAGCCTGCTTTTGTCGGCGGGTTTCATTGGAAAGGCTTCTAGGAGGCGAAATGTCAAACCGCATTTGCAAGCCTGTCGTTCTTATCGTGCTTCCTCTCGTTTTGCTTCTCGCCCTGCCGGCCTTCGCCCAGAACCGCATCATCCGGGGCAAGGTCGTCAACGAAAACGGCGAGCCGATCGTGGGTGCCCAGGTCACGATCATGGGAATGGACATCAAGCGCGAGTACAAGGTCAAGACCGACAAGAAGGGCGAGTATTTCTACATGGGGCTTCCCACGGGCGTCTATCGCGTGGTGGTGAGAGCCCAGGGATACGAGCCCGACTTCCAGCAGGGCATCCGGCCGATGCTCGGCGACGAAACCAAGGTCGATTTCACGCTGCAGCCCGGCGACATGAACCGCAAGCTGGCCTATGAGCTGTCTCCCGAGGAACTGGCCAAGCTCCGGCAGGACATGGCCAAGGTCGAGGAGCGCAAGAAGGCTTCGGCGGACGTCAAGGCGGCCTTCGACGCCGGCTTGGCGCTGGCGGCGCAGGGGAAGTACGCCGAGGCGATCGCCGAGTACAACAAGGCGCTGGAAAAGGATCCCGACCAGGCCTATATCCAGGCGAACCTCGCCGACGCGCTTTCCAAGCTCGACCGCAACGACGAGGCGCTGGCGGCCTACCAGAAGGCCATCGCACTGAAGCCCGACGATGCCGCCATGTACACCAACATGGGCGTGCTCCTCGGGAAGATGGGCAAGACCGAAGAGTCGCAGGCGATGTTCAAGAAGGCGGCGGACCTGAATCCGGCGGCGGCCGCGCAGAACTTCTACAACCTGGGAGCGACCCTGGTCAACAGCGGCAAATCCGCGGAAGCGGCTGAGGCTTTCCGGCAGGCCATCAAGGCGGATCCGAATTACGCCGAAGCGTGGTACCAGCTGGGCATCTGCCTCTCGGGCGATCCCGCGACCATGCCCGAGGCCGTCAAGGCGCTGCAGAAGTACATCGAGATCGGCAAGAACATGGAGCAGATCGAGGTGGCCAAGCAGCTGATCCAGGCGATCAAGAAGTGAGCCGTGCGCCGCGGGCCGTCAGTCGGCGGCGAAGAACTTCTCGGCGCGCGTGCAGCCCACATCCGCCAGGCTCTGGAGCGCCGCCAGGGCCGACTCGGCCACGATCGAGCTGCGGTCGTGCACCAGCTCGATGATGCGGTTGAGCGTATCGTCGGATATCTCGTTGGGCCGGTGCCAGTAAGCCACGGCCAGCTCCGACAGCGAATGGGCCCGGATCTCGGCGTTCCGATGGCGCGTCAATTTCACCAGAACTTCCAGTGAGCGCGGGCCGCCTTGCTGCGCGATGGCCCCCAGGGAATCCAGTATGCACTTGCACAGGCGGATCCTGTCCCTGCCGATCTGGTCGCCGGTCAGTACCGGGAGGAAAAACTCCGCCGCAGCGTCGTCCCCCAGTGCGCCGATGGCCTCGATGACGGCCACTTGAAGAGCTTGCGGCCCGCCCTCCCGCCTGACGCAGGTTTCCAGGAAGACCTCCTTGAGCGGCTCCAGAAACTCCCGGTCGCCCATGGCGCCCATGGCGTAAGCCGCGAACTCGCGCCGCCTGGCGTCCTTTCCCCGGAGCAATTCCAGCAGCGGCCGGTGGAAACGCTTGTCGCGCAGCACGCCGATGCGCGGTATGATTTCGAAGAGGTCTTCGACGCTCCCCGACTTCATGATCGAGAGGCAGTCCTGGATCATCTCTTCCGAGAAGCGGGGCTTTCCGGAACCGGACCTGTCTTTCAATTTCAGCGACCCCAGTGCGCGTTTTGAAACTGCATCACCCGCCGGGATTCCCGGCGCCGCAAGGGATTATATGCCCGCGGCGGCATCTTTCCATAGGCAAAAAACGTTTCCTGCGGCCCGGGCGGGCCCGTCCGTTTCACTTTGGGCCGTCCACGAATCTGCGCTTGCATTCCTCGGAGCAGAAAAACAGCTCCTCCCCGCGGCGCTCCAGGCGGATGGCCAGGCGCCGGTCCATGTACATGCCGCATACCGGGTCCTTGACCATTTTCCCCGAAGCGGGGTGGGGCGCTCCTCCGGTGGGATTGCGCATCGCACGCCTCCTGCTAAGCAGGGGAGACAGCAGGCGCTGGACGATCCAGAGCGTGGCGAGGAAGGCGGCGACGCGAAGTATGAAGGACAAGAAGGCTTGCAGCACGATGCACCCATTGCGCGGAAGGTATCGGGTTCCGGTCCCTCCCGCCGGCTCCCCACCCGATGATGTTACGCAAACCGGGCCGTATCGATCAAGCCCGAGTCGTTTACGGCCGGTCGCCGGACCCGCGCGCCGGGACGGCCGGCGCCCTCTCGCTCGGGCTCTCCAGTATGAGCGTCACCGGTCCCCAGTTGACGAGCGAGACATCCATCATGGCCTGGAACAAGCCGCTCTGCGCATCGGGAACGAGTTCCCTGACCCGCTCGAGGAAGTCCCCGTATAGGCGCTCGGCCTGCTCCGGCGGGGCGGCATCCGAATAGGAAGGGCGGCGCCCCTTGCGGCAGTCGCCGTAGAGCGTGAATTGCGATACGAGCAGAAGCTGCCCGCCCGCCTCGCGCAGCCCGAGATTCATGCGCCCCTCGGCGTCGTCGAAGACGCGCAGCTCCACCAGCTTCTTCGCCATCCAGGCGAGATCGGCGCTCGAATCGTTGCGGCCTATGCCCACCAGGACGAGCAGACCCCGGCCGATGCGGGCGATCTCGCGCCCGTCGACCGACACCGACGCGCCCCTGACTCTCTGCACGACGGCCTTCATACTTCCTCCGATGAACCCGCCGGGAGGCTCTTGCCGCAATACGAAACGCTCCGGCTCGTACATCATAGCAGAGCCGTGGTCCGCAAGCCCAGGCTGCCGCCGGCGCACGGCCGGCCCGCGGGAGCGGACGGGGCGCGGCGTTGACACGATCGGTCCCGTTGAGTATATTGCCATCGTTTTTGCCGAGGGGATCCGTGAGTCGCGGGACGCCGCCCACCTGGAAAGATCACGGTATGACATGCCGACCCAAATGGCCGTCCCCCCTCGCACGCGGCTCGGGGGGGGCATCCAGGTGAATCCCGATCTTCGCAACCTGATCGCCCTCCAGGACATCGACCAGAAGATCGCCAGGATTCAAAAGGAAATCTCCGAAGTTCCCGCCAAGGTGCATAACCTGCAGGCGGAGCTGCAGGCGATCACCGAGGCCCATCAGAAGGCTGCGGCGCGCAACCAGGAGCTGGCCAAAAAACGGCGCGCGCGCGAGGGCGAAGTGGACCTGATGCGCGCGAAACTATCCCGCCTCAAAGACCAGCTGATGTCGGTCAAGACCAACAAGGAATACACGGCGATGCTCCACGAGATCCAGGCCGCCGAGGATCAGATCCGCACGGCGGAGGACGAGATCCTCGATATCATGGAGGCTCTGGAATCGATGGAGAAGGATCTCAAGCAGGGGGAAAAAACCCTGAAGACGCGCACCGCCGAGATCCAGCAGGCGATCGCCGCCGCCGAGGCTTCCGTTCCGCTCCTGGAAAAGGAAGCGCAGGAATTGCAGGAACGCAAGCAGGAACTCGAGCGGCTGATTCACGAGGATCTGCTCGAGCGCTACCGCCGCATCGCCGAACTGCGCAAGGGGATTGCCCTGGCCGAGGCGAAGGACGAGCTGTGCAGCATGTGCCATGTGCGCATCCGCCCGCAGGTCTACGCCGATCTGCGCCAGGGGGAGAACATTCACTCCTGCGAGAGCTGCTCGCGCATCCTGTTTCTGCGCAACGCCGGCTGAATCGCCCCGCCTTGTGAGCGCGCTCCCGGATCTGCTACCCTGTTGGCGTGACCGCGATCCTGCCCGCGATATGGTTCTGCGTGGCTCTGGGCGCCGGGGGCCAGGCCGCCCAGCGCGGGATCATTCTCTCCGTCGCTTTTTTCGGCAACGAGAACATGGACGAGGCCACGCTGCTCCATGCGATGCGCGTCACGCAGGAGGGCAACTGGTACAGCCCGGAAGTGCTGCGCTTCGAGCTGAAGGAGATCGAGAGGCTTTACCAGGAAAAAGGCTTCCTGAAGGCCCGGGTCGGGCCGCCTGAGGTGAGCGAGAGGCGTCTCGAAAGCGGGCGGCAGGGAGTGGCCATCAGGATTCCGGTTGCCGAGGGCCCGCTGTTCCGTCTCGGACGGCTCGCGATCCGCGGCGCGGAAGTGCTCGCGCCCGCGACGCTGCTGCAGATGGCGCCCATCGAGCCCGGCGGGCCCTACAGCCGGCCGCTGATGATGGAATGGATCGAGCGCCTGCGCAGCAGCTACCACGAGCTCGGCCGCATCCGCTTCGAGGCGCGCCTGCACGAAGAGGCGCGCGAGGCCGAGCGCACGGTGGACTGCACGCTGGAGGTCAGCGAGGGTGCCGAATACCGCGTCGGCAGGATCACCGTCGCCGATAACGCCGTCGACGCGGCCGAACTGCGCCGGCTGCTGCTCGTCGGCGAAGGCGGCGTATACAACCCGGAGATGCTTCTCACCAGCATCCAGTACATCAATATGAGCAAACGATACCGGCCGTTCGGGCCCTCGGATGTCGAGGTGCGCGTCGACGACTCCGCCCGGACGGTCGACCTCGTCTTTCACCTGCGTCCGCAGGGAAAACCGGGCCCCGGCCCGCGCACCAAACCGCCCGGCAGCGCACCGGAGGGATCGTGAAGCTCTTGCGATTGTCGGCCTTCTTCCTTGCGGCCCTGCAGGCCGCGGGCGCACCCGCGGCCGGAGAAAAGGCGGCGGCGCAGGAGCCCCAGACCACGATCCGCACGGAAGTGGCTCTGGTGAACGTCATATTCTCCGTCGTCGACAACCGCAACCGGCCGGTGCCGGGCCTCAAGGTTTCGGATTTCGAGCTTTACGAGGACAAGCGGCGCCAGAGCATCGATTTCTTTTCCGAAATCGATGAAGCGAGCGACGTGCCGCTGACGATCGCCCTTCTCGTCGACACGAGCGGCAGCGTCAAGAACAAGCTCGATTTTGAAAAGCGGACGGCCGCGGAATTCTTCACCAGCGTCCTGCGCAGGCGGAAGGATTTGGCCCTGATCATCCAGTTCGACTCCGAGGTCAACCTGGTCCAGGACTTCACCGACGATCCGGACCGCCTCATCGACGCGCTCGACAAGCTGGAGGCGGGCAACAGCACGTCGCTGTACGACGCGGTCTACCTGGCGGCGGAAGAGAAGCTTCGGGGCGAGGCGGGCCGCAAGGTCATCGTGGTCATCACCGACGGGGAAGACACTTCCAGCCGGCTCTCCAAGAGGGAGGCCATCGAGGCGGCGCAGCGGAACGACATCCTCATCTATGGTATCGGGGTGCGGGGCGAGATGGGGACCGACTTCGGCGTGCTCAAGCAGTTCGCCGAGGAGACCGGCGGCCGCTTCTTCTCGCCGCGCGCCGACTTGCGCGAGATCCGCGAGGCTTTCCGCGCGATCGGCGAGGAATTGAAAGGGCAGTACAGCATCGGCTACCGCTCGACCAATCCGAGGCGGGACGGGGCCTTCCGCGCGATCGAGATCCGCTGCAAAGTCAAAGGCCTGCGGGTGCGGGCGCGCCGGGGCTACTACGCACCCAGGGGTTAGGCCGCTGCAGATCCTCGGTCAGGGTGCCAGCACCTTCTCCACGCTGTAAGGACGGTAAACAAAGAACTGGGAGTCCCGATCGCGCGCTATCTGGTAGATTGCATCCCTGCAGGTTTCGCACTCGTCCAGATGCTCGAAGAGCCGGAGCTTCTGGTCGAGGTTCAACTGGCCGTCGAGGTAGCGGACCAGCATATCGAAGCTGCACTCCATCATAAATGCCTCCACAGGAAGCCTTTCTGAGTACATCGGAGGCGCGCCGGCAAATCTTCAAAACTTTTTCGAACAAATCGGCGTCTATGAAAGTATTAACAGGACGACGGCAGGAACGAGCGAACTGAAGGGTGGACAAGATGTCATCCGCAAGCATGGATTGGGAGCAGCCCCGGGAGCGGCTGGCCCGGCTCATCCTGGATGTGATCGAGGCGTGGCCGGATCGCGACCGGCGGATCTTCGTCGCAGCCCGCTACCGCGGCCTGAGCCTGGAGCGGATTGCGCGCGAGCACGGGATGCCGACGGGCGAGGCGCGCCTCGTGGTCGAGGACTGCGAGCGCAGGCTTTACCGGGCGCTGCGGCGCTTCCGCAAGGAGGATGAAGCTCCCGCGTCGGCCGCGGGCCGCGGCGATCGCATGCACTGCATGCTGAGCCGTCCCCGGATTTGACGGTCCGCCTTTCTCTCCAACCGGGACGGTCCCGAACCAAAGCGAATACTCTTCCATCGCGTTGACTCCTTCGAGTGTGAGAAAGCTGTCAGCCATCAGCTGTCAGCCGTCAGCTGTCAGCTGTCAGCCGTCAGCCATCATGGATGCGAGAGGGGCTGAAAGCTGAGAGCTGAAAGCTGAGAGCTGAATGCTGAATGCTGACTGCTCGAGCGCCGACGGTCATGCTCCCTGCCGGCCGACTCACCGTCCAAGAGTGCAGGTTTGACGCGCGCGGTCGATATAGTCAGTGCCCCTCGCACGGACAACGGGCTCGAGGAGTCACTGCTTCATGGATGCCGGCACGGCTGCGGCGGACATCATAATTCCCGTTCACAACCGCTTCGCCTCGACGCGCAACCTGCTCGAGGGCATTTACCGATACAGCGA
>Ga0209102_1001098_pt1 | contig 15265 bp, 11 predicted proteins | sample ConPoolayeHmetaG_FD_185483 | JGI IMG/M metagenome (GOLD analysis project Ga0209102, IMG submission 185483) | Hot spring microbial mat communities from California, USA to study Microbial Dark Matter (Phase II) - Cone Pool mat layer H metaG... ...
GAGCTGGGGGTGGTGGACGAGGGGGGTCGGCTGCGGGAGCCGGAGGAGGTCGAGTCGGCGCCGGAGAAGGTGAGGCGGCGCGTGAGGCGGAATGGGGGAGGGCTGGAATTCGTGCTGGCGCCGGCGGAGGAGGCGCAGGGCGGCAAGCCGGTGGCGATCAGCGCCCGGGATGTGCGGGAGCTGCAGCTTGCGAAGGGAGCGATCTGCGCGGGCATTTCGCTGATGTTGAGCCGGCTGGGCGCGGAGACGGATGAGGTGGAGGCGCTGCTGCTGGCGGGCGCGTTTGGCAACTACATCAGGCGGGAGAGCGCGATCGCGATCGGGCTGGTGCCGGCGCTGGACGCGGGGCGGATCGTCTCGATCGGGAACGCGGCGGGCGTGGGGGCGCGGCTGATGCTTTGCTCGCGCTCGCTGCGCCGCCGCGGGGAGGAGATCGCGGAGCGGGTGGAGCATGTGGAGCTGTCGGAGCAGCCGGGCTTCTACGACCATTTCGCGGAGGCGATGGCCCTGAGGCCGCGGCCCCGGGTCGCCGGGTAGGCGGCCCCAGGGCCGCGGGCGGCGCGGCCCGAGACAGGCAAAGATACAAGGAGGGCTGTTGAATGGCTGTGATCGAGGAGCTGAAGCAGGCGATCATCACGGGCAACCGGGACCAGACCAAGGCGCTGGTGAAGCGGGCGCTGGAGGAGGGGATGTCAGCCCGGGAGATCGTGGTGGACGGCATCGCCGCGGCGATGGAGGTGGTGGGCGAGAAGTTCCGGGCGAACGAGTTCTTCGTGCCGGAGCTGCTGATCGCGCAGCGGGCGATGAAGGAAGGCCTCAGCCTGCTCTCGGGCGAGGCGGTGGATCACATCGGCACCGTGGTCATCGGGACGGTGAAGGGCGACCTCCACGACATCGGCAAGAACCTGGTGGCGGCGATGCTCGAGGGCGCCGGCTTCAAGGTGGTGGATCTCGGCGTGGACGTGTCGCCGGAGAAGTTCCTGGAGGCGGCGCGGGAGAACTCCGCGGGCATCGTGGCCATGTCGGCCCTGCTGACGACGACCATGGGCTCGATGCGGGAGACGGTGAAGGCGCTCGACGAGGCCGGAATGCGGCGCCAGACTCGGGTGCTGATCGGCGGCGCGCCGGTGACGCAGGCCTATGCCGACGAGATCAATGCCGATGGCTACGCGCCCGACGCCGCCAGCGCGGTCGAGAAGGCGAAGTCGCTGTTAGGCAGCTAGCGCGGCCCGGGGGGGCCGCCGCGCGGCCCTTCGGGGGATGAGTCCGACATGACCGAGGTGCGGCTCGGCGAGTCTGAGCCGGCCAGGCCCAGGTCGCTCCTCAAGCGGCCCGCGACCCCGGGCCTGGCGCTCGCGATCATCGCGAGCATCGCCGCGCTGCGCCTGTGGGTCGTCGAGACGGCCATCGTGGAGGGCGAGTCCATGGAGCCCGCGCTGCGCACCAACGATCGGGTGCTCATCGTCCAGGTGCTCCCGCCGAGGCGCTTCGACATCGTGCTGCTCACCGACCCCCATACGGGCACCCCCTCCATCAAGCGCCTCATCGGCCTGCCGGGCGACACTATAGGCATGCTCCCCCCGCCGGAGGCCGGCCCGCGCCCGCGCTTTCGCTTCGTCGAGACTCAGCTCCAGATCAACGGCCGGCCGGTCGAGGAGCCCTACGTCTCCTCCGGCACGCCGGATGTCGTGCTGCCGTTCACCCTCGGCGAGGACGAGTACTTCGTGCTCGGCGACAACCGCGCGGTCAGCGTGGACAGCACCCGCTACGGCCCCGTCAAGGCCAACCACATCCGCGGGGTGGGGGTGGCGGTGCTGTACCCCCCCGGCCGCGTCCACCTGATCCGCAGGCCGGAGGTGCCGGTGCCGCCGCCCCGGCGCGGCCCGCGCTGAGCGAAAGGAGCGAGGTATTGCGGCCTCTCACAGTAGCCCTGTTCCTGTTGGTGGCGATCACGCTGGGCGCCTTTGGCCAGCTTTCGCTCAAGCACGGCATGCGCCAATTCGGCCCCCTGGGCGCGCCCGGCCTGGGCCTGGTCGCGAGCGTCCTGCGCGCCGTGTTCACCCCCTACGTGCTGTTGGGGTTGGCCTGCTACGCGGTCAGCTCGTGCTTCTGGCTGGTGGTGCTGTCCAGTTGGGCCCTCAGCTACGCCTACCCGATGATCGCCATCAGCTATGTGCTCGTGGTGCTCCTGTCGCGGGCCTTCTTTGGCGAGGCCGTGCTCCCGCTGCAGTGGGCCGGCATCTTCCTCATGTGCACCGGCCTGGTGCTCGTCGCGCGCTTCGGCGCGGCCGGGGGCTGATGGGCAGCTCTGGGCGCGCCGCCGCGCGCGGGAGGGGCGTGGTGCGTTGACCTCCCGGGGAGCTGGAGTCCCAAGGCTGCTGGCCGCCCTCGCGCTTCTCGCGGGTCCCAGCGTGCTACTGGGGTCGGCGCTGGCCCCCGGGCGCGCGCTGCTGCCGGCTGACCTGCTGGTGCAGCTCGAGCCTTGGCGCTCCCAGCTGGACCTGCCCCCGCGCGCCCACTGGGACCCCCTGGTGTGGGACGGCATCGCGCAGTTCTACCCCTGGCGCCGCTTCGCCGCCGAGTCGCTGCGCGCCGGCGTGATCCCGCTGTGGAACCCCCACCAGTTCTGCGGGACGCCCTTTCTCGCAAACGGGCAGTCGGCGGTGCTCTATCCGCTCAACGTCCTCTTCTGGCTGCTCCCCGTCGCGGCGGCCTTTGCCTGGTCGGCCTGGCTCCACCTCGGTCTGGCGGGCTGGTTCGCGTACCTGCTGCTGCGGCGAGCAGGGGTGGGCCGCTTCGGTGCGGTCTCCGGGGGGATGGTATGGCAGCTCAGCGGCATGTTCGTCGCCTGGGTCCACCTTCCCACGTTCCTGTGCACCGCGGTCTGGCTGCCGCTTGCGCTCGCCTTCGCCGAGCGCGCGCTGACCACCGGCCGCGGCCGCTACGCCGTCGCCTCGGGCGCCGCGCTCGCGCTCTCCGGTCTTGGCGGTCACCCCCAGATCGCGCTCTTCGTTGGGCTGCTGACAGGCGCGTTCGTGGTCGCGCGCGCGGCCAGCCGGGCCGCCGGCCCCAGGCTGCGGACGCGGGCGTTCAGGTTCGCTCTGGTCGTCGCCGCCCAAGGCGCCATCGGGCTCGGGCTGGCCGCCGGGCAGCTCCTGCCCACGCTCGATCTGGTCGCGGTCTCACACCGCGCGGCGGCCGGCCCCATCGGCTATGAGGGGTTCCTGCTCCGCTCGCTGCCGGCCGGCCATCTCGGCAGCCTACTTATCCCTCACTCGTTTGGGCACCCGGGTCTAGGCACCTATGTAAGCAGGGAGAACTTCGCCGAGCACTACCCCTATGTGGGGATCATCGCGCTCGCACTCGCGCTCCTCGGCGCGGCAGGCCGCCGGTGGCACGCGCGCTTCTTCGCGCTGGCCGCGCTCATCACCGTCCTGCTCGCGCTGGGCACCGCGCTCAACTGGCCCCTGTACCACTGGGCGCCGGGATATGCGCGGGGCGGGGGGCCGGTCCGCATCCTGCTGCTGACCGTGTTCTCGCTCGCGATGCTGACGGGCCTCGGGGCCGACGGGCTGTTCCGGGCGCTCGGCCGGCGGGAGCGGCGCCTGCCGGCCGGCGCGGCGTGCCTGCTTGTTGGGCTGCTGGCCGCGGCCTGGGGGTGGCGGCGCGCCGGGGTAGGCGCGCTGGAGGCAGTCGCGCCTGACCTGGGGCCTCTGGCGAGCGCGGAGCTGGCGCGGGCCGGGGCGCTGGTCGGCGCCGCGCTCCTGGCGGTGGCGGCCGGGGCGCTGGCCCGCGGGGCAGTCCTGCGGCGCGCCGCTCAGGTCGCGCTCGTGGGCCTGCTGGCCCTCGATCTGCTGCTCGCCTCCCGCGGGCATCTGCACATCGTGCCGGCAAGGCTGGTCTACGCGGAGGCCGCTCGCCCCCAGGCCGGCGACGGCCGTATCATGGGCAATGCCTCTGACTGGCCTCTCAACCGCTTCCCTCGCGCGGTCTTCCCTCCGAACGCCGCGATGGTGTATGATCTGAGCGATGCCATGGGCTATGATTCGCTCTACCTCGCGCGATACCGCGACTTCGCGGCCATGATACAGCACGGCGACCCAAGCCCACCGCTCAACGGCAACCTGCTCCTCGCGCGGCTCGGCCCCAGCTATGGGCTCGACGTGTTGAGCCTCGCTGCCGTCACCACCGTCGTCTCCCCGACGCCGGTGGCCGGCCTCGAGCTCGCGCGCCACGGCCCCTACTACACCTACCAAAACCCACACGCTTGGCCCCGGGCCTGGGTCGCTGCTTCGGCCGTCTTCGCCCCGACACACCAGGAGGCCCTTCAGACCCTTGTGCGCACCGGCCCGGTCGAGTCCTGCGTGCTCATCACCGGCGCCGACGAGCCCAGCGAGGAGATCCCGGAGGGGGTGAAGCCAGCCGCGGTGGTCAGGGACCTCTCGCCTAACGCGGTCGCGGTGGAGCTGCCCTCCGGCGGGGGAGGATACCTCTTCCTGGCCGACAGCGCCGCGCCCGGCTGGCGCGCTTACGCGGGCGGCCGCTCGCTCCCTGTGCGCACCGCCTATCTCACCTTCCGTGCGGTGGCCCCGCCGCGGGAGGTTGGCTCGGTGCTGTTCCGCTACGAGCCAGCGGCCTTCCGGGTCGGCCTGTTCGTGAGCCTGGTCGCGCTGGGCGTGCTCTCAATGACCCTGGGCTGGATGGCGGCTCGTCGAGGCGCCAGGCCGTGAAGGGGCCGACCGCGCGAGCCGGTGTGCGCACGCCGGCGCTCGTGGCGGCGATCGCCGCCACGGGGCTGCTCCTGCGCCTCGCCGGCGTGCGCTGGGGCCTGCCCAACAGCGACCACTACTTCTCCTACCACCCCGACGAGGTGTTCGTGCTGGTCCCCTCTCTGGGCTTCGCGCATGGCGAGTGGAACCCACGCTTTTTCAACTACGGTACGCTGTATCTATACCTGGTGGGAATCCCCGCGGTCGCGCTGGGCCTTGCGCCCGATCCCGCCGAGTTCCCCGCCGGCCTGCGGCACCTCCATCTGCTAGGGCGTCTGATAACCGCGCTCATGGGCGCCGCGACCGTGCCGGTCCTCTACTGGGCGCTGCGCGGTGAGGGCCGCCGGCTGGCCGCGCTTGCCGCCGCGCTGCTGGCCCTCTGCCCGCTTCACATCGTCAATAGCCACTATGCGACTGTGGACGTGCCTGCCACCTTCTGGCTGACCGTTGCCTTGGCAATCGCGCTAAGCTGCGCCGCGCGCCCCAGTGGCCGCGGGGGCCTGCTGCTGGGCATGGCCGTCGGGCTCGCGGCGGCCACTAAGTACAACGCGGGCCTGTTCCTCCTGCCGGCCGCGCTCGCGCCGGTGCTTGCGCCACCGCGCTCCTGGCGGTGGTCCTGGGGGCTGGGGGTGCTCGGCGGTGCGGTCGTCGGCTTCATCATCGGCTGCCCGTACTTCTGGACGGAGGACTTCCGGCGCGGGGTGTTGTTCGAGCTTCAGCACGCGCGCGTGGGCGGCACGCTCGCGTTCGTGGATACGGGGTCGGGGTGGGTCTACCACCTGCTGCGGGGGCTGCCTGCGGGGCTGGGCTATGGACTGGTTGCCGCGGTGGCGCTGGGGGTCGCCGCCGCTGTCGCGCTGCCCTCGCGCGCGGTGAGGCTTGCGCTCGTGTGGTCTGCCTTCTACCTCTTGGTGATCGGAGCCGGCAGGGAGCGCTTCATCCGCTATCTGGTCCCACTCACGCCCTTCCTTGCGGTGCTTGGCGCCGCGGGGCTGTTGTGGCCGCTCCAGGCCCTGCGGCGGCCGCACAGCCGCTTCATCGCTGGCCTCGTCGCCGCGGTGGTCGTGGCGCTGACGGCTCTCTACAGCGCAGGGCTGGTCCACAACGTTGACGGCCCGGATCCACGGGATCAGGCTTGGCATGAGCTGCGGCCCGCGGTGCACGAGGGCGGCCTGCGCGTCGGTTTCGTGGACAGGCCTTGGTTCTGGCACCCGCCGGTGTCGCCCTACAACGGAGGTCCGTCCCCGTACTCGCGGCCGTTCTTCGAGCGATGGAACGAGATGGAGGGTGGTCGCCTGGTTATCACTGGATGGGATGTGCGCGCGCTCACCGACGGGGCGCCGGACTACTTCGTGCTCGCCGACCTGGAGGCCCAGGACCTGCTGCGCCTGAGGCGCCCCGAGGTCGTGTCGTTCCTGGCGGCCCTCGACGACGCCTACCGCGAGCGCACTGAGTACCGCCGGCCCACGCCCCGGTTCGCCTGGCTTGCCCCCGGGCGCCACTGGGCTCCTCCCGACTGGCTGTACGCCTCGCCTCACATTATCGTCTACTCGCACCCCGAGCCATGACCGACCCGCCCGCCAGACATGGGTTCCGTTGGCCGCCTGCGGTCGAGCTACGCTGGGCGGCGGCGGTGTCGGCCGCGCTTATGCTGCTCACCTGCGCGCCCTACCTCTGGGGCCTGGCGATTCGCCCGGCCGGGCACTACTATTCTGGGTTCATCGCTAACCCGGACGAGCACAACGTGTACCTCGCGTACATGCGCCAGACGCGGGAGGGCCGCGTCTTTCTGCTCAACCCTTTCACCTCCGAGCCGCAGCCGGGGCGCCTCCTGAACGCGTTCTTCCTGGCCCTCGGCATGAAGGCCCGCGTCACGAGGCTCCCCCTGCCGGTGGTGTACCACGCTGCCAGGGTAACGTCAGGTTGGCTTCTGCTTATGGCGGTGTACTGCCTGGCCGCGCAGGTCACGCCCAGCGTGCCTGGTCGCCGCTTAGCGTTGATGCTGGCTGGCGTTGCCTCGGGCCTGGGGTGGGTCTACCCCGCGCACCCGGGCGCGCCTCACCCGGTGGACTACGGCCCCGGCCTAGTTATGCCTGAGGCGATCACATTCCTGACTCTGCTGCTGAACCCGCTGTTCTCGCTTTCCGTGTTCCTCACGATCACCGTGATTGCATTGGGCGCGGGCGCCCTCAGGGCGGGGTCATCGCGATGTGCGGTGGGGGCGGGCATGGCCGCCTTAGTGTTGGGCAACATCCATACCTACAACGTGATCCCGGCGACGGCAGTGCTCGGGGCGTTTGCGCTCTACTTAGCCGCGGCGCGTCGCCTGAGTTGGCGAGGGGTGGAGATGGGGGCGGTGGTGGCGGCGCTCGCGGCGCCGTCCCTCCTGTACCAGGTATGGCTGGTTCGGGCCGGTGACGTTACGCTGGCCGTGAAGGCGGTGGAGACGCCGGTGGAGTCGCCGGCGCCGCTGTATCTGGCTCTTGGGTTGGGGATTCCGCTGCCACTGGCCGCGGTGGGCGCCGCCGGGTCAGTGCTCAGGGGCAGTGACGCCCGCAGGCTGCTGGGGATGTGGCTGGCGTTGGGGTTCGCGGTGGTGTATCTGCCGGTGCCCTTCCAGCGCAAGCTGGCGGAAGGGCTGCACATCCCGGTCTGCATACTCGCGGCCGCCGCTGTCGAGCCCATGCTGCGCCGGATGCGGGGCTGGCGCGGGGTGGCTGTCGGCGCGGCGCTGGTCGTGTTGTGCACTCCGTCAAGCGCGCTCTTCGTTCGGCGGACGGCCCGCGACCTCGCGACCAACAACACCGAGTACCTCGTCAACCTGATGCCGCCCCTCTACCTGCGGGCCGACCAGCGCGACGCTCTCGCCTGGCTGGGGGAACACGCCACGTTCTCTGACGTGGTCCTCTGCAACTCGTTTCTTGGCAGCTACGCGCCGTCCCTCGCCGGGGTCCGCGTGTACCTGGGCCACTGGGCGGAGACGCTGGAGTTCGCCCGGAAGGTGAACGAGTTCGCCGCCTTCATGCGCGCTGATACGCCAGACGTCGCGCGGCGCGCGCTCTGGTGCGAGGGGAGCATAACATACCTGCTGCAGGACGATTCGGTCTACGATGCCATGTTTCTGCCCCCGGCCGAGCGTGAGCAGGGTGGCTTCGACCCCGCAGCGGCGCCATGGCTGGAGCGCGTCTTCGCGTCGGGGCGCGTCTCGATTTACCGCGCGGTGGAGCACTAGCGCATGGTGAGCGCCCGCGACCGATCCGCTCTGGTTGTCGTCTTCATCGGGGCCGCAGCCGTGGCGGCGCTCGGGCTGTGGCTGTGGGCGGGGCTCCCGCTTGGGGTGCCGGGGGAATGGGTCTGGCGGCCGAACGAGGTACCCGTGTCGCTGGGCCCTTCGGCGCTGGCCGGGCTCGCGCTGGTGGTGCTGGGTAGGGCGCTGTGCCGGCCGGGGCGCTGGACCGCGATGGCGCCCGCGGCGCGCGCGCTCTCCCTCGCGGCGCTGGTGCTGGTGGTGTTCGGCCTTCAGTGCGCGCTGCTGAACGCTGTCGGCCTCCCCTGGGTTGGCCCGGGCGCGGTCATTGCCAGCCCGAACGCGACTACCTACTTCGGGGTCTCGCTGGATGTGGACCATGTGCCGAGTTGGCTCGCCAGCTACCACGAGCAGCTCCCCTACCTGCCGCACCACGCGCGCACCCACCCGCCCGGCGTCGTGCTGTTCTTCCTGCTCGTCCGGCGGCTCACCGCGGGGGTGGCGCCGACGCCGTTCCTCGCCACACTTGCGCGAGGCTATAACGACACCTTCGGGTTAGGCTTGTCGCCCACTGACGCGCTGGCGGCCATGCTATCAGCGCCCCTGATCGCGCTTAGCGGCGCCCTCGCTCTGGTGCCGCTCTACCTGCTCGCCCGACAACTCATGAGCGCGGAGGCCGCGCTCTGCGCCGCGGTGCTGGCCGCCGCCATGCCGGGCCTACTCTTGCTCGGTGCGTCGCCCGACCTGACGGTCGTGGCTATGACCGCGGCGACGCTTGCGCTGGCGCACGCCGCCTGGCGCAGGACAAGCCTGCCGCTTGCCTTCGCGGCCGGGCTCGCGCTTGCCGCCGGGCTGTTCTTCACCTTCGCATTCGCGGCGGTCGCGGGATGGGTGGCGCTCTGGCTCCTGCTGGAGATGCGCAGGCTCCGAGGGAGGGCGGGCGTACAGCGGGGCGCTGCCCGATGCGCCGCGGCGGGCCTGGGCGGGCTGGCGACGTTCTACTCGGCGCTTCGCGTGGCGACTGGGTATCGTCCCGTTCTGGCCGCGGCTGCAGCGCTCGGGGCCCATCGCGAGGTGACCGTCATGGAGACGGCGCGCACTTACTGGAAATGGCTGATTATGAATCCCGTGGAGGTGGCCGTGTTCCTGGGCCTGCCGCTGGCAGTGTGTGCGATATGGGGTTCACGCTGGCGCAGGGGAGACGAGGCTGACGGAGGCTTGCGGGCGTTCCTGCTTGGGTGGCTGGTGCTAGTGGGAGCGCTGAACCTCTCAGGAGCCGTCCGCGGCGAGGTGGGGAGAATCTGGGTGTTCCTGGCGTGGCCGGCGGCGCTGCCCGCGGCCGGGCGGTTGGCCGGCCACCCTCTGCGGGCAGCGACGGTGTGCGCGATAATGTTCCTTCTGGTGTGTCAGGCGCTGGCCATGCGAGCGTGGCTGACGATCTACAGCATCTTATGAGAGAAGAGCGAGCACAGAGGCGGAGCAGCATGCGTTGGTGGCCTATCATGGTGCTGGTGGCGGCCGTGTGCGTGTTCTGCTGGCCGGTCTTCGTGGGGCGGGTGATGCTCCCCGCGGACATGTGCCTCCTGATGCTGCCGTGGCGCGCGCTGCGGCATGAGTTTCCCGGCTTCGTTCGCCCCCACAACCCGATGCTCGACCCCATACAACAGTATCTTCCGTGGCGCATCTACGCCGTGGAGTCGGTGCGCGCGGGGCTCGTACCCCTGTGGAACCCGTATGCGTTCTGCGGGACGCCCTTTGTGGCGAACCTGCAATCGGCGGTTCTCTACCCGCCCAACGTGCTTTTTCTCATTGTCGGCGCGCGGGGCGGCTTCGGGGTCTCGGCCATCCTACATCTCTGCCTCGGGGGCGCGTGCATGTACGCGCTTCTGGTCGCGCTGGGGACGCGGCCGTTAGCAGCGTTGCTGGGCGGTGTCGTGTTAGTGTTCAACGGCTACGTGGTGTCCTGGCTGGAGTTTCCGACGCTCTCCCTCTGGGTGTTCATGTGGCTGCCCGCCGCGCTCTTGTGCTATGAGAGGGCCCGCTGCAACCCGCGGTCTCTATGGCCGGTGCTGTGCGCCGGGGTGATCGCCATGCAGCTGCTTGGCGGGCATTTCCAGATCGCGGCGTACGCCGTGCTCACCCTGGGTCTGTACGCGCTGACGCGGGCGGTCGGGACGAAGGGCCTGCCGGGCCGCGCCGGCGCAGTGGGGATGGCGGCGGCAGCTGTGGCGGTCGGGGTCGCGCTCGCGGCCGTGCAGATCCTGCCCACCCTCGAGCTGGCCAGGCACACGGGGCGGGCCTCGCCCGGCCTTGCAGAGGCGGTGCGGACGGCCGTCCCGGTGGGTCACTTCGTCCTGTACCTGGTGCCGAACTTCTTCGGCAACCCGGTGCACTACAACTACTGGGGAAACGTGCGCGACCCGAGCGCCTTCAACTTCTTCGAGACAGCGTGCTACGTGGGCGTCTTGCCGCTGCTGCTTGCCGCGTGGTCGGCGCGGCGCTGGCGGGAGGCCGCCTTCTGGTTCTTCGCGGCCCTCACCGTGTTCGCCTGGCTGGCGGCCCTCGGGTCGCCCGTCTACGCCGCGCTGTACCACGTGGCCCCGGGATTTCGCGAGCTGGCCGGCCTGGGGCGGGTCCTCTGCCTGGCCGCCTTCGGGCTCGCGGGGCTCGCGGCGCTGGGCCTCGACGACCTGCTGGGCCGCGAGGGGCCGGCGCCGACGGGCACGGCCTGGTGGGCTGCCGGCATCCTCACCGCGGTGGTGGCGGCCGCGGTGATCCTCCGGTGGGCTGAGATCCGGGCGGTGCAGGAGGCGGGCTTCCCTGGGTTTGTGCGCTATCTCGGCATACAGATCAGTGTCTTCCTGGTCCTGGCGATGCTCTCCGCCGCCCTCGTCGGTCTGCGGGCACGGCTGGGGCTCCGGGCCGCGTCGGCAGGGGTGTTGGCAGTCGGGCTCGTTCTGCTCGATCTGTTCGGGTTCGGCATCGGGTTCAACCCGTTCGTGGACCCCCGCATGGCGTACCCTGAGACGGACGGGCTTCGGTGGCTCGCGGAGCACGCGGGGCATGATCGCGTGACCTCCCTGGCCGCCAACGGCCTGGACTGGATGCCGCACAATAGCCCCATGGTGTTCGGCCTGCGCGACATCCACGGCTCAGACTCGCTGCGCGTCCGCCGCTCCTTCGAGTTGGTCGCCGGCCCGGCGCTCGACCAGGCCCGCTACCCGCCGGCCGACTCCCCGCTGCTGGACGTGCTGGCGGTGCGCTACCTCATGACCCGGCAGGAGGTGCCGACCACCTGGCTGGTCCGCTACCAGGGCGAGGTGACCATCTACGAGAACACCCAGGCGATGCCCCGCGCCTACGTCGCGCTCGACACGCCGCCGGTGAACGACGAGGAGGCGCGGCGACTCCTGGAGACCGACGCGCGCGCGGTGGCGGGCCGCGCGCTGGTGGCGCCCGACCCATGGCGCGCCGAGTGGTATCCTCGCGCCCGCCCGGCCCGGCCGGTCAGGCACGCGGTGCACTTCGAGCGGGACGATCCGGGCGCGATCGTGCTGCGCGTCAGCACGGAGGCCCCGGGTATGCTGGTGCTGATGGATTCCTACTACCCCGGCTGGCGGGCCTGGGTGAATGGGGAGCCGGCGCTCATCCGCCGGGTCAACTATGGGTTTCGGGGCGTGCCGGTCCCGGCGGGAGAGTCCTTAGTAGAGATGCGGTACGAGCCGGCTAGCTACCGAGTGGGTCTGTTCATCTCACTGGTGGCCGCTGCCGGGCTTAGCGGCCTCGGCGGAGCACTCGTGCTGGCAAGGCGGGCGAGGGCGTCGGCGACAGAAGCGCGTCCGTAGGCGACGAGGAGCGGCGTATCACCGAGGCGCACGGCCCACGCGGGCTCTGAGCCGCGGACGAGAGCCCAACACAGATGCGTGTAGTCGCTCTGCATGCACTGGAAGAGCACGTAGTCCGCGGCCGCCGCCTCCAGCTCATTGCCGGTGAAGCGGAGGTCGCTCCTTAGCGCGCCTGCCTGCTGCTGGACTTCGAGCAGGTAGATACAGCCGACAGGGATCACGAGCACCAGCGGGCTGTGCTCAGGCACGCGGTTGAGGAATGCGGGCGCCTCCCTGTATACCTGGCCCCAGTAGATGGTCTCGAAGCCCCGGTCGGTCGCGCCCGCGGTGCCTCCAACGAGGGCGTTGTAGTAAGCTAGCTGGTAGGGGTGGGTAGCGAGGGCAGCGCGCGCGCCTGGCAGGAGAAGGGCCGCGCCGATGGCGGCCGAGGCGAGGGGCGAGAGGCGCGCCCCCCCGGGCCGGCGCAGCAGCCGCGCGGTCAGCCTGCGGTCCAGCCAGGCGAAGCCGCCTCCCGCGAGCGCGGCGAGGAAGGGGAACGCCGGCAGGAAGAGCCGCACACCATTGTACTTCGGGCTGGTGGGGAGCGCGCTCGGCGCGAGCGCTATCACCAGCCCGAGCAAGAGAAAGGCAGCCCGCGGGTGCACCCCTGGGCGCGGGCAGGAACGCACCAGACCGGCGCCAGCCAGCGCCAGAAGCAGAGGAGGCGTGGTCACGGCGGTGAGGACGAAGGGGTAGTGCCAGGGCGCGTACTCATGCAGCTCACCTCGATACCACACGTTGTATGCCGCGTGCTCGAGGTGGAATCGGAGGTACTCGCGCAGATGAGCGACCGGCGCGAGCCACAGCCAGGGCCAGCCCAGGTAGAATACCGCCGGGCCAACGAGCGCGAGAGCAACGAGCAGCTTCAGGCTGGCCCTACGGTGCCAGAGGAGGGCCCAGGGCAGCAAGAGCAACGGCAGGAAGAAGGCGTTCATCTTGGCAAGCAGGGCCAGCCCCCAGGCGGCGCCGCCAATCAGGGTCCAGCCCCAGGAGTTGCGCTCCAGGCCGACCGCGAGCAGCGCGGCGGCCACGAAGAACCAGGCCGCGATCGGCATGTCCAGGGCCACGAAGTGGGCGTGCGCGACGACCCGGGGCATGGTCAGCAGCGCAAGCGCGCTGAACAACGCGCCGCGCCGGCCCCATACGCCGCGGCAGAGGAGGTAGATTGCGCACGCAACCAGCGCCAGCCAGAGCGCGCTGGGCAGCCGGGCGGCCGTAAGCCCAGGAAGCATGGCACCGAACCAGCGCTGCGCCAGGCCCGAGGCCAGCTTCTGCAGCGGGGGGTGCTCGTGGTTGAGTCGCCAGACCTCGCGGATCTGGTGGACGCTGAAAGCGCTGAAATCGCCGCGGGCGACGCGCGCCGCCCACGCGGCATACTTAGCGCCAGCAGAGATATAGTGGGGCTCATCGTAGGTGACGCCGTAGTCGTTCGCAGTAAGTGCCACGGGTAGGAACGCGAGCAGAAAGAGCGCGGCCACGAGCGCCCACTCGCGCCGTGAGATCAGACTTGTGCCTAGCGCAGTCGGCGGAGCCGCCATGGGAGCATGAGGGCTTCGGCGACGATGGAGCCCGACATCTTGGATCTTCCCGCGCGGCGCTCGGTAAAGCAGATAGGGACCTCGGCGACGCGGGCGCCCGCGGCCGCCGCGCGCGCCGCCATCTCGATCTGGAAGCCGTAGCCGCGCGTCTTGACCGCGGCGAGAGGGATCCGCTCGAGCGCGTACCGCCTCCAGCAGCGGAAGCCGGCCGTGAGGTCGTGGAGGGGGAGCCTGAGGGTGGCGCGCACGTAGGCGTTCCCCCAGCGGCTGAGTAGGCGGCGACGGAGCCCCCACCCCTCGGTGCGGCCGTCGGCCACGTAGCGGGAGCCGATGGCGAGATCGGCCCAGGCGAGCGCGGCGAGCAGGCGGGGCAGGTCCGCCGGGTCATGGGAAAGGTCGGCGTCCATCTGCGCGACGAAGTCCACATCCGGCCGCGCGAGCACCGCGGCGAACCCGGCGAGATAGGCGGGCCCGAGGCCTTCTCTGGCTGCCCGGTGGATGACAGAGACGCGCGCGTGTGCGACAGCGAGCCGATCGGCGAGAGCGCCGGTGCCGTCGGGGGAGTTGTCGTCAACGACGAGCACCCGCCAGGCGCCGGGGAGCGACAGCACCGCCTCGACCAGAGAGGGAAGGGTCTCCCGCTCATTGTAGGTCGGCACCACGACGACCGCGCGCTCCGGGCTAGGCGGCGGCGCAGGGTCTCCTGTGGGTGGTCCTGACAAAGGCGCACTCCTCTGCTACAATGGCGCCGCTCAGATGCGGATACTGATGATCACCCCGAGCTTCTATCCCTCCATCGGCGGAGTGGAGACCCACGTGCGCCGCGTCTCCGAATGCCTGTCGGAGCGCGGCCACGAGGTGCAGGCGCTGACCCACGCAGACCAGTCCTCGCAAGAACGCGCCGGCCCGATCGTCGTTCACCGCCTCCGCCGCAGCAGTTGGCTGGCGGCGTGGCGCGCCGCGCGCCCCTATCTCGCGGCAGCCGATGTCGTCCACTGCCATGATGCATACAGCTTCCTGCACTTCTACCTGCCCTCCTGCTGGCTCCCGCCGCGCTGCCCCGTCTTCGTGACCTTCCACGGCTATGAGGGCTACCCGATTCCCGCCGAGGCGATCCGCAGGCGCCGCTTCGTCAGGGCGCGGGTGCGCAACGCAATCTGCATGGGGGACTTCATCTGCCGCTGGTATGGAACGAGCTGCTTCGCGGTCTCCTATGGCGGCGTGGATCCCGTCGGCACGCCGCCGCCTCTGCCCTACAACCCGTCTGCGGTCTTCGTCGGGCGGCTCGCCGAGGACGCCGCGATCATGCTCTACCTCGAGGCCCTGGTCGAGCTGCGGCGGGAGTACGGCCGGCGAATCCCGCTCGTGGTGGCGGGCGACGGGCCGCTGCGGGCGGTCGCCGAGCGCTATGCTGAGGCGCAGGGCCTCCTGGTGAGCTTCCGGGGCGCTGTTGCCGACCCGGGGCCGCTCTTCGCCAGCGCGCAGTTCGCGTTCGTGTCTGGCTACCTGGCGATCTGGCAGGCCCTGGCGATGGGGCGGCTGGTCTTCGCGCTCTATGATAACCCGCTCAAGCGCGAGTACCTCGCGGGCTTCCCGCGCGCGCGAGAGGTGATGATCGTCGCGGGCAGCCCGGGCGAGCTGGCGGCGGCGCTGAGCCGCCACTGCGCCGACGAGTCGCTGGGGGCGGAGATGCGGGAGCGCGGGAGGCGCCTCGCGGCCGAGAACACGTGGGAGCGCGTCGCGGATCTCTACCTCGCGATGTACCGCGCGCACGGTCTGGGCTGAGATGGCGCGGCGCTCGGTCTCGGTCATCACGACTGTCCTCAA
>Ga0209102_1001099_pt1 | contig 15261 bp, 15 predicted proteins | sample ConPoolayeHmetaG_FD_185483 | JGI IMG/M metagenome (GOLD analysis project Ga0209102, IMG submission 185483) | Hot spring microbial mat communities from California, USA to study Microbial Dark Matter (Phase II) - Cone Pool mat layer H metaG... ...
ATTCATAAAGATTTAGATATTACTTTAAGGGCTGTCCGCGACCTTTTCACCCAAGATGTAGAAAGGGCCATCATTGATTCAGAAGAACAATACCGGAAAATCATGGAATTTTGCGATACCTTCATGCCCCAATTAAAATCGGCCATAGAGCTTTATGATAAAGAGGAACCCCTCTTTGATTATTTCGGGATTGAAATGGAAATCAGCCGGGCCTTGGGCAGGAAGGTTTGGCTCAAATCTGGCGGCTATATTGTTATTGATACCACAGAAGCCCTCACGGTTATAGATGTGAACACGGGACGATATGTGGGTAAAAGAAATCTGGAAGACACTATTTTAAGAACTAACCTGGAAGCAGTTAAAGAAATTGCTTATCAACTTCGCTTGCGCAATATTGGGGGAATAATCATCATTGACTTTATCGATATGGAAAAGGAATCGAGTCGGGAGAAAGTATTCCAAGCCCTCCGCGAAGCATTAAAGAAAGATAAGAGTAAAACCAATATTTTAAAGATTTCGGAACTTGGTCTGGTAGAAATGACGCGCAAGCGCACCCGGGAAAGTTTGGGAAGAATCCTTAGCGAAAGATGTTTTTACTGCGATGGCCGCGGGTATTTAAAGTCCCGGGCCACTATCTGTCAAGAGATTCTCCGGGAAATACAGCGCGACATTCGGGATCTGCCCGGGAATAATATTCTGGTTAACGTCCATCCCCATGTGGCCAATTTTATTTACGATGAAGCCCGCTTAGAATTAGAAAAATTGGAAAAACGTTACCAAAAGCGCATTGTAATCAGTGCTAAGAATGACTTTCATTTGGAGCAATTTGAAATCAGCAGTACTAATAGTCAAGAAGATTTCTGAAAAAGAAAAAGGGAATATTAAGTTAAGAAGGGGTGGGGGAGTTATGAAATTTCGAGATAGACAATAGATCAGATTTGTAGGGCAAGGGCTTGTCCCTTGCCGATATAGTTCGTAGGGCAAGGGCTCGTCCCTTGCCGAAAGGCGACAACCCACAAGGGACTACCCTCCAAAAAAGATCTTTGATAAAAAGTGATCAACGCTTAGAGCAAATTACTGACCGTCGATCACTTTTTAAATCCCGCTTAATTCAGGCGGGAGGGGGGAGGCTCTCCCCCTTTCGCCTGTTTGTTGCCAGCGAGAAATATTAAAACTGTTAGACGGTCAAAGCAAATTATCATTGACAAAAAATAGTAAAACTTCTTAAAATATCTTAAAGAAATTAATTTGAGATATCTGCAAAAGTCTATCGGGATGTAATTAAGTCATTCCTGCGCAGGCAGGAATCCAATATTTTCAAGGCATCTCTGGACTCGCGCTTTCGCGGGAGTGCTAAAAAAGTCGATTTTCAGAGATCACAATTAGGGAAAGGGGAATCCTCAGTGTATGCCATAGTAAGAACAGGAGGAAAACAATATCGCATCTCACCAGGAGATAAAATCCGAGTAGAAAAACTATCAGGGGAAGTCGGCCAGGAAATAGAATTGAAAGAGGTATTATTTTACGCAGATGGTGAAAAAGTTCTAACTGGAAATCCGCTTTTACCTAATGTGAAGGTAGTTGGTCAAATTTTAGGTCAACAGCGGGCTAAAAAAATAATAGTGTTCAAGATGAAGCGCCGTAAAGGATATAGAAAGAAACAAGGGCATCGCCAGCCCTACACTACTTTGCGGATCAAAGAAATAAGCCTTAATAATTAAGATACCTCTTCCTTAATCAATGTTGGTTAGGGAACGAGGGGTAAGGAAGGAAAGAGGAAAAAATGGCTCATAAAAAAGGACAAGGAAGTTCCCGGAACGGAAGAGACAGCGCCGGGCAAAGGTTGGGTGTGAAAAGATTCGGCGGGCAATGGGTATCTGCTGGATCTATCATAGTGCGTCAGCGCGGAACTCGTATTCATCCTGGGGTGAATGTGGGCATGGGTAAAGACTACACTTTATTCGCCAAGATTGATGGTATAGTTGCTTTCGAACGCCTTGATCGCGAGCGGAAAAAAGTCAGTGTCTATCCCGCACCGCCAGCCCAAGTTCAGGCTTGAGCTTCATTTTAAAAAGCCAGCAATACCTACGAAGAAGTCTGGGGAGTTTAAGCAATCAAATTCATCGATGAGGCAAAAATCTTCGTCAAAGCCGGGGATGGGGGGAATGGGTGTATAAGCTTCCGGCGCGAGAAATACGTCCCCCGCGGCGGTCCTGATGGTGGCGATGGAGGCAAAGGTGGCGATGTGATTTTGAAAGCCGATTCCCAGACAGCTACCCTCCTGGACTTTCGCTATAAGCAGCACTATTATGCCAAGAGAGGCCAACACGGGAAAGGGAAAAACCAAGAAGGGAAAAGTGCCCCCGACCTCATCCTACCCGTGCCGGTAGGCACGGTAGTGCGCGATGCCGAAACCAATCAGATTTTGAAAGATTTTACCCAAGATGGCGAGACTTTCGTTGTGGCCCGGGGAGGAAAGGGCGGCAGGGGAAATGCCCATTTCGCCACTCCTACCCAGCAGGCACCTCGTTATGCCGAACCTGGCCAACCGGGAGAAGCCCGCTGGATTACTTTAGAATTAAAACTTTTAGCCGATATTGGCATTGTAGGTTTCCCAAATGTAGGCAAATCTACTCTAATTGCCCGTATCTCCGCCGTTCGACCTAAAATTGCCGATTATCCTTTTACTACTTTAGTTCCCAATTTAGGGGTCGTCCGTTTCCATGACTACCGCCCTTTTGTAGTCGCTGATATCCCAGGAATTATTAAAGGGGCCCATGCGGGAGCCGGCTTGGGTTTAAAATTTTTACGCCATGTGGAACGTACCTCATTAATCCTTCACGTTTTAGATGTTTCCGGAACAACCCAACGTGATCCGATTGAAGATTACTGCACCTTAAATCAAGAACTCGCTCTCTTTGACGCTAATTTGGCCGCGAAGCCCCAAATAATCGCCCTAAATAAAATCGACCTACCTCAGGCGGCGGAGATTACCCAAAAGGTTAAATTGTACTTCCAGAAGAGGAGACAAAAAGTTTACCCTATCTCGGCTTTAACGGGTCAAGGAATTCCCGCTCTGCTCAAAGCATTAGTAATAAATTTGACTGTTCGAAAAAAGGAGGAACAGACGAATTGAACCGCAAGTTACTCCTCCAAAAGACGCATCGTCTTGTCCTGAAAATAGGAAGTCAGGTATTAACGAACAAAGGAAGGGCTTTAAGCCAACAAGTTTTTGATCGCTTAGCCCAAGAAATCACCGCCGCTAAAAAAAGGGGTTATGAGATAGTTATCGTTTCTTCAGGAGCTATCGCCGCGGGCATGGCCCGCCTCGGCTTAACCGAAAAACCAAAAACTATGCCCCAAAAACAAGCCGCCGCGGCCATAGGGCAAAGTTCTCTTATGTGGAACTACGAAAGGTCTTTCTCTTTTTATGGAGAAAAAGTAGCTCAAATTTTACTTACCAGGGATGATCTGGCTAACCGGAATAGGTTTCTTAATGCCCGCAATACCCTATTTACGCTGCTGAGTATGAGCGTAATTCCTATCATCAACGAAAACGACACCGTTGTGGTCGAAGAAATTAAAGTTGGGGATAATGATAATTTATCAGCCTTGGTTACTAACTTAGTCAATGCTGATCTTTTGATTATTTTAAGCGACATAGACGGACTTTATGACCGCGACCCTCGCCTATTTAAGAATGCTCGTCTTATCCCCTTAGTCTCGCAAATTACTGAGGAGATGGAAGAAGGAGCAGCCGGTACTTCCAGCCCTATTAGTATAGGTGGCATGGTTACCAAGCTCGAGGCCGCCCGGAAAGCAGCCTTTTTTGGCGTCCCCACTATTTTAGCCAACGGGTTAGTTCCCGGAATAATCGAGAGAATTTTGCAGGGGGAGGAAATAGGTACTCTTTTTGTGCCCCAATTAAACAAGCTTACGAGCCGCAAGCACTGGATCGCTTTTACCCTGAAGCCTAAAGGGAAGATTATGGTTGATGAAGGGGCTAAAAAAGCTATCTGCCAAAAAGGAAAAAGTCTTCTACCTTCAGGAGTAATATCCGTGGAAGGAAAGTTTGGTGTGGGCGATGCGGTTGTTTTAGTAGACGCTCAGGGGCAAGAATTTGCCCGGGGCCTGAGTAACTATGGGTCAACCGAAATTAATAAAATAAAAGGATTGAAATCCAGTGAAATTATAGATAAGTTAGGATATAAATATAGCGACGAAATTATTCATCGGGATGATATGGCCGTTATATAAGTATTTTCCATTTAAAGTGGAATAAGGGAATGTTGGAATAATGGGAAAATGGCTAAGCGGGGAGCAAGGAGCAGGGAGCAGGGCGAATAAGAGTGCTGCAATGCTCCTCTTTAGAGATAAACTCCCTCTTTTTTAATGAGGGGACGGGGGAGATTATAGGACGCAGATTATCGCAGATTTTCAGGATTAAAAAATATTATTAAGAAAAAAGATTACTCTCACAGAGCTCTCAGAGCGCCCAGAGAAACAAATGAAAAAAAATATAAAAAAATATAAATTTTTGCTCTGCGTTCTCTGTGGGCTCTGTGAGAAATAAATTTTTGGTTGCGGCTTTGCCGAGTTGTGTTCTCTGTGCTCCCTGTGGCTAAGATTAAGAAAATAATTCTCGGCGTCCTCGGCGATCTCGGCGGTGAAACTTTGTTTACCCAGATTCTAGGAGTAGAGGCACTAAGTTTGAGAGAAAGAAAGAGCAAACTTTTCCCGAAAAAAGGGCGCAAAATTTAAACTGCGGAGTGAATTATGACTATTAAGAAGCAGATTAGGGAAATGGCCAAAAAAGCGCGGGAAGCAAGCTATAAATTGGCCAACCTTTCCTCGCGGATTAAAGACCAAGCCCTCTTAGATATGGCGGAGGAATTAACTAAAGCCGCTGCTCAGTTAAAAAAAGCAAATGCGGAAGATGTAAAATTAGCCCGCCAAAAAAGTCTTTCTGCAGCTATGATTGATCGGCTCACCTTAACTGACCAAGTTATCCAAACTATGGCCGCGGGCTTAAGGGAAATCGCTGCCCTGCCCGACCCCGTAGGCCAAATAGTCAAAATGTGGAAAAGGCCTAATGGCCTTTTAGTAGGTAAAATGCGTATTCCTTTAGGCGTGATTGGCATAATTTATGAATCGCGACCAAATGTAACCGCGGATGCCGCAGCTCTTTGTTTAAAGGCAGGGAATGCGGTCATTCTAAGAGGCGGATCAGAGGCTATTAATTCTAATTTAGCCATTGCGGACGTATTGCAAAGAGTCATCCAGAAACACGGCCTTCCGGAAGCGGCTATCCAAGTTATCCCTATAGTTTCCCGCCAAGCCATAGAGGAGATGTTAAATTTAGAAGAATTTATTGATTTAATTATTCCCCGCGGCGGGGAAGATCTGATTCGCTTTGTGACCGCCCATTCTAAGATTCCCGTAATTAAGCATTATAAAGGAGTCTGCCATGTTTTTGTTGATGCCTCGGCTGATATAAATATGGCTCAAGAAATATGCTATAACGCTAAAGTCCAGCGGCCAGGTGTTTGCAACGCCATGGAAACTATGTTAGTGCATCGGGCAATCGCTCCTCAATTCCTACCTCCTATGGCTCAAAAATTTACCCAAGCCGGCGTGGAACTCCGCGGATGTCCGGAGACGAAGAAAATACTGCCGGCGATCAAGCCGGCCGATGAAGAAGACTGGGGCAAAGAATATTTGGATTTAATCTTAGCTGTGCGTATAGTTGATTCGCTGGATGAGGCTATCCAGCATATTATCCGGTATGGCTCAGCTCACACCGAGGCCATTGTGACCCAAGATTATGCGCATGCTCAACGTTTTTTGCAAGAAGTACCCTCTTCGACGGTGTTAGTTAATGCTTCCACCAGGTTTAGCGATGGGTTTCAATTGGGATTGGGAGCAGAAATTGGCATCAGTACCACAAAATTACATGCCTTTGGCCCTATGGGCGTGGAAGAGTTGACTACTACTAAATTCATCGTTTACGGATCTGGACAAATCCGGCAATGAAAAAGATAGGCCTTTTCGGAGGAACCTTCAATCCTATTCATTTTGGCCATTTACGTTCAGCCGAAGAGATCTATGAGATTTTTGCTTTGCAAAAAGTTATCTTCATTCCGGCAGCTGATCCACCCCATAAAAAAAAGGAAAATATCATTCCAGCCTCTTGGCGAGCCCGCATGGTCAAATTGGCTATTGCGGATAATCCCCGTTTTTCCCTATCTTTAGTAGAATTGCGCAGGAAAGGCAAATCTTATTCTGTAGAAACTATAGGGCATTTCCGCCGGCGGTTTGGCCAGAGAGTGCAGCTTTATTTCATCGTTGGCCTCGATGCCTTCTTGGAAATAAACACCTGGAAAGATTACTCGACCCTTTTCCAGTTATGCCACTTTGTCATTATGGCCCGACCCGGATTTAAAAAAAAATTCTCAGCAGATCATCTGCCGGTTGAACTAAGAAATTCTTTTTGTTATGATAAAAAACAAAGAGGTTTTATCCATGAATCCGGGTTCGGCGTTTTTCCGCGAGAAATAACGGGCCTAGATATTTCTTCGACCATGATCCGAGAGAAGATAGCCCAAGGGCAGTCTATTAAATATCTTTTGCCAGCAGGAGTGGAGGATTTCATATATCGCCATAAACTCTATCAGTAAGCGAAAAACAAGCGGTAAGTTGGTTTATAATAATCCCAAAGAGAAAGCTTTTCTTTGCGCGCGGGCGGCGCTTGATCATAAAGCTATCGACCTGGTCATTTTATCGATTCAAAACCTCTCCTCCTTTGCCGACTACTTTGTCATTTGTAGCGGCAATTCCGACCGGCAAGTTCAGGCCATCGCCTCGCACATCGAAGAAAAGTTAGCCAAAGAAGGGCTTTATCCTTTAGGAATCGAAGGCAAGCGGGAAGGGCGTTGGATATTGCTTGATTACGGCGAAGTGGTCGTGCACGTTTTTTACCAACCAGTGCGTGAATTCTATGATTTAGAAAGATTGTGGGCCGATGCTCCGCGGGTAAATCTGCCGCCCCAACCCCGGCGAAGAATACGAACAGCGTGAGGAAAATTTGCGCCTAACTCTTATAGCGGTTGGGCATATTAGTGAGCCTTTTATTCGGCAAGGGTGTCAAATCTATGAACAAAGAATCATTCATTACGCTAACTTTCGTTCTCTGATAATTCCCGAAGAAAAAATCAAGGAGGGTAAGAAAAAAGAATTAATTTTAAGCAAAGAAGGACAAAGAATTAGAGAAAAGCTACCCAAAGGGGCCTTTAAAGTCATCTTGGATGAAAAAGGAAAACTCTTTAGCTCTGAAGGGTTAGCATCTTTTCTCGGTAAATTAGCAAAGGAACAAAAAAAAGAAATTGTCTTCATTTTAGGAGGTCCTTTAGGCTTGGAAGAAGGATTAAAAAAGGAGAGCGATCTGCTTCTCTCCCTTTCTCCCTTAACTTTAACTCACGGCTTGGCACGTATGTTGCTTTTAGAACAGATATATCGCGCTTTCACCATCTTAAGAGGTGAACCATACCATAAGAAATAAAGGGAATCGCCCATGTTTTCGCGCCTGCATTTTTTTATTTTCATCATCATCATTCTTATTTTTGGGTATTTATTTTATCTTAATCCGGAACAGATAGAATTTACCCTTTACCAAGATTATACCCTAACCATTTCTCCGGCCCTCATTGCTTTCGCCGCTTTTTTCATTGGCGCCTTTTTTGTCTTTTTAGTTACCCTCTTTATCGATACCAAACGGGCCTTTGACTTATGGCGTTCTTCCAAGCGGCATAGGAAAGAAGAATATCTCCAGGAACGTTATAGTCAAGCCCTGGAGCAGATGCTCAAAGGTAATTTTGCTAAAGCCCAAGAAGGCCTGCAAAAGGTCCTAGCCAAGAACGATCAGCACCTTCCTGCTTACCTTTCTTTGGCCAATCTCTACCACTTAGAAAAGAAATATGAACAGGCAATCGAAATCTTAATTAAGGCCAAAGCGCTGGCCCCAGAAAACTTGGAAATCCTCTTTGCCTTGGAGAAAAATTACCGGGCCCGCCATGATTATAATTTGGCCTTGGAGACCTTAGAATATATTATTGCCCATGACTCAGAAAATAGAGAAGCCTTGCGGAAAAAAAGAGAAATCCTCCTTAAGCAAGGAGATTGGGCGGCCGCCTACGAAACCCAAAAACAAATTGTCAAATATACTAAAGAGAAAGAACTGGCCGAGTCGGAGAAGAAATTCTTACTTGGCTTGGAGTATAAATTTGGGGAAGAACTGGCGCAAAAAGGAAACTTCAAAGAGGCCGAGAAGGCCATGCGCGAAATTATTAAAGAAGACCGGAATTTTATCCCAGCCTTCGTCACCTTAGGAGATATCCGCCAAAGATTGGGCGATCCAGAAGAAGCGAGTCAAATCTGGCGGAAAGCATTGGACACCTCGGGAAACCCGGTTTTTTTAGAACGTCTGGAAGGCCTTTATCTGTCTCAGGCTAATCCGCAAAAAATCTTAGAGATCTATCATGAAGCTTTGAGAAAAAAACCTGAAGACACTGTCCTGCGGTTTTTTTATAGCCGCCTTTTAGTGCGCATGGAAATGATTGATGAGGCCTTAGCCCAACTCCGAGAATTGGAAATTTCTGGAGCTTCTTTCCCCGAACTCTTTATCCTCATGGGACAGGCATTACATCGGCGGGGCGATACTTCCTCAGCTATAGAGTCCTATGAAAAAGCCTTAGATGCTTTAAAAGTATCCCTTCCCTCTTATACTTGCGGCATCTGCGCCCAGACCGAGCGGGAATGGAGCAGTTACTGTGAAGATTGTAAAAACTGGGGTACCTTTACGGTGAAATTGCCCGAAGCTGCCCGGATTGTTCCGGCCATTCCTTTCTATAACTATCCCGTAAATTTTTAAGGATGAAATTATTCTGGTCTGCCCTGATTAATTTCTTCTTATCTCCCCGGTGTTTGTCTTGTGGCCAAATTATGGATGGCTTTCAAAACGTACGTGTTTGTTCTTCTTGTCTCGCTAACCTAATTTTTTTCTCTTCTCCTAAATGCCCTAAATGCGGAATTGGCTTTGCCACTTCCGAAGGCCTTGGTCATCTCTGCGCTCGTTGCCTCAATAATGAATTACATTTTACCTTGGCCAGAGCATTGGGCCCTTATGAAGGATTAATGGCCGAGTTGATCTCCCGCTTTAAATACCAGGGGGCTACTTATTTAGCTCATCCTTTAGGAATGCTTTTAGCCGGATATAAAGATGCCGATTTTTCTTTGGCGAATATTGATCTGCTGGTGCCCGTCCCGCTTCATCCCCGCCGCCTGCGGGAAAGAGGTTTTAATCAATCGCTCCTCCTGGCGCGGGTGGTCAGCCGTGTACATAAAATACCTCTGCAATTTGACTTATTAGAGCGAATTCGCTACACTCAGCCGCAAACCCAGCTTTCTGGTTCAGAGCGGGAAAAGAATATGCGCGGCGCCTTCCGCGTGCGTAAAAACCATCTTCCTTCGGGAATTAATATATTGCTTATCGATGACGTATTTACTTCCGGAGCGACTGTTGGAGAATGTGCGCGAGTATTGAAGGAAGCAGGTGCCCGGCAAGTACAAGTGCTTACGCTGGCCAGAGCAATTTAAGTTTCTATTTATTATTTTATATAAATTGTGGTATAAAAAATCAAAAAATATTAAAGGAGCATAGACATGATGGACATACCGATTAAAATCTTACCTGCTGACAAATTAAAAAAGAAGCCCGCCCCCCATGATCCTCTTGGTTTTGGAAAAATTTTTACCGATTACATGTTTTTGATGGATTATGAGAAAGGGGAAGGCTGGAAAAACCCCCGGATTGAACCTTACCATGAGCTGGTTTTAGACCCAGCAGCCTTAGTTTTACATTACGGACAAGAAGTCTTTGAAGGATTAAAAGCTTACCGTTGGTCCAATGGGGAAATTTATTTATTCCGCCCCCGGATGAATTTTGAACGAATGAATCGTTCGGCCCGACGTTTATGCATGCCCGAATTGGATGTTGAGCTGGCCTTAGAGGCCACCAAAAAACTTGTTAGCTTAGAGAAAGATTGGGTACCTTCTGCTCCGGGAACATCTCTTTATATTCGTCCCAATATGATTGCTGTCGAAGCAGCCTTAGGTGTGCAGCTCTCCAAGAAGTATCTTTTTTATATTATCTTGAGTCCCGTCGGCGCTTATTATCCGCAAGGTTTTAATCCCGTTGATATTTATGTGACGGAAAAATATATTCGAGCAGCTCCTGGAGGATTGGGAGAAGCAAAGACTTTAGCTAATTACGCCGCTAGTCTTTTAGCTGCGGAAGAGGCCCATGCCTTAGGATATACGCAAGTTTTATGGTTGGATGCTATCGAAAGAAAGTATCCTGAAGAAGTAGGGACGAGTAACATTTTCTTTTACATTAATGAAGAATTAATTACGCCTCCTTTAGAAGGAACAATTTTGCCAGGCGTGACGCGGGACTCTGTTCTCCATTTAGCCCGGTCCTGGGAGTTGAAAGTATCCGAACGGAGAATTGCTCTGGATGAAATAATCTCCGGTCTGGAAAAGGGAAGAGTTAAAGAAATATTTGCTTCCGGAACGGCGGCTGTTATTTCCCCCGTAGGCAAACTAGCTTATAAAGGGAAGACCTTTTTGGTGAACAATGGAAAAGTTGGACCTTTAGCGCAAAAACTTTATGACAATATAATGGGGATTCAATACGGAAAGATTAAAGATCCCTACGGCTGGATGATGCGGGTTGCTTAGAAGATATGGGACGCAGATAAACGCCGAAAATACGTGCTTAAATATAGATTAAGAAAAGAATTTAGAGCAGAAAAATGAAGGCCATGGTGCTGCAACAAATTACTTCTTTAGAGAAAAATTCTGAGCCTCTTCAACTCGTGGATTTACCTAGGCCAACTCCCCGGGAAAAAGAGATTTTAATAAAAGTCTCTGCCTGTGGCGTCTGCCACACAGAACTGGATGAAATTGAGGGAAGAACACCTCCCCCGGCATTTCCAATTATTCTCGGACACCAGGTTGTGGGCCGCGTGGAGGAGAATGGACCAAAGGCCGATAAATTTAAAGTGGGGGACCGGGTGGGTGTTGGTTGGATAGGTTCCGCCTGTGGTAGCTGTGCTTTTTGCTTAGAGGGAAAAGAGAATTTGTGTAATGATTTTATGGCTACCGGAAGGGATTTACCCGGTGGCTATGCTGAGTATATGGCTATCAAAGAAGATTTTGCCTATCCGATTCCCCCGACTTTTTCCGACTCCGAAGCAGCTCCCCTGCTTTGTGCTGGGGCTATCGGGTATCGAGCTCTGCGCTTATCTGGAATGAGCACCGGAAAGAACTTGGGTTTAATTGGCTTTGGTGCTTCAGCTCACTTAGTTATTCAAATGGCTAAATACAAATTTCCCCAAGCCAGAGTATTCGTCTTTGCCCGGAGCGATCAAGAAAGAAATTTTGCCCGGCAATTGGGAGCCAATTGGGCAGGAGACATAGAAGAAGAACCTCCGGAAAAAATAGATTGTGCCATTGATACTACTCCAGCATGGAAACCAATTATGGCTGGTTTAAAGAATCTACAAAAGGGAGGCAGGTTAGTCATTAATGCTATTCGCAAAGAAGAAAGAGATAAAGAAGTCTTGCAAGAAATTGACTATCCAGCTCACCTCTGGCTCGAAAAGGAAATCAAGAGCGTGGCTAATGTGAGCCGAAAAGATATCGAAGAGTTTCTGCATTTGGCCGCTCAGATCCCCATTAAACCAGAAGTTCAAGAATTCTCCTTAGCCGAGGCTAATCAGGCTCTCCTGGAATTGAAACAAAGAAGAATAAAAGGCGCCAAGGTTTTAAGGATACTTAACTAAGTCTACCCTTCCCTCTCCTGACTAACCATAAATTATCATAATCTTGGATAAATTGGGAGGCCGCGGGCTCCGAGGGAAGAGCACTTTATTTCTTTTCTGCAGACACTAATTGGCCGGGATAGGGCGATTAGATACTCTGGGAGCCCCCACTCTCCTCTATTTCCCTTCTTTATAAATTTCTTCCACCTTACTGGCAGCTGCGAGAGCGCCGGCAAAGGATATGGCCGTTGAAGTTCAAGCAGCCGGGGTCGTTGATCTGACGGTAACGGAGCGTCATAGAATTTCCGTCGCCATAGGTCACATGAATAATTCCCTCCTGGGTATTGCCGTTAATTGTCCACCGGCCGGATCCTCCACGTTGTCCCCCTGATCCCCAGGCCATGGTCTGGCTGCCATATTGATCGTAAGACTTCCCGGAATAACTCGATTCGGTATAGTCCCGATAGCTTCCGTCGGGACAAAGACCGACCATTCTTTCTGTTGAGCCCGCGTATCCCCACCAGGTGCCAGCAATTTGCTGCTGAAGATTAGCGTCGTTGGGGCCCCTAGGAGTTCCGCCACTTTCCCCTCCCTGAATAAACGCATCGGCTATTTGTTGCATCGCCTTCTGACTTTTCTGGTACTCTTCTTCGTTGGGTCCCCAACTAACTAACCTTTTCGAGGCAGGGTCAAAGACCATATCGTAGAAAACAAAACCTTTCCAGGCCTCATGGAACCTCCACCTGGCGTAAAACTTCTCTCCAGCTATTCCCGAGGACTGAGGTGAACCAAGAAGCTGCACTACTTCCTCATAAGCCATGCCAGGTCTTAATTGATTTGTTTTCTTTACGTTGTCGAACTCCAAACCCATGGTGGCACATCCCGCCACCATAATGGGAAAAAGGAAAACAATCAAAGCAGTTTTGAATAATTTCATAATACCCCCCTTGAAGATGGCCATTTATTGTTTTTAAACATCCGCCTTAACACTTTTTTTAAGGACGATGGCAAAGAGCAACAGGTACTCATGCCGTCGTCCTTTCAGGTTGAATCTTTCCATGTTAGCCTTACTTCGTGGTAAAGCTCCAGGCATCGCTTGCCGACTCGCCGCCTTTGTCATCTTTGGCGACCACCGCCCAGTAATATGTTTTGCCTGGTTCGAGTCCCGAAGCAGTATAGGTAATGTAGTTTTCTGCCTCCCCTCCCCCAGCAACATCTTCTTCAGTACCATCTCCTCCACTGCCACAGGAATTTATGAGTATTCCGCTAATAATTACAGCCGCCAGGAGTAAAAAGAGCCTTCTCCTTTCCCTTCTGGCCATGAATATTCCGGCCAGAATCGTCCCTATTCCGCCAAATGAAATGCCCGCATGGTAAATGTCTTTTGCTCTGTTCACCGAGGCTACTTGTTTAGCGGAACAATTGTTAATAGGGTCAGGGTCCAAGCAGTAATAAATATCATAAGTGACGGGGTCTCCATCGGGATCTGTAGATGGTCGCCACTTGAAGGTCACTGTGGAGTCCAGCCCCTGTTGCCCGTTTGCCGGATAAACAAGTTCGGGTTTTGTGGGAAGATTGTTTGACGGGCTGATTTTACCGGGGTGGGGAATCTGCTCGTTATCGCGCAGCCAGGGATACGATAAGCTCGCTTCCATATTCCAGACGGCGGCAAAATCCCATCCATCAAAACTCGTCTGATCCCTCATTTGCTGAGTGGTCAGGCCAGTACAGCCGGTGCTGCTGCCATTGCCCACACCGATTGTCTGGCCCGAGGTTTCCGTGTTCCAGTAAGAACTGGTGATCTCTGTGTTATCATCTCTTCTGCCCACCAATCCGCCGACATGCACACTCCCTTCCACCACACCGGTTGCGTAAGAGCGACTAATAACCTCCACAACGTCACCGCGTAAAAACCCTACCAGACCGCCTACATTAGTATTGCCGGTTACATCGCCGGTGGAGTAGGAGTCATAGATTTCACTGTGATTATCACCTACCAAGCCACCAACCCGTTCTACTCCGTTAACATTTCCCAAAGCATATGACTTATTAATTATTCCTGATGTAGAGTGATTTCCTACCAACCCGCCAACTCTTAATTCTCCGGTAACTTGGCCAGTAGCATAGGACCTATTAATTTCGCCATACCAGCTACTTCCGACCAGCCCGGCAACTCTTTGTTTACCTTCCACTATACCTGTAGCATAGCTGGTGGTAATGTCCCCTCGATAATTGTGCCCGACCAGCCCGCCGACATAGTCTCCGGTACTCGTAACATTACCCGTGCTGTAGCAATTGGTAATGGTGCCCTTACTGGTAATGGTGCCCGTATTTACGCCTAACAGACCGCCAATATAATAGGCACTTGCAGCTGCGGTCACATTGCCCGAGGCGTAAGAATTAGTAATGGTGCCTCCATAATTATAACCTACCAAACCACCTACTACTTCGCTCTGAGCGTAAACACTGACAGTGCTGTACGAATCACTGATCGTGCCTCCTGCGTTATACCCTACCAGAGCACCGACATAATAAAGGCCAGTTACGCTACCGCCTTCGATGCCCACTCTTCGAATATTTCCGCTTATTCTTCCAAACAGACCAGCAGGATACGAGCTTGGTCTATTAATATATAGATTGCGGATGGTGTACCCATTACCGTCAAAGCTGCCAGTAAAGGGATTGCTACCTGTACCGATGGGCTCCCAGCCGTCACCTGTATTATAGGGAGCAACGTTCAGGTCAATGTCGGCCACTAAGATAAAGTATTTGTCAAGATAATTTCGTACCAGGTTTAAATGGTCTGCTGTGGCAATCTGGTAAGGATTTGTTTGTTCACCTGTTCCGCCGGCAAATTGGGCCACTGCCAGACCAGGAGTGAGTAATAAAACCAGTCCGATCAAGGCTCCAATAGCCATAACAAAAATCTTTTCTTTTAGTGTGCTCATGATAAATCCCCCTTTTTTCTGATTAATTCCAAAAGCTCTTTTTCTGTCTTAAAAGCCAGCTTTTCTCCTTGCTTACCCCCTATCTTTTCAACAGTGCCCACCATAGATTCCTGCAAGTCAGAACTCCGTCTGAAGATCCTTAGGAGGTATGTCTCGGCCACTTCTATCCGGTCGTTATTTTGGGCGGCGTCCTTTTTCATAGGCCCCTTTTTTCCACCATCACGGAAAAAAAGTATTTACCACCTGAAATATTTTGCTCTGGGAATAATTTTTACGAATAATTTTTAACACACGGGAGGTTACAAAAAGGTAACAGTTGCGGTTACAGTTGCAGAATTTTTAATTTTTTTATTCTTGCAGAGAGGAGAGTTCCTTAAGAATGCTGGCGAATACTTTGCACAAGGGACTGAAGAGCAGGGCCCGGTCTTATATCG
>Ga0209102_1001100_pt1 | contig 15261 bp, 15 predicted proteins | sample ConPoolayeHmetaG_FD_185483 | JGI IMG/M metagenome (GOLD analysis project Ga0209102, IMG submission 185483) | Hot spring microbial mat communities from California, USA to study Microbial Dark Matter (Phase II) - Cone Pool mat layer H metaG... ...
GAAGTATGTTATAGGAAGCGGTGGTCCCATAGCTCATAGCACAAATCCCCACAGGATACTGACAGGTGCATTATACACCGAACAAAACCCGTTCTTGCTGAAACCGAAAAATCCTACCTTGATAGTCGACAAACAATATGTTTTATGGGCTATGGGGCTACTATCAACTATTAATCCCAACGTAGCTCTGCGAATAATCAAACAATCAGTGCAACCAGCATAACCAATCTCAACAGCACCCCAAATCAATTGGCTAAATATGTCTTGATGTTTACATAAAAGCTTGAAGATATTGAAAGAGCATCGTAATCGGCATGTATGCTCGTTAGTCTTCGTTAGAACTCCCTCATGAAGGTTATTGGAAGTTGCTTTTACACTTTTGTATAAAAAACATGATGCATAATTGCTGATAAATGCATCCTTTATAGTAATATTCATGATTGCGGAATATTTGTTAAAGTACTCAACATATACTAACTGATTGATGACCATGAGTGCTAGATGGGAGAAGGGAGCAGTAACACTTTTACTGGCTTTACTTCTTTCAAGTTCGATATTGACGAATACTCCTCTAACTTGGTCAGCGAGCACTGGCGGAAACATCGATCTCTACACGCAAAAAGAACCATACGGCGGAAAAGGTCCAAATATGCCAAGCGACGCATTCGCTCCTGGAGAAGAGGTTCAGATTTTTGCATTAATAACTTATAATAAAAACCCAGTAGCTGGTCTTCTCGTCGCTTTCGAAATTTCTGGACCGAACAATCCAAGTGAAAACATCACATTTTGTAGAGTTGCATTCACTGACGAGTCGGGCATCGCGACTGTAAGTTTTCGGATATCATATTTAAATGAGACTGCATTTGGCATTTGGACGGTTATTGGAACTGCAGAAATCTACAGTTCAATATATCAAGATACCATCATTTTCAAGGTCGGCTGGATTGTAGAAATAGTGTCTTTAAGAACAATAAATGAAATGAATATCGCGCAAGAGAGTTTTTCCAGAGGGAGTTACTTTGGAGTAGAGTTGACCATCCGAAACATTGCTATGATAGAAAAGGTGATCACACTTGTTGTAACAATATGTGATTCTTTGAACAGTGTCATCAACGCCACAGAACTAAGAGACTTTGTAGTAGAACCTAACGAAACTCTCGTTTACGCCTACATTTTCCTGCTTATCCCGCAAAATGCTCCAACTGGACAAGCTTCCGTCTATGCTAGTGCATACAAAATTCTTTCAAGCTCCAGCCGTATTCCGTATTGCCCTGAAATCTCCGAACAATTCACAATTTACGCCCAGGATTACTACTTGAAGGTAAAAACAAATCCAATTGGTATTGTAGCGATTTCTGGTGAAGGCTGGTACGAGAGAAATTCCAATGTTAACCTAGTTGCTCCTCAAGCTGTGTCAATTTCAATGGGTATTCGCTACAATTTCAGCCATTGGGATGTTGACGGAGTTCCAAGCGATACGGGATTCAATTCTATCAGTGTTTTTATGGATGCCAATCACACAGCGACAGCGCATTATGTACTTCAGTACTACCTGACTATCGATACAGAGTATGGCGTAGCTTCTGGTGCAGGCTGGCACAATGCAGGAGCGACAGCCTATGCTTCGCTCGATGCGGAAGTCTTCGATCATCAGAATGGTACGCGAAGAGTGTTCACTGCTTGGAGTGGTGACGTTTCTGGAGCGGAATATGCACGCAGTAATCCTATATTGATGGATCGTCCGAAGACTGCAATTGCTAATTGGAAGACGCAATATTATCTTATAGTGCGAACAGTTCCGCTGGGAATAGTCACGATTGGTGGTGAGGGGTGGTATGATAAAGGAGCAGATGTGACGTTAACTGCTCCGGAAGTTTCCCTATACACCTTCGCATATTGGGATGTTGATGGCTTTTCTCAAGGTAGTGGAATCGTTATTATTTCAGTTATTATGAATGCGCCGACAGTTGCTACAGCCTACTATATGCAAGCGCTAACATACACGCTTACTATAACGGCTACTGCTGGAGGAACAACCAGTCCACCAGTTGGAATATATACCTATTCTGCGGGTATGATAGTCCCTGTTAGCGCAATTCCTGACGCTGGCTACATTTTTAGCCGCTGGGAGCTTGATGGAGTAAACGTAGGCTCAACTATTAATTATTCTGTGTATATGGACAGAAATCATGTTTTGAAAGCGGTTTTTTCACCGGCTCCTGCTGGCTTATTTGATTTGGAATGGTTCTATTGGCTTTTGCTGTTGCTTCTGTTCTTATTGCTCTTATTGTTGCTTTTGCTGTTGCTTCGCCGTAGAAGAAGCAGAAGGTCTGAGGAGTCTTTCTATTCTGGTTGGTCTGCTTGGTATTATTGTCATGATCTGCGAAAGAAGCCTCGATGAATTATGTGAAAAGTTTTGAGAAGAGTTAGGTGATAGAAGCCTTCTCCTTTCCCCTTTTCTGGACGAAAGTATAAGCGTTGTGTGTTTATAAATTGCTTACTATTATTGCTCGCATATATCGCCTTCAATAATATGACTTATTTTGTGCTCATTTCAGTTTTGGAAACTTTGCTTTTTAGGCATTCTCAACTCTATTCATATTTGAGGAGAAATGTTCGAGGAGATCGCTTCAGACGCTGTTCAAATGCTGATATTTCTGTTTTGGATCACGTTAGCCTTCGTCATAATTAGCGGCGCCCTTTGGGCACGAGCATATAAAAGAATAAAGTAGCCGCATAACTGTCTTGCTTACTAGAGATACGAAAGCTATAAATCCGATTCTTTCTTCATAGAATTTTCGGTCGGGCGGTAGCTCAGCTTGGTAGAGCTTCCGAGTCTGCTAACATGCATGGCAGACGGAGACGCTGTAGACACGTACCCACGGTAAGTGTCACATTTCAGCCTACCGAGCGCACAGAAACCGGAACGTCGCAGGTTCAAATCCCGCCCGCCCGACCAAGCCTCTTTTCAGCAAAATAAGACAATGTTAAGGTTGTGTCAAGAAAATAACTCCGTTTTTTGCTGTTTCTGGCGATAGGAAAAAGTTGTATAAAGAACTCTCCATACTTAATGGTTGGGGAGACTGATGTCAGTCAAGTTCTTTATTCATCCGCCTTTGGGCAACCTTTCCAGTGAGTTACGGCTTAATCTTGACGCAATAAAGGAGGCGGACAGTATTGGAATAGATGGTTTTGTTTTGCCCGACCATTACATGACCCTGCATGGCAATGAAACGCTTGAAGCATGGGTTACCTTAGCATATTTTGCAGCAGTGACCAATCATATTAGGTTGGGGACTCTTGTAACACCGATACCTTTGCGGCCTCCACAACTATTAGCCAAAATGGTCTCAACTGTAGATGTATTGTCTGAAGGCAGGTCTTTTCTAGGTGTGGGTGCCGGTTGGAGTAAGGAAGAGTTTGAAGCTTATAGTCAATGGGATGAACCTAGAGTCCGAGTAGAGAAAGTCGATGAAGGAGTGGCTCTAATCAAAAAGCTTTGGACTGAACCAACAGTAAACTTTGAAGGCAAATATTATAAAGCTAAAGGAGCGGTACTACTCCCAAAATCTGTGCAGAAACCTCATCCTCCTCTCTTATTTGGAGGAAAAGGCATCAGAATGCTAAAACTTGCAGGGAAATATGCTGATATTTGCCTTATTAATGAAGACAAACCAGAAAAATTCTTAGCTGCAAAGAATGACGTTATAAGAGCTTCTAAAACGCAGAAGAGACCAAATACTCCATCCTTTGCTTGTGTCATAGGAGTCAAGACACTTGAGCAAAAAGGAGAATATCGTATAAAAATAGAGCGAGCTTCCGATTTAGGAGTGTCCCACATTGTTACTGGAGTTGAACGAGAGCAAGACTACTTGAAGTTCATCAAGTTTCTTGCAAAAGACATAATGCCTTCTTTCGGTTAGCTCTTTCATTTCTTATGCTGAACAAGTTGAAAGGTTATCAAGACTGTAAGTGGCGTACGCAGTCGGACAATTAAGCGAAGAATTCATACGCACTTCTAAAGCTGCTTCGCCCGACGAAGCTTTACTCATCTAAATACGCCATGTGTTCATTTTTGATGAATAATTTTGAATTTTTCTTCTTTTATGGTTTGCCTGATCTTTTCTATGTCCTCGCTTAATGCTCTATCTTGCTTAATCATGGGCACGTTCTTTCTTATCGTATAATAGGCTGCTCTTGTTCCTTTTCCAAGTTTTTCTGGTCCACGAAATTCTATTGCTTGGGCTGCGCAGAGAAGTTCTATGGCTATTATATATTCTGTGTTTTCTATAACTTGCATGGCTTTTTGGGCGGCAGTTACTCCCATGCTCACGAAATCCTCAAAATTTGCCGATGTAGGAATCGAGTCTACACATGCAGGATGGGCTAAAATTTTGTTTTCCGAAGCAAGCGCCACTGCCGTGTATTGCACTGTCATTAAGCCGCTGTGCAGTCCAATTTTTGCTTTTGGCGGAATGAGAAAGGCTGGCAAACCATTATTCAATTTCTCGTCGAGAAGCCTTGCTGTTCTTCTTTCTGAAATGTTGCCGACAATTGTTAATGCTATTCCAAGCATGTCCATCGCAAGTGATAATGGTTGACCGTGAAAGTTTCCTCCTGAAAGGCAGATTTCGTCCTGTGGGAAGATGAGGGGATTGTCTGTTGCTGAGTTGATTTCGATTTCGATGGTTTTTCTTGCGTATGCAACTGCGTCTCTTGCTGCGCCTAGAACTTGTGGTGTGCATCTGAGGCTGTAGGGGTCATGTGGGCGGCGTATGCTTTTTGCTGCATCTCTTCCAGTTTGAACAAGCCTACTTCCTTTAAGCAGTTCTCTAAGGTTTTCTGCTGTTGCGGCTTGTCCGCTGTGTGGTCTAATCATGTGTATCCGTTCATCAAGTGCGTCGGAAATTCCGAGCAACGCCTCAAAGGATAAGGCTGCTGCGGTTTCAGCTGATTTTATCAAGTTTTCAGCATCGTAAACTGCTAATGCTCCAATTGCGGTCATCAGTTGCGTGCCGTTGTTTAGTGCTATTCCTTCCTTAAACTCCAACTGGACGGGTTCTATTCCAGCTTTTTCCATGGCTTCTTTTCCGCTCATGATTTTGCCCTTGTATTCGGCTTTTCCTTCGCCTATGAGAACCAGAATCATGTGAGAAAGTGGAGCTAAGTCTCCGCTTGCGCCCACTGAACCTTTAGCGGGGATTACGGGATGCACTTCTTCATTTAGCATTTGAACAAGTGTTTCCAACGTTTCTAGGTGTATGCCTGAATATCCCTTTGCAAGCGTGTTTGCACGTAGAAGCATCAGAGCACGAACAATCTCCTTGCTTAATGGTTTTCCAACGCCTGTGGAGTGACTTCTGATAAGGTTGATTTGCAAGTGCTTAATTTCTTCTGAGAAGATTTTTTTGTTGCTTAGGGCGCCGAAGCCCGTGTTTACGCCATAAATCAGGTGGTTCTCTTTAACCAGCTTCTCCAAGACGCTGCGGCTTCTCTTTACGCGCTTCTTCACATGTTCTGGAATTACAACTTTCGCTTTTTCTCGTGCAACTTTCACAACATCTTTAATCGTTAACTTTTCTCCGTCTATGCCAATCTTATGCAAGATGCTCTCTCCGCTATCCAATAGGAAAGCCTCAACGTTTTAATTCTTTGGCTTTACTATTTTGTTCTTGATGATTTTTGAAGGCTGAAAATAAGCTTGTGTAATGCCTTTAATTTTTAAAGTCAACTGAAAAATTTGGAATTTGACTAAACTACTTAAATATTCGGGCTTTATTTTTCATAAGACTTTTATATTTGATGGATTGTGGATATGAGTAATTAAGATACGCTATGGTGCTAGAATGGAACCTAGTAAAAAGCCGTTGAACGTGCTTATCAAGCAGTTGAACGCCAGCATCGCCGTTGTGCTGAAGAACGGATGCGAATACAAGGGAAAAATGATAAAGTGCGATGGACACATGAACATTCTTCTCGAAGGCGCAGCCGAATGCAAAGATGACCAGCTGATAGCCAATTATGGAAACGTCCTTTTGCGCGGAAACAATATCCTCTACATAATGCTTGATGTTCACTAGAAGACAGCTGTTTTGCCAGTTTCGGTCACGTAAGCCAAGGCTTCTTTGAGCTTAACTCTTAGCATACGCTTCCGTTTGAAATAGTTTAGCACGTTTCTGACGTCTCTTGTTAGTAGCATTTTGGCGTTTGGATGTTCCTTTGTAACGTATTGTGGCCAGTCAATTATCAGAATGTGCATGTTCGGCTTTAGGATGATGTTGTATTCGCTTAAATCTGCGTGGATTACGCCAGTTTTTAAGTAGGCTTTTCTGACATTGCGTAGTATTTCTTTGAGAATCTTTTGCGGCTGGGGGATGCCTTTCCATTTTGCAAGTTCTGCTCCTTCAATCATTCCCATAACTATTACGTGGCGGTTTTGGCTTATCGGCTTTGGAACCGCTATTTTGTGTGGAAAGAGGAGTTTTAATGCTTGGAATTCTTTTTCTGCTGCGAGTCTTGATTGAAATAGCCAGCTTGCACTTTTTGTAATGTAGCCCCTTTTGCGTATGGTTTGGCGAAAGCTGATTCTGCCTAGGCGATGAAACTTTACTGCTACCTGTTCTCCTTTCGTGTCCAAGGCGTCGTAAACGTCTGCTTCCTTGCCGACGCCTAAGGATTTTCCAAAAGCCTCTAGAACTTCAGCCTTTACAAGAGCGTTTACTGCCAAACAATCGTATCCTGCATAATTTAGCGTGTAGCCCGTGTAGGGTCCTTTTATCTGATATATTAATCCCAGCTTGTTTAGGCGGTTTAGTCTGAAGTCCGTTTCTCTCTGAAGGTCGAATTTTGTGAATTTTGCTATTTGCTCTTTGGGGACGAACTCGTGCTGGCTCATGGCGGTTTCTATAACTTGCAACACTCTCAAGTCTTCATTTTCCAATTTGCGGAACACTTTAACTGCAATTTCAGCCGAGGGCATCTTGAAAAATAAGATAGTCTGCTTTGCTAAATAAGCTGTGTTGAACCTATCTCTTAATCTCTATTGTCTTTGTTTTTTCAACGCTTTCTCTGATTGCCTCATTCAGATTCAGCCTCTTCTCGATTGATTCTATAATTTCCGGCTTCGCCTTTGTTGCGGGGTGTTTTGCTATAAACAGCGAACAACAGTCCTTATACGGCTGCGTAGAGACTTCAAATGTGCCAATCTGTTTTGCCAAGTTCACAATTTCATTCTTTTCATAAGTCAACAACGGTCTAAGCATGGGTAGGCTGACGGCGCTGTTTATTACTGCGATATTTTCTAGGGTTTGCGAAGACACTTGAGCAAGGTTTTCCCCGCTTCCTAAGGCGTATATGCCATGTTCTTTGGCGATTGCTTCAGCCACTCTAAGCATGAATCTTCTGAAGACTATTAATCTGTACTTTGCTGGCGCTTCTACCGCTTCTGCCTCAAATGGATAGTATGGAACAAAAAACACTCTTGTCCCAAAGCAGTATCGAGTCAGTATTGTTGTTAGCTTCAGCAATTTTGCATTCTTCTTTTCGTCAAACTCTTTAAAGGCATGGAAATGTAGAAGGTCGACTTCGCATCCACGTTTCATAAGAAGCCAAGCTGCAACAGGCGAGTCTATGCCACCAGACAGTAAATGTAATATTTTTCCAGAAACCCCGACGGGCAAGCCATACAATCCTCTGATTTTATTATCAAAGATGTATGCGTTATCGTCAAATAGTTCGACGAAGATTTCCTTTTGGGGTTCTTGCAAAGAAACTTTAGCCTTAAATTTCTTTATGAGATGTGCGCCTAGTTCGCGGTTTATGTCCATTGAGGTGAATGGGAGGGTTTTGTCTGCTCTTTTTGCTGTGACTCTTATTTTTGCATCTGCTTCTATTTTGAGCGTGTGTTCAGCGAGTTTCTTTATGTTTTCTATGGTTGCTTCTGTTGTATTGCAGAAAGCGAACCATGCGATTCCAAAAACTTTTCCAAGCGATTCGCTGATTCTGTCTACATCAGACTGTTGCTTTAGTTCGAGGATTATTCTTCCTTGCCTTTTTCTTACTTTGCCATATTCTACGTCATCTAATGCTTTGCGTATGTTTTCCATTAGTTTCTTCTCGAACAGTGGCCTATTCAGTCCTTTGAGTCCGAGTTCTCCGTAGTGTATTAGAACGCAGTCAAACAAGATTCTGCACATTGAAGAATGTGGCTGTGAAATCTAAAAAACTTTTCATGCGTCTGCAGGGAATTTCTTAAAGACATGCTTGTTTGACAAGAGTATTCTTATATTTGATGTGTTTGAGAGGTTGTGGTGTGAGCGTAAATGTCTGCAGAAGAGATGAGCACGAGAGAGGTTGAGCAGTTTTTGGCGTGTGCCAGCGTTGGCAGGCTGGGCTTGGTGCTTGAGGACGGTCAGCCTTACGTGGTGCCTGTTGGTTTCGGCTATGCAGATGGCAAGATTTTTTTTTCACACGTGCGCTAAGGGTTTGAAGATGGATGCGTTGAGGCGAAACGCGAATGTGTGTTTTGAGGTGGATGAGGCGTTGTCGGATGCGTCAATGTTCAAGAGCGTCATAGTATCTGACAAGGCGGAAATTATCAGCGATAGGGAGAGGATGATTCCGTATTTGCAGAGGCTTATTGACAAGTATCGTGTGCCAGAAGAGTTTGAGGCGTACATGAGCAAGCCAGGGAGAAACAGGGAGAAAGAACTGGAAGCGGTGAAAATCTGCCTGATAACACCAGACAAGATAGCAAGCAAAAAATGGACGATGAAAGGATAGAAGCATTCAAACTAAAATCTTATATTTCGAACGGACCATACGCCCAATAGATAGTTATGAAAGCCAAGTTCAAATATGTTGGCATAAGAGTAACTGACTTGCAGAAGTCCATAGACTTTTACACTAAACTGCTCGGCATGAAAGTCGTAGGCAGAGGCAAGATTGAGCTTACAAAAGGCGAAACTGTTGCCTTGCAAGGCGAAGACGGCGGATTTATTCTGGAGCTTAACTATTATGAAAAGGACAGCCCTTACAACACTAAATACGTTGTTGGTGAGGGATTGGACCATTTAGCTTTTCAAGTTGACAACCTTGACAAGGCTTTAGAAGAAGCCAAAAAGGCAGGATATCGCGTTATAAAGGAAATGAAAACGAAAGAAGGCAGATGGGCGTACGTCGAAGACCCTGATGGAATCTGGATAGAACTATATTAAGCGCATTAGTCCTTATGGTGGCGGTCTTTTCTGCGCATATTGGTATCTGCGAGGTTTTCCCTCTCTTGTTAGGATGCCGTCTTTGACTAAATCGATTAGTGCGTGGGCTACTGCTGTGCGGTCGTAGTGGAAGCCTCGTTTTGCCATTTCGCTGTGTACTTCGCTTAAGCCTTTTGGGGTGTTAAACCAGTTTTCTTCCCAGAGTTTTTGGATTACGCTTTTGCATGTTTCGGCTCTGGGCGGCGGTATGGCTCTTTCTGTTAGGCGTGTGTCTTTGAGTTTTTCCGTTACGGCGGAGAGGATTTTGTCGACGGCTGATTGGAGTTGGTCTTCTTGGCTTTCTATTTCGAATTCTATTTCGCCTATTTTCATTTTTACTCGTATGGGCGGTTTTTGTGGTTGTTCTGTCACTTTTTCACCTTGTTGATTGCTGTATTGTGCATCTTGTTCATGCACAACACTTAAATATACCTTCCGCCAAACAATTGGCTATTGGTGAATCTTGGTGATTGAACAATACACTATAACAACAACACCAAAATATAACTTTCCATACCCCACAACGGACACAACATTCCCCCAGCACTTCAAGCAACTCGCACTACACTCGCTACAGCACGTGCAAAACCATTCCTTTCAACTAAATCAACACGAAATTCAACAAGACAACATAGACGCCCACGCGCTACAGCTCAAACTACAACCATTACCGCTAAAACGCGCATATGAAGAAACGGCAGTAGCGGCAGTAGACACTTCAAACATAAAAATCGGCGAAACAAGCACAGGCACACTCATAGCCGTCAGAGGTGCAACCGTATACAAGCAAAAACGAAGCTACCGCTACACACGAATAGGCCCATACATATTCCACATAACAGAAAACAACAAAAAAGAAGTCTACAACACACTCCAAAAAACACTAGCTAACCCATTACAGGAACAAACGCACACCGCCACGCCGAATCTGCAGCAGATGCCAACACGCATCGCAAACTTGCTCGAAAAATGGCTCCAAACGACCCTCACAAAAACTGCAATAAACACGTTAATATTGTTTGATGGTTCGCTAACTGGAGGAACACCAGAAACACCAATAGTCCAAATGAAGCAGATTCTTGAAACCGCCAGAAAAAACAACAACACGGTAATGGCATTTTCGAAAATGACAAACTTAAGATTTAATGGCTATCTGATAACCGAAATTCCACTTGCGCATAAACCTCCATACTTAATAGAAACGGAAAATCTGAAGCCAAAACCTCCATTCGTGCTGTTCGGCGACGTTTATGTAGCAAGACTAACAAGCGGAAACTACGCTTTTAGATTGGACGTGGACAAGCAAGTTCCACAACAGCAGCAAATTAGAGCCATAGAGAAACTTCTCGGAAATGACCATCTCTCTCAGAGTTATCCAGAAACCCTGCGATTAGCCCACATCCTATGCACCTTCACGGCAAATGAAGTCATCGCAATGAAACACTACATCGCACGTAGATACGGGCTGAAAATAATCAACAGACCAGACATGCATAGGCTATTGTTTGGACCGTTCGGAAAAGGAGAAGGCTACTCATGAAACTCTACAAAAAAGAAGGAAACATAATCCAAATTCTATGTTTCCCAAACGAAACTGTAGAAAAAGGCGATTATCTCCTAATCGAGGACACAGATGCTGGAAAAGCCCTTATCGCGCAGGTAATAGACACACAATTCGCAAGCATACCAGGCATACTAGAAGAGCTACTCCGCAGCCTGCCAGACGGCGGAGAAACAATACAAGGCGAAGACTTCGACCCGCTGCAAATCGCTCCACACATTACATACATCCAAGATGCAAGTCTCCTCATCTGCAAAATTCGTGCAACGTTAGAAAATGAAAAACTGAGCCCAACAAGTGCATGGCTTCCATCGCGTTCACAGTCAACGATAACAAAGCTTCCCATTCCCACACTGCTTAAACTTGCAAAAGTGAACGGCAAACTCCCAATAACAATGGGCACAACCAAAGACTCCTCGCCTTTGACGATAGATGCCTCATCACTGGACGGCAGATTAAACATAGTAACGGGAAAGAAGGAAACAGGCAAATCACACATGTCCAAACTGTTAATGCTGAACCTGATAAGCTATAAGGCAACGGTCGTCGTGTTCGACCTAAACGGCGAATATCAAAGCCTAGGAATGTCATCAGACGGAAAACGAAACGCTTACCACGACAAAATTCACGTGTTAACACCTTCACATAACTTCAAAATCGCATTGAAACAGCTAAACCTTCACGTGCTACTGGAAATCCTTATCCATGCGCTTCATTTGCCAGGCACATCAGCTCGCGAGTTTAGGCGGATATGGCAATCGCTAAAAGAAAGAGACATGCTAAATTTGCACGAGCTAGGCGAAGCCATACGCAACTGGCACTGCAACCAGCACGTACGCGACGCTCTATTTTCACGCTATCACGCCCTCGTAAATTCAGGCTTCTTCACCGATAACATTGCAGAAGCGACATTGCTAGAAGAAACACTCTGCAAGACGAAAGAGCAAGGCGGAGTCATTGCAGTGAATCTGCGCAACACTTCCACCATAGACCGCCAGATAGTCGTAGAATATCTGCTCGGAAAACTCGTCGATTTATTAACAGGCTATAGGTTAAAGGCTGTTTTTCTGTTTGCAGAAGAGGCGCATCTTTATCTGCGTGAAACCTATTGGGATGATATAGTAACGCGAATGCGCCACTTTGGCATTTTCACTACGTTCATAACAAACCAGCCAGATACAATTCGCGAGAACATTTATCGTCAAGCAGACAACATATTCCTCTTCAACTTTACAAACGAGCACGACTTGGAAGTGGTTTCACGTGCAGCGCGCGTAGATGCAGAAACCGTCAAATCCATAGCCAGAGACTTGCCGCCGCATTATTGTTTGGCGCTTGGAAAAGTGGTGCGAGACTTTCCAATGGTGGTGAAGGTTAGAGCTTTAGACGTGAAAACAATGGGAGAAACGAGACTGTTCTTCAAGGACATGAACTGAATTTTTCAAGCCTCTGTCTGTTTCTCCTAAAAAATGCTCGAAAAGTTGTTGTTAAATCATAATCCTCTACGTCAGCAGATAAAACCCATCGTAATTCTCCTGCGTCGCTTCCAACTTGCAATTCTCCGCCCTCAAGTTTCACGAAGTAGTCAACGATTACAAAATGATATTTGATGCTGCCGTTCTCGTCTCTGATTATGTTGTCAACAATGTCTATGAGTGCAGGTTTTTCCACATCAAGACCGGTTTCCTCCTTAACTTCCCGTATCACAGTCTGCTCTATGTTTTCGCCCAGTTCCACCAATCCGCCGGGAACACTCCATTTTCCTCTTCCAGGTTGGCTTTTTCTTTTTTCAAGTAGTATTTTGCCGTTGCAGACTATTATGGCGCCTACGCCTATGATTGGTTGATTTGGATAGAGTCTTTTCAAGGCTGAACCTCTCTAATTTGAAATAGAAAAAGTGCTGTTAAGGTTTGCGTATCCACTATTTGCTTAGGTATCGCCACGAGAGCACAATGCCCACAGAGGCAAATATCAGCGCAAATATGCCCAAGTAAGTGAAGTCAAATAGCAATCCTTGTAAGTTGATACTATCATAAATCAGCATCTGTCGAATGGCGTCATTCGCATAAGACAAGGGATTAACCGTGGCTATTGCCTGCAGCCACTCTGGCATGTTCGCTATTGGGAAGAACGTGTTGCTTGCAAACATGAGCGGCAAGTTGAGCAGGTTCATAATCGCCATCTGCGTCTCCCACTTCGTCGACCTTATGGCAATAAGCACAAACAGCGCCGACAAACCCATACAGATAAGGAATATCACCAAGAAAACGCCAAGTATGTTTAAGGGGTGAAAGCTTATACCAGTTTTTAAGCCAAGCGCAAAGGCAATGAGTAGAACCACTGCAGCTTGGACAATAGACCTCAAGGTTGCAGACAAGACCTTTGAGAGTATTATTGAGCCTCTTGCCACTGGCGTGCTTAAGACCTTGTTCAGAAAGCCCAGCCGCCTATCCCAGACTATTGACATGCCACTGAACATGCTTGTAAACAGCGTCGTAAAAGAGAGCATACCGACAGCCATGAAGGAGAAATAGTCGCTTGTTCCGAAAGTTTGTTTCATAAACTGATCAGCTAATTCAGATGGAATTTGAGGGTTGCTTGTAAAAAGCGAGCTTATGTTCATGGATCTTCCATACAGTCCCATCCAGATTATCGGTTGAATTATTGAGATGAAGAGGAAGAAAGGTTCCTTATACCATTTTTTAAGCTCTCGGTTCGTTAGCGCCCAAAGTCCGTGGAATCTGCTTGCATATTGTTCGTTCTGTTGATTCAATGTCCTCTAGCCCTCCTCATTACCATCCTTCGCGTAGCGAAACTTTCTTTTGATTCTTCTGCATCTCGCATGGATTTGCCAGTATAATCCAAGTAAACTTCGTTCAGGGTTGGTTTTGTGAGGGAAAGCTTTGTTACGACGTGTCCTTTTTTCCGTAGGGCTTCGATTATCTGTGGGGCGGTTAATTCGCCGTTTTCAGCCTTAATCAAGTATGCGCCGTCTTGCTTCTTAACTTCCTTAACATGTCCTGTTTTTTCTATAAGTCCGCTGATGTCTGCTTCGCCTTGGATGCTTAAGGTGATTATGTCGCCGCCTAGGTTGTTCTTTAGCTCTGTTGGAGAGCCGATTACAACTATTTTTCCGTGGTCAATTATTGCGATGCGGTCGCATAAGGCGTCTGCTTCTTCAAGATAATGCGTAGTCATGAAAAGTGTCATTCCATACTCTTTTTTTAGCAGTTTAATGTAGTCCCATGTTGCCGCTCGGGTTTGAACGTCTAAGCCTAGGGTTGGCTCGTCTAGGAAGAGCACTTTGGGTCTGTTAATTAGCCCGCATGAGAGTTCGAGTCTTCGTCGCATTCCGCCCGAATAGGTTGCCACTTTCTTGTCTCTGAAGTCTGTTAGCTCTACGAGTTCTAAAAGTTCGAGGGCACGTTTTTTTGAGGTTTCGCGTGGAATGCCGTATAGGTCTGCGCATAGGAGTATGTTCTCGTAGCCTGTAAGGTCTTCGTCTGCTGTGTATTCTTGTGGTACGACGCCTATGTTGCTTCTGACTTCGGTTGATTGTTTGGCGATGTCGTATCCTAGGACTGAGGCTTTGCCTTCTGTAGGTTTGAGAACTGTGATGAGCATGTTTATTGTTGTGGTTTTTCCAGCTCCGTTTGGTCCGAGAAAGCCGAAGATTTCGCCGTTTTGTACGCTGAAGTTTACGTGGTCGACAGCGACTAGGCTTTTGTTGAAGATTTTTGTTAAGCCTTCAGTCTTTATTACTTCATTCATAGTGTTTGCCCTTCAGTTTGCTGTTTATTTCTTCGAGTTTGTCTGCAGTTTCGTTTAGGACTTTGCTTATTTCTTCGATAACTTGTGGTGAGAAATGTTCTTCTAGATTGCTTCCAAGTTCGAAGAAGGCTGAGAAAACTCTGTGCATGGATTTGCGTAATAGCGTGGTTTTTTCTGGTGGGATGCGGAACCATAGGGCTCCGAGTGATGGCGGTGGCATAAAGCGTACTTCTTTTCTGAATCTCATCTTTATCTTTCTCTGCTCTTCCAAGAGCGTTTTGCCTTTGTCAGTGAGCGTGTAACGTTTCATGCTGTTTTCTTCGACGGGTAATTCTTTTACGTAGCTGTTGTCTTGTAGCCATGACAGAAGTGGATAGATGGAGCCTGGGCTGGGTCTCCAGTGTCCGTCTGTTCGTTTTTCGATTTCGTTCATTATTTCTGAGCCGGACATGGGTTTTTCGTTTATTAGTTCGAGGACTTGGTAGCGTATGAAGCCTTTTGGAACCATTGCCATGTGTTTTATCCAGTGCATTTTGTGTGGGTGCATGTTTATATCACCGTTGATATCAATGGCGATATCGATAATGATATTTAAGTTTTGCCTTCCGAAAATGTAGGTTAGCTGATAATTGTTCCTATGCGTTCGCCTTTGACTGCCGCCAGAACGTTTTCGGG
>Ga0209102_1001101_pt1 | contig 15249 bp, 20 predicted proteins | sample ConPoolayeHmetaG_FD_185483 | JGI IMG/M metagenome (GOLD analysis project Ga0209102, IMG submission 185483) | Hot spring microbial mat communities from California, USA to study Microbial Dark Matter (Phase II) - Cone Pool mat layer H metaG... ...
CAACAAGCCCAGTTATTGAGCCAGCTGTTAATCCGGCAACAATCTCCAAAATTGGCTCTTCTTTAATAAGCAGATTTCTCCATTCCTTTCCCAGCTTCATGCCCCTTTCTGTTAACTTTATGGCGCCATTTTCTTCTAGAAGCAAGCCCTCGCGGCGCATTTCGTTTAGCGCCTTATCAACATCTTTAACATCTATGCAGAATTGACCTGCGCAATGCTTGTCTATACGGCGTTTAAGCAAAGGCTTTGTTAGAATGTTATCTTTGCTTAGGTCTAGGAGCACGAAGATTCGAATGAGGTCTGGCAGTTCCTGAATTTCAAAAGACAAACGGAAAATCACCCTTGATGCTAGCAGAGCCAATAAAAGTCATAAAATAAGCTAGCTTGTCTGATTTTTTGAAAGCTGGTGGAGTTTTACTCTTTTCATAGCAAGATAGGAAGGCTCTGTTCAACAGTTATCTGTACAACCTTCTGGTTTGGCATTATTGCCCATTTCTAAATCGGTTGTAATACCACAATTGTTTAATATAAAGCTTCAGAATCTATCTAGCCTCTTTAAAGAGGGCATGCAATGACGCTTGTTGAAGTTTTGGAAAAGCTTTCAAACGCTTGCGGTGTTGCTGGCAGAGAAGAAGAAATCAGAGAATTAATGCTCAAAATGCTGAAGCCACACGTCGATGAAGTGAAAGAAGACAAGCTTGGAAACGTAATAGGAATGAAAAAAGGTAAAAAGAGTGCGCCAAAAGTCATGCTTGCAGCGCACATGGACGAAATAGGCTTAATGATAAAAACAATCTCAAAAGAAGGCTTCTTGCAATTCACAAAGATGGGCGGAATAGACGACCGCATCCTACTAGCACAAAAAGTACTTGTCTATACTGAAAAGGGTTCATTACACGGCATAATCGGCTCTAAACCTCCACACATACAGAAAGAGGAAGAAAGAAAGAAAATCATGGGATACGACGAGCTTTTCATCGACATCGGAGCTGAAAGCGAGGTAGAAGCAAGAAAAATGGGCGTAAAAATTGGAGACACTGTAGGATTCGATTCAAAATTTGCCAAAATCGGAAAAGACTTGGTGATTGGCAAGGCATTAGACGACCGAGTGGGATGTGCAGTAATGATAGAAGCAATGAAGAGATTGAAGAAAGCGGATTGCACTGTGTTTGCTGTAGGAACAGTTCAAGAAGAAGTCGGCTTGAGAGGAGCGGCAACCTCAGCCTTTGGCATCGCTCCAGACGTTGGAATAGCTCTTGATGTCACTGTGGCAGGAGACACTCCTGGAGTTAGAGAATTTGAGGCTCCGGTGAAAATGCGGAAAGGCCCATCCTTAAGTGTTGCTGATGCAGGATTGATAACACATCCAAAAGTTTTGCGGTTGCTTGTTGATGTAGCTGAAAAGAACAAAATTCCCTATCAGCTTGAAAGCGGTTTGGCAGGCTCCACAGACGCTGCAAGAATTTCTTTGACGAGAGAAGGTGTTCCTTCCGGCGTTATATCTGTTCCAACACGCTACATTCACAATCCAGTTTCAATGCTCTGCCTAAAAGACGTAGAAGATGCAGTAAAGCTAACGGTTGCGGCAGTTCAAGAAATTCCTAAACATTTCTAACTCCCTTTTTTCTTCGCTGAAAGCGCTAAATTTCTCTTGCCAAATACTTTACGAAAAGCACTGTTAGTACAGCCGCAATAATATAAGGCAATATCAACGTCAAAATCTGGCTATATGCGGGTATGGTTTGAAAGATTGTGTCTGCTGATTGGTTGTGAACTATCCCTTGTGAAACGGAGTTGAAAAGCCCATGAGCGAAGATTAGCGGAGTAAGATTTCTTGTTTTAAGGTAAAAGTATCCGAACAGTAAGCCTATGAAAAATGTGGAGAGAACGTATTGAATCATGCCGAATGGTTCGAAAGGCTGTAAATTCCACACGAAATGCCAAAATCCGAACAAAACTGCTTGCATTAAAATAGCTTTTTTCGGAGTATAGACCTTTTCCAAATGCGTCTGCATATAGCCTCTGAAAAACCCCTCCTCACTTATTCCAACACACAAGGTCATAAATGGCATTGTTAACAAAAAAGGCACCACATCATAGTACAATATTGGTATCTGACTTGTAAACACGTAAAACAACAGCCAAGTCAGAATGAAAGCTAGTCCATTAAGAAAAAAGAAGAACAAAAAGCCGTAAAGTAAGGATTTTCCAAAGCTTCTGGTTTTGAAGCCGAAAGCTGACACGCTAGTTTTTTCAATAGCAAGTATCGTCGCAATTGTCAAAAAAATGAGAGGCGTCTTTTCATAAGGCTTCCCAAAAATCAAAACAGATGGTATCCTAATCGCCAAAGCAAGAAGAAAAAGAAGCAGGCTCCAAAAAAGGACAGCACTCTTGCCTTTTCCTTCAATCTTCTGAGAAAGCTCTGTCTTTTTGCGATAGTTTCTATACCATGCATAAATGGGAATAAGCAACAACACTGAGAGCAACGCTGGAATAGTGTTCAAGTATCCGATGTCATTTTCTGGAAACAAAAACCCAGCAACAAACAATACGCAAGAGAAAGCAAAATACCCTAAAAGAATCTTGGCGAATGCCCAATCATTTATGGTTTGTGCCCTCATGAAAGGTCAATTATCGCTTATCAATAGCCTAATTAAACTTTTGCAGCTTTCAACAAAAACAAAACGGTTTTAAAACAAGTCAATTCCTCTAGTCTATGGAATAAAACCATGACCAAAGCTAAGCGCTTCGAATTTCTGGAACACACCGCAGACGCCTACATTGCTGCTTACGGAAAAGACTTAGCAGAAGCATTCGAAAACGCTGCATTAGCGATGACTGAAGTTATGACAGAGGCAGATAAAGTTGAGCCAAAAATTGAAGAGCACATCGAAAGTGAGGCAGAAGACGAATATGCACTACTCTATAATTGGCTTGAAACACTAATTGTCAAGTTTGAAATTGAGGAAATGCTCTTTTCAAAGTTCAAAGTTCTAAAGCTGGAAAAAACTCCGAGCGGTTTTAGGCTTAAGGCAAAAGTTTTCGGAGAGAAATTTAATCCCCAGAAGCATGTGTCGAAAGTTGGAATAAAAGCAGTAACATACCACAGAATGGAAATCATTAAAGAAGCAGATAAAGTCACATTAAAGTTTATTCTAGACATCTAAGCCAGCTTCAGTTTCTTCAAGCCTTTCAGAATTTCTTCCACCGCCACTTCAGGAGGCATTTCAAGCGATTCAGTTTTAAATTCTATTATCGGAACCTTTTGTTCCTTATAATATTGGAGAATCGGCTCTGTCTGACGCTCATAAACCAAAATACGATTCTTAATAACTTCCGCCGTATCATCAGAACGCTGATACAACTGTCCACCACACTTATCACACACACCCTCCACCTTTGGCTTCAAATAGCGGACATTATAAACTTCCCCACAACTTTTACAAATTCTGCGCGTTGATAACCGTTCGATAATAATCCATTCCGGCACAATAAGCCTAACAACAACATCTATCCTTGCAACGCTTTTCAAAGCCTTAGCCTGGTCAAGAGTGCGTGGATAACCATCCAAAATGAACCCTTTTCCCTTTGGAATCTTGACTAACCGTTGCTTGAGAACCTCCAAAACCACATCATCTGGAACAAGCAAGCCTCCATCAACATAGCTTTTCACTTCCTTTGCCAAAGGAGAGCTTTCTTTCATAATTTCTCGAAAAATATCGCCAGTAGCAATCACATCAACGTCAAGTTTTTCCTGCAGCCTGGAGGCATAAGTGCCCTTGCCTGAACCCGGAGCGCCGAAAATAACAGCATTGACCATTCTAGCCTACCTCTCTTAAACTTCATTTCCGTAAGAATTCGAAAAGTTCATAATTAAGCATTGCTATTTAGAATAGATAATCAAATGTTTTTCACTGCAAACTTTTTTCAGCAACATCTTAACGCACTCAGCTCACATTGCACAACTATACAAATTCACACCTCAAAAATTACACCAAACATTTTAACGCAACATACTTTCAAAACAACTAGATTAAACCCATGTTTGAAGGTATATATAGAGGGGTTTTAGACGCCTCAGAGAGCAAACCCTCTAAAAACCAAAACATGCCAATCATGAAACAACAAACCACACGAAAGCCATACTAAAGAACCCAAATGTTTCACACACGCAAACAGCACCCGTTCTATTCAGTTTTAGTCGAAACCTTCATAAATACGAATAGTTGATAAGACTGTGCAATTAAAAAGGGTGAGGCTTATGTCCAAACCATTTTACGTAAAAATAGAAATACCAAAAGAACTCGCAGATGCGGCCTATGAAGCCCTGCAAATCTCCCAGAAAACTGGGTCTGTCAGAAAAGGCACAAACGAAACAACAAAAGCCATCGAAAGAGCACTAGCAAAACTAGTCATAATCGCAGAAGACGTTGACCCCCCAGAAGTTGTAGCGCACCTGCCCCTATTATGCGATGAAAGAAAAATTCCATACATATTCGTCCCAAGCAAAGAAAAACTAGGCAACGCAATAGGCATCGACGTCCCCGCAGCATCAGCATGCATCATCAAAGAAGGCGACGCAGCAGGACTCATAAAGGAAATTGCAACCAGAATCGAGCAGTTGAAAAGAGGAGCCAAGTAATGAGCAAAGAAAAAGCATCAGCAACTTCAACAGAACTTACTCCAGCAGAAGTAATCCAAGTAATCGGAAGAACAGGCGTAACAGGAGAAATTGCCCAAGTCAGAGTACGCATACTAGAAGGCAAAGACAAAGGACGAATAATAGCAAGAAACGTTAAAGGACCCGTAAGAGTACAAGACGTTCTAATGCTAAGAGAAACTGAACGAGAAGCAAAGAAAATAACCAGATAAAAAAAGACAACCAAAAACAGGGAGAGGAAGGCACAACTTTGCCGAAACCGAGAAAATGCTCATTCTGCGGCGGCGAGTTCCCAATAGGCACAGGACTAATGTACGTAAAAACAGACGGAACAATCTACTGGTTCTGCTCAAGCAAATGCAAAAAAAACTCCCTAAAACTCGGCAGAGACGCACGCAAACTCAAATGGACAAAATACTTCGGCAAAGAAGAGAAAGGAAAAGCATAACCAAACAAGCCGCAACCATATACTCTTTCATTGCCTAGATTTCTCGCTTCAACAAGGCTTAGTATATCGTTTTTTGATATATTTTAGGATGAGAAGAAGCAATTTATTAAGACTTGCGATATGCTATAGTTGTGAATAAACATGATCTTCAAGATCAAAAAGACAAAAAGTCGAAACCTGCTCGAAGTTTCAGATGCTGAGCGTGTAAAGCTTTTGCGTGAGGCGCAAGCTGCCTTACGACAACACGCTATCGAAGCAAGACTTTGGAAAAGTCTAATGGACGTGGAAAATCTGGTCGTTAACGGCGAACCAGTGCTCCACGACATGAGTCATTTGACGGGCTTCATGCTTGAGTGCAAACTATAAATCGCCATATGCTATGTTTTCTTTATTTTTTGTTCAAAGCCTTTCTGTTTTTATTGGAGTATACGCTGCGCATAGCATTCCGAAGTAGGTTGGCGCTTGATAGGATAATAGCAAGCTTTTCATTGGAGCATATTCTAGGATTCCTTGCAGCATAGCCATTTGCCATAGGCTGTCTGGTTTTGCATCTTCTATAAACTTTGGCTTTAGGCGGAAGAGAGGTTCAAGATTGTTCTTTTTGACTGCAAGCGCGACGGTTTTGTCGAATTTTGCTGAGGCTGGGCTAAAGCCATAAGGACCATCAGCTTTGTGAGCATGCCCTTGGTCAGCACTGGCTACGAAGGCAACTTTCTTTCCTAAGATGTCAACAGTTTCGGCCGTGGCGTATCCAAATTTTATAAGTTTTTGAAAGGTTATTTCTCTTGACGGTGTGACTATGATGATTTTGGTTTTGTCTGTTCCTCGGTTGGTGAGGAACCATAAAGGAATTAGTGTGCCCCAGTCCATTGGCATGCATGAGCTTGGCCCTTCGTTTGTGCCGTAGTTGGCTCCTATGACTGGAAGTTTGGCTTTTTTGGCGCTTTTTAGAATTTTGTTCGCTAATTGGCGGTCGCATTCTAGCCTAAGCTTAACTTGTTTGCTGTTAGCCTCAAAGCTTCCTTCTGCAAACTGAGTGGTTATGATGCCGATTGTGGCTTCCAGTCTCAGGTTGTGAGGAGTAGCAATGATTATTGTTTCAGGTTGCTGTTTCTTCATTAAACTTGCGAGTCTTTTCATGCTTTTGCGAGTTTCAGCAAAAGCTTCAAGCTTGTCGCCAGCTAGTTCTGGAATTGTTTCAGCGCCATGAGGAGCGATGCAAGCGAAAACTATGCCCATCTTTTGGTCTTCTCCTTGCAAGCTTGCTGCAATGTTGTGTAGGTAAGTCTTGTTTTGTAGAAATGAGTTTTGGTAGCGGGGAGTAGATTTGAACTACTGATCTCTGGGTCTCTCGGAGCATATAAAGCTCTTATGAGCCCAGCGGGTTAATCCTGGCTACCCCACCCCGCTCTGGTTTGTATGCTGAATGTTTGCTTGTTTAAATCTTTTTGGTTTAGGTTGTTTATGGGTTTATGGGTTTTTGGGTTTTAATGCGTTGCTCTCTGTGTGTCTAGACCCTTCTCCAGGGTGTTTATACATTTTGTTTATATAAACTGTTGAAATTAAGGCAAAATTGTGGAAAATTTTTTTGTTGCTACTTCTTCGAAGGAGTTTGGATGATCCTCTTTTCCTCAATTCGCATCTTTTAAACTTGAACAAACGATTCAAGGAGTTCGATAAACTTGGCTTGATAAGGTTAGTCTTGTTTTGTCTTATTTTCTTGTTGGGTCTTTTGTGAAGAATAGAAACACTGGCGCGGAAATTATGCCCATCAAGCCTAATACAATTCCTAAGCCTTCATAATTGAAAAACAGTAGTACTACGCCTCCAATTGCGGTTCCGAAGGCAGAGCCAAGGTTTATGGCCGCTGAATCGACAGACATCATCATTCCTCGCATTGTTGGAATTTGCTCGAGAGAAAGACTGTTAGCAGACGAAACTACCATTCCAAAAAACCAGCTTGCAGCAAAAACAACAGGCAAATAGATTATCTCAAGAGGCATAAACACGTAGGCACCTCCAAGCGTTCCAGATAGGAAAGCAGTCAAGACTGTTGCGCTCTTTCTACCAAGTTTTCTTATAACTCTATCAGAAACCAAACTGCCCAAGGTATAGCAAAAAGCAGCCACCAGTATTATGAGAGAGGCGGTTTCTATCGACTGAAAAAACCTCTGTCTGCCAAAAGATGCGGCATAGATTAAAATAGTCACGAACGAGGCTGAGCGAAAGAAGTCTCCAATCAGACATGAAAAAGCAGAACGATTCGAAAGAATCTCTCCAAAACTGCCAAAATAAGCTTGCCAATCAACCGAACGCGAAATAGAACCACTACGAGCAGACCGAAGACCGAGCCAGACAAGCAAAAGGCTTGTTAATGAAATAGGTATCACGAAAGCTAAAACTGCAAAACGCCAACCCCCAAAGTTAGCAACCAAAGCAATCAATGGAGCGCCTATAAAATAGACCATAGCGCCGCCAGCAACAATCCATCCAATTGCACCTGCTCTTTTTTCCAGCGAAAAATGCTCACCAACCAACGCAAGAGTCATTGGCGACACCAACGCAAAGCCAACACCGCTTAATGTGTAAAAGGCAAGTGCCATCGAAAAATTGAAAGCCATTAGACAGCCTACAGCGGAAACGTTAATAATCAATAAACCAACGAGTAACAAAAATTTATGCCTAAACCGAACGCTCAAAGCACCGATTAACAACGCAAAAACCGCTGCAATTATAGAATAAGTGGTGTTAATCTGTGAAGTACTTCCAACGACTATGTTGAAAGTGTTACCTATATCGACCATAAGAAGCGTAACCAGCAACGGTAACGCTCCAACTGCAAAACTTGCCAGAACAAGAGAAAACAAGAAAAACCTTCCGCTGAAAACACTTCCCTCTTTAGATGCCAAATTGTCTTCCACATTACCAACTCTAAGCTAAATCAATGCAGACTATAATGACGCAGACTTTTTTTATAGCTTGTGGAAAGAAGGGAGAGTGCTAATGTTATGCTAGAATCTTGTTAAGATTCAATATGCACATAGGTCTAGGCGCTGTAGTCTAGTCCTGAAGGCTTCTTTTCAGAGGGCTGCTGGGCTGGTGGAATCTGCGGCAATGGAATCGGCGGCGGAATACTCAACGACCTAGAAACAATAACGCTCTCAACAAATGCAACATTCGAAATAGACTGCACAATCGCTGGAGGCGGAGGCTTCTTCGCCTTATAATCAGCAAAAACCTTATCCAGCTCTGCCTTGTCCCCAGCCACGTAAGCTCTTCCCCTTAGGTTAATCTGGGCAATAGAAGGACTATAGCTAACAGTTAACATAAAAGGAACTTCAAGCATCTCGTCGCTCTTCTTCTCTACATCAACCAGATTCAAATTAGTACTAATCTGAATAGGCGGAACAGGCTTCTGAATATCCCAAAAACGCTCCGCAGAAATATTAGTGACAGATACATTCACTCTAATCATAACAACCCACCAAAAAATAACAACTCTTTCCCAGATTTAAACATAATTACTTCTCATTCCCAACTGGCTTATAACGAGTAAAACCGCAATGCCCACAAGCCCATCGATTGCCGTGATCTGCCATGAAATACCCAGTTCCACAGCGTTCACAAGTCGGACGCACATGTGAAACCTTGTCATTCTCTATCTTGTAAAGCGTAAAAATCTTCTTCTCCTTCTTCTTCCGTTTTTCCCGCTTTTTAGCTGCAGCCTTCTCGGCAGGCTTCTCTTCTACAGGCTTCTCTTCCACCGCCTTCGTAGCAGGCTTTGCAGCTGGCTTCTCTTCTGCTGGCTTTTTTTCGGCTTTCTTCGACATAACTACTTCTCTTCCTTCTTCTCTTCTTGTTTCACAGGCGGGGCATGACGCTTAACAATATATTCAGGCTCAATCCGCTTCGATTGTTCAACCGAATCATAGACATGCGCCACACCAACTGCAGTACGAGTTCCCGTCTTCGTTGCCATCTTTTTGATGAAAACCAAATCCGTATCCTTCTTCATAACGCTTGCCAAAGACTTCCTAACCTCAAGCCTCGGCGGAGTACTTCCAGTCTGATCATGCTCTACTTGAAACACTACTTCAGCCCGCTTCAGCAACGGATTATCCTTCTTCGACACAATCTTGACTTCCATAAATTTCCCCGTCATGATGTTGACTTGATACCCAATTCTCTTTATTTAGTCTTTCGAAACAGTTTTCATAGCATTCAAAATGTTAAGCATCTCAATCTTCTTCTGCTGCGTAACTTTAACAAAAACAATTCCTACACGTGGCTGACCATAAACCACGAAGGAATCTTCTGGAGCGTATAAAACAGCAATCAGCGCAAGCAAATCCTCCTCACCTTTTACAACAATTTTAGCGCTATGCTTAGCTTTCACAGCGACTTCTATTGCACTCATCGCCTCTACGGTTATTGTTCCTTGCGGATTGCAAACAAAAAGTGTCTCGTCAACCAGAAACTCGAAAGGTTCAACATCCTTACGCATGACTTTGTTATCCACGATCAACAAGCTTGGAAAAATCCCACTTTCAACAAGAGTTCTTGAAACACAATCTCCAACTGAAATTATCCTTGAAGGCTTCTCCCTTTCAACAATTTCCTTAAACTTCTTAATGGTTTCCTTAAACGAGCCTTGAATCAGTGTTCCAATCGGTTCCTTAAGTTTTATGCGCATCTCAGACGTTAGAACATACCTTAAAGACAAGTTTACCTAACTCTCAGCGCATAACGCCCTTTATCTTTAATCCCCATAGCCCTAGCAATAGCAGAGCCCGCAGGATCAAAGATTATCACTATTCCAGCAAAATCATCACTTAAGCTTGTGGATCTGCACTTAGGACAAGTGTTTCCGGTGGAAATAAAGCGGCATTCAGAGCAAGCCTTCTCACTCATTGCTTAACCCCCTTTACCACAGCCTGTCCCTCTTTTTCCACAGCTTTCTCAGCTTCTTTTGGCTTCTGTACTTCCTGCTCAATCCACTCCAATTTACCCAAAAACGGCTGTCTAGCAGTCACGCCTATCTTGCCAGAAGACCCAGCCTTGCCAAGCGAAACGGCAGTTATGCGAACACGGACCTGATCCCCACTCTGCAATTTTCTTCGAGTTTCCTTTCCAAGCAGAACACCTTGCTTCTCATCGTATGAAATGAAATCGTCCATAAGCTGCGAAACATGAAGCAACGCATCAATAGGACCGATACGCACAAAAGCTCCAAAATCAGCAATCTCCACAATTTCACCTTCCACTATCTCCTGCAGTTGCGGATAGAACGTCAATAAAGAGAAAGAGACTTTATGATAAATCGCTCCATCTCCTGGAATGATTTTGCCGATAGGATTTACTTTTACATCCACAACAGCAATCACGTAGCCTAACTCTTCGTCAACCATTCCTTCATACTTTGACTTCACCTGTTTATGTCCAACCGCTTCTATGGGATTTCCGAAAGTTTCTGGTGGGATGCGAATCGTGTCCTCGAGAGTTATAAGCTTGAACAAATGTTATATCCTCCCATCGATTTCCAAATGTGATTTTTGCCTCACATAAATAACTGGCACATTTATATCTCTTAGCCTCTTTCTAAGCGCTCTGTCATTCGTAAAAACTGGGCAATTCCATTCACTAGCTACTTGAACAATAGTGTCATCTACAGAATCAGAGGAAACCGCTTTTGTCTCCACTAATTTGCATTTTTCTCCAAGCTTGAGCGCATAAGAAGCTTGCTTAGCAGTCTTTACACTGCTCGACTTCACCATTTTCTCCAGCTCTCGACGAACCGACGAAAGCAGAACAAGCTCAAAATGCCTATTCAGAAGCCGTTTTAGCTCCTCAAAAATGTCGATTTTGAATTGGAGCGGAACAAACAAGGCGTTCGAATCTGCAATGATTTTCATTTGCTCTCGCTTTGACACTTGCGGTTGTGTCATGCTATTTAGTCATTCCGTACCCTATAAGTCTCCATCTGCCCAATATCTTCCTGCTAATTGCAACTCTTGAGCCAGACTGGGCACAAACTGGTCTTCCAAGCTTCAAAGTAACATTGTCTCCTCTTACAGAAGTAACTTTTCCAACAGTTATTGCAGCGCCAACATGCAAAAGCAAGCTCTCCCCCATGCTTATATTTGCAATCTTGTCAAGCTCTTTCGTGCCTACAGCACGCTCCAAAACACTCGTTTCCATAGTCAACTCAGAAAGCGACGGCGGAAGCATGCCTTTCTTTCCAACCATGTTTCCCGTTAAGCCATCAGCCTTAGAATAGGACGGATCTAACGTTGTTCCCAAACCCACTAAGCCACCACAATAGGCTTCTTTAATGCTTCTTCCGCCAGCATGCAAACTGGTAATCTCACTAAACAAAGTGTTAAAACCCCCCTTCCCCTCAGAAGCTACTACCCCAGGACGAATTTCTATCTCATCACCAACAGCGAATCTTCCCTGCAGTATTGTGCCGCCGATAACTCCTCCTGCCAATTTTTCTATAGGAGTGCCTGGCTTGTTGATGTCGAATGAGCGAACCACGTACATCAAAGGAGGCATTGTTTCATCCCTTTTAGGAGTGGGAATAAGCTCTTCCATTGCCTGAATTAAATATTCAATGTTCACTCCACGCTGTGAAGAAACAGGAATTATTGGAGCGTTCTCTGCAACAGAGCCCTTGACGAAATTTTTAATCTCCTCATAGCTTTCAAGCGCTCTCTTTTCGTCAACAATGTCAATTTTATTCTGCACCACAACAATATTCTTTATTCCAATAATGTCAGCTGCAGCCAAATGCTCTCTCGTCTGCGGTTGAGGACAAGGTTCATCAGCTGCAATAACGAGAATGGCTCCGTCCATTATTGCTGCGCCGGAAAGCATTGTTGCCATCAGCGCTTCATGTCCTGGAGCATCCACAAAACTTACTGCCCGAACAAAGCTTGCTTTTGAACCACAATTGGGGCAAACAGGCTTGTTGGAGTAATTCTTAGGTGGTTCGCACTTTGGACATTTGTAGATGGGCATGTCCGCATAACCCAATTTTATTGTTATTCCTCTTTTCAACTCTTCACTGTGCCTCGAAGCCCAAACACCAGTCAGTGCTTGAACCAACGTTGTTTTTCCATGGTCAACATGTCCTATGGTGCCGATGTTACATTCTGGCTGGCGCGGTAATGGCACATTTTTTTCCTGTTCTTTTCCAGTTTTTTCCGACATTAATGCTGCTCCTTATACTGCATTGACATTTGAAAATACTAGTATTTTGAGTTTCTGTATTTTTCAATGAAAAGATGTTGACAGGGCTTTAGCCTTGACTACCTGTAGTGGAAACTTCGCTTTTCTCGTCTTCGCTCTTCTTAGGCTTTTCTTTCACTTTGGCTTCTTTCTTCTCCTTCTCATGACGAGGCTTTTCCTCAGCCTTTTCAGCCTCTTTGGCTTTTCCTTTAGCCTCCTTTGGCTTTTCGACAATTTTCATGTTTATCTGCACTATCTCGTCAGTAACCACATCCCCACGAACCGTCTTCCGCTCTCTTGCCCCTCGTGTTTTAGGGTTAAATCCCACACCACCGCTTAACACCACTCTTCTGCGAACCCCACCATGAACATTAGGGCGCATAGGAAACCCATCCTTGTCAGAACCGCCTAAAATCTGAACCTTATGACCAGACAAACCGAGTAGCGAGCCATCCATGATTTCGCCTATCTTCCTCCCAATCAGCGGAACAGCTCGTGCATCCTCCAGCTCCACAGCCTTCGAAGTCCCTGTCTCAGGGTCTGAAACGATTACTTTGAACTTAGCCATTGAAGGCAAACTCTCCAGTAGTGTTATGAAAGTTGAGCATCTATCTATTAAGGATTTATGAAAAACTTTTAGGCATCACCTATTCTTCGTGCACTCTGAATAGATCTATGTCTTCTCGCATCTGCGGTGTCAACTCGAGAAAGTCTCTAACAGCACGCTCAACATCCTTCGACTGCGTCACATATCTACCAACAACAATTATGTCAGCACCCTTCTCCAAAGCCTCCTTAGCCGTCTCAGGAACAATACCGCCAGCAATCGCAATCAGGAAACGCTTATCTTTGAAAGTCTGCCGCAACTCCTGTATAAGATCCAGACCCAGGGTTCTTCCAGTCTCCTGATCTATCCCCCTATGCAAGATAACAATGTCGGGAAACTCTTTGATGCTCTTAAGCTTCTTTACTGGGTCTTCAACGTTCAGCATGTCAACCACAGCGTATATTCCAAGTCTCTTTGCTTCATGAATGAATGAGTCAAGAGTTTCCACAGGCGCCAAGCCTGCTGCAATCACAGCATCAGCGGTTTCCTCGTAAGCCAAATCAACTTCCACTTTTCCAACATCCAAAGTCTTTAGGTCAGCAATTACAAACACATCTTTGGTTATTTCCCGCAAATCGCTTATCACTTTAGTTCCATATCTTTTGATGAGCGGCGTGCCTGCCTCCAATATTATCCTGTCACTTTTTGGAATCTGTACAATAATTTTCTTGTTTCTCTCCAAATCCGGAATGTCAAGCGAAATCTGCACGTACGGCGGTCTCCAAAGACGCGGCACCTTGAAACCCATAATCGGATGTTTAGCCCTATCCTTATCATACAATATCTTCTCAAGAGACGGATACCTCTGCAAAGCTCTCTTCAAAGCTAATTTGGTTGCGCCATAATTATAATGATAAATCTTCCGATAATCCCCGGCTTGAGGATGAATGAAAACACTGCACACGATAACCCAATCGTCAACATGCTCCTTAGGAAACAATCCTTCTTCAACTGCATCAGCAACAGCCTTAGCAACCGCAGCTTGTGCTGGTCCAAAAATCTTACTCGCATCCTCAAGATTCTTCACCGTAACCTTTGGCACAACTAGAGTATGAGGTTTAGGCGGAAGATTAGGCCTAATAACAGCCAACAAAGGCGTATGACCCATAGACAAGTGAGACAAGCCATTAGCAAACGCCGTTCCTACAGGTCCATCTTTATCACCAACTAAAACGTCCACATGCGCCACCTCATTGCCCTCTCCAACAAGCGCCTCACCAATTAAATAGGCGGGCTTATCAGAAGCTCCGACAGACTCCGACAGCGAAATAGAAGGCAGTTGCTCAAAAACCTCGTCAAAATCAACATTAAACTCCTTGAGCCAAGAATATAGGGTGTCTCTGTGAATGTTCAATAGTTTAGCGGTGCCAGAAACTGTCGGTTTTGCAGATTTACCCTGCAGAACAGCACGCGTGCTTACTTCTTTTTTTGCTGCATCCGTCAACATTTTGATAAGTTCCTCTTTTGTTTCAGGCTTTTTTGTGTCGTATTTCGACATTTACATCAGCAGTGAATAGTTGAAGCCTGAGGTTGTATATAAAACTGTCGGATTTAAGGCTAAAGCATTCCGAACACGTGCCTATTTTCTGCATAAAACTGTCGGATTACAGTGTAATAAGCAGGAGTTCTTTCTGATGTTTTAAGGTTCTTGTCGGGTTTCAGTTTTGCAAGTTGATTTTTTCATCGGTAAGCCTATATATCTGGATGCCTAAAAAAGGGCTTAAACTATCTTTGGAGAAAACAGTATATGTCATGGAAAGACCTAATCAGTCTTTGTGTCGGAATACTCGGCGTAATCTTGTTTTTGTATGGAAGCAACTATTACAATGCTACTGCAGGCTGGAGCGGAATAGCGTTAATAATTTGTGCTATTGTTATTGAGGCTTTTTTGAAGGTTTATGGTTTTGTGAGAAAAAGAGGGAAGAGTTTAGAAACCGTATAGTTTGGAGTATTTTTCTTTCAAGTAAGTTAAGTATGGCTTTACTATGAGCTCTTGTCCTGTGATTTTTCGAATCAAGTCGGGTGGGTCGTAGAGATTTCCGTGGATGTGAACGTTTTTAATCAGCCAGCTTTTTACTTCGCTAAAGTTTCCTTTTGAAATTTGGCTTCTCCAGTTTGGCAAAGTTTTTTCCATTGTTGCTAGGAGCTGTCCACTGTAGATGTTGCCTAGTGCGTAGCTTGGGAAATAGCCGAAATAGCCGCTTGCCCAGTGTGTATCTTGCATAACGCCTTCTGAGTCGTGCTCAATTTTTATGCCGAGATATTCCTTGTAGCTTTGATTCCAAAGTTCTGGGAGCTCTTTAA
>Ga0209102_1001102_pt1 | contig 15246 bp, 15 predicted proteins | sample ConPoolayeHmetaG_FD_185483 | JGI IMG/M metagenome (GOLD analysis project Ga0209102, IMG submission 185483) | Hot spring microbial mat communities from California, USA to study Microbial Dark Matter (Phase II) - Cone Pool mat layer H metaG... ...
GCGTCGTGAAGCAACAAATGATAGACATCAGTTTCATCGCTTTTGACAAGCCGAGAATCTGAGCCCCTCCAATATCCCCAACACCAGTTGGAGCCTATTTGTGTACCGTTCATAGGTCACCATGGACACGCCCTCCACGGAATCTAGACTAACCCGCTCTGGTGTTTAGTCAACCTGGAACGTTTACGTGGTCAGTATGTTGAGCATTTGCAGACCGTTAATAATCATACTCACCGCTATAGCTGCCAGCAGCAAGCTAAACACTTTGGAAACTGCTTTCAGTCCACCTTGTCCAAAGAAATGAGCAACCTGTCCGCCTGCTATAAAGATCGCCCAAGCAATAAGCATATTCAGAGCGAAGGACGCAAGAACCATATAGAGGGGGAATTGGGTGGCTAATAACAATAAGGTTGTTATTGTAGCCGGCCCCACCGTTAAAGGTGTGCCAATAGGCACTACGGCCACCATTTCCTCTCTGATTAGCTCGATCATCCGTCCGGTTGTCATGTGTTTTATGGAAAGTACCAGCAGAATAAGCCCACCGGCAATAGCAAACGAACCGACTGAAATGTTCATTACCCGCAGAATGAACTGCCCAAAAAACAAGAATACAAGTCCTACAATGGTAGCCGTTATAGTAGCCACATGGATCATCCTGCGATACTCTTGCTTTGACGTCCCTTCGCTCATAGAGATTACGAAGGGCAGGATGCCCAGCGCATCAATACAGATGAATAGCGGTACAAACGTTAAGATGAAGGACTGTAAGTTGTTATCCAAGAATAGTGCGCTCCTTTCTCCGCTCGCCTAATTGCGCAACCAAGCGTTGAGAGTTAAACCACGCGGTCGCATTGCTGACCGGTACATTCAACGTGCCGTGTATAGCACATGGTGGGCTGACCCAGGCAAGAGTACGAACGTAATAAATCGAGAACGGTGCTTCCATTAAAGTGCAGCGATGCTGATAGTAAGTCAAGCGGCGCCTCTAGTCAATATCTCATGTTAGTGTTGCACCATGCCTTTTCCTGCCAGTCAGCCATAATCAAATCGAAGGCGCCCTGATTACGTAATAATCAGACGGTAACCTGGCTTTGTCAGCGCCCTGTGCCGGTCTATGTCCTATCATGTAGGTCGCTGTATCTTTCGTAATCATGAGGTGCACGACTTGTCGTGGCAAGGCGCCTCCAAACGGAGGTGCCTTACCCAAAGGAAAGGCAGGCTCGATCAAAGGCTTCCCGTTTCAGAGATACGCATTTTCCTATGAAATCGCCCCAAGGCTATGAACGAAACCGCCGGGCCCACCAGTAGTACCCCACGGCGGCAATCAATGCTATCGAAGCGATGGGGGCCCAGACGAATCTTAGGTCGGAAGGGAACGCATCAAGTAGTATCCCTCCCAGCAGTGGACCCATTGCTATGCCTATGGTTTCACTTAGCCCAAAAACCCCCATATACCGCCCCCTCTGGGATTGTGGAGATAGCTCACCTATCACTGCAAGTGCCACCGGAGAAAATATTATTTCGCCCGCCGTAACTACCGCCATTGCTGCTAGCGCCCATCCAAATCGTGTAATCCAACCGAAGGCCAGATAGCCAAGCGCGTAAAGCAGACTGCCAATGATGAGAACGCGGAATTTCGCCAGGCGCCTAAGGGCCACAGTCACGGGATATTGAAAGAAAATCACTATCAAGCCATTCAAAGTAAGCAGTAGACCATACTGGGAGGTAGAAAAGCCGACTCTATCCACGGCAAAGATAGATAAAGTACTTGTCATTTGCCCCATAACTATGAAGAGCAGGAGGCTTAGTCCTGCAAAAACTAAGAACGGTCGGTCGTCAGCGGGCGGAAGCATACCACGAATGCCCACTCTTCTACCCGTTCTGTGTGAAGTCTCGTGGACAAAGAAAAAGACAATGAAGGTAACGATGCCGCAGGTCAAAGCCGCAACCCCAAACAGCCAGCCGTAGGGCAAAAAGGCGGCCAAATATCCCCCTATGGCAGGGCCAGCTGCCCACCCCATGTTAGCCCCTATACGAAGGATTCCGTATGCTTGCGTCAGCCCTTCTTTTGAGCTGAAATCTGCCACCGTGGCTGAGATCACAGGCCGAGTTATAGTAAGTGTTGAGCGAGCGGCGATATAGACGATTGTAATAGACCACACGGGAGCCGCCAACCCGATGAGAACAGCCAAACCCGAATATAGGAATACGCTTACCAAAGCAGCCATAAAGAGGACGGGCCGCCGGCCGAATCTGTCCGAAAGCGCTCCGCCCAGTGCTTGACTAATGGCTGAGCAAAGCCCTCCAGTCAGAAGTATCGTCCCCACCAGAGTCATGGAAAGACCTCTATCCTGATAGAGATATAAACTTAGAAATGGCATGCAGATTGACAAACCAAGTACTGAGAAAAACTGAATGATAGTGACAACCCAGAGCTCAGACTCAACTCGGCGAAAGGCATTTTGCAGTTGGCCTTTAGCTGCGCCCAATAGTTCTTTCATGACCCGTGCGAAACATCTGATTATAACCCTTTTAGGTCCGTCTGAGTTTCGGCGCCGTTAGCAATGTGTCCGAAAATGTAGCGCGAGCCTCTCGCCTTGAGCTACGGGCACGACCTTAAGAGGGTATAGCTTTCAGGTAAGGAACCTACTTCTTGTTTCCTCAGTTGTGCGATCCAACAAGAAGTGTAGACCTTTGCAGGGGAGGCGTTTGATTGGCAGACAACAGAATGCATACAATAGGGGAGCGAAAGGAGGCACCAATGGCGATTGAATTCAAGCGTGAACTCATTACCGTCCAAGTTCTGGATCCGGAAGGTAAGTCTGTCGAATACAGATTGGAGCGCAGGTTCGATCCTCTGACGTCTCGCACTTCGCTGATTTGTCCCAGCTTGAGGGAGAAGTTGACCACATTCTACGGCTCTCGTGACGAACAGTGGCTTAACAAGATATCAGACGAATCAAAGAGCGGCTGCCCGTTTTGCTCTCCCGCAATTGACAAGGTTATACCTAAGTTTCCACAGAATCGAGTGCCCGAGGGCGTACTAAGGTTTGGAGATGTCTACGTCTTCCCCAATCTATTTCCGAGGACAGAATTTGAAGCTGTGGTGACCTCGGCAAACGTACATTACCTCAAACTCAATCAGTTTACCGAAGAGCTCCTCTTTAACATGCTAAGCGCTGCCTTCGAATGTGTTCGTAGGGTATACAGCTTGGACAATGCTCTTGCCTATCCCGTGGTGGGAACAAATTATCTTCCCCCAGCCGGGGCAAGCTTAATACATTTCCATCAACAAATTGCGATGCAGCAGGCTCCTTTTGACCGCATAAGGAATCTAATCGAACGGAGCGCCAAGTACGCTGAAGCCAAAAACAACAGCTTCTGGCAGGACTTCACGGCTATTAACGACGAGCGAAGGATAAAAGAGGTGGGTAATATCTATTGGTACGTACCTTTTGCTCCGACGGGCTTTTGCGAGGTGCAAGCTATAGTAAATGCATGCAATTTTCTGCAATTTGGGAGAGAGGATGTGAAAAACCTGGCGACCGGGTTATCTAACGTGCTGAGGTACTATCACCAGCGCGGGTTTGATAGCTTTAACTGCGTTATCTACTCTGGTAGCCTGCAAAAGCCAAATGGCTTCCGTGCTGGGTTGAGTATTATTGCCAGACCTAATGCTCGGCCTAACTACTCGAGTATCGACTCATGGTTCATGCCGCTAATGCTGGGCGAGACGGTTGTGCCCGAGCCACCGGAGGATACGGCATCCGAAATAAGGAGATATTTCTAGAGTCTGGAAGAATCAATATGCCACCTAATTAGACACGTCCTGGCCCAATTGGGCAGCAGCCTAGAGATAGAATCATCAAGCCTGCTTCGTCCGGGGTGATTGCTCGTAGAATACCCAACGCTAAGCTGGTGAGAGTTGAGGGTGGTTCTCATTACTTTTCGCTCGAGATGAAAGGGACGTTCAATCGGGAAGTACTGAATTTTCTTAAAGGGAATTGTGCCGGTGTTCGCTGACTTTGGCCCTCGAGCGCGGCGCCCCGTCCGCCTTCCTAAGGGGCGCAAAGTCTCAGTTCATCATTTCTCCCCGAAGCCTGAAGCGGCACCAAACAGGAGGTTGCTAGGTTAATAAAACAAGTCTTTGTCTGGCTTTCCTGGAGAGCCTTGCAGCGCTTGGCAAGCGCCCATATGCTGCCATTGCACGAGAGACCCTCGTAACACGCCCATTGTAACCTCTTTTCGTTTACTGCCAAGCAAGGCGTGACGCCTCCGCGTGGGCTGGATCATCCGCAAACAAATATGCCGTAATCACACTCCAGGCATCCCTAGCATGTCCGTCAAGCTGCTCCCTCAAAGGCCGGCGTCACTAGTCTATCCGAACTAGCCAAAAAGGGGCATTGACACTTGCTTCGGCGTTGCTACAATGCCGCTTCCAAGGGGTACACGTGAAGAGAATCGGCAGTCTTTTAATTGTGGCGGCCCTGACTCTAGGGATGGTAGGCTGTGTTGCCCCGCCTACCGAGTACAAGCTAACCATATCCAGCACTGAAGGAGGAGAGATAACCGGCCTTGGAGAGGGGACTTTCACGTATGAGGAAGGTGAGGTGGTCAACCTGATTGCAACCCCGGCCAGCGGCTACCGGTTCGTCAGGTGGACTGGCGACGTTGACACCATTGAGGATGCCGAGGCACCCTCGACCACCATCACCGTGAAGGGTAACTACTCAATCACCGCCATTTTTGAGCCTATTCCAGCAGAGCGATACAGTCTGACCATCTCCAGCACCGTCGGAGGTTCGGTCACCACGCCCGGTGAGGGCACCTTTACCTACGACGCGAGCACGGTGGTCACCCTCGTAGCAATGCCGACTTCTGGCTACCTGTTCGTCAACTGGACTGGGAATGCGGACAGCATTGACGACGTCAATGCTCCTTCAACCACCATCACCATGAACGACAACTACTCAATACGAGCCAACTTCATCGCAATTCCGCCCGTTCGGCATACCCTGACCATTTCCAGCACTGCCGGAGGTTCAGTCATTACGCCGGGCGAAGGTACGTTCACCTACGACGCCGGCACGATAGTCAGCCTGGTGGCGATGCCGGCTACGGGCTACCATTTTGTGGGGTGGACTGGCGATGTGGGCGCCATCGCCAACATCAATGCCGCCTCAACGACCATCACAATGAATGGCAGCTGCTCGATACGTGCTGACTTTTCGGTGGACTCACCCAGCGCTCCTGGAATAGGCTATACTGAGGCTCAAGCTGAGGCACTTATAATTATACTAGTGAATAGCCAACGACAGCAGTCTGGCCTGCCTGGTCTCAGCGAAGACCCTCTCTTGGCCAGTCTAGCCAAGGAGCATAGTATCAGTATGGTTATGAACGACTTCTTCGGCCACGAGAGATATCCAGGCGAAAGGAGCTTTTGCTACGGCCAACTTCCTGGAACTATACGAGGAGAGAATATAGCAATGATACCTACCAGACTGACGATTCCAGGCCCTTATCTCTCTCTAGAAGAGGTATGTGAGTGGGCTGTGTCAGCTTGGATGAGCAGTTCCGGACATAGAGCAAACATACTACACCCCAGCTATACCAGAACAGGCGTGGGAGTTTCATTTTCAGAAGGGGGAGAGTACCTATACATAACGCAAATGTTTGAGGGATACTACTAGGAACAGGCTTAATAGCGGAAAAGAGGACGCCAAATAACCACCAGATAATTACAGCAGCTAACGGACAGGACAACAACTTCTATCCCTGTCTTCGTGGTCTCAAAACAGCGACAGACATCATGCCTTCCTTGCCTCTTAGTGTTTCTCGACATTTCTCATATCCCCCTTGATTTCTTATTTCTTACAACATTGGCGGTTTCCGGCGAACCAATGCCTGGGCTACGCAGGATATGGGAAATTATGTCTGTCCCTTTGTGGAAGGTATCCTACAACAACAAAAGAGGCTAAGAACACAAGGATGCTCGCATCACCGACTGAAGAAAGGGACATTCGCAGCGCCTTCGACGAAAGTTCCCGCCGACACTACGGCTTTCTCCTATAACCGAGCATGCCAGACGTGCCGGAAAAAAGCTTAGATTGAAACCCGCTATGACTCGTCGTTGGACAAGGGAGGCTCAACATTTCCGAGTGTTAGTGCCTGATATGCGAGACCAGTACCCCGACCGCCTATCAAGTAGAATAGCTGCTTTGGTCTAGGAGAGGCGCTCGATGCTTTTCGCCTCTATGTAGGGCTGTCCCTGTTGGGTAACCCGGACAACGCCCCTGACCTTGAGCATGATGCTGGTATCTTCCAACGAATCAGGCTCTAGTCCATCCGGCACCTTTGCCTCGGAATTAGCACTGATATAGATCGCACCGGTCGAGTCCTTAATCACCCAGTCACTGCGGGTGACAGGAGGTCCCGTACCGGCTTCCCCCAACAAATCCCAGCCACGGTAGTAGCCAATGACTCTGATATTCCTTCCTTCAAAATGAAATGGATTCATTATGATAGAGCCAACTATCCGTGTTGGTTCAGGCAATTTGCTGATAATCAAGTGTAAACGGTAGGCATCTTTAGCTATGGTCTTACCAGCCTCGGGATATGGAGTGACATGAAAGGCTAGCTCATACTCTTCGTATTCATCTAGAGCGTATTCGCTGGTCAAGCCAGGCTGAGTCAATGTCATGCGGTGGGACGAACCTGCATGCACAACCTCAACGATGCAACTGACTCTGCCCGCCCAGACACAAGTCACATTGCTTGGACAGCGGCTGTCTTCCGTGACATCTTGGAAGCTGATAACCAGATCCTCTCCTGTAATTGACGCACGCTGTCCGATAGATAAGGACAATTCTTCGTTCAGAAATCCCTGTACATCTTCTATCTGACCGCAGCTAGACGCGGTTAGGAAGATGCATAGAAGAACCAAAACCCACGCATTACGCTTCCCCATATGTGCTTCCCCCGGTTATTCTCATTACAACATCATAACACCGTTGGGCCAAAAGTGATACGGCGGAGCTACGTTTGCCTGAGCTGTCTCCCACTCCGCCAGGGAAACAGATTGCGGAATTGTCCAATGGTGACCTCGTATAGCCATCTTGGCGTATAGGCTTCCGCGAAACCCATCTTGCGCAAGATTCAACTAGTTTAATATAATAGCCTGAGACGTCGTCGCGCCTTTGCTGCGTTAGACAAGGAAGAAATGAGCAGACAAGCTGGCTACGTGTCTGTGAAGCCAGTTGTGTTTATCGCAACTGCCATCGTGATTGCGCTGGTCATTCTGACGTCGGGCGCACGTGCCACCGCGAAAGACGAAGGATTTGCTATCTACCTGACCAAAGAAGATATTGCTCCCGCGCGAATGGAGGCTTTAAGCCACGCTGACCTGACGGACCAGCCTATTATCTCAATCGCAGATATCATCACCTATGACGCGCAAACGCACGAGTTGAAACTCACTGACGAAGCTTTTGAACGCATTTGCGATCTGGCCGTGCCCGTCCAAGGCAGGTCGTTCATAGTTTGCGTTGATAGGAGACCTGTCTATTGGGGAGCTTTTTGGGTCATGTGGTCTTCCATGTCATTTGACGGAGTCGCCATCTGGCTACCGCCCATGTCCGAGGACTCGCAGGTAATCAGACTCGAGCTTGGTTATCCCTCTTCCTTCTTCTACGAAGGTGCGGACCCTCGAAACAGCCCGGCGATATTGGAATCTCTGAAGGAGGCCGGCAAGCTAATCCACAAATAACAACTACGTCGGTAGCAAAATGGCCGCACCCGTATTGGGCGGAAAGACCCACTAGACAAGATCTGATAGGCTCGTTGACGGCTCCGGCCGCATGTAATAGACTAGAAATTGCCGAACAACGATCAACCAGTTTTTCTTGATCATACTTCCCGCCATTATCGTTGGGTAAGTTCTGGAGGTTGCCTCCAACATGCTCAATCCCAAGTCGTTGAGGACAGACCTGCCTCCTCTTGAAAGGTTGTATCAACCAGATGATTACCGTAGAACCCAGGAATACGTCCGCACTGATACCCGTTTCGATTTTATGACCGCTACGATCAGCCTGGGGTTCTGCTTATTTTCTGCCTTACTGGCGGCTTCAATTGCCTTGACCAGATAGTCAGATCATGCAGCCCTGTTCCTATCTCGAGCGGGTTGCTCGGCATCGGCATCCTATTGATCGCATATAGTCTCACTATGCCGCCTTTCAGGATCTATCGCACCTCTGCAATTGAGGAGGGATTCAGCTTTAACATGCCAATAGTCTCTCTAACTTGACGCTCCGCCTAGTGCTTGACTAATGGCTGAGCAAAGCCCTTCGGTCAAAAGTATCGTCCCCACCAGGGTCATGGAAAGACCTCTATTCTGATGAAGATATAAGGCTAGAAACGGCATGCAAATAGAGAAGCCCATTGTTGTGAAAAACTGAACAAGAGCAACAACCTATATCCCTGGTCCAAACTGCTGATAGGCATTTCGCAATGAACTGGCCGTTCTTCCGAATAGTCTGTACATGGCGTGCACGGAACACGAGATTATGACTCTTTTCAGGCTCGCAGTATGGCGATTCTTGTAAAGGGAGACAGAACAATCCGCAGCCTCCACAGCAGCGCCCTCGGTTGTTTTGGCGAACGCCATGACACAGGCATGACCACCCGCCTTCAAGTTCTGCCAGCATTTCTCCAAAACTTGGGCGGGCCCCTTGACAAAGTTAATACTCCATGCCATAGTTGCTTAAATAAATTTAGCTCGACATTGATTTTAGTGAGGGCGAGGACATGACCGCAGAGTGGACTGAATTGACAAAAGTTACCCACGGCAAGCCCGTGATTGTGGAACGCGTTCGCCTGGCGGATAGCGGGATTGCCATCGAGGGCAGCTTCACACTGCCGCCTCTCGCCAGCCTGTCAGCCGAGGACCAGACCTTCGTAATGGCGTTCATTCACTGTCACGGCTCGATCAAGGAGATGGAGAAGATCTTCGGCATAAGCTACCCTACAGTGAAGAACAGGCTCAACCGCATTGCCGCACAGCTTCAGTTCGCCGAACCAGTGAAAGCTCACTCTGCGGATGAAGTGATTGATGCGCTAGATAGAGGCGAAATCTCGGTCGAGGAAGCGATAAGGAGACTGGCGCAATGAAGCGGCCGCCCATGTTGATGCGGGTAAGAATTCAAGGGAAGGAAGAAAACGTCAACTTGTGGCTTCCGCTATTCTTGCTCCTGCCACTGATGGCTTTGCTCCTCCCCATTTTACTGCCCTTGATATTGCTGGTAGTCCTTGTCTCCCGGTCGATAGCGTGGCGAAGGCGGATGTTCTTCGCAACTCTGCGTCCGCTCGCTTCCCCACACGGTATCAGGGCGGCCGTTGACCTACTTTGTTCAACTCCAGGTCTTCAAGTTGCAATAGTCAACCGCAAGGAACGCCTATACATTAGCGTAGTATAGACAATAGAAGGAGGAAAACGAAATGTCTGAAAGCCAGAAGAAAATACTGGAGATGCTGGGCAACAAGAAGATAAGCGTTGACGAAGCTTACCGGCTACTGAACGCGCTCAAGGATGATACAGGCGGGTCTGAAAGCGCTCCAGAAGCGACAACACGGCGGCCCAAGGCCAGATACCTGCGCGTCTGTGTGGCACCCGCTCAAGGACACGAGCATGACGCTGATGCCGAACTTGTCAATGTGCGCGTTCCACTATCACTGATACGCTCCGGTATCAAGTTCAGCTCTTTATTGCCGCCCGAGGCAAGGGACAAGGTTTCCGACACACTGCACGACAAGGGCATAGACTTAGACATGCGCAATCTGAAGCCGGAAGAGCTTGAGGAGATCGTTGAGGCACTGGCTGACCTTCAAATCGACGTAGTCAGCGACAAGGAAGTGGTAAAGGTATTCATCGAATAGCGCCGCTACCTGATGAATGCGAAGTTCGATGCCAGGCGCTGCACCAAGGCTATGAAGAGCTGAGCACGCGGGCTCCAGGGCTACTCCCCTAATCGCTTGAGTGCTTCCATCACTGCCGCTCTTAGCTCACCAGGGGTAAACGGCTTTGGCAAAAACAGCCGACTGCTTTGCTTTATGAAAGCCATGACCTTCTCATCCAGCAAACTTCCCGTAGTGAAGACTACCCCACGCGCCAGGTTCGGGTACTGCTGTTGCAGCCACCCGTACAGTTCCATGCCACCCGCTTCCGGCACCATGATGTCGATGAGACAACACTGATACTGTCCCTTCTTCACCATGTCTTGAGCCACCCTTCCATTGACTGCAATCCCGACCTCCAAGCCCTCTCTAGCAAGCACCTTCTCGCACATGCGGCCGATGGCAGGCTCATCCTCGACCACCAAGATTTTCTTCCGAATCTGCTCATTCACTATTCACCCCCTTTCCCATCTATATTGACGCCCTTTCCCATCCATTACTTTTCGACGGGTAACTCTACCACAAAAGTAGTGCGGCTGCCTGGTTTGCTTTCCGCGTATATCCTCCCACCGTGCTCGGTGACTATGCCGTGGCAAATGGCTAAGCCAAGCCCGGTGCCCTTGCCTACCTCTTTGGTGGTGAAGAAAGGCGTAAACAGTTTGTGCATGTTCTCCCTGCTGATCCCAGGACCATCATCGGTAATAGACGCCCGAACCATATCCCCAACGCACTCTGTGACAATCGTAAGCTTGCCTCGTCCATGAGCATCAACCATAGCCTGTTCAGCATTGACGATGATGTTTATGAAAACCTGCTGTAGCTGCGCTCCATTCCCCATAACTTGGGGCAGGTCCAGGGCGAACGAAGTATCAACCTCAATGTTGCTTACTTTCTGTTCGTAAGAGCGGAGTTTGAGTACCCCTTGGATAATGCTGTTGATATCCACCAGCGTCTTTTCGAACTTCTGCTCGCGGGCAAAGGCAAGGAGCCCTTTTACTACGTTAACGGCGCGCTTGGCTTCCTCATTGACCGTTTGCAGGTCTTCTTTGACATCCGCAGGCAGGTCTCTTGCCAGTAGTAGATGCGAGAAGCCAATCACACCTGTAAGGGGATTATTCAGCTCGTGAGCTATCCCAGCCGCAAGTTGCCCTATCGAAGCCAGCCGGTCAGTAAGCAGCAGTTGCTGCTCCATAGCTATGCGCTCAGTGACGTCGCGGCCAAGTCCACTCAATCCGATAATTTCTCCTTTGTCATTGCGCAGGGGAGCCACCGAGGCATCGGTGAACGCATAGCTGCCATCTTTGCGGATGACTTTCCAGCGGAAGTCTCTATTCGGGATGCCAGTCCGGTACACCTCGCCAAAGATCTGAAAGATAGATTCGACATAATCTTCAGCAGTAAACCGCTTGTAGTTCATCCCGAGCAGTTCTTCCTGCGAATATCCCAAGAACCGGCAAGTCGAATCATTCACAAAGGTAATATTCCCGGAAAGGTCAACCTCGAAGTAGCTGTGGTCCATTCTCTCCAGTACGGAGCGGTATCTCTGCTCAGACCGTCTGAGCGCCTCCTCGGCTTGCTTCCGTTCGGTGATGTCTCTCACAAAATACAACGCTGCGGGTCGGTCTTCCCAGGAAACTACCACCGCGTTGAGCTCCCCCCATCTGACCCCACCGTCCTTTGTGACCACTCTGAACTCATATACTTCAGGAACCGCCTCACCTTTGAGCCTACTGACATAGCGGTAAGCCAGCAGGTCCCTATCGTCCGGATGGACAAATTTCAAAAACGGCTGGGAAACCAGTTCCTCCACCGAATAGCCGGAAAGTTCGGCTGCCTTGGAATTCGCGAACTTGATAAGCCCATCCTGGATGACAAGGATAACTTCAACAGCGTTTTCTGCCAGCATGCGGTAACGCTCCTCAGATTTCTGAAGGGCATCTGCCACCTTCCTGCGTTCTGTGACATCGCGGAAATTGACCACAATCCCCTGCACAAGCGGATCGTCAAGCAAATTGCGGGCTACCACCTCAATGGTGCGCCATGTTCCATCGGTATGTTGTGCCCTGACGTCTATCATCACCGTATCCTGCGGGTTTTTGAGAAGGTAATGCCATTTTTCAGCCACAAGGGCTACATCATCAGGATGGACGTCCTTGAAGAGGTCCCTGCCTATCTCACCAGCACCAGGACGTCCCCAGACCGCTTCGTAATTACGACTCTGATAACGCACGGTGCCGAGCGAGTCAATAACAGTAAGGACGTCCGATGACCTCTCGATGAGCGCCTCGAAATACTCTTCCTTGAGTCTTGCCGCTTCCTGCGCCTTCTTACGGTCGGTGATGTCGCGCACCACCCCCACAATGCCCACATTTTGTCCCTCAATCGGCAGAAGGCTTGCTCTGGCTTCTGCCCAGACAGTAGAACCATCTTTGCGCAGGAGCTCCAGCTCCAGCGTTCTCGCTCTGGCGGGGTCTCTGGGCTGCATCCTGGCGACCTCTTGTTCCTCCGGCAAGGTTTTCATAGCAAACTCGAAGGATGCGGGTGTCAGCAGTTGCTCCAGCTTCATTGACAAGACTTCCTCGGCAGTCCAACCCAGCAGACGTTTCACCGACGGGCTCACGAAAGTAAACCGAAGTTTCTTGTCTGTGGTGAAAATGACGTCACTGGTGTTCTCAGCGATTACCCGATACTTTTCCTGCGTCTCCCGTAACTTCTTCTCTAGCTGTTCGTGGCGGACAATCTCTCTCTGCAGCTCCACCAGTTTCTTTTCCAGCTTGCTCATCAGGCGCTGAGAATACAGCTTGAGAATGCGTTTCCTCTGCCTAACGCCCAGCTTCCGCCGGGCTAACCTGAATCTACCTGCCTCCACCTCCCTCGCGATAGCCCTGATTGTCTTCGCGAATTCGTCTATTTCGATTGGCTTCCTGATAAACCTGTCCACACCGACCTTCCGCGCAATCTCCTCATCCTTTTCATCAAGATAGGTCCCGCAATAGAAGACAAACGGTATGTTCTTCAGTCTGTCGTCTGTCTTGCACTCGTGGCAAAGCTGTAACCCGTCCATCACCGGCATCAGAATGTCTGAGACAATCATTTCGAAGCCGTTGGCCCGAAGCTTGGCGAGAGCCTGGGCGCTGCTCTCGGCTGATGCAACTTCGTAGCCGTTGCCCTTGAGCACAGTCTCCAGCATGTCCAGGTTATCTCGGTCAGCACCAACAATGAGTATTTTCATCTTCATCACCCCGCACTATCTTGTCACACTTGAAGAAATTTTTCCATCTCTCCCAGGGGCTTGTCTATGGCTTGCAACAGGAATTATAATTGCGTACCTTTGACTCTGAACTAGAAAAGGAGAGAGCATGGCGGATTATGCGTTTTTTCACAAGAAATTTCTTCCGTTGTCCGAAGCCAAGATCGGTATTCTGACCCATGCTCTCCACTACGGCACCGCCTGCTTCGAGGGCATCCGCGGCAATTGGGACAGAGAACAGAACAGATTCTGCCTGTTTAGAATCCAGGACCATTATAAACGCATGCTTCAGGGCTGTCGCATCCTCAAAATGAACCTCCAGTACTCCGTTGATGAACTCTGCCGACTGACCGGTGAACTTGTGGAAAGAAGTGGCTACCGGGAAGACGTCTATATCCGTCCGCTGGCCTATAAAAGCTCTGAGGCTGTAGGAGTCCGTCTTCACAACCTGGAGGACGATTTCTTTGTTATCGTGACCACACTTCCTCCATACCTCGATACGGAAAAAGGTGTCCGCTGCTGCACATCATCGTGGCGTCGTGTCGATGATACCATGATTCCACCTCGGGGCAAGATTTGCGGCATCTACGTAAACAGCGCCTTGGCCAAAACCGAAGCTTGGGAAAATGGCTTTGATGAAGCAATATTGTTAACCCAGAACGGACATGTCTCTGAAGGCAGTGGTGAGAATATCTTTCTCGTTCTAGGAGGCAAATTGATAACTCCTCCGTCGTCTGACGACATCCTCCTGGGCATCACTAGGGATACGGTCATCAAATTAGCCAAGAACGAGTTGGGCATAGATACCCTCGAGAGACAAGTTGACAGAAGTGAACTCTATCTCGCTGAAGAATGCTTCTTTACCGGGACTGCCGCCAACATAGCTCCGATACTAGAGATCGACCACCGTCCTGTGGGCACAGGCAAAATCGGCACCATAACTGCCAAATTGCAAAAGCTTTACGCCACAGTGATTCTGGGAAGAAATCCTAAATACACCGAGTGGTACTACCTGGTTTCCCCTTGAGCGGAGAAGGCCTAACTTTCTTGATCGGAATCTAGCTTGATCGGAATCTAGCCGGGAGCTACCCTTAAAGCCTTGAGCAGGTAGAGAAGGCGGCAACTCTGTTCCAAGACGGTGGTATAGTAATAGGCTTCCTCTAACAACTGGCTGGCAGCAAAGCTTCCGTGCCCCCTTACTAAAACGACCCTGTGCTCTTTCAGCAACCCAGCTATATCCTCAGCAAGTTGCCCAAGTTTTGCGGCCGTATTTGTGCTTAGAATAGGCACCCTAGATAACAACACACGTCCCTCGACATCACAGGGTACGATTTCTCTTTCCGTGAAAGACAGGGCAGTGGCATAAGGGGGATGAGCATGAACCACAGCCAGTGCTGAGGTCTTTTGATAGATACAGCGATGCACTTCCAGTTCCGTTGAAGCCAAGGGTGTGGCGCGGCTGTTCTTGTTTATCCCTGTCTCCACCAAATCTCCTTCCTGAATCGAGCCTAAGGCGCTGCCTCGATGAGTGATAAGAAGATGCTCCCCAAGCCTGATGCTAAGATTGCCTCCTTGAGACGAAACCAATCCTTGGCTGAAGAGCGCTTGTCCCACAGCCTGAAATTGGGATAGCATTTTTCAACACCTATAATGAACGCTGCGCAGCTGTGTCTCCGGTAGTGAGACGGTAAGCTTTATCGTCTATGAATTCGGTGACAAAGTTTACAATCCGGTGTTGCACTGGCGAAAGCGACTTAATAGCCATCGGTTACCCTTTGACTACTTTTTTGTTTAGCCACTCCATTAGGCGCGACTTAAGTCTAGCCCCTTTATTTTTATGAATGATCCCTTTGTTCACCGCCTTATCTATACTGCTTATAGCCAGCATTGTTTTCTGGTACGCCGATTCTTCCCCCGCGGCAACTGAGCTTTTGGCCCTCACCATAAATGTCTTAACGCTACGCCGAGCTAGGCGATTCCGTAACCGCTTTCTCTCTGCTCTCCTGGCTATTTTGTTGCTCGATTTGCTAGCTGACACTCATTTCCCC
>Ga0209102_1001103_pt1 | contig 15221 bp, 15 predicted proteins | sample ConPoolayeHmetaG_FD_185483 | JGI IMG/M metagenome (GOLD analysis project Ga0209102, IMG submission 185483) | Hot spring microbial mat communities from California, USA to study Microbial Dark Matter (Phase II) - Cone Pool mat layer H metaG... ...
AGGGCTATATGTTGGGAGGATTCATCGTAGCCAATCAGGAACAATGGCATCATGCCCATGGAGTGGTGAAAGCCTTAAGGGAAGAGATTCCGAAACGTCCAGGTTTTCCCTGTGTCATTCTTCTCTGCGGAAATAAAGAGAAGGAATCCATGGAGATCCTGAAAGAAGGGACGAAAGATCTTCCTGGTCGATTTGAATTCTATGGGAGTGATAAGGTCTATGAAACAGACTTTCTGGCGAAGAGGATGAAAGCGCTGATTTTAGAATATCGAAAAGAGAGGGGCATAAAGGAGGAATAGGCCATGATTGAATTCAAAGAGAGAACGATCAAGATCATGATCGATGAGAGTAAATGTGAAGGATGTCAGACCCATGCCTGTGCAGTGGGTTGTAAACTCTATGATCGTGGGATTCTTATTATTAAGGATGGAAAGCCAGCATTAGGAGGCGATGCGGCCTATGCCGAAAGGGTAGGGACGGAATGTCTGGCCTGTGAATATGAGTGCTGGTTTAGAGGGAATAAGGCCATTACCATAGAGGCCCCTATCCCTGGATTAGAAGAATATAGAAGAAAGTACGGGGTTAACTGAACTTGAAAGAAGAGTTTAAATAACAGGAGGATTGGAAAATGGCTATTCTGATTGAAAAGAATACAACCGTGCTGGTTCAAGGGATCACAGGAAGGGAAGGTTCTGCAAGGGCTGCTTTTATGAAAGGGTATGGGACCAAAGTCGTGGCCGGGGTGACGCCCGGAAGAGGAGGAGAAGAGGTTTCCGGGATCCCTGTTTACAATACCGTTGAGGAGGCAATCAGGGCTCAAGGCCCGATCGATGCGAGTGTGACCTTTGTTCCAGGACCGGCCCTGAAAGAGGCAGTCTATGAGGCGCTTGATGGAGGAATTAAGTTCATTGTCATGCCTGTAGAACGGGTGCCTTTGTACGATATTCTTGAGATGTTGGCATATGGAAAACAGAAAGGAGCCAAACTCCTTGGGCCCGGATCGATCGGAATTATCAGTCCTGGAGTAGCCGCCGCTGGCTGGCTTGGAGGGACTCCCGAGTTTGCGAAAAGGGTCTTTGTCCCTGGTCCAGTAGGGGTCATTTCAAGAAGTGGGGGCCAGTCTGGAACTGTTCCATGGGCTATTAAAGAGGCAGGCCTTGGCGTATCGACGGTTCTTCATATAGGTACAGAACCTGTATTAGGAATGTCCTTTGCGGATATTTTACCCCTTTTTGAGAAAGACCCGGATACTAAAGCCGTAGCCATTTTCGGAGAGATTGGCGGTCCCTATGAAGAAGAAGCAGCTGAATGTGTTCGCAAGGGGGAATTCACCAAACCTTTGGTGGTTTATGTGGCTGGGGCCTGGGCACCAGAGGGAATGAGATTCTCCCACGCCAGTAGCATCATTGAACGAGGGAAGGGGTCGGCAAAAGATAAGATTAAATCCTTGAAGGAAGCAGGAGTTCATGTCGTCGATCGACCCGATGAGATCGCCCCAACACTCAAAAAATTGTTAAGTTAACATTGGGATTTTAGGTTTGAGGCCGATTCTTTAACCTAAAGCCTCTCACCTCTCCCTTAATCCATTATATGGAGGTGTCACTATGACAGTCATGCGATCGGTTTTTTACATTCCAGGCAACAATGAGAAGATGATTTCCAAAGCCCCTGAAATTCCTGCAGACATCATCACGTTAGATCTGGAGGATTCGGTTCCTCCTGCCGAGAAACCCAGGGCTCGGGAGATGGTCCGGGAGAATTTAAAGTATGCGGGTTCAGGAGGCTCTATCGTCTATGTCCGGATAAACAATTGGGAGACGTTGATGACCAATGACGACCTCGAAGCGATTGTCCACGAAGGCCTTTCCGGCGTTTGCCTGGCAAAATGTGGAGGTCCAGATCATGTCCAGCGACTCGACTGGAAACTCGAAGAATTGGAGCGAAGAAGGGGGCTACCGGTTGGAAGCATTGCCATTCAGCTTCTGATTGAGACCGCAAAAGGGGTCATTAATGCCTATCCTTCTGCCATTGCCAGCAAAAGGGTAAATTCTCTTATCTTCGGGGCAGTGGATTATACGAAAGATATGAGGGTCAAATTAACGATCGAAGGTGAAGAGCAGTTTTATGCCAGAGCCCATACCGCAGTGGCAGCAAGGGCCGCAGGCTGTATTGCCATCGACTGCCCGTTTGTGGCCTACAAGGATACAGAGGCTTTTGAAAAGAGCACACGATTTGGCCGTCAACTCGGTTATGAAGGAAGAATGCTCATCCATCCAAGCCAGATCGAACCTGCTCACAGAATCTATACTCCTGCCCCGGAAGATGTGGAATGGGCCAGAGGAGTGGTGAAGGTGTTTGAAGAGGAAGGGATTGCAAAGGGGGCAGCGGCAGTGTCTTATCAAGGAAAGATGGTGGATACACCAGTCTACGAGAATGCAAAGACTATCCTCGCTATCATGGATGAAATTGCTGCCTTCGATGCAAAAAGAAAGAAAAAAGAATAGCCAAAGGAAGAGGGATGAGAATCGTGATAGTGGGTCAGGGCCCTTTCGCAGAAAAGGTTCTCGAAGCCCTGACCCAAAAAGGGGAGGAGATTGTCGGGGTCTTTACCCTGCCTGATAAAAGAGGAGATCCTGTAGCCGCCCTTGGACAAAAATTAGGGATCCCCGTTTTTAGGCCAAAGAGTATGAAAGACCCCGAAGTCAATGACCTCTATATAAAGATAAATCCTGATCTTGTCATCTTAGCTTTTGTCACGGATATCATTCCTGAAAAGTTATTAACCATTCCTACCTTTGGAACGATCTGCTATCATCCATCCTTGCTGCCCAGACACCGAGGGGCAAGTGGTATTCATTGGGCTATCATTCAAGGGGATCAACGCACGGGGTTAACCATTTTTTGGGCAGATCGAGGAATTGATACAGGACCGATCTTGCTTCAAAAAGAGGTTAAGATCAAACCGGAGGATACCACGGGTTCCCTCTATTTTAATACCCTATTTCCAATGGGTGTGGAAGCCATCGTTGAAGCGGTGGATTTAATTAAAGAAGGAAAAGCCCAGCGAATTCCCCAGGATGAATCGAAGGCTACCTATGAACCTCCCTGTGATGATCGAGTGGCTCAAATCGATTTTACCCAACCCTTACTGGAAATTTACAATTTAATAAGGGGATGCGATCCACAACCCGGAGCTTTTGCATTCTTTAAAGGAATGAAGGTCAGATTCTATGAGGCGAGGATGATTCCTCAACATACAGAAATTCCTCCCGGGGAGGTCGTCTCCATTGGAGAAGAAGGCCTTATGATTTCAGCCCATGGAGGTTTGATTCAGGTGAGGAAGATGAGAGCAGAGAAATGGGAAAAAATGGAGGCCATAGAGTTTGCTAAACACGTTGGCCTAAAGGTCGGAGATCGAATCGATAAGGAATAAAAAAAAGGAGATGCCATGAACCGTGAACGGTTGGTTGAGGAACTATCCAAGATAGTAGGGAAAGAGAACGTGCTTTATTCAGAAACAGATTTACTGCTTTATGGTTACGATGCCTCCCTCTTTAAGGCAAAACCAGACTGTATTGTCCTTCCAGGTTCAACGGAAGAAGTCTCTCAGATCGTAAAGTTTGCCCGGCGAGAGTCAGTCCCTGTGGTGGCCAGAGGCTCGGGAACAAATCTGAGCGGAGGGACCATTCCTGCGAAAGGTGGAATCGTTCTCCACTTTTCAAGAATGAACCGAATTCTCGAAATCGATATTAAAAACCAGAGGGCCGTCGTAGAACCTGGGCTTTTTACCCTAACCCTGAAAAACCAGTTGGCCCGTTATGGTTATGTCTACCAACCCGATCCTGCAAGCGAGAGAGTGTCCACTTTTGGAGGAAATTTTGGAGAAAATTCAGGAGGCCCTCACTGCCTCAAATATGGAGTAACGACGAATCATATCCTGGGCGCAGAAGTCGTCCTTCCAGATGGAGAGGTCATCTGGGTAGGAGGAAAGGCTCTTGACCATCCAGGATATGATCTTACGGGGCTTCTTGTGGGATCAGAAGGGACTTTAGGGATTGCCACCAAGTTGGTTCTACGGATTGTCCCAAAACCAGAGGCGGTAAAGACAATGCTCGCTATCTACAATTCATTGGAGGATGCCGGAAGGACCGTTTCAGCCATTATCGGAGAAGGGATCGTTCCAGCCACCCTTGAAATGTTAGATAAATTGACGATCAAAGCCGTGGAGGAGTCCATTCACGCTGGGTTCCCATTGGATGCAGAGGCCGTTCTGTTGATCGAGATTGACGGACTCAAGGATGGGATGGAGAGGTTGGCAGAGCGGATCGTCGAGATCTGTAAGGAGAATCACGCTCGAGAGGTGAAGGCAGCAAGAACAGAAGAAGAGCGAGCCCAGCTCTGGGCAGGACGAAAGGGAGCCTTTGGTGCGGTAGCAAGGCTGAGACCGAATTATCTGGTCTGTGACGGGACGGTTCCAAGAACAAAACTTCCTGAAGTCCTTACTCGGGTGATGGAGGTTGGAAAGAAATACAATCTTCCCATTGCCAATGTGTTTCATGCCGGAGATGGAAATCTCCATCCTCTCATCCTCTTTGATGAACGAAACGAAGAGGAGTTAAGGAAAGTCCATCTGGCCGGTTCTGAAATTTTAAAGATATGTGCAGAAGCCGGAGGAACGATCAGTGGAGAACATGGAATCGGGACAGAGAAAAAGAAAGAGATGTTTTTTGTCTTCACTCCCAAGGATATTTCAGCGATGAGGAAGGTGAAGAAGGCCTTCGATCCAGAGGATATTTTTAATCCTGGGAAAGTTCTACCAGAAATTTAAATGTAATCCTCTCCCTCGCCTATCCCTGATCCCATAAAGAGAGATGGAACCAGGTTTTTCCGTAAGAAGGGAAGCCCGGGGGTGAAGCAGGAAGGAGTTTTTAAATGACACGAACTGAAAAATTGATTTCAAAAATGAAAGAGATGGTTGGAGAAGCCCATCTCCTAAAAGATTCGGATCAGCTTCAATCTTTCAGGATTGATGGAAGGCGTCCAAAAGTGGTCGTCTATCCGGCAACCCCGGAAGAGGTTTCAAAAATTGTGGCCTATGCTTTTGATCAAACTTTGACGATTATTCCGATGGGAAATGGGACCAAAATTGAGATAGGGAATATTCCCAAAAAGGTGGATATCCTTCTCTCTACCCTGCGGCTGAATCGAATCACGGATTGTGACTGTGATAATTTAACCCTGACTGCCGAGAGCGGAATTACCCTGAGAGAGGTCCAGAAGAGATTGGCAAAAGAGGGAAGGGGGTATTTCATTCCTATGGATCCTCCTTTTACAGAGAAGGCTACGTTAGGTGGGATTGTGGCGACTAATTCAAGCGGTCCCAGGAGATATATGTACGGCACAGCAAGAGATCTGGTGATCGGAACCAAAGCCGTTTTCCCCAATGGGGATATTGTGGTTTCTGGAGGAAAAACAGTCAAAAATGTTTCTGGCTACGATATGAGTAAACTCCTGATCGGTTCTTATGGAACCTTAGGAATCCTCTGTGAGATGACCTTTAAACTTCTTCCCATTCCTGAAAAAGAGGCTACCCTCCTAATTCCTTTCGTTCGATGGGAAGATGGGGATGCCTTTGTTCAAGAGGTTATCGGTTCTCAACTCCTTCCCTCCTCGATCGAGACCCTTAATCGATCTGCAGTGAAAAGATTGAACTATCCTGTCTCGTTACCACGAGAGGCGAACTATTTGATTGCGATTGGTTTGGATGGAGTGGAAGAGAGTATCGAAAGGGAGATTTCTGAATTGACGGAGAGAGGGAAGAAATATCAATCCCTTGATCCATGGGCCCTTCACTCGGAGGAACATCAATCCTTCTGGTCTGCTTTAAGGGATTTTGCCGGCTCGTTAAAGGAGGGGAGGACATCGTTCTTGTCTTTTAAATCCAATGTTCTGATCTCCAAAGGTGGGGAGGTCATGAAAAGTTATGAAGAGATGATAAATCAGAGAGGGATGGAAGGGGCCTTTATTTCCCACTCCGGCAATGGAATTCTTTACTCCTATCTTTTCCCGGGAAGAAACCTAAGATCCAAAATGGAGTCCCTCATCGAATTGATTCAGAAATTGACTTCCGAAGCAGTCAAAAACGAGGGGAATATGATCGTGGAGAGCGCCCCTTCTATTCTAAAAAAGAGGATTTCTGTCTGGGGAGAAACGAGACCCGAGTATCAAGTCATGCGTCGGCTGAAGGAGCAGATTGATCCTAAGGGAATCTTGAGCCCGGGCAGGTTTTTAGGTGGAATCTAAGAGAAGGAGTTTCCCATGAAGGAAGAGGAGCTTAAAGCTCAATTATACGATGAGATTGCAAAATGTAATCGATGTGGTTTCTGTCTGGCTGTATGCCCCATCTATAGTGCGGTGGGAAAGGAATGGGCCACTCCTCGGGGGAAAAATGCTCTTATCCGGGCCATCATTGAGGGAAAAATTGACTGGACACCTGAAATTGAAGAAAGCCTTTATCGGTGCACTGGTTGTAGACTCTGTACCCAGACCTGTTTCCCTGCCGTAGAAACCAATCAGGGCGTTCTAGCCGGAAGGGAATGCTTGGTTGAAAAGGGGCTCTATCCTCAAGTCGTGGATCGTGTCGTTGAAGCCATTGAACATCACTTCAATATTTCAAACGAACCCAATGCCCATCGAACCATGTGGATGGAATCCATGGAAGGGGTTCCGGAGAATCGATTCCAGAAGGAGAAGGCCGAGGTGATTTATTTTACAGGATGCGTGGCTTCCTTTTATCCCATGGCTCATAAAATTCCTCAGAATCTGGTTCAAATTTTTCATCGAGCCCAGGTGGATTTTACCCTTCTTGGAGGAGAGGAATGGTGTTGCGGATTTCCTTTGATTCAGGCAGGGATGAAAGAGAAAATGAAGAGGCTCAAAGACCACAATGAAGAGATGGTTCAGAGGATAGGGGCTAAAACGATCGTCTTTGCCTGTCCCTCCTGCTATCATACCTGGAAGGAGAGGTATCATACCGATGCAGAACCTCTCCATTCCACTCAATTCCTTGAACGACTGATTGAAGAAGGGAAGATCGTTTTCCATAATGGACGGGAAAGGGTGGTAACCTATCACGATCCTTGTGATTTAGGAAGGAATAGTAAGGTTTTCGATCCTCCAAGAAATATTTTAAAGAAGATTCCAGGTATTAAACTGGTTGAGCTTGAGAATAACCGCCAGTTGAGTATGTGCTGCGGAGGAGGAGGAGACCTCGAGATGATTGACCCAGAGCTTTCTGCCGCCATTGCGAAAAGAAAGATTGAGGAGATTCAGAGAACAGGAGCGGAGGAGGTGGTGACGGCCTGCCAGCAGTGTATCAGAACGATATCGGGCTATGCCAGGAAGAATAAAATCAAACTGAAGGTGAGAGACATTACGGAAGTCGTTTTAGAGGCCATGGGCTCATAACTTAGATTCACCCTTGTGAATAAATGGATTGACAAAAAAAGATATTTATATTAAAAAAACCGTCAATTTAAAAGTCCAGAAAAAAGGTAAGACCATTTTTATAAACACTTTTGCCGGGAAAGGAGGTGAGGATTTAAAGAGAAGGAGGCAAGGATTTTGGTTTTTAACCATTCTTTAATAAAAGGAGGGTCCTATGGATAAGAAAATGAGACAAAAAAAGACAAAAGAGGAGAACGTATCACGCCGTAGGTTTTTAAAGACGGCCGGTGCAGTGGCTGGTGCAACGGCTGCCACCGTAGGAGTTCCAGCATTTCTTAAATATGCCTCCGCTGCTCCGATCAAATGGAAGGTTCAAACTGCATGGAATGCAGGAGATGCGGCTTATGTCTGTTTCCAGAATCTTTGCAAATTGGTTGGAGAACTCTCAGAAGGGAAATTAATCTTTGAAGGATTTCCTGCAGGGGCAATCGTCGGAACCTTCGAAATGTTTGATGCTGTAAAAGCCGGTGTCTTTGATGCGATGCATTGTTTCACTCTCTATTGGGTTGGAAAACTTCCTGTCACAGGATTCCTCTCTTCTTATCCTTTTGGAATGGATCGACCGGACCAATGGGAAACCTGGTTCGAAGAATTGGGAGGGAAAAAGATTGCTCGTGAGGCCTATGCACAACACAACCTTTATTATGTCGGTCCCATTCAGCACGATGATAATCTCATTCATTCCAAAGTTCCCATCCGTTCCTTTGAAGAGTTTAAGGGTAAGAAGATTCGTTACCCGGGAGGAATGATTGCCGAGATTTATCGAGCAGCAGGTGTTTCAACCATTCTTCTCCCAAGTGCAGAAATTTATCCGGCATTGGAGAAAGGAGTGATTGACGCTTCTGACTTTGTAGGTGCGGCCGTAAATTATAGTCTGGGGTTTGCCGAAATTACCAAATATATCATTATGGGACCTCCTTCGACTCCTTGTTTACACCAACCCGTTGACTTGATGAGTTTAGATATCAATCTGAAAAAATGGCAGGCTTTGCCAAAACATCTCCAACAGATCGTTGAAGCAGCCGTTCATCAACATTCCTGGGAGCAGTATGCCTTTGTGCAGAAGGCAGATATCGAAGCCTTCGAGAAATTCAAACAGAAAGGGGTCGAAATCATTCGTCTGAAGGAGTCTGATATTGAAAAGTTTAAAAAGTTTGCACCTGAGATTTGGGTCAAATGGGCAAAGAAAGACCCGTTTGCCTTAAGGGCCTTTAAATCTCAGTGGGAATTTATGAAGAGCGTCAAGATGGGCTACTATAGCGAATCTGATCTGGTCGATTCCCATGGTAAAAAATTAACTTTATAGAAGACCTTAAGGGGAGGGGAAACCCCCTCCTCTTTTCTTTCCACGATTTAACGAGATTATTCCTAAGAGGATAAGATGGGGAGATTTTATGAAGGGTTTAAGGACATTCATGATGGCTGTAAATAAAACAAATATTTTTGTGGGTAAGATGATGGTTTATGTGACCCTGATGGCTGTGGGGATTATTACGTTTGAGGTGGTCATGCGATATTTATTCAATATGCCCACCAACTGGGGTCACGAAAGTATGACCTTGCTGTTTGCCATCTACTACTGCGTGGCAGCAGGCTATGCCCACTACTATCGTGCCCATGTAAGAGTGGATGTGTTCTATTCAACCCGATCACCTCGGGCAAGAGCCTATCTGGATATCATCAGTTCCTTTTTCTTTTTTCTATTTAACATTCTTTTTCTCTATACTTGCTGGAATTTCTACTGGGCTTCACAAACTTATAATGCAGGTGCAACCCTATTTGGGATTGAAATCTTAGGGGAATTATCGTTTACAGACTGGCAACCCCCATATTATCCTGTCAAATTTATGATGGTGCTTGGAGGGTTCTTGTTGCTTCTACAGGGGGTTGTCTGGTTAATTCGGGATATTCATTTTGTGGTAACAGGGAGGGAGTTTGAATGAGTATTGAACTGAGTATCGAACTGATTACCATCCTGATGTTTGGATCTTTATTTATCCTTTTAGGATTGGGGCTCCCGGTGGCCTTTTCTTGTGGAACGGTGGGGGTTATCTTTACGGCTCTCCTTCAGGGCCCTTCTGCCATTAACATTATTCCTACCCGAGTATTCGGATTGATGGTGAATTATCTTCTGGCTGCCATCCCCTTGTTTATTTTTATGGCCAATATTCTCGAACGGAGTGGGCTGATTGCCGATATCTATGAAATGGTCTATCAATGGGTGGGTCATCTTAAGGGAGGAGTAGCTACAGCGACTGTAGGAGCTTGCACGATGATGGCGGCCATGGTTGGAGTCATCGGAGCAAGCGAGGTCACTATGGGTTTGATCGCCCTCCCTGAGATGCTTAAAAGGAAATATGATAAGTATTTGGCCTGCGGCTCCATTCTCGCAGGTGGAACTCTCGGTATCCTCATCCCTCCGAGTGTGATGTTGATTGTCTATGGGATGGTGGATAATAGTTCTATTGGTCAACTCTATGGAGGAGCTTTCTTGCCAGGTTTTCTTCTTGCCAGTCTTTATGCCATCTATATTACGATTCGATGCTATATCAATCCCCAGATGGGTCCTCCAATCCCAAAAGAAGAAAGGCTTCCCCTTTCCAGAAGAATTAGACTTCTTTTTCCTCTCCTTCCAGCTGGAATTCTCATTTTCCTCGTCCTTGGGACTATTTTTATTGGTATCGCAGCACCCACGGAGGCTGCAGGGGTAGGGGCTGCCGGAGCCATTATCATTGCTATTCTTCAAGGAAGATTGAAGTGGAAAGGTATTGTAGAGGCTGCAGAGAATACGTTGAAATCGTCTGCTATGGTTCTCTGGACCATGTTTGGAGCCAATATTTTTGTCGCTCTCTATGTCATGGTGGGAGGGGGACAGTTCGTTACAAATTTGCTTGTGGGATCAGGGCTGAGCCGGTGGGTGATTCTTTGGATTATGCAATTGATTCTTATCTTTTTGGGTTGTTTCATTGATTGGGTTGGAATTATTATGCTCACCATTCCCATTTTTGGTCCCATTATTCGTCAACTTGGATTCGATCCAATTTGGTTTGGAGTACTCTTTGCAGTGAATTTACAAATGTCATTCCTTACTCCTCCCTTCGGGTATGCCCTTTTCTATCTTAAAGGAGTGGCTCCCCCAGAAGTCACCACCACTGATATCTGGCGATCAGCCGCTCCATTTCTTGGGCTTCAATTTATTGGGTTGGTTCTTTGTATGATCTTTCCAGAAATCATTCTTATTGTTCCAAAGTTATTTTATAGGGGATAAGGATTACCAATGGCTCACCCTCTTCGAGAGCAGGCGGCCTTTTAGAGGAGGGTTGCCTTCAGTCGTTTTATTATGAAAACTCTCTCTGTTTCATTGAAGGAGTGGAAGGGATACAAAGCCCCACTTCTCTACCTATTAACTTTTTATACCCTTCTCACTGCCTGGACAATTATTTCTGTTTATCTTTTTGGAATAAAAGGATGGAAGAGTTGGTTTCAATTATTTATGATTGCATTCATTTTTATTTTTACCTGGTATTTTTCTCTTGGAATCTTTTATAAGATGAGGATGGACAATAATGGAACGCTGGAGTTAACCAGTTTCAGAAGGACGATGAAAATCTCTCCTCGAGAAATTGGGTTTATTGAAGGTCCTCATTTCCCGATCGGTTTTATTCGATTCCATTTAGAGAAAGAGAAGATCTTTTTATTCTGTGTGATGAGAAATAAGGAGCTCCAAAAGATTCTTATCTATCTTCGGGGTTTAAATCCAGATATCCAATTAAAAAATCTTTAATTCAAAAAGAAAGATGGATTGACAAAAAGAGAGTTTTTAATTAATTAAATGATTAAGCCATCCATAAAAGGGGGATTTCATATGACAACAGGAACGACTGGCAATATGCCTTTTATTCTCCCTCCCAATTTCATTTTGTTCGTTTGTGCGGGGATCGTCATAGGGATCATTGGGTTTGTCATTTATGGATTTATTAAAGGGTTTGAAAACGTCTTCCCTAATGAATAATCTGGATTTTCATCTTTTTAAACTATTCTTTAACCTCTTTTGTTGTTCTTCTCTCCAAGCCTGAAATTTCCTCTTTTGTCTATCGGTGAAAGCGGCAGCCAGAAGGGCCAGGCCCAACAGAATCATGAACCCAGCCCGATGAGTGTAGCCTTTCATGAAGATGTGACGGAGGGCAACCAATAAAAACCCAACCCCACACCAGAAAAAAATAGTAAACTTACTAAAATAGTTTTTTATCATCTGAGCCTTTTCCCCAGCACTCCTAATGGGAAAAAGAGTGCTGGGGTGTTTTTTACTCCTGATAGCCTTCTTCTTTTCTCTTTGCCAGATCAACGATCCCAAATGCAAGAACGATGAGGTAGACAATTAACAGGATCACCCATCCCGTAGTTTTGAAGGCCTTATTGACAGCAAAGAGACTAAAGATTCCATAAAAAATGATCATACAGATGACCATGAGGTCTTCAAACCAGTTAGGTCTGATCGCTTTGGGCAGAAATTTGTGATTGACCACCAGGGTTTGAATTCCACCATAGACGAAGACAAACCCCGCAATGTTGGCCTGGATCAAAATGTAGGTTAACGGTAGTTTTACTACCGATACCATCAGAATCACCCAGAGGACCACTAAGGCAAACACGATATAATAGATCCACCGAATATCTCCCTTGATCCACTCTCTTAAACCCGGCCATAAATTATAGAGCAAATCAGCCATCTGACGGGTAGCAGAGTCCGTGACCCCCAGTTGGGTGCCAAAAAGAACCCAGAAACCGATGAGCTGAACCCAGACCCATCCAGGGGTTCCTAAAAACTTACGAATAGCATCTCCCTGATAGGCAGCCACAGCCCAGCCTCCCAGTTTGGTTCCCTGAGGAATCAATCCCACAGCGAAATTGACCGTAAGCCACATTCCGATCCAGCAACCCAAACCAAAGAGAATCCACTGGTCGATCCGAGCAAAATGGAGCCAGTCTCTCCATTTCCTCATGTTTTCTTCAGTGGGCTTGAAGACAATGCCAGTCGGAGAGACTTCCACTTTCTCACCCCCGATCGCCCCCGAGATATAGCCAACCTCTTTCCCCATTCCATAGCCTTTATCTCTAAACCAGTTCGAGGCAGAGATATTGAAAATCCCTCCAGCAGCAGAGTAGGCTGCAAAACCTCCCAGAAGCACAGGGTCCGCTCCCTCAGGAATCATTCCAAAAGAGAAGAATCCCTTGGTCACCCTCCAAATGGATTCAGCGGGAACCCAACCAATAATCAGGATGACCAGAGAACCTACAATTGCAGCGACAAATGACCAGGAGAGTTTCTCTAAAGTACTTTCTACTTTTCTTCCCCAGAGGAGCATGAAGAGCACCAGGGCCGTCCAGATAAGCCCCCAAACCATGACCGTGACCTTTTGTTCTGGTCCAGGCATCTTATTGATAAGAATCGCCGTCCAAGCGGTAGCGGAAGTGATGGCCCATCCAGGTCCGATACACACGACGCAAGTAATGATCCAGAAAGGGCCCCAGAGCCAGCGGCCTGGTTTTAAACGATTATAGCCAATCATCATTGGTTCCCCAGAAAATATCACGTAGCGAATACATTCGAGGTTAAAAAAGGTTTGAACAATACAGGCAATGGTGGTAATCCACATCAGCATCGGTCCATACTGAACCGCGGCTGCAGGTCCCATCAGCCACTCCCCACTACCGATGGATAGGGAGAGGAGAATGGCACCCGGGCCAAGCATTTTCAAAGCATTCTTAACCCCTCTCTTTGGAGCCTCGGGTAAATCTCCTACTTTCCAATCTTGGAGACATCCTGCTTTAATGGTCTCAGCCATAATCTTCCCCCCTTTCTTTAGAAAAAATGAATTTTTAAAAAGCCTTAGATTATTTAATCTTCACCTCCTTTCACTCCTGATGGAATATAGGATATCAAGATGGAATATTTTGTCAAGTCAGAGGTGAGAGAAATGGTAAAAAATATTTACCAAAAATTTTGGTCATTTAAAATAAAAAGGTTGTTTTCTCTAATGGAGGAAGAAGGTTAGCTTTTTAAATTTTCTAAAAGTTTTTTTAATTTCTCTTCGACCTCTTTTTCGGGCCTTTTGAGGGGGGGACGAGGGTTTCCGCCAAAATAGCCATTGAGGTCCATAGCCATCTTGAGGCCTCCAATCCCATATTGAGTGGTCACGGCTTTGGCTAAAGGTGTAAGTCGATTTTGAAGCTCTTTAGCCTGATCCATTTTCCCATGAAGGAATGATTTATAGATTTCGACACAGGTTTCGGGGACCACATTGGCCACAGCCAGGATTCCTCCTATCGCCCCTACGCAAAGGGCTGGATAAAAGACAGGAGCTGAGCCAACAAAGACAGCAAATCCTTTTTTGGAGAGAGAGACAATGTCACTCAACTGTCCTATATTGCCAGAGCTATCCTTGATGCCAATGATATTTGGATGTTCCGAAAGTCTGGCGACCCATTCGGCCTCTAAATTGATTCCCGTAAACTGAGGCACGTTGTAAATGAGGATTCCAATCTCGGAGCTTTCAGCCACGGCTATAAAGTGGTCGTAGAGAATCTGGGGTTTCATGGAGCCCTTAAAATAGGAGGGGGTCACCACAAGGGCACAGTCTGCTCCCATCTTAGCAGCCTGATGGGTGAATCGAATCGTCTCCTGAGTGGATTCCATTCCAGTCCCAACCATCATTATTTTAGAAGAAGGAATGGAATCACGAGAGGTTTCAATGACTCTCAACCGCTCCCTTTCGTTTAAATAGACGGCCTCTCCATTCGACCCTAAGACGAGGTAACCCGAAAGGCCTGTTCTGTTCCATTTCTGAAAGTTTTTTTTGAGCTTACTGAGAGCCAGGGCTCCGTCTTGAAAAGGCGTGGTAATAGGGGGCATCACTCCAGCCAGTTTCATGGGTTCTCTCCAATCGTTAAAGTTTAAATTACCTTTACCAAATTAACACGAGATGGCATTAGGGTCAAACAATTTTTCCTTGACAAAGAGGGAAAAAATTAATTTAATAATATTCAAATGAAATTAGGGAGGGTATTTATTGGTCGAAGAGAAGATTAAAGATGCAACCAAAATTTTAAATCTCTTGCGCTCGATGTCAGACTATAAACCCCATTTTGAAATCATCGGGAATTACAGACTCATTGATGATGGAGTTCGACCTGAAGCGACCATCATGATTCGAGCCAATGGAAAGGAGATGCATGAGGCTGAGACGGGTGTGGGGCCTGTGGATGCCCTCGCAAGGGTTTTAAAGAAATCGTTGATCTCTCTTTTTCCAGAAGTCGATCGAATTAAATTGATCGACTTTAGTTCCCGAATTTTCGATCCTGGTGCTGGAACGGCGGCTGGGGTAGAGGTTGAGATTCTATTCAGTGATGGAAGAGAGGCATGGAGAGTAAGGGCCTTCTCCGAAAATATCTGCAAAGCCTCCTTCCTTGCATTAATCGATGGATTTGAATATGGCATTTATATCTCTAAAAATAGAAAGGGGAGGGATGAGGAGGGGAAATGATGATCAGGAGTAATGAGATATGAATCGCGAAGAAATAGAGAAGAGGATATTAGAGAAGGCAAAGGATGGAAAACTTCCCTGTGCCCTCTGTTTTAAGATGGCTGAGGATTTTGGAATCTCAAAAAGGGAGATGGGGAAGATTCTCAATGAGATGAAGATTAAAATCGTTCA
>Ga0209102_1001105_pt1 | contig 15199 bp, 8 predicted proteins | sample ConPoolayeHmetaG_FD_185483 | JGI IMG/M metagenome (GOLD analysis project Ga0209102, IMG submission 185483) | Hot spring microbial mat communities from California, USA to study Microbial Dark Matter (Phase II) - Cone Pool mat layer H metaG... ...
CCGTCCAAGGACTCTCAAGACCCAAAAGATAGCGATAAAGCTCTATATCTTGCATGACTCCAATTCTCCTTGGAGTCATTGTAAGTCATCATGGACCCATTAAAAAGCCGGATGAACCAAAAATCATAAGACCGATTTCTCACCCGATACCTGGGAGGTTTATATTCAACATTTAATTTAGTTAATTTATGGTGCTTCAAGAAATATAACCCCTTCCACATCATCTTCCATGTGCTCCCAAACGGCCTGGCTATCTCAGAGATATTGCTCTTACGCTGGATACCATGTCCTAACCCGAAAGAGAAAACTTTGACCCGACCTTTGTGGTGTTTATTTCAAAAATAGTTCAGATAGACCATTCAAGCTGGAAGAGATATAAAAAGAAGCCTAAAATTCTCAATTATTCCCAAAAAATTAGCAACGTTTCTAAAAGGTGAAGATATTGGAGGATCTCCCCGAAATTTCCTAAAGTTAGAACTAGGGAAAGATTTGGGATTGGGCTGTTAATTGAGCTCTTTAAAATCTCGGTTTAAGGTTATTCATAAACGTTCTGGCGGACAATCTTAAAAACATAAGCATACTCGCATGGCTTAGCTTTAGGGGTCTCAATAAGCAGACCGTCTTTCGTCATCTCCCACTTCAATTCTTTACCATCCCCCAACATTGTAAGATGGGCGATTTCCGATGGGTAAACAGGGGCATATTTTCCTTTTATTATTTTTTGTGGAGCTAAACTTGTAATGAGCACTTTTTCGCCAGGCCAGTCGAGAACAATGGCATAGAGGTTGTTGTTTTTCGCGGTAAAGCGGATGTCTTGCGCTGTAAACACCAGCTCTGAGCGATTAACCCGTGCCGTTTTGGTTGGCCCCTCTCCGAAGATTTTCCAGGGTGTTGTCCCATAAATGGCCTCTCCGTTGATCCTAAGCCACTTTCCCATACCCAGCAACCGCTCTTTGACCTCTTCCGGGATGGAACCGTCCGGCTTCGGGCCTACGTTGAGCAAAAAATAGCCATTCCTGCTAACACAGTCAACGAGGTTATCAACCAAATTGTCAACAGACCTGAACGGAAGTCCCTTCACATAACCCCATCCTTGACCAACATCAATTGTGCAGTCTGTAATCCAATCGTAGTAAGTGAAAATATCTGGTTGATCAAGTTCGTAGTCGAGGAGTGCGCTGCCTGGTGCCAGGTCATAGCCTTTATACGTTACTACTACTTCCTTGTTGTGCTTTATAGCGTGGTTATAATAATAGGCCAAGATGTCCAACTTGTAGAAATCGGGTATCGCCCTCAGGCCGAAGTCAAACCAGATGAAATCCGGATCATATTTGTCGATGACTTCTTTGATCTTGCCCTCCCATTCATCAAAATAAGCTTTGTTGGGCAGAGCGTCTTTCTCATGAATGGGGCCGTAGAGGCCTGAGTATCTCGGGTCACCACAATCGTAGCGCTTATCATAGGTTGGAAAAAAGAACCAGTGCTCGGCATGATGAAATGCGGTGAGGAATTTCATGTTACGCTTCTTAATAGCCTTGGCGAGTTCTCCTACTACATCCCTTTTAGGGCCCATCTTGGCAGCATTCCACTCCGTGTACTTGGTGTCCCACATGGAGAATCCATCGTGATGTTCAGCCACCGGTCCGGCAAAGCGAGCGTCCGCTTTCTGGAACAGAGCAGCCCATTCATCAGCATTGAACTTCTCACCAGTAAACATGGGAATAAAATCTTTGTAGCCGAATTTCTCAAGTGGCCCGTAGGTGTCTTCATGATATTTTCTTTCTGGTCCAGCGTGGTTCCAGTATAAATTGTGGGCATACCAGGTAGCATTCGGGCCCTGAGCAGGAACAGCATATACTCCCCAATGAGTATAAATCCCGAATTTGCCGTCCTTTAGCCACTGAGGAGTTTGATGATTCTTCACAGAATTCCAGGTTGGGTTAAAAGCAGGCTCTGCTTTTTTTTGAGCAGGCGCCTTAGTTATCATTGGCAATATTAATATGGCAATAAGAATTACTAATGCTTTTTTCATGAGTATCTTCCTTTTTTGCTATGGTAAGCTTTGTTAAGCAACTTAAGAAATTATCTATAATTTGTCAAGCTTTTTGTGGCTTCTTGCTTCTTAAGAAGCAAAAGAAGACATCTGGAGTGAAAATTAGATCGGAATATCATCCACTGCTATCCTTCTCTGCCTTTCCAGGGTAATGCAGGGAGTAAACTGAAACAAGCTTCCTACCTGAGATTGAAAGCCTCAAATGTCCTTTTCAGGAATTAATAATTTGATTTAAGTGCTCTCGGGAATATCGACATCTTCCATATGTTCTCTATCTTCCCCTGGATCTCATATTTTAACCTGAACGAAAAAAAATGCTTGACAATTTATGTTTAATTTCTTAAATTAATTAATAATGTCATTAAAAAAGGAGGAAGGGATGAAACACAAACAAAACCCAGTAGGCCTTTTGCTTTGTTTTTTGGTTTTCATGAGTCTCTCTCTTGGCGCTCAGGAATTGCAGACCGGTGCCATAAGAGGGAGAGTGGTCGATGAAAATGGGCAACCTCTCCCTGGTGTTTCTATTACGGTTACTGGTCCTGCCTTACTCGGGAAGATGACAACTATGACCAACGTTGAAGGGATGTTCCGGGTGCCGTTCGTGCCGCCCGGCTCCGATTATGAAATTCGGGCTGAGCTGTCGGGCTTTGAAACGATAATTAGAAAAGGCATCATTGTCAACCTGGGGAAGACCTTAACGCTTGAGCTCCAGATGAAGTCGTCTACCCTTCAGGAGGAGGTTACGGTTTTGGCTCCGACCCCTGCTGTTGACGTCGTCAGGTCCTCGACATCAACTGTGGTCACTAGTGATGTCCTGGCGTCTTTACCTTTGGCCCGAGACATCGATTCAGCAGTCAGACTCACGCCTGGCTCAGTTGGCAGCAGCATTTACGGAGGCGGTCGAGGGGAGATCGGCGCTGTCCTAGACGGCATCCAGATGGTCGAACCGGATGTCGGAGGAATAGCGCTAGGGTATGATGTCGGGATCGCCTGGGACATGGTTGAGGAGGTGGAAATCCTCACCATCGGCGCTTCCGCCGAGAACTTTTATGCTTCTTCGGGTATGGCCAATATCTTAATGAAGTCGGGCAGCAATAAATTGTCAGGCGAGGCGTCCGTCTATTTTACGACCAAAGAGCTGGCGCAGACCCATCTTCCAGAACCAGACCTGGCCACGCTTAAACTCGCCAAACCCTCTGTTCCTGTCTACGATTATGATGCCTCTCTTGCTGTTGGCGGTCCGATCATCAAGGACAAAATTTGGTTTATGGGAGAATTCCGTTACATAAATAGCAAGATGACCGGTGATTTCAGACCGACTGTCATCAACGGGAAGCAATACGATAATTATGACCGAGTCTTCCCTAATTATGTCGGATTTCTAAAGCTCTCAGCCCAGCCGTTCAAGAATATCCGGTTCTCCGCGATGGGACATTTTTCTGTGATGGACGCCCCGTACTACTACAGCGGTTGGGGCCTCACCAATGAGGCCAACACGCACAACAAACCTAGACGCTTTAATTTCGGCAGCACGGTCTCGTGGACCATCGACAGCAACACGATCCTTGACCTCCGCGCAGGCGGGCTTTATTTCAAGTGGACAGGAAGTCCTACCAAAGAAGCCAATCCCGACGGGCCTTCGTTCTACGACGACTTCACCGGCTATAGTTGGGGCACGGATTCCTACAATTACACGTGGAAGCCCAAGGCCAATATCTCCCTGACGGCCACTAAGTTCGTGGACAACGTCCTTGGCGGTGACCACGAACTCAAGGCCGGACTGGAGTGGGAGAGGAACCGCGGCGATTGGGGTTTCTATAGGAAGCAGCCGCTGTGGTGGACCTACTACGACGGAAGCCCTTATTATTATAGGGCCCAAAATAATGGAGTGACCGACCCGGTTTACGGCGACGGCCTCCTCTACTACGCAACCATGGGGGCGTCCTATGGAGCTTCATACGAGTGCGGGATCACGTCTCGAATCGGAGGATTTATCCAGGATTCGTTCAAGATCAAGAGGCTGACGATCAATGCCGGAATACGATTCGATACGATTAAGGGCTGGACTCCGGGAAGGACGAAGGGCGCAAGCGCTGATCCTGTGGCCCTGGCTATCGGCGAGACCTATTTCAAGCCCGTTTACGGCTTCAATCCCTATGACGAAATTTCGTATCCTACGTGGGATAATGCGTTCCCTTACGGCCTCTTAATTTCGCCGCGGTTGGGCTTGACCTACGATCTTTTCGGCAATGCCAAGACTGCGCTCAAAGCCTCCTTCACTTATCAGCCCGAGGGAGGACTGTCTCCTATGGGGACTTTCTCGATGGCGTATCCCATGCACTGGTACGGCTTCACGTTTAATTGGTGGGATCTCAATAACAATGGCCAGCCCGATCTGCCCGGGATTGATAGGTATGAAGAAGCTTATGGAGAGACGCCGCTTCCTATAGTGTCTGATGCCTATTTGAAGTCCATTGACCCGAATGTCAAAGTTCCTTTTGTTACGGAGTTCAGTATCGGCCTGGAACATGAGCTTTTCAGAGATGTTGGAGTCGGTGTTCGCTACATTTATAAAGATCGCAAAAACGTCTTGGACAGCGTGCTATGGGATGAGGCGTCAGGGCGGTATTGGTATAGCTATGAAAAAGCTCCTGAGTGGTGGGTCCCCTTCAAGACGATAGTTCCCGCTTATGGCATATTCCCGGCACAAGAAGTAACCATGTACTTCCTTTCTAAGGATGCGCCAGCCCATTTTTACCGCCAGACGAATGTTCCGGAGGGGCGGATGAAATACCGTTCTTTTGAGATCAGCTTCAACAAAAGGCTGTCCCACGGCTGGCAGCTCGGCGGCTCCGTTAACTTCTCCAAGGCCACAGGGAACTACCCTGTTAGTTATGCCTCATGGGCAACATTAGGTACTTTTTCGAGCGCCAACTCTTTTGTGAATTCTTATGGCGAGTTGCCTTATAGCCGGCCCGTCCTGATCAAACTCTTCGGAAGCTACAATCTTCCCCACGGTTTCATGTTCTCGTTTTTCTACCAGCACATCGACGGGTCGCCCTGGGGACGAACAGTAACCGTAGAGCCGCCAGCAGGATGGGCGGAAGCCCATAATGCCGAAACCTATCCCTACAGTATTTACGTCGAAAAACCCGGAACGCGGCGGAATGAGGCTTTCGATAGCCTGGACTTGAGGCTCGAGAAGGACTTCCATCTCGGGCCCGGCAAGCTGGGGTTTTATGTAGATATTTTCAACCTCCTGGGCGCCTACACGCTGACCGTTAGAAAGAACCCTGGCGGAACGTGGCGTCCAGCGGATGAGAATACCACCGAGGGAACTTACACGCCCGGTTCTTTGGGACTGCGCGGCTTTTCCGGCTTCCGGCTGATCAAATTCTCCATCCTTTATAGGTTTTGAGTGATTAATTAAGAAGATAAGGGGAGCGTTTTAGCTTCTCCTTGTCTGGCAGGTGAGTTAGTTTGCATAATTAAAAATCATTATGATTTCCAAGAAAGAGATGAAGTGAGATAATTTCATCAAATAGCCTGAATAATTCTGAGCCGATTTTGGGATGTTCATATAATTTTCAAAAAAATACTTGTAAATTTATATTAGCAGAAGAAGAACCCCTATTGGTTGAAAAGCAAGAAAATTGGCTTCTTATAAGATCAGGGTTATCGTTGACATATCTTGACCGTTGAAAATGAAGTGCTTGATATTTCCGCTATGATTTTATAGTTATTATTGGACATGGTAAGGAAGGAGAAAATTAATGTCACCCGTAGCGAATGCTAAGTATATTCTTAAGCTAAATACCAGAAAGGTTTTGAAGCTCATCCGGGACAATCCATCCATTTCTCGTGCTGAGATTTCCAAGATAAGTGGGTTGAGTGCCCCTACAGTCTCCAGAATTGTTGAAGATTTAATAAGAGAAGGGTTAGTTGAAGAGATAGGCATAGGGGTTTCCAATGGGGGAAGGCGACCCAATCTCCTTGAATTCTGTCCTGATAATAATTTTATTATCGGGATAGACCTCGGGACAACAAACATCTATGGGGTTCTGGCTAATCTTGAGGCCGAAATTATATCCGAGGAGAAGACTCCTACTAAAGTCGAAGAGGGCTTCTATAACATTATGGATAGAACTTTTGAGGTTATTGATAGACTTAAAGTGCGGCTTGGAAGAAAGCAGGATCATCTATGTGGCATCGGTATGGCCGTTGCCGGTCTAATCAACAAGAAAAAGAACATTGTCGAATTTTCTCCAAATTTCCACTGGCATGACGTGGACATAATTGGGTACTTATCGCAGAAGACAAACATCCCCATTTTTTTTGATAATGTTACTAGAGTAATGGCCCTAGGGGAATTATTCTACGGAGTTGGGAGAAAATATAAGAATTTTATCTGTGTGAATGTTGGGTATGGGATAGGAGCAGGGATTATCATTAACGGCCAGCCTCTCCTTGGCACTCACGGAATGTCTGGGGAATTTGGTCACATAACCCTAGAAAAAGATAGCCGAATTCAGTGCTATTGTGGGAATTTTGGCTGTTTGGAGGCACTATCTTCCGGGAACGGAATTGCCCGAGCTGCGCGCTTAGAGCTGGAAAGTGGGGTTAAAAGTATTCTGCTTGATATGTGCAATAATGATCCCAGCAATTTGACTGCTGAAATGGTGGCCGAAGCAGCTAAGAAAGGAGATGCTGTAGCCTGGAATGTTTTTCATCGCGCTGCAGAATACCTTGGTATTGGAATTTCAGCTCTGATAAACCTTTTCAATCCAGAGGCTATTGTCATTGGGGGTGGCGTTACTCAGGCAGGCGATATTCTTTTTGATACTGTTCGAAATACGATAAAGGCAAGGGCCTTAAACAAGATAAGCAAGGAAGCTGAAATATTGCCAGCTACTTTTGGGCTCAAAGCTGCGGTAATGGGGGCGGTGTCCTTAATCACGCAAAAAGTGCTAAACTTAGATTACAGAAACGGGGCTAAACCAGAAGAAGCTGGATATTCACCTCGGCCGATGTATAGAGAAAGTTAGGCGAAGTTTAAGTGTCTCTCTATATCAAAAGAAAAGCAAAATGTAGCTCTTAGGTGTAAGGAGTAGTCTCTATGCCCGGAGTTAAATTAAATATTCCGATAGTTGATCTGGTAACTATATTGATTTACCTCATAGGAATAGTGATCGTCGGCCTAGTTTCAGCGCGGAAGTTAAAGCAATCCAGCCAGGAGTATTTTCTCGCCGGAAAATCATTAAAATGGCCTGTCGTTGGGGCAGCGCTTTTTGCGGCCAACATTTCTACCATTCATCTTGTCGGTCTGGCGGCTGCCGGTTACAACGAGGGGATGGTTTGGGGCAATTTTGAATGGATGGCCACCTTTACGCTCATCATTCTGGGTCTGGTTTTTGCTCCCTTCTATTTTAGCAACCGAATTTCTACCCTGCCAGAGTTCTTGGAAAAGAGATACTCTGCCGGTTCCCGTATCATTCTCGCCATTATGGCCATCATTGCCGCCCTATTCATTCATATAGGCATGAGTATTTATGCCAGTGCTGCGGTATTTAAGCAGTTCTTCGGAATAAATGTTTTGACTTCTGTAATCATAATATCAGTTATGACGGCCATTTACACGGTGTTGGGGGGCTTGAAAGCTGTTGTTGTCACAGAAACCATCCAGAGCGTCATTCTCATCCTTGGCGCGGTCACAGTAACCGTTTTCGCTATTTTTGCTTTGCCGAGTCATGGAATTACTAACCTGGTTCAATTTAAGGCAGCCCTCAAACCTGATCAACTCAGCATGCTTCAAACCCAAAGTCAGGTGGGCTTGAACTGGTATGCAGTGCTTCTGGGATATCCAATTCTTGGTATCTGGTATTGGTGCACAGATCAAACCATTGTCCAGAGGGTCCTGGGAGCCAGAAGCCAGCGAGATGCTCAGCTGGGTCCTCTTTTTGCCGGCCTCTTGAAACTTCTTCCGCCTTTTATTCTAGTTTTTCCTGGTGTCATTGGTTATATCCTTTTCCGGGACTTAATAGGAAAAGATGCCAATCAGACTCTGCCGGTGTTGATTAGCCAGCTAATTCCGACGGGAATCAAAGGCTTGATAACGGCAGCCCTGTTGGCCGCTTTGATGAGCACGATTGCCGCAGCCTTAAACAGTGGGGCGACTCTCGTCGCCGTAGACATCGTCAAGAAAATAAAGCCGACCATCTCGGATGAAAAACAGGTTCAGATTGGACGTATCAGTGCTGTAATCGTGATGCTTTTAGCTATGGCCTGGTCGACTCAAGGCGGGAGATATTCGAGTATTTTTGAAGCTATCAATGCTATAGCTTCTGACCTGGCCCCACCGATAACGACCGTCTTTCTCTGGGGCGTCTTCTGGCGTCGTGGGACCAAGCAAGCCTCTTTGGTCACTCTGATTGCGGGCTTTTCTATGGGCATAGCGGCCTTTATTCTTGACCTTCCTGTATTCGGCACAGAAAAGCTCATAACCCATAAATTAGGTATTCCTTTCATGATGCAGGCCTGGTGGATGTTTGTCATCTGCAGTTTGATATTTGTGGTAGTAAGCCTCTTGACTCCTAAGCCGACAGAGGAAAGAATTAGAGACCTAACTTGGGAAAAGCCGACTAAGATATTTGCTCAGGGGTCCGTGAAAAAATGGGATGACCCGCGACCTGTGGCCTTAGGCCTTTTTATCCTCTTAGCAACTCTTTATTTTATTTTCCGATGACCAATTTGATAATGGAGAAATACTTTGACGGAAGATAAAAAAATAAAGGGGAAAATACTTGTTGGCATAGGAGAAACGGTCTGGGATATTTTCCCCCAGGGACCACAACTCGGGGGCGCTCCGGCTAATTTTGTCTATTACGGTGCGCTTCTCGGTCAGAACAGCATTCTGGTAAGCAGAGTCGGGAATGATGAGCTGGGCCGGGAAACCTTAAAGAGATTTGCCTCCTATGGAATGACCACAGATTATGTTCAAGTGGATGAGAAACGGGCCACGGGGAAGGTAAACGTAACTCTTGACCAAAAAGGGGCGCCAGCCTTTGCTATTCAAGAAAACGTCGCCTGGGATTATCTGGAGAAATCTCCGGCGCTCGAAGCTCTCGCTAAAAAGGCCTCAGCCGTTTGCTTTGGTTCGCTGGCCTGGCGTTCTCGGAAGTCGGCAGAAACGATTGACTGGTTTTTGAACCAGGTCAGGCCAGATTGTCTTCTGGTGCTGGATATCAACCTTAGACCTCCTTTTTATTCTAAGGAACTTCTTGATTTCCTTTTGAGAAAGGCTCGTATCCTCAAGGTTAATGATTGGGAATTAAGCTTCCTTGCTTCAATCTTCTTCCCCGATTGTTTTGAGGAAGACGCCATAATCAATAAGCTGCTTGAAGTCTATGACATTGAATTAATCGCCTTAACCAAAGGAGAAAGGGGGAGCCGCCTGATAACTCCTCACAGTCAATCCTCTCATCCTGGTTTTTCGGTTAAAGTAGTTGACACCGTGGGCGCAGGAGATGCTTTTGCGGCGGCCTTAGTTTCGGGGCTTTTGAATGGAGAGAGACTGGAGGAGGTCAACCGGAAGGCTAATTGGTTAGCCAGCCAGGTATGCAGCCAAGAGGGAGCTTGGACTAAAGTCAATGTTCATGAATTCAAGCTGGAACCATAAAAATGAGCCAAAATGGACTCGTCAAAATAGAAATCACGATAGGAGAGGAGCTGAGGTAATGATAAGTTTTAATTATTTTCAACCAACAGAATTAAGATTTGGAGCAGGGCGGCTGAAAGAGTTGGGAGAGGTAGCCAGGCGATTCGGAAAAAGGTGCCTTATAGTCACGGTTCCAATTTTCCCCGAATTTGAAAACACCTATTTGAAAGCTCAGGAATCTTTACGGAAGGCTGGTCTGGAAGTCGCCCATTTTGACGGCGTGATTCCAAATCCTACGGTCGAGATAGTCAGCCAGGGGGCTGAATTAGCGAAGAAGTACGGCGCTGAAGTAGTTATTGGACTTGGCGGAGGCTCAAGCCTGGACACAGCCAAAGCCATTGCAGTGGAGGCTACTCATCCTGGTACTTGCTGGGATTATCTGTATTTTCGGAAAACCCAACCGACCGAAAAGACATTGCCCATCATAGCCGTACCCACAACTTCAGGGACAGGTTCACATGTTACCCAGGTAGCCGTTGTTACAAATAGCGCCGAAAGAAATAAGTCAGCCTTATATAACTCAATACTCTATCCAAGGATAGCCATTGTCGACCCAGAGCTGATGTTGACCATGCCTCCGCAGCTTACTGCGACTACTGGATTTGATGCTTTCACCCATGCCTTTGAAAGTTATATAAACCCAAAGGGCTCGCCATTTACAGACCTGCTGGCCACAGAAGCTATCAGGATTATTGTGCAGAGATTGCCGGAAGCTGTTAAGAATGGTCAAGACCTCGAAGCCAGAACCAGAATGGCCTGGGCCGATTCTCTGGCCGGACTGAGTATCGCCAATGCCGGAGTAACCCTACCTCATGGCATTGCCATGGCCATGAGTGGGCTTTATCCTCATATCGCCCATGGTCAGGCCCTGGCTGCTGTTTATCCGGCGGTGGTGCGGTTTTCCTGGCGGCATGCCAGGGAAAAATTTGCTTATCTCGGCCAGGTCTTTGGAGATGAGTTGAAGGATTCTTCAATCGATTTCCTCGCGGCTGAAGCTTGTGAGAAGTTGGAAAATTTCCTGAAAACCATCGGGCTCAGCAAAACCCTGAAAGAGCTCGGCGTTCCCGAGGAAGAACTGAACTTGTTGGCCGAAAGGTCTCTCGTTCTTCCTGATTATAAAAACCATCCCTATGTTGTTAGTTTAAAGGAAGTTCTGGCTCTGCTTGAAGAAAGCTATGAATAAATATTCAAAAAAATTTTTTTTATAAGGGTGGAGGGCTGTTTTCAATGGAATGGAAAGACCAATGATTGCTTTTAAGCTTATCGATTCGTGGCTGATGTTTCTGATAGCCAGAAAATTCAGATACGGACAGAGGGAGAAATGAAAAAGATTATTTTGGCCACAGTAATAGAGTTTGGGCTAATTTTTTCGCCCATTCCTGCTTCAGCCCAGAGCGATGCTCTTTCAGCCTGGTGGAAGCTTGATCAAGTGAAAAATGGGAAGTTGATAGATTCAGCCTCCGGGCTTGAAGACGCTTTAAGCGGCAATTCCAGATTAGTGCCGGGAGTTCAGGGACAGGCTCTTAAATTTGACGGGTTTACTACTTTGATCACAAGAAAAGCTGAGCTGGCACCAAGGCTGAAAGGAGACTTTGGCCTGCAGGCCTGGGTGGCTCTGGCCGAGTATCCCTGGAACTGGTGTCCCATAGTAGCTCAGGAAAAGGAGGGAAAGGAAGGATATTACTTTGCAATAGGTCCCCGGGGCGAAGTGGGACTGAAAATGTCAATCAATGGCCAGTGGGTGGAATGTGTGACTGAAACAAAGATTCCACTCCGGACGTGGCAGCTATTGACTGCGGTTTTTGAAGAGAAGACGGGAATCAAAATATTTATCGGGGGGAGTTTGGCGGCTGAACTTAGAATTTCGGGACAATGGAAGCCCGCGACTGATATGGATCTGGTAATCGGCATGAATCGTGATAAAAGAACTCCAAGCGACCCCGTGCGGCCATTTGCCACCCTCCCAGCCTGGTTCTCTCTTGATGCTATCCTTGATGAGGTAAAAATATACAATCGATTGCTTAGCGAGAAAGAAATCATCGCCGAATGTAACACTCACCAACCGGGGAAAGCTCCATTTATACCGGAGAGGAAAATGCCCTCAGGTCCCTCTGGACCGGGGAGATTCGGAGCTTATTACACCAAGCTTAACTATTATGAAGAATGGGATGCATTGTGGAGAAGAGGACCTTTCTCGGATGTGGTGGTTCAATTTGATGGTTCTCCCATAAGAGTGGTTTTCTGGCGGGGGACTCGATACTCACCCGTCTGGGTCATGGAGAATGGTTTATGGATGGCTGACCAGAGTGCTGAATCCTTCACTGACAAGGAAGGTTGTTTTGAGCACATGCTTGATGCCAGGACACTTCATTCTCACGTCAGGGTTATTGAAAATACTCCGGCTCGAGTTGTGGTGCACTGGAGATACATTCCAGTTTCTGTCTATGGGAATTATTCCCAGCTGGATGAGATAACTGGCTGGCCCGATGCGGTCGACGAGTATTACACTTTTTACCCTGATGTCCTCGGGGTGAGAAAGGTGGTCATGTGGACATCGGGGAAACCCCTCGGACCACAAGAAGCCATAGTCTTATGTCATCCTGGACAATTACCCGAAGACGTGGTTAGCCTGGATGCCCTGACTCTTATCAATTTAAATGGGGAGGCAAAAACACACAGCTGGGCTGAAAAATTACCGGATCTTCAAAGCGGACCGGCTAATGCAGTTATTCAGGTAATCAACTTAAAATCAGAATGGAAGCCGTTTGAAATTTATGAACCCGGCTGCAGAATAACTGTTTTTGGCATTGAGTTGAGACAAGGAATATCGCGTTTTCCCTGGTGGAATCACTGGCCGGTAGCTCAAATCCCCTCCGATGGAAGATATGCTCAGGCTCCGGACAAAGCCTCCCATTTTTCTTTATCATGGGCCAGGCCGCCTATTCACAAGGGCCCGGGACTCATTTATTGGGCTAACTGGCTCTATGGAGCAGGCAAGAATAATCCGGCTGAACTGGCTCAACTTGCCAGGTCCTGGATCTCGCCACCGTCGATAACAGTTAAGGGCCAGGGGGTAAGCGGTGGTGATTATGATCGAGGCCAACGGGCCTATGAACTGACCTTTGACCAACCATGGATTGACCAGCCGGTTTCTATAGAGGTAAAGGCCAGCTCGGAATCGCCGGCGGTAAATCTCTGCTTCGTTCTGAAAAATTTTGGGATACAGGAGTTCGCCGTACTTCTGGATGGCAAGAGGCTTCAGCATGGAAAGCACTATCATATTAGTGTAATAAGCACTCTTGAAGGCACCGATGTGGTGCTCTGGGTTTATAAGACTTCTGAAGAACCGTTCAGAATTTCCATAAATCCAGTCTGATATATGAATAATTATCCCACTTTGATGATGCCCTGAATTGATAAATTAAAAAAAGGAGGTTTCATGATTCAGGTAGTGTTAACTGAACCGGGAAAGATCGACATCAGGGAAGTAGAAAAACCAGCTCCACAGCCAGCCGAGGTTTTATTGGAAATTAAGAGAATCGGCATCTGTGGCTCGGATATTCATGCTTATTATGGCAAACATCCCTATATAAGCTGCCCCATCGTTCAGGGACATGAATTTTCGGGCAGAGTTGTGGAAGTGGGTCAGGGAGTTTCCGATTTTAACGTTGGAGACAGGGTAACCGTAATGCCACAACTCACCTGCGGCCGGTGTTATCAGTGTCAACATGGTGATTATCATATTTGTGATAGTCTGAAAGTCATAGGTTGCCAGGCCAATGGAGCGGCCCAGGAATATCTGGCCATACCCCAGAAATTAGTCATCAAACTTCCGGATTCGATGAGTGATGATTTTGGAGCTATGGTTGAGCCGGTGGCTGTCGGGGTCCACGCCGTAAGGAGATTGGCGGGACTCCAGGGTAGGCGGGTGCTTGTCTTGGGAGCAGGAACAATCGGAAATCTTACGGCTCAGGCGGCCAAAGCTTTTGGTGCTGAGACAGTGATGATAGCTGACATAAGCGATGTTCGCCTTGAAATTGCCAGAAGGTGCGGAATTGACTTTACTGTCAACAACTCAAAGCAAGATTTGTCCGAGGAGCTCAAAGAAAAATTCGGAGAAGCTAAAGCGGATGCAATCATAGAATGTGTTGGCTCGGGCCAAACCATTAACCAGGCTATCGCTCTTGCCAGGAAGGGCTCGGAAATAATTGTGGTCGGCGTATTTGGGGAAAAACCGGAAGTTGATGTCGGATTGATTCAGGATAAAGAACTTAAAGTCATTGGCTCTCTGATGTATAAGAAGGACGATTATGAAACAGCGATTAACTTGATTGAGCAGAAGAAAGTCGAGCTTGAACCACTGATAAGCCGTCATTTCCAGCTGCGGGAATACGCCGAAGCTTACAAGTACATTGAGAAAAACAGAGAAAAGACCATGAAGGTCTTGATTGATGTGTGATCTGCTTTTATAAACCGACCTTGAAGCTACAAAGAGGATAAATTTGTTCGATTAAGTTTTGACAATCAGTCAGGAGATGAGCATGAAAATTAGGAATCGACAAGTCTCTCGAATTGCCATTTTTATTTTTGTGCTTACGATTGTCGTGTTGAAGATTAGCTATGGAGCCAGCAACCTAAGAAAATTTGACCCGACAACGCTCATCTGGTATGAGCATCCAGCCGACAAGTGGGAGAGCGCCTTCCCGGTGGGCAACGGCCGTCTGGGCGCTATGGTCTTTGGCCGAACCGACGAAGAGAGAATTCAGCTCAATGAAGAAACTTACTGGACTGGCGGACCCTACAACCAAACCCGGAAGGGCGGGAAGGAGCATCTCCCTGAAATCAGAAAGCTCATTTTTGAGGGCGATTATTTGAAAGCTCACCATCTTTTTGGACGGTACCTCATGGGTTATCCGGTGGAACAGCAGAAATATCAATCTCTGGCCAACCTTATGCTCAAGTTTGAAGCTCAGGGTGAGGTGCGGAATTACCTTCACCAACTAGACCTTGATTCAGCGATTGTCTCGACTTCTTATGAGCAGAACGGGATTAGCTACCGAAGAGAGGTTTTCACTTCCTCCGTTGACCAGGTGATCATCATCAGAATGGAAGCTAGCAAGCCAGGAGCCATTTCCTTCCGGGCCGAGCTTCGGGGCTGCCGCAACCAGGCCCATTCCAACTATGCCACCGATTATTTCCAGATGGATGGCTACGGTAAGGTCGGGCTTATTCTGACGGGTAAGTCAGCTGACTACCTGGGAGTAAGCGGCCGGATTCATTACGTCTGCCTTCTCAAAGCCCTGGCCGATGGTGGACAGGTGGAAGTGGGCTATCGTGACCTTACGGTAAAAAAGGCCAACTCTGTCGTCCTTTATGTTTCAGCTGCCACCAATTTTGTGTCCTACAAAGAATTAGGCGGAGAGCCCCTCCTC
>Ga0209102_1001108_pt1 | contig 15194 bp, 14 predicted proteins | sample ConPoolayeHmetaG_FD_185483 | JGI IMG/M metagenome (GOLD analysis project Ga0209102, IMG submission 185483) | Hot spring microbial mat communities from California, USA to study Microbial Dark Matter (Phase II) - Cone Pool mat layer H metaG... ...
TTTTCTTAAGGTGGCAGCGAGCACAAACTTCAGCTCGTGTCCACTTTGCCATTTGCGGCCCTATGCCTATTATCAAGGAAACTGATTTGCGGGGAATTATCATTCCTCGGGAAGTCAGGCTCACTCCAATTTCCTCAGCCGGCACCAGTGTGAACACCTGCCACTGCTGCGTGATCGGCAACCCGGGCATTCCCGGGCTAATAGGGCTGCTCGCCTCGTAGCCCTGGGATAACGCTTGAGACGCTATAAGCTTGCAAGTTTCCTCCATTAGTGAGTCCACAGCCGCGCTGCCAATGCCATCCAGAAGCATAGCCCGCAGGGGCTCGCCTCGACTGGTGTAGCTAGTGATTTGTTGCTCCAGCTTGGGACCGATAGTGCAGACCGCAACGGCCAACTCTTTAGCCTGGGCTAAAAGCGAAGGTAACAGCGAGTCACGGATCACCAACTTACCCTCGAGGGAGAGCTGGCGCCGGCTTATCTTAGTTATCGTGAAGATTTCGTAGGCAATAGCCGGTTCTAAAAGGTGAGCCTTGCTAACACTGGCTAGTAGTTCATGGATTAGAATTTTTATCTTTGGCCTGACTTTGGAACACCCCCTCAAGCCCTCTCGACGCAGCACCTCTCCGCTCGTCAGACTCAAAGGGATGTCCCGCATCACGGGCACGGCACAACCTCTCCTCTGTCCTCTGTTACCATCCAGCCCGTTTCATATCTATTTCTTGTAGGTGCCGTATTGCTTGGCCGCGTCAACCATCGCCTTGAGGTTTTCTGCCTTCACTTCGTCGAAGAATGCCCCGTTGGACACAATGTAGCCTCCGCCTTTGCCAGCGGTATCAATTAGTTTTTTGACATAGTCTTTCACTTGCTCGGGCGTACCTAGTTTCAGTAAGTCGGAGGGCACGTTGCCGGCGAGGCAAGCCACGGTACCAAGGGTTTTCTTGACTTTGGCCATGTCGCTCTGGTCGATCATCCAGAGAGTCTTACCCTTGGGTATGTCCTTCAAGATGTCCAGGCGGGTAGTCCAGCGTCCCTCGGCCGCCGGCATTGGTACGATTCCCTCATTGATTAAGCCCATCATGACTTTTCGAAGGGTTGGCCAGTAAAATTTCTTGAACTGCTCATCCGAGAGGAAACCATCAGCACCTTTATGCAGAGGTATGAATATCAGTGGATGTCTATTCATCTTGGCTGCGCTGACGCCCATCTTAATCATGATGGGGGTTAGTCTCTCCATGGCTTCCAGAAGTTTGTCTGGTTGGCGGTACATGTCTAGCATTATCCCTCGGGTGCCTCTGAGGGTATCGCCAACCGTATCGAACGGTGCCTTAGTAAATCCGCCGAACGCAGCAGGAAATCCTAATGATATTGCCTCGTTATTAAAGGCGCCTACAGCGCCTATCCATTTCAGGGCTTCGGCGCCAGCCTCAAAAAGAGCCTTATAGGTGGCTTGAACAGGGGGTAGACCAAACGGTATGAAGTTAAGGGCGACTCCGAATATTTCGAGTATGCCGGTCAGTGCGGGAAGCATCTTGAAGCCTTCTAATTTACCGAATACACGCGGCAGATAAGTATTGCTGAAGAAATTAGATGGATCGTCAATCAGGGCATCATATTCATCTGCTTTCATGTATTCGCCCTCGTTGCACTGGTATGAGGCATTGGGTGAAACTCCGTGGCCCGGCCAGGAATATAGCTTGTAGTCAAGAATTTCAAAAACTCGCCCTGGCCCTGGTCCTATGCTACCAAGATTTGTGTCGGGCTGAAAGTCCAGCAGGAATTTTTTGAACGCCATGTTGAGCTTGTCATAGTCATACATGACCTCTTGGGGGGTCATCCCGGCATGATAATAGGGGAAGAAGCTGGGTAGTACGAACACCGGCACCCTATCCGGCAGCTTCCTCATCTGGACGGCATCTTTTATTATAGTTATTCTCTCTTTGTAAGCTTTCTCAGCTTGGGGGCTCTGGAATTTGATGTCGTTTCCCTGAGGGTCTTTCGGCGACATCCACATTTGAAACATTGTTTCTTGCTTTTCATCCGGTGACATCTCTTGCCATTTCTTTTCCATTTATTGCCTCCTGCACGTTATCCGTGGGCGATAATTATTTTATTCCTGCCCATTTCTTAGCCAGGGACACCCCAGCCATGGCATCCAATCCATAGGCATCAGCGCCGGTATATTTCCTTACCTCTTCGCTGATTTGACCACCACCAATCATAATTTTTACCTTGTCCCGTAAATTCGCAGCTTTTATGGCCTCTACGGTTTGCTTCATGGAGTCGAAAGCCAGCGTCAAGAACCCGCTCAACCCAACGATGGGAGCGCCCGTTTCCTTTATCTTATCGACAAACTTTTGCGCTGGCACGTCCACGCCTAGGTCATATACTTCGAAGCCGTTGACATCGAGCATAAAGACGACGATGTCCTTGCCGATATCATGTATGTCGCCGGCAACGGTGCCAAAAACAACCTTGCCCAGTTTCTTGCTCTCCGCCGTCTTGCTCAGCCTGGGCTTAACCATCTCGCTCACTGCTTTTAGTATCTCGCCTGAATACACAAGGTCAGGTATAAAATATTGGCTGCTGGCAAAGCGGTGGCCCACGATTTCCATGCCCTTCCTGGCATCCTCCAAAATCTTGAGCGGGTCTTCACCAGCATTCAGCCTACTCTTCACAATGTCCATAACCTCTTGTTCCTTCAAATCAGCTAACGTCCTAACCAAGTCTTTCGCCATCTGTCTTTTCCTCCTCGTTGTGTATTGGACTAAGTGGTCTGCTATCGTTGATCGGCACCAACTTAGTGAGGCATTATATCAAGGCAGGACATGTTTTGCTATATGTCCGTCACGGGAATCAGCACGTTGACACGAAGCCATTTAACTGTGATACAATGCGGGCAATTTGAACTAGCAAAGGAGGCACCAAGACTGTGGTCAAGCTCACAAAGACCAAGGATGAGATTATCCGGAAAGCCAATGAACTGGCCATAGAATATGAAGCAAAATACAAGGGCTGCGGGCAGTGTACATTCTTGGCAATAGTTGACGCTCTGCGGTGGGGAGGGTTGGATATAATCCCAAAGGTAATGGAAGACAGATTCTTTTCTGGAGTATGTGTTCTCACGGGCGGTGTTAGCTTGAGTGGGGATGGTACCTGTGCGGCTCTAGCGAGCGCCGCCCTGGCAATTGGCCTAGCTTTGGGAATTCAACGTGAGACTTTTAATGAAGTCTCCTTCCGTGAGAGTTGCGCTACCGTCCGCAACGCTCTGCTCAGTAAGTGTTACCGCAAATACAATTCCCTACTATGTAAAGATATCCAGAGGAAGTTTTTTGGGAAAGCGTGGGACCTGGCGCGGGATGACATGGGTGCGGAATTCCTGGCGATCACAAGAGGCTGCGTCATAATGGAAACAGCTGTGCTGGCCACCGAGATTATCCTGGACCAGCTGGAAAAAGGGAATGTCAAAGGTTACGTAGGTAGCCCGCACGTTAAGGCTTGAGTTCTTCCCAGTCGACGACATACAATGTACCCAGTTGCACGACTTCTTGCCGGAAAATCAAAAGGAGGGAGTATGTCAGGAGTATTAAAAGACAAAGTAGCTATTATAACTGGAGCGGGCCGTGGTATCGGGCGGGCGTTCGCATTGAGATTTGCCGAAGAGGGAGCGAAATTACTGTTGCCTGACATCAGTTTCGAAAGGGCTGAAAATACGGTTAAGGACATCAAGGCTAAGGGTGGGGAAGCTGTAGCTATGGAGACCGATATCTCAGATGAAAATGCCACCAAAAAGATGGCGGACAAGGTTATGCGGCAGTACGGCAAAGTAGATATCCTCGTTAATAATGCCGCCATTTGGTATGGAATCAATATAACACCATGGGACGCTTGGACGGTGGAGCAGTGGGACAGAATATTTGCGGTAAATGTAAGGGGAACCTGGTTGTGTTGTAAGGCAATAGCTCCCCTGATGATAAAGCAGAAAAGGGGTAAGATTATCAATATTGCCTCGAATGTTGCCAAAGTCCCTGCAGCTCAATTGTTTTTGCCGTATTCCCTTAGCAAAGGAGCGGTTTACACACTAACGCAGGCTCTGGCTCACGCTCTAGGTCCTTCAGGTATTAATGTTAATGCCATTGCCCCAGGGTATGTGGCTTCGGAAGCCAGTTTAGCTCAGCGCGATAGCGAAAAGATATTTGAAATTGCCACTGGGGAGCAGTCCATCAAAAGGCGTCTCCAGCCAGGAGATATTGTGGGGGCAGCGGTATTTTTGGCGTCGGATGACTCCAACCTGATCTCGGGTCAGGTTATATTTGTGGACGGTGGCACCGTCATAATGTAAAAATGCTCTTTCCTGGCGAGGCTGGTGCACAACGCACGAAATATGGAGCTGCCCGATATGGGCAGCTCCATATTCTTTGTGGATTCGCGATTGTTCCCTGTTAGGGCCAGAGTTCCTGAGCTACGTCAGCGAGATCCAGTTCCAGCAGTTTCCTTTTGCTGGGCTTGGCTGTCTGGAGATCCCAATCCATAGCTGTTAGGTATTCCTTAATCATAGTGTCTTCATCAATCGTTACTCCGGCCAGAGGTCCCTCTTTCAGCGGTGGCTTGCCCACTACCCTGTCGGGAGCTTTCCACTCCAGCGGGTTCAGCCCCTCTCGAATATTGAAAGCCTGCCGGAGGTTGGCAATCCGCTCCCCGGTCTTGAGCAATTCCTCATTGGTTACGTCCCAGCCGGTGACCGCTCTCATGAAGTCAACGACCGGGTCAACATTGGGGAAGGCCCAATAGACGAACAAGCACATCCCGCTACAAACCACAACTTGGTGGAAGCTGCTGCCTATCCTGCGTGCCTCTCCGCGCCCCGAGAAGGACTTTAGGTCAAATCTGGGCAGCAGTCCAGCCGGATGCCCGGGGGCGTCTGATAACTCCGAGCCAACAAAGTGACGGCCTGGCGTGGGGTCCATCTTGTAGCTCGTAAAGTAATGGAACGAATGCTTGGGGTCATGCGCTGGCAGCTCCTGCCCACCGATATGTATGGCATATTTCTCAGCGCCCTTGCCGATCTTTTCCGCTGCCCTCTTCACGCCGTCAGCTAGTACAGCGCCAAAACCCTCCCTTGTAGCTATCTTTTCGGTCATGGCTACGATGGCTTTGTGATTGCCCCAGGTCATGTCAATACCATCAGTGTCTTTTCTAGTGATGAGCCCTCTCTCGTAGCATTCAATGGCGAAGGCAATGGCAGCCCCGGCTGAAATGGTGTCAATTCCGTAGCGGTCGCAAATGTCGTTAGCCTTGATTATTGATTCCAGGTTGTTATTGAGACAGTTGGTGCCGAACATGGCAATCGTCTCGTATTCCGGTCTGCGGGAGCCGGCGGCATATTTGTATTCCCCCGTCCCCGCTTTCATGACCCCTCCGCAGGCGATGGGGCACTGGTAGCAGGCAAACTTTCTGGCTATGCGAGGAGCCAGTGCCTCTTTGGCTATGGCTTGAAAACCTGGAAAGTCAATCACTCCTACCCCTGACCAGTTTTTGACCGGCGAGTCGCCGGTCTGAACACCGATGTCCACAAGGAAGGGTGTGCCGAAAGGCTTTAACCACACGATATGCCCGCCCAATTCAGCCGTGTATTTCTTTCTCAGTTCCTTGGTTTTCTGTTCATCGGCGAGGGGGACCTTCATGTTACCTTTTACGGCCACTGCCTTGAGCTTCTTGGCGCCCATCACGGCACCCAGACCGGAGCGAGCGGCAGCTCTGCCCCGGTTTATGACACACGAGATTAGAGACTGCTTCTCGCCTGCTTGTCCAATGCAGCCTACCTCGACATCCTTGCCTAATTCTGATTTGAGTATTTCTTCAGTCTGGCGAGTATCCTTCCCCCACAGGTGGGCGCCATCCCTGAGCTCGGCTTTGCCGTTATTGATGAAGAGGTAGACAGGTTTTGCCGATATCCCGCTAAAGAAAACGCCATCATAGCCGGCGAACTTCAGGAAGGCACCGAAGTAACCACCGGAGTTGGCATCGCCCCAGCCCCCCGTCAACGGTGATTTCCCTACGACCGTGTGCTTGGTGCCCGCCAGCGCCGGTGTACCGGTGAATGGGCCGGTCAGGATGCCCAGAGTGTTATCTGGACCCAACGCGTCAACTCTTGCCCTTTGTCGGCTAAATAGAATCCGGGCGCCAATCCCGTATCCGCCAATGAACTGGCGGCACAACTTTTCGTCAAGTACCTCGTCCACTAGCTTACTTTGGGAAAGATCCGCAAAGAGAACCTTTCTCATATAACCTCGTGCCATACTCTCCCTCCTTTGTTGGAATCCTCTTTTGGTATCCTAAATCTCAAGCTCCACGTCCCTTCCATTTAGCTCAGGACAGGCCTAAGAAAATCCAAATATCAAAATCCATTTGCCAAAATCGAAATGTCAAAGCCCAAATGACAATTGAAATCCAAATGCTTAAATACCAAACCTATTTTTTCTTAGATAGGAGAATTGACGAGAATATCAAACTAAGCTCCTGGGCTTCCTTCAATAACTTTTGGCACTCATCTCGCCTGCCGGGATTTGCCTTGGCCATCATTCTGAGCCAGTGCTTTGTCTCCTTTGTCTCTTTTTTGGAGATAGAAATTTTATGTTGGAAATCTTTCTTGGATTCTGCTCCGTCTGCTTCCATGTAGTTTGCCCCGATACTGGTTGCTGCTCTTACTATCTGACTGATAAGCGGATTATTGATAGGGTCGGTAGGCAAGGTCTTTACCAGTTGGATAATTGCTTCCCCGAATTCTGCGGTTCGCTCTTCGATGTCGTATCTTTTCTTGCCATCTGGGTTTCGGGCTTGATTTGGCATTTGAGCTTTGTCATTTGTCATTGTCTGTATGTAGTCACCATGTGAACTATAATCCCAGATAGGCTCTCTTCACCTGCTCGTTTTGTAGAAGCTCTTTGCCTGTCCCTTCGAGGACAATATGCCCGTTTTCCAGCACATAAGCCCGGTCGGCTATCTCAAGGGTATGTCTGACGTTTTGCTCAACCAGCAGAATAGTTATTCCCTGCTCTCGCAGGCGCTTTATAACCTCCAAGACTTCTGAGAATAGTTTCGGTGCTAAACCATACGACGGCTCATCAAACATACACAGTTTGGGAGTGGACATCAAGCCCCGCCCAATGGCCACCATTTGGCGTTCACCGCCGCTCAACTTCTTGGCTGGTTGTCCCCTTCTTTCTTTGAGTGCCGGGAAAATCTCATAAACCTGCTCCAGCGTTTCGCTCCTTCTTCTCCAGGCTTCGGAGAAGTACGCCCCCATCTCCAGGTTTTCTCGCACGGTCATGTCGCTAAAAAGCTTTCTGCCCTCGGGTATCTGACAGATGCCGAGCCTCACGATCTTATGGGGTGGTAGCTTATCTATTCTCTGGCCCAGAAATTCCACAGTGCCTGAAGCTGGACGCAGCAAACCAGATATAGTGTTAAGCAGCGTCGTCTTACCCGCGCCGTTAGCGCCCACCAAAGCCACTATTTCCTTCTCATTGACTTGCAACGAAACGTCATGTAAAGCTTGAGCCTTACCGTAAAAAACGTTCAGGTTGCTAACTTTTAGCACGCGTTTCCTCTCCCAAATATATCTCGATAACTTTCCTATCGCAACTAATCTCGTTGCATGTTCCTTCGGCGATCTTTTCACCGTGATGGAGGACCATGATCCGCCCACATATGCCCATGATTGCCTTCATGACGTGCTCCACCATGAAAACAGTAATCCCTCTACCCCGAATCCTTTTTACCAGTTCCATAGCCTCGCTTACCTCTGCGGGGTTTAGACCAGCCATCAGCTCATCAAGAAGCAACAGTTCGGGCTTGGTAGCTAGCGCTCTGGCTACTTCCACCCGCTTCTGGTTGACCAGTGTCAAGTCCTTAACTGGAGTCATGCTCATCCCCGACAACCCCACAAACTCCAACGCTTGGCTAGCTTCTCTAGTGGCATCTGCTCCTGAGACACGGTTTGATCTCCCAAAAAATGCCCCCACTAAAACATTCTGGAAAACTGCCATGTTGGGAAAGACCTTGGTTTCCTGAAATGTCCTGGCTATCCCCAGCTTGCAGATTCGGTGTGGCTTCAGTCCGTTGAGCCTCTGTCCTTTGAATCTTATTTCCCCTGAGCTCAGAGGCAGGGCTCCCGAGATCAAATTAAATAGCGTTGTTTTGCCGGCTCCGTTGGGACCAATCAAGCCCACGATTTCCCCTTGGTCAATATGGAAGTCAACATTGGATACTGCCGCCAGCCCTCCGAAGTACTTGGTCACCCCCCGTCCTTCAAGCATTGGCATGCTGCTTTGCTTGACCTCCTTTGCCTAGCTTCGAACTCATGCCCGCTAGCCTGGCTTGCAGCCTGGGTATCAGCCCGGCTATCCCACTGGGCAGGAATAAGATAACCGCTACCATTACAATACCGAACCCGAGCATGAAATAGCTGTATAGTTGCGCTCTCAGCGTTTTTTCTAGGTAGCCAAAGACAACCGCGCCTATCACCGGACCATAAAGCGCCCCCATGCCTCCAAAGATAGCCATGAAGATTGGCATGAAAGAATAGAATGTACTGAAGGCAATATTGGCGTTCACATATATAAGGCTCGGCGCCGCAACCACCCCAGCCGCCCCCATGAAAACGCTGCTAGTGGCGAAAGTTAAAACCTTCATCATAGTCGTATTGATGCCCATGTGTTCGGCTGCTTCTTCGTTCCCGCCTATGCTCGAGAGGGCCAGGCCGTATCTAGAACGCCTGATAAGATAAGTAGCCAGCACCGTCACCACTGCTAGGCCGATCATTGTGTAAAGAAGAGTCACATTGTCTATCGGAATGATAGCCTGACCGTGCTTCTGCCATAGCCTGGTCTCTAGGAATTGGATTATTTCGCTCATGAATACAACGAGCCCAAAGGTGAAGATAGCAAAGTACATGCCCCTGAGCCTGAGGGTCACCAGTCCGATCAAGGCAGCAAGAGCAAATGCAGCCATGCCTCCAACAGGTATGATGAGGAAAAAGGGTAATTGTTGCTGTAGCAGAGCCATAGTATATACGCCAAGACCAAAAAATGCCGCCGGTGCCAGTGACATGTAACCCGTGGTGCCCGAAAACATAGCCCAGCTTGCCGCCAAAACTACGTAGATAAGTATGATGGTCAACACGCGGACATGATACGGCCGGGCATACAGAGGGAAGGTAGCCATGAAGATCAAAACTAGAAGGAGGAATCCGACCAAGAGTAATCTTCTGTGTGTTGATATGAATTGGGTTATGTCCATTCTCCCTTCATTTCTTCCCCAGAATACCCGTTGGCCTAACCAGCAACAGGACCATGAGCATTGCGTAATAAACAGGCACAGTAAGGATTGGCTCCCAAAGGCCAGCGACCAGCATGGTTACGATGCCAATCAGGATTCCCGCCACAAAGCTTCCCGGCACACTGCCCAGCCCTCCTAGGACGACCACAATGAGAGCGATTACAGTATTTGAAAAGCCCATGCCTGTGTCAACTGCGATCTTCATGCTTACCAATGTACCGCCAATGGCTGCCAGCAATGCACCCAGCCCGAAAGAGAAAGGCAGGACCATATTGGTATTTACTCCCATTAGTCCCGCTGTCGCCGGGTCTTCTGCCGTGGCTCTGATCGCTCTTCCCATGCGGGTACGGCTCAAAAAGAGATAAACAGCGATGCCCAGGACTACAGCGATTCCAAAGGTTACGAGTTGATTGACGATAAGGTTCATGCCTAGAAACGATACTCTATCGGTTAGATAATATGACGGCAGCAACTTGGAACTCCACGTTATTCGGGCTACGTATTCGATGATATACAACACACCAAAGGCTGCTAACAGCGCATTGCCTTCAAAGACAACAGGTGAGGGTGCCCGGCTTTTGAGACTCCTGAACAGAGTTGCTTGAAGCAAAAAGCCCAGGCCAAACAAAAGAGGGCCGAGGATAACTGGCGCGAGCAGCGGATTAACACCAAAGCTGATACGGAGTACATAAGTCAGCACGGCTCCCAGCATAACAAACTCGCCGTGAGTAATGTTCAGCACCCGGCAAACCCCATACTGCAAACTTAGGCCCATGGCCAGCAAGCCATATACGCCACCTTGCAGTATCCCGGCGATGATCAGCTGTGGGATTCTCTCAACCATAACGCCCGCCCTTTGTGCTTACTGTCTTTGATTGACATATAAGGACAGGCTGCCTCGAAAGGACACTGGGGATACCCTCTCATCCTTCCAGACAGCCTGCCTATTGTACTATGGTTTTCTCCTTGTGTCTACACAGGCTTAGTTAGTCTTTTAGCCAAGCCCACTTGTCAGTCATGGGGAATATGAAGTTTGCCGTAGCACAGTAGTTCGGAATCACAGTGTTGACCCCAGTATAGCCAACAGTTTCCATAATTCCGGACTGCCACTGGCCAATCTCTCCAGTGTGGCACTTATACGACAGCACTCCACCGCCATAGCCATTGCCGTACACTTCAAACCAGGTATCGCCGAAGCAAGTCTTGGCTGGCTTTGAGGCGCTATAGGAGGCCAGGACATCTCTTATGGCCCTGTTGTCGAGTTTCCCAACCTCCTCTACGGCAGCCTTCCACATCTCCAGTCCTGCCAGGAAGCACGGTTGACCCCAGAAGTCTAGCCAGTCAGTCCCGGAGGTCGCCCCGGGTGGCTTCGGACATACGGTAGTGTAGTTTTGCCAGTCCTTTTCAATCTGGCCTCCGATCGCAGCATACATGTCAGCCATCGATATGGTGGGCGTCCCGACCTTGACTGTCGTCTTCTCATTGGCCATCGTGAAAGACATTATTCCCTCGACTAGTTCCTTGCCCCAGGTTGCAGTGAAGTACCCTTGACTGGAGCCCGGTCCGAATAAGATAGCCGGCGGGTTAAACCCAAAAGATTGGATTGCACTGAAAAGGGCTGCCACGTTCCATGGATAGGTATACGCGCAGAAGACGTCGTAATTCGGGCGCGCCGGGTCTCCCAGAGCAGCTATGGCGCCCTGAATTATCGTGTTTGCTTCCTCTTGGGTCATCATGAATGGGTGCTCAAGCCCACCCGAAGGAAGGACATTCGCGGCACCAAATTCTTGAATGGTTGTTTGAGTATATTCCAGCCCGTGCTCAGCCCCGAGCCCTCCAATGTACGTCACGTATGCTTTGGGGTCACGTCCAGTCACAGCTCTGCTCAGTATGCCCTTCAGTACTGGTATCTGGTACCAGTTGGCAAAGCTCAGAGTAACCCATACGTAAGGCCACTGGTCGAGGTAGTTTTGGTGTTCCCAAATCATCTTGCTGGCACCGCCCTCGAGAGTTATGAGGCAGACACCATTTGCGTTGCACACGGGTGCCAGCGTGTAAATACTGTCAGTGCTCGGGCCACCCCATATGACGTTAGCACCATCGTCTATCAATCCCTGAACCACGGTTCCTATGTCCCATGATGCTAGGCTGAAGTCCCTCACTTTGAGTTCCAGAGGCACCTTTTGATCATAGTAGCTCAGATAGATGCCACCTTCAGCATTGACTTTGCTGACGAACCAGCGGTAAAGGGGCCCGGCATGAAAACATTCAAAAACCGTCTGGGCCTCGTCAAGGTCTCTGGCGATGCCGACTATGATGCTTTCGGGTGCCTCGGGTGGAAGAGGCCCTCCACAAGCCACCAGACTAACGCTGACGGCAAGCACCAAGGCTACCAGCACAAACAATACCTTTTTCACTTTTTCTCCTCCTTTCTCACATATTTTCGCACTCTACAGTTGGTTCTATCTGCCCCTCACACCGCACATCCCCGTTTTGTGTGCTATTTGTTCTGCTAACTTATGACCGCTCCTTATCACCTCCTTTCCTTACGTTCAGGCTGTTTAATTTTCATTTCCCGTTCAAATTTGGGCGTTTTCGAAGCCTTTCACCTCCAGATTTTTGTAGTGCGACCCTTCAGGGTCGTGCGACACGAGGCTAAAGCCTCGGACTACATTATTTTTAAACAGCCTCTTACCTTTATTTTATGTTAGTCTTGTTAAAATCTTGTTAAGATCCTCACTGGCCGATAAATCTTATGCACAATTGGTTGTTTTGCAAGAATTCAGTGTTACGACCTCATGCTGTGTGTGCGTGCCTTCACCCAGAGACGAAAGCAAGTTACTCGGCCGGGCATTCCGTTCACGCATGCGCTATCCTTTTGCTGGTTTCGACTTTAGGAGCAGGAATGGCATTGAGATTTTCCGCTCGCGGAGGTATTATACAGTTATATATACAGGTTGTCAATACCTGGTCCGCAATGGGTAATGAGTTTCGCTACTTGTGAGGTTTATGCTAGGCGAATGCGGAAAGTAGATCACAATTCTTATGAACCGGGTTATGCGCAGCTGGTGCGGATTTTGCAAGAGCAAATTGCGCTAGGTAAGCTACGGCCTGGAGATCGACTGCCTTCTGAATCCCAGCTCTGTGCCTATCATGGTGTTAGCCGTATGACGGTACGCCGAGCAGTAAACATTCTCGTTGAACAGGGCGTGGTGATGACAAAACAGGGGCGGGGTACCTTTATTAGGCCTATGCAATTTTGGGCTGCCACTTTCAGCCTCGGTCAATTACAGAATCTGCTTAGTGATGACAGGGCGATAAGGGTCAAGATACTGGAGGCTTCGATCAATTCAGCCAGAGGAAGAGTCACGCGCAAGATGGCCGTAAAAAGTGGACAACGCGTGCTTTTTATCCGCCGGCTGATATTATCACAGGACAAACCTATCATGTATCATCGGGAATATCTTCTATATCACCCTTCACGACCCATAGTTGAATCCGAACTGGACGTGACTTCACTCAAGGGCCTCTTCGAGGGGACAGGCAACTCGTTTATAAAACATGGTATCCTTTCCATAGAGGCAACTGTATTGAAACGTGAAGAAGCTCAGTTGCTGCAAGCGCCAGTGGGCACGGCCGCTTTCAATCTAGAACATGTATTTTACGATTTTGAAGATCGACCAGTTAGCTGGGGATGGTTTATCTGTCCTGGAGCCAACTTACGTTTTACAACGATAGTCGGAGCTCACAATAAAGAGTTGCGTAAGGCATGAACACTAAGAAAACGCGGTCCCAACTGATATCAGCCATCGCTGACCTGAATGAGAAACTAGCGTTGAGATTAGTACGGGAGCGCCTGGCTGAGAACGACGACCCCTTGATTCTCATTGACGATTGTCAGAAAGGTCTGCAGCGGGTCGGTGAGCGCTATGCTCAGCGCAGGTACTATCTATCTGGCCTGATTATGGGAGGAGAAATCTTTTACGAGGTCATGGAGTTAATCCGGCCAGCTATGGCAAGTCGCATTTCGAGCGCTAGCTCCGGCAAGATATTGCTGGGCACTGTGCAAAACGACATACATGATTTGGGTAAGAATATCGTTAAGTTGTTGCTGAGCTGCCATAAGTTAACAGTTTATGACCTGGGCGTAGATGTGCCGCCGGAAGAATTCCTGCGTCAGGCCAAGAAGCTCCAGCCTGACATTCTGGGGTTATCGGGATTGATTACCAGAGCTTACGATTCGATGCGAGAGACAATTGGACTGTTTCGTCAAGAGGGGTATCAGATTCCGATAGTAATTGGTGGCAGCCAGCTTAGCAAAGAGGTATTTCAGTACACTGGTGCCGATTACTGGGTGACTAAGGCAGATGCGGGCGTAAAATTAATTCTGCGTTTATTAAGTAGGCGCGGCTAACGCTTTACCATCTACTGGCGTGCAACCCTGGCATGTTCGCTGTGTTCTAACCCGTTCGAACGTGAGGGCTAATATTAGATTGAGGCTTTCGGGTGGTAATTCTGTCCTGACCAGTAGAAAATGTATGGGTAGTTTCCTAACATCTGGCTGGGGAGTGCCACGGTGCAACGATGGAGCAAGTCAATCTTAAACGTTGCAAGTTGATTGCCTGTGCTGCGGTTATCGAAGAAATGTTGCCGCTTATGCCGGCGGGCATGAGCTATGAAGTTCTGGACTTCGGCCTCCATACTAATCCTAAGTCACTGAAGAGAGCACTTCAGAATGCGATTGATTCCTCTGCTGGCGATATCGAGACTATCCTTTTGGGTTACGGCCTCTGCTCTCAGGCTGTGGTGGGACTAAGGTCTGGTAGCCGTACTTTGGTCATCCCTCGCGTGGATGATTGCATTGCCATCTTTCTAGGCTCGGCAGCTGAATACCAGAAGCAACACCGTAATGCGCCGGGTACCTATTACCTGACTAAAGGGTGGATTGAATTCGGCGACACGCCTTTCAGCGAATATGATATTCTGGTTGAACGCTACGGTGAACAGATAGCGCAACGTATTATCAATCAGACTCTCAAGAATTATACCAGGCTGGCATTTATTAACACGGGCAATAAGGGGCTGGAACACTATCGGCAGCGTGCTCGAAATATGGCAAAGCGATTCGGCTTGCGCTATGAAGAAATGCAGGGCTCGGATGTACTTATCAAGAAGATGCTCTTTGGTCACTGGAACGACGGGTTTATCGTTCTGCCGCCCGGCAAAACTGTTTCCTTTTTTGATTTCAGGAACAGTAAGCCATGACTGCCGGCAAGATCGTCGACTGGCACGCGATTGCCGACATATTGTTGTAGGGGTATCGGAACATAGCGGTCGCTAATGTTGCGTCATCCTAACGGGTGTAGCCTTTACAAGGGATGTTTACTCTTATTATAATACACTTGGGAATCAGGCATCAGGCATTAGAATGCTGGATGTTATGTACCACAGTGCGGTGTGGGGAGGAGCGGACGCCAGCAGCCGACATAATGTTGGCATGTAGGCGTTAACTGCAGGGGTGTAGCTCAGTTTGGCTAGAGCAGCGGTCTCCAAAACCGCAGGTCGCGGGTTCGAGTCCTGCCACCCCTGCCAGCGAGCGGCAAACACGGGAATAACCGCCTCTGTTCCCGATTTACCTGGGGGATGTTGGAGAAAAGCTTGCCGGAGAGACCGATTTGTTACTGTTGCCAAGCCGAGGTGGTGGAATAGGTAGACACGCCATCTTGAGGGGGTGGTGGGCGAAAGCCCGTGGGAGTTCAAATCTCCCCCTCGGCACCACAACTAGCTTGCGGGTATGGGAAAAAGACGGTAAAATTTGTTTGAAGCGGAAGTAGTTCAGCGGTAGAATGCTTCCTTGC
>Ga0209102_1001111_pt1 | contig 15177 bp, 11 predicted proteins | sample ConPoolayeHmetaG_FD_185483 | JGI IMG/M metagenome (GOLD analysis project Ga0209102, IMG submission 185483) | Hot spring microbial mat communities from California, USA to study Microbial Dark Matter (Phase II) - Cone Pool mat layer H metaG... ...
AACTTGGAGATTCAGTTGATCACGGACGTGGCGATGGAGAAGGGGCTGCGGTTTGCCATTCGGGAAGGAGGGCGGACGGTAGGTGCGGGAACAGTCACCGAAATCCTGGAGTAGGCCGGGGCAAGGAAAGTCGGGAGTTCCTGAGGGCAATTTCAAGAGAAGTGGCGCATGAGAGAGCTCATCACCCTCCAGTGTTCGGAGTGCAAGCGTCGAAATTACACCTCTTCGAGGAACAAGAAAAAACAGACGGAGAGGTTGGAGATAAAAAAATACTGCAAGTTTTGCCGGAAGCACACGCTCCACAAGGAAGTCAAGTGACGGGCGGTAGCCTGTTCAGCGGGAAGAAAGAGGAAAACCGGGGAGGTGAGTAGCTCAACTGGTTAGAGCAGCGGTCTCCAAAACCGCAGGTTGCGGGTTCGAGTCCTGCCTCACCTGCCCATGCTTGTTAAGTCGGCGCGATAAACAGCTCCATGGATTGTCCGGAGAAAAGGAGGAAAGAGTTAAGGAAAAGAAAGGGGCAATCGAGAAGAAGGATCATGGATGGAAAAAAGGCCCGTTTGGTATAAGCGCTTTTTTAATTTCTTGAAGGATGTCCGGGCTGAGGCCCGCAAGGTGACGTGGCCATCCCGGCAGGAAATTTATAGCACGACGCTTGTCGTTATCTTCGCCATCATCTTTTTTGGGTTCTATCTTTTTTTCATGGACATCATTTTTTCCTGGGTCATCACCCAGATCAAATCTCTTTTTGGCTGAGAAAGATAAGAATGGCTAAGCATTGGTACGTTGTCCATACCTATTCTGGTTTCGAGAAGTTCGTTGCGGAGTCTATCCGCCAGCGGGCGGCCGAGCTTGGACTCGAGGACCAGTTTGGGCAGGTGATCATCCCCACGGAAGATGTCATCGAAATCAAGGGTGGCCGGAAGGTCGTTTCCACCAAGAGGTCGTATCCGGGTTATATTTTGGTGGAAATGGAGATGAACGACGAGAGTTGGCATCTTGTGCGGGAGACGCCTAAGGTTACGGGTTTTGTCGGCTCCGGGAAGAAGCCCTCGCCTCTTGACCGGGCTGAAGTCAGCCATATAGTCGAGCACATGGAAACGACATCGGAAAAGCCGAAGCCCAAGCATTCCTTTGAAAAAGGGGAGGCCGTCCGGATCATCGACGGTCCCTTCTTCAACTTCAACGGCATCGTTGAGGAAGTGAACCACGAGAAGAACACCCTCAAGGTCATGGTCACCATTTTTGGCCGGTCCACACCCGTCGAGCTCGAATTCCTTCAAGTGGAGAAGCTTTAGGAGGTCAGGATGTCCAAGGAGGTTGTGGCCAGGATCAAGCTTCAAATCGTCGCCGGTCAGGCCAGCCCGGCGCCACCTGTAGGCCCCGCGTTAGGCCAGCACAATGTGAACATCATGGATTTCGTCCGGCAGTTCAACGAGAAAACGAGCCGGATGGAAGAAGGAACCATCGTCCCTGTGGTCATCACTGTGTTCAAGGACAGGACTTTCACTTTCGATTTGAAGACCCCGCCGGCTTCCTATCTCCTGAAAAGAGCGGCCGGCATCGCCAAGGGTTCGGGAGCACCCAATAAGGAAAAAGTCGGGAAAATCACTTGGAAACAGATTGAGGACATTGCCAGACTCAAGCTCCCTGACTTGAACGCCAGTGACCTCGAAGCGGCCAAGCGTATCATCGAAGGCACAGCCAAGAACATGGGATTGGAGATTGTCCGTGAGTAAGAGAGGAAAAAAATACCGCCAGGCCAAGGCTTCTCTTGCCCCCAAAGAATACACTTTGGAGGAGGCTGTCAGCCTGCTGAAAAAGACGAGTTTTGCCAAGTTCGACGAGTCGGTCGATATCGCCATGCGCCTCGGTGTCAACCCTAAGTATTCTGACCAGATGGTTCGGGGAACTGTCGTTCTTCCCCACGGCACGGGCAAGACGAAGAAGATTTGCGTCATCGCCGCCGGAGAAAAGATCAAGGAGGCCGAGGAAGCTGGAGCTGATTACGTGGGCGGGGAAGAGTTAATCGAGAAAATCGCCGCCGGCTGGATCGATTTCGATGTTGTCATCGCCACGCCCGATGTCATGCGGAGCGTCGGCAAGCTGGGAAGGGTTCTCGGGTCGAGAGGGTTGATGCCCAACCCAAAATCGGGGACGGTCACCTTTGATATCAAGAAAGCGGTGGAGGAGACAAAAGCGGGCAAGGTAGAATTCCGCGTTGACAAGACCGGCATCCTCCATTCCAGTGTCGGCAAAGTTTCTTTTCCTGAGGACAAGTTGATTGAGAACATCAAAGCTTACATTCAGGCCGTCCTTCAGGCGAAACCGCCGGCGGCCAAGGGGAAATACGTCCGGAGCATTGCCATCTCTTCGACCATGGGGCCATCCCTGAAGATATCCGAGGCGGTTCTCGAAAAGTAGGAGGAAACTCGAGGTGAAAAGGGAAGTGAAGGAAAAGCTGGTCAGGGAGCTTGAAGCGAACTTTAGTCAATCGGATTCTTTTTATCTGCTCGACTATACCGGGATGACGGTAGCGCAATCTGTCGAATTGCGAAAGCTCCTGCGGATGAACGACTTCACCTTCAAAGTCGTCAAGAACAGGTTAGCCCTGCGGGCTTTGAGAGAGGATGTTCCGACGCAACTGAGAAGCTATTTCGAGAAACCGACGGCCATTGCTTTTGCCATCAAGGACCCTATCCGTTTGGCGCGCCTGCTGCGAGATTTTGCTCACCAGAACAAGGTTCTGGCTTTCAAAGGCGGGGTTATCGAGGGTCAGTTGCTTCCGCCAGAGCGGTTCGATGAGGTATGCAGCTTGGCTTCGCGCGAGGAATTACTTGGAAAAATCGGCGCCATGCTCGCCTATCCGTTGACAAAACTCCTAAGGACTTGGCAAGCTCCCCTCGCCACTTTTGGCCGGTTGTTGAGTCAATTAAAAGAAAAAAAATAGGTTGGAGGTAAAAATGCCCAAAGCAAAAGAAGAAACAACAAAATTGAGCAAGGAGCAGTTCTTCGAGCACCTTGATAACCTGACTGTCCTCGAACTGTCGGAGTATATCAAAGAATTCGAAACCCGTTACGGGATCAGCGCCGCATCGGCCATCCCCGTGGCTGCTCCTGGTGCGGTGACGGCAGCCGCGGCCGAATCAAAACCGGAAGAGGTGAAGACCGAATTCACGGTCGTCCTCAAGAACCCTGGTGATAAGAAAATCAATGTTATTAAGATTGTGAGGGAAATAACCAATCTGGGGCTCAAGGAGGCCAAGGATCTGGTTGACTCGGCCCCGAAGCCGGTCAAGGAGAAAATTTCGAAAGAGGAAGCCGAGGCCATCAAGGCGAAATTTGAGGAAGTGGGAGCGACCGTCGAGCTCCAGTGATTGCCGTCGAAATTGGCTTGATTTTGAATATCTTTAGGCAGGAGAGGAATAATCTTGCTTGAGAGTGCCCATGCGAAATGAACCGGAAATTTTAAATCATCGTCTCGTGCGCACCGATTTTTCGAAGATCGGGACGCAATTTCCCATGCCTGACCTCCTGGCCATCCAAAGGCAATCCTACGCCGAATTCCTGCAGATGGACCTTTTGCCCGAGGAACGGAAGGATACCGGTTTGCAAGCAGCCCTGAAGGATGTCTTTCCCATTTCCGATTTCAAGGAAACCACCCAGCTGGATTTCGTCAGCTATTCTGTCGGAAACTGGGAATGCAAGTGCGGCCGCCTGAAAGGTGTGGAGAATTCTCGTCCCCGCTGCAAGAGCTGTGGGACTCTCCTCCCCGCTGACATCGAGCTCACCGAAAAGGAAATCTGTCCTTATTGCGGCGCCATGCGGAAAATCGAAGTCCCCGTCTGCGAACACTGCGGGGATAGGGTCAGGCTGAAGCTCAAGTATAGCCCTACGGAATGCCTGCAGAAAGGTTATACCTATTCCGTCCCCCTGAGGCTCAAGGTTCGCCTCATCTCGTGGGAAAAAGACCCGACAACGAAATCGAAGCGGCTTAAGCATATCAAAGAGCAGGAAGTGTACTTTGGCGATATCCCCTTGATGACAGAAAAAGGCACCTTCATTTTCAACGGCATCGAACGGGTGGTCGTCAGCCAGTTGCAGCGTTCGCCCGGCGTTTTCTTTCGCCCGGGAGAGACGAAGGGGTTCTTTATTGCCAAGATTATTCCGTACCGCGGCGCTTGGGTGGAGTTTGAGTACGACGCCAAGAACACCCTGTTTGTCCGTCTCGACCGCAAGAAAAAATTCCTGGCGACTGTTTTTCTGCGCGCCCTCGGTTTTGGCTCGGATGAGGACATCCTTCGCCTCTTCTACACCATTTACAAACTCATTCCCGAAAACGGCAAACTTTTTTGGGAGCTCGCTGAGAACCTGGAGGGAAAGACCGCCGGCGAGGACATCCTGGCTCCTTCCTCTCGCAAAGTGATCGTCTCGGCCAAGACAAGGCTGACGCCGGCTCTTATCGCCGAGTTGAAAGAAAAAGGAATCACCAAGGTCCCGGTTTGGAAGAAGGACCTCCAGGGTGCTTATGCCCTGACATCGATCAAGGGCAAAGTCAGAGTTAATGAGGAAATTGGCGATATCCAGCTCGAGCTGTTGACCAGTCGAGGGGAGCCCTTTGAGGTTTTCTTCCCCGAAAAAGATCGCATCGGCATGATCATCAGCAACACGGTCAAGAAGGACCTGCGCAAGGACACTGCCCAAGCCCTTTCGGAGATTTATCGAAAACTGAGGCCCGGCGAGCCCCACACGGTCGAAAGCACCCATAACCTGTTCCACAACCTGTTTTTTAACCCCCAGAAATACAATTTCTCGCGGATCGGACGGTTGAAACTCAACATCAAGCTCGGCCTCAGCACCTCTCTCGAAGAAAAAGTTCTGGCGCCGATGGATTATGTCGAGGTAATCAAGTATCTGCTTCGCCTTCGGCAGGGCGAGGGATCAGTGGATGATATTGACCATCTGGGGAACCGTCGCGTTCGCTCTGTCGGGGAACTCATCGAGAACGCCTTCCGCATCGGGCTAACGCGGATGGAGAGGACGATCAAAGAGAAAATGACGGTCAGCTCCGACCTTTCCTCGGCTATGCCCCAGGATCTTATCAATTCCAAACCCGTTATCGCTGCCCTGAAGGAGTTTTTTGGCAGTTCTCAGTTGTCCCAGTTCATGGACCAAATCAATAGCCTGGCCGAAATCACCCACAAGCGACGGCTGAGCGCGTTGGGGCCAGGCGGGTTGAGCCGCGAACGGGCCGGCTTCGAGGTCAGGGACATCCAGGCTTCCCATTATGGCCGGATTTGTCCAGTGGAAACGCCCGAGGGACCGAATATCGGTCTCATTTCTTCGCTGAGCTCCTACGCCCGAGTCAACGAATTTGGGTTCATCGAAACGCCCTATCGTAAGGTCAGCAACGGCCGCATCGTCGATTTCGTCCGCATCCTCCATCCAGGGGATAGTGACTATAAAATCGGGGAAGTGGTCGAGAAAGACCAATATCTCCAGAAGCTCAAACAGCTGGAAAAGGGCAAGATTAGGCAATATCCGGTCGTGGAGCCTTATTGCTTTTATTTGACGGCGTGGGAAGAAGAGAAATACGTCATCGCCCAGGCCAACGCTCCCGTCGACGAAAAAGGTTATTTTATCCATGAGTTCGTCAGCGCCCGCCAGGGTGGCAACTTTAAAGTAGTGCCTCGCGAGCAAGTCGAGTACATCGATGTTTCCCCCAAGCAACTCGTCTCGCTTTCAGCCGCGTTAATCCCCTTTCTCGAGCACGACGACGCCAACCGAGCCCTCATGGGCTCGAACATGCAGCGACAGGCTGTGCCTTTGCTCCGTCCAGAAGCTCCCTTGGTGGGAACGGGAATTGAGTATCTCGTGGCCAAGGGATCAGGGGATGTTATCATCTGCCAGAGGCCGGGGGTTGTCGAATTCGTCGACGCCGAGAGAATTCTCGTTCGCGTCGATGAAAAGCAGAAATCCAAGGAGCATGATGTCGGCACGGACCTTTATCTTCTGACCAAATTCCTCCGAACCAACCAGAATACCTGTATCAATCATCGGCCCATCGTGCGCCGAGGTGATCGCGTCGAAAAAGGCCAGATTCTGGCCGATAGTTCGTGCACCCATCTCGGGGAGCTTGCTCTCGGGCGAAATGTCCTTTGCGCCTTTATGCCATGGCGTGGTTACAATTTCGAAGACGCCATCATCGTCAGCGAACGGCTCATCAAGGAAGATGTCTTCACTTCCGTTCATATCGTGGAGGAAACCATCGAAGCCCGGGACACCAAGCTCGGACCTGAAGAAATCACCCGGGACATTCCCAACGTCCCGGAAAACCTCCTCCGGAACCTGGATGAGAATGGGATTGTCAGGATTGGGGCCTACGTCAAGTCGGGCGACATTCTCGTCGGTAAAGTGGCTCCCAAGGGAGAGACACAGCTCTCGCCTGAGGAAAAGCTTCTCAAGGCCATTTTTGGCGAGAAAGCGCTCGATGTCAAGGATGCTTCCCTTTATTGCTCTCCGGGAGTCGAAGGGACGGTCATCGATGTCCGTATCTTTTCCCGGCGCGGGAGCGAAAAAGGCCCCCGGGCCAAGGTCATCGAGAAGGAAGAAATCGCCAAGATGAAGCGGAACTTGGATGACGAAATCAGCATCCTGGAGAACGAGAAATGGCGGCGCATTCGCATGTTTCTCAAAGGAGAAACGCTCGACCGGGACCAAAAAATTTCCGGCCTGTCCTTAAGCAAAGGCGCCAAGCTGACAGACAAGATACTGGACGCGATTGCGCCGGAGGACTTGACCAAGCTCAAACTCGAGCCGAATGAGGAACGGGATTGGAAAATCAAGGATATCGAGAAGAAGGTCCGTCGTCAGGTCGAAGCCCTTAAAGCGGAATTCAAGGAAAAAGTGGACACCCTAAAAAAGGGAGATGAACTGGCCCCCGGCGTCATCCAAGCCATCAAGGTCTACATCGCCATGAAACGGAAGCTCTCTGTCGGCGACAAGATTTCCGGCCGGCACGGGAACAAGGGCATCGTTGCCAAGATCGTCCCTGAAGAAGATATGCCGCGCCTGCCCGACGGGACACCCATCGAGATTGTCCTCAACCCCCTGGGCGTTCCTTCCCGGATGAATGTTGGCCAGATTCTGGAAACGCACCTTGGCTGGGCGGCCAAGAAGCTGAACATGTGGGTGACCACCCCCGTTTTTGATGGGATTTCCGAAACGGAAATCAAAGCTCTTCTGCGGAAGGCCGGCCTTCCTGAGTCGGGAAAGACACCCCTTTACGATGGCGTCACCGGAGAGCTCCTGGATCAGGAAGTCACCGTCGGCTATATCTATATGATGAAGCTTTATCATTTGGTCGATGATAAAATCCATGCCCGTTCGACGGGTCCGTATTCCCTGATCACCCAGCAGCCGCTGGGGGGAAAAGCCCAGTTTGGCGGCCAGCGGTTCGGGGAAATGGAAGTCTGGGCTCTGGAAGCCTACGGCGCCGCCTTCACCCTCCAAGAGCTCTTGACCGTCAAATCGGATGATGTCGAGGGCCGAGCAAAAATCTACGAGGCCATCGTCAAGGGAGATTTGGATTTTCAGCCCGGCCTTCCTGAATCCGTCAATGTCCTCATCCGCGAACTGCAGAGCCTCTGTCTCAACGTCGAGCTGGAAAAGGCCGAACGGGAGGAAATCCTGCCGTGGGGAATCGAGGTTCCCCCTTTACTTAAAGGAGAACGCTGATGGAAGCAAGACAAGCTCTTTCCCCTAAGGCCAGGGTCGACTTTGACCGCGTGCGAATCAGCATCGCTTCGCCAGAGAAAATCAAGAGTTGGTCCTGGGGGGAAGTGACCAAGCCGGAGACGATCAATTACCGAACCTTCAAGCCGGAAAAGGACGGGCTTTTCTGCGCCAAGATCTTTGGGCCCATCAACGACTATGAGTGCCTCTGCGGCAAGTACAAGAGGATGAAATACCGCGGCATCATCTGTGAGCGCTGCGGAGTCGAAGTGACTAAATCGAAAGTCCGCCGCGAGCGGATGGGTCACATCCAGCTGGCCAGCCCTGTCGCCCACATCTGGTTCTTCAAGAGCCCTCCGAGCCGCATTGGCTTGGTCCTGGACATGTCGATCAAGGACCTGGAGAAGGTTCTTTATTTTGAATCCTATATTGTCATTGACCCGGGTGAAACGCCACTCAAGGAAAAACAACTCCTGTCTGAGGAGGAATTCAAGGAAGCTCAGGAAAAGTATGGGAAGAAATTCCAGGCAGGAATCGGCGCTGAAGCTATCGACACCCTTCTGAGTAAGATTGACACAGCCAAGGAAGCGGAGCGGCTGAGGAAGCTGATGAAGAAAGAGACCTCCCAGCAGAGGAAGCTCCGCTATGCCAAGCGTCTCCGCGTTTTTAAAGCCTTGAAAAAGTCAGGCAACCGGCCAGAATGGATGATCCTCAAAGTCATTCCCGTCATCCCGCCCGACTTGCGGCCGCTGGTCAGACTCGACGGCGGACGATTCGCCACCTCAGACTTGAACGACCTCTACCGCCGCGTCATCAATCGGAATAACCGGCTCAAGAAGCTCATCGAGCTCAAAGCACCCGAGCTCATCATCCGCAACGAGAAGAGGATGCTCCAGGAAGCGGTGGATGCCCTGTTCGACAACGGGAAAAGAGGGCGGGTTCATCTCGGGGCTAACCGCCGGCCGCTCAAGTCGTTGAGTGAAGCGCTGCGGGGAAAACAGGGGCGATTCCGGCAGAATCTCTTAGGCAAGCGAGTGGATTATTCCGGCCGCTCCGTGATTGTGGTCGGGCCAGAACTCAAATTGAATCAGTGCGGATTGCCCAAGAAAATGGCCCTTGAGCTCTTCAAGCCTTTTATTTTTCATAAGCTTGAGAAGGAAGGTCTGGTGCCAAGCGTCAAGATCGCCCGCGAATGGCATGAGCGGGAAAGGCCCGAGGTTTGGGATTATCTGGAGGAGGTTGTGCGGGAGCATCCCATCCTCCTCAACCGGGCGCCGACTCTCCATCGGCTCGGCATCCAGGCGTTTGAACCCATCTTGATCGAGGGGAAAGCCATCCAAATCCATCCCCTCGTCTGCGCGGCTTTCAACGCCGATTTCGATGGCGACCAGATGGCCGTCCACATTCCTCTCTCCGTCGAGGCCCAGATTGAGGCTCAAACGCTGATGCTTTCCACCAACAACATCCTTTCCCCTGCCCATGGCCGGCCCCTGACGATCCCGAGTCAGGATATGGTGCTTGGATGTTACTATCTGACCCTGGAGAAGAAAGGGCAGAAAGGCGAGGGGCGTATTTTTTCTTCGCCCGATGAAGTCCTCCTTGCCCTGGAAAATAAGGAAGTCCATCTCCAGGCCCGGATCAAGCTCCGCTTCAGTGGACCGTTCATGAACTTGGCTACCTACTATGATGACCAGGCGGTAATGACCTGCCCGGTTACGGATGTTCGCAATCGCCTGATTGACACCACGCCAGGCCGAATCATCTTCAACAACATCCTGCCCGATGGTATTCCGTTTATCAACGGCATGATGAAAAAGAAGGGCTTGGAAAACTTGGTCTTCTATACCTATCTTAAGGTCGGGCTGAACCCAACGGTGGAGATGCTGGACAAGATGAAGGAGCTCGGGTTTAACCAGGCCACGCTGGCCGGCTTTTCCCTGGGCATCGATGATTTCATCATCCCCCAGGAGAAGAACGAGATGGTGAGGAAGGCCGAGAAAGAGGTCCAGGAGATCGAGAAACTCTACCGCGAGGGGACAATCTCGTCGGGCGAACGGTTCAATCGTGTCGTCGAAATCTGGGGCTCGGTCACGGATAAAATCTCCAACGCCATGATCGAGGAGATGAGGAGAGTCAGCTTCGAAGGCAACAAGATCAATCCCCTTTTCGTCATGGCCGATTCAGGCTCGCGGGGGAATAAACAACAGATCCGGCAGCTCGCCGGCATGCGCGGCCTGATGAGCAAGCCATCGGGCGAGATCATCGAAACGCCGATTGTGTCCAACCTTCGGGAAGGTCTGAATGTCTTGCAGTACTTTATCTCCACTCACGGGGCGCGCAAGGGTTTGGCCGACACGGCTTTGAAGACAGCCAACTCCGGTTATCTCACCCGCAAGCTCGTTGACGTCGCCCAGGAAGTCATCGTCGATGAATCAGATTGCGGAACCCTGAAAGGAATCAATGTCACGGCCATAGTCGAGAACGGCGAAATCATCGAGCCTTTTGTCGACCGCATCGTCGGCCGGATTGCCCTGGAGCGAGTCGTCAACCCCGATACCAACGAGGTTCTGGTCGAACCCAATCAGGAGATTACCGAAGAAATCGCCCAGAAATTCCTGGAGCTCGGCATTGATAAGGTGAAAATCCGGTCCGTTCTCACCTGTGAAGCCAAGCGAGGCGTCTGCCAGCTCTGCTATGGCCGCAACATGTCGAGTGGCTCTCTGGTCGAGCTCGGTGAAGCAGTCGGGATCATCGCTGCCCAGTCCATCGGCGAGCCCGGAACCCAGTTAACGATGAGGACTTTCCATATCGGGGGCATCGCCCTCCGCGGTGCGGAGAGGTCTAAGCTCGAAGCCAAGAACGATGGTGTCATCCTGTTTAACAACTTGAAGAGCGTCGTCAACAAAGAGGGGGTCATTGTCGTCGTCAACCGGAATGCCAACATTGCCATCCTCGACCACCGCGGCCGGGAAATCGAGCATTACCAGGTTCCTTACGGAGCGAAAGTCTTTGTCCGGGATGGAGACCCCATAAAGGCTCGTCAGGAGTTTGCCGAGTGGGATCCCTTCAACACGTACATACTGACCGAGGAATCCGGCATTGCCGAATTCTACGATGTTGTTCTCGGCCTGACCATGGAAGAGGTTCAGGATGAGTTCACGGGCTTGATTACCAAAGTCATCATCGAGCCCAAGGACGAAAAGATGCAGCCACGCATCGAGATTGTCCATCCGACCAAGAAAGACAAGAACAATAAGCCGCTCGTCCTTAAAAGATATTATCTTCCTTCCCGGGCCAACCTGGAAGTGGAGCCTGGAGAAAAGGTCTTCGCCGGTGACGTCCTGGCCAAGATTCCGAGGGAAGTGGCCCGAACCAAGGATATCACGGGTGGTTTGCCCCGCGCTGAAGAGCTCTTTGAAGCCCGACGGCCCAAAGCCCCGGCGGTGATCTCTGAGATTGATGGGGTAGTCCAGTTTGGCGGGCTCGTCCGGGGATATCGCAAAGTCGTCGTTACCAACGAAAAGGGCGGCGAACGGGAATATCTGATTCCCAAGGGAGCCCACATGAGCGTGGCTGAAGGTGAGCGGGTCCGTGCCGGAACACCTCTCATGGACGGGCCGGTCAACCCCCACGACATCCTCCGGGTTCTCGGGGAGAAAGAGCTGGCGGAGTATCTCCTCAGGGAAATCCAGGAAGTTTATCGGCTCCAGGGAGTGACCATCAACGACAAGCACATCGAGATCATCATCCGCCAGATGCTCCGCTGGGTCAAAGTGGAGGAAGTGGGGGATACGGAGTTTCTGGTTGATGAGCAGGTGGACAAGTTTGTTTTTCAGGAAGAAAACGAAAAAGTGATCCGTAAGGGAGGGAAACCCGCCAAAGCCAGACCTCTTCTCCTGGGGATTACCAAGAGTGCTCTCAGCACGGATAGCTTTATCGCTGCTGCCTCTTTCCAGGAGACAACCCGAGTTCTGACCGAGGCGAGTCTCTACGGAAAAGTGGATTATCTGAGGAGGCTGAAGGAGAACATCATCATGGGCCGATTGATTCCGGCAGGCACGGGCTACCGTTACTATCACGATGTCGAGTTGAAAGAGCCAGCCGGGACAGAAGAAGAGCGGGAAGCAGAAGCCCCGCCACAGCGCTGATCGCCTTCTAACTTCCTCAAAATCCTTGACATAGAAAGATATTTCTGGTATCATCGACGCATTCGTTCCGAGATTACTTCCTTTCGGGATGAAGCCAAAACTTGAGAAGAGGAGTGGATTTATTTGCCAACCTTCAATCAGCTGGTGAGAAAAGGTAGAGTCCAGAAGAAGGACAAGAGCAAGTCCCCTGCCCTGGAAAACTGTCCCCAGAAACGGGGTGTTTGTACCCGTGTCTTCACGACGACGCCAAAGAAACCCAATTCGGCCCTGCGGAAGGTAGCGAGGATTCGTCTGACCAATAACATCGAGGTGACGGGCTACATTCCCGGCATCGGTCATAATCTCCAGGAACACTCGATTGTTCTCATCCGGGGCGGCCGCGTGAAGGACCTGCCAGGCGTTCGCTACCATGTCATCAGGGGAGCCCTCGACGCTGAGGGAGTTCAGAACCGGATGCAGGGTCGATCTCGCTATGGAGCGAAGAGGCCTAAAGAGAAGAGAGTGGCTGTATAGGAGGAAGCGGGGATGCCGAGACGGGGAAAAGTCAGGAGAAAAAAAGCAGCGCCGGACCCGTTTTATAATAGCACCCTGATTTCCAAGTTCATCAACATCGCCCTCAAAAGGGGAAAGAAAAGCGTCGCTGAAAGGGTCATCTATGGGGCCATGGACATCGTCAAGCAAAAAACGAAGGAGGACCCGCTCAAGGTTTTTGAAAAAGCCGTCGAGAATGTCCGGCCTTTGCTCGAAACAAAATCCCGGCGCGTGGGCGGAGCCACCTACCAGGTTCCGGTTGAAGTTGCCCCCGAGCGGTCCGTTTCCGTGGCCGTGCGCTGGATCCTCGGGTTTGCTCGGGAGCGCAGCGGCAAGAGTATGGAGGAAAAGCTGGCGGCTGAGATCATTGACGCCTTGAATAATAGGGGCGGCGCCATCAAGAAAAAGGAAGACACGCATAAAATGGCGGAAGCCAATAGGGCTTTTGCTCATTATAGATGGTAGTCTCCATTAACAAAAGAAGATTGTTCATCCATCGTGATGGAGAAGAAATTCAATGCGGTCGTACCCGATCGAGAGAGTCAGGAACATCGGCATCATGGCCCATATCGATGCGGGGAAGACTACGACAACGGAGCGGATTCTCTTCTACACGGGTATCACCTACAAGATGGGTGAAGTGGATGAGGGTACGGCTGTCATGGATTGGATGGTCCAGGAGCAGGAACGTGGCATAACGATTACCTCCGCTGCCACCACCTGCACCTGGAATGATCATCGGATCAACATCATCGATACCCCTGGGCACGTCGACTTCACAGCCGAAGTCGAGAGATCGCTCCGGGTTCTCGATGGAGCGATCATTATCCTTTGTGCTGTCGGCGGAGTTGAGCCCCAGACAGAAACTGTCTGGCGCCAAGCTGATAAATACCGGGTCCCCCGGATTGTTTACATCAACAAGATGGATCGGGTGGGCGCCGACCCGGACAGCGCGGTTAGGCAAATCTGGACGCGGCTCAATGCTCGACCCTTGGTCATCCAGATGCCCCTTGGTCGGGAAGAGAATTTCCGCGGCGTCATCGACCTCGTCGGCATGCGCCAGATTGACTGGGGCGACAGTCTACTCGGCACCGAGTTTGAGGTGGGCGAGATTTCCGAGGAGTATAGAAAAGAAGCGCAGGCCAGACGGAGCGAAATGCTCGAGGCTTTAAGCGATGCGGATGAAAAGCTGATGGAAAAATATTTGAGTGGAGAGGAGATTTCGGCGACGGAAATCAAGCACGTGATTCGCCGAGCCACCCTCTCGCTCCAGCTTGTGCCTGTTCTCATGGGGGCCTCCTTTCGAAACAAGGGAGTTCATCCCCTCCTTGATGCCATCGTCGACTTTCTCCCCTCGCCCGTCGACATCCCGCCCGTCGTCGGCCATCATCCCCGAACCATGGCCCGCGAAACGAGGCATGCTTCTGACGCCGAGCCCTTTTCGGCTTTGGTCTTCAAGATCATGTCCGACCCTTTCTTGGGTTCGCTCGCTTATTTCCGCGTTTACTCGGGCAAAACACGGGTTGGGGCAGTCCTCTATAACGCCACTAAAGACGAGGAAGAACGGGTATCCAGACTTCTGGAGATGCACGCCAATAAGCGAAAAGAGTTGAAAGAGGTCTACGCGGGCGATATTGCCGCTCTGGCCACGACCAAGAACCTTTCTACCGGCGACACGCTGTGCGTACGGCACCATCCGATCATTCTTGAATCGATCAAGTTTCCCGAGCCGGTTATATCGGCCACCATTGAACCAAAGACGAAAGTCGAACACGGCAAGCTTGAAATCGCCCTGAAAAAGCTCGAGCGGGAAGATCCCACCTTCAAGGTAGCCCAAGACCCCCAGACGGGCCAGACTCTTGTTTACGGGATGGGCGAGCTCCATCTGGAGATTATCCAGGATCGTTTGGAGAGAGAATACGGCGTCCGTGCCAACCTGGGAAGACCCCAGGTCGCTTACAAAGAGACTATTACCAAGGTGGCTGAGGGAGAGGGTAAGTACGTTCGCCAGACTGGAGGACGAGGCCAATACGGGCACTGTCGGGTCGTGGTCGAACCCCTGCCGAGAGAGAGCGGCTTCGTTTTTGTTGATGAGACGAAGGGCGATGTTATCCCAAGGGATTTTATCCCCTTCATCCGAGAGGGCATTCGGGAAGCCATGGAAGCGGGCCTTATCGCTGGATTCCCGGTCGTTGACCTGAAGGTTTCTCTGATTGGTGGTTCCTACCATGAAGTCGATTCCTCACCCATGGGTTACAAGATTGCTGGAACTCTGGCTTTTCGGGATGCAGCCAGTCGCGCTAACGCAGTGCTCCTCGAACCGATCATGCAACTGGAAGTGGTTACGCCCGAAGATTACCTGGGGAGCATTGTGGGAGATCTCCATGCCCGGCGGGGAAAGGTCGAAGGCATGGAAATGAGGGGTGGGTCGAGGGTGCTCAAGGGCCTGGTGCCCTTGGCGGAAATGTTCGGCTACGCAACCATCCTCCGGACTCTTACCCAAGGGCGTGGCGTTTTTTCGATGGAGCTATGGCGATACGAGCCGGTTCCGCCACAGGTGGCGGAGGAGATCATTGCTCGATTTGAGGGGCGGCTTCCCATCCATGGATGAACAAGGCAAATGGCCAGGATGGAAGATATAGCCGCAAGGAGGTAAGGAATGGCGAAGGCAAAGTTTGAGCGGACGAAGCCGCATTTGAATGTTGGGACGATCGGGCATGTCGACCATGGGAAGACGACGTTGACGTCGGCGATTACGAAGGTATTG
>Ga0209102_1001115_pt1 | contig 15125 bp, 11 predicted proteins | sample ConPoolayeHmetaG_FD_185483 | JGI IMG/M metagenome (GOLD analysis project Ga0209102, IMG submission 185483) | Hot spring microbial mat communities from California, USA to study Microbial Dark Matter (Phase II) - Cone Pool mat layer H metaG... ...
ACTCAGCCCTCCTGCACCCAGACCAGCATCTCGCCGACGCCCCGGTTGCCCCACAGGGCGTAGGGGATGGCCCGCACGCGGCTTGCCGCGCGCCTGGTCGGCCCCGGGCGGTAGAGTGCCTCGCCCCACCGCCCGGCGTCCCGGCGGCGGCCGCGCCCCGTGATTACCACCGCGCCGCCGAGCAGCTCCCGATCATAGGCGGCGCGCAGAGGCCGGTCCGCGAGGAGCGCGACATCGTCGAGCTGGGGCCCGTTGTCCGCCTGCTCCAGGCAGTAGACGAGGGGCCCGCGCTGGAGCGCGACCCGCCCGGCGTTCATCCACACCCGCGGGTGGGCCTCGACGCGGACCACCTTCATGGGCAGCGTCACCTCCACCCGGTCGCCCGGGCTCCACCTGCGCCGGAGGCGCGCGTAGCCCTTGCGCACTACGCCCCGCAGGTCGAGGGGCTCGCTGTTGACGGCCACGCGCGGCTCGGCGCACCAGCCCGGCATGCGCAGCGCGAGCGTCCAGGCGGCGGGCCGCTCCGGCTCGACGCTGATGCGCACGCGCTCCTGCCACGGGTAGTCGGTGCGCTGGGTCAGCGCGACCCGCTGCCCCGCGACCTCGAGGTCGGCCGCGCTCTGAAGGTACAGGTGAACGCTCGCCTGGCGGGGGCCGGTCGAGTAGGCATACTGTCCGAGGGAGGCCAGCAGGCGGGCGAGGTTGGGCGGGCAGCAGGGGCAGACGAACCATTCCTGGCGCTCGGGGGCGAAACCGGTGGGGTGGTCGCCGCCGGGCCGGGGGTGGACGGCCAGGGGGTTGGCATAGGAGAAGCCCACGCCGTCGGCGGAGACGCCGCTGAGCACGCCGTTGTAGAGCGCCCGCTCCATGACATCCGCGTACTCGCCGTCGTCCTCGACCTGGAGCATGCGGTGGGACCACAGCACCAGGCCGATGGCGGCGCAGGTCTCGGCATAGGCGCTGTCATTGGGCAGGTCGTAGTCGAAGGTGAAGCGCTCGCCGTGGCGGCTCGAGCCCACCCCACCGGTGAGGTACATGCGCCGGCCGGTGACATTGCTCCACAGGCGCCGGGAGGCCGCGAGGAGCGTCTGGTCGCCGGTCTCGACGGCGACGTCCACGAGGGCGCTGAACAGGTACATGGCGCGGACCGCGTGTCCCTCCGCGGTCTGCTGCTCCCGCACGGGGAGATGAGCCTGGAAGTAGTCAAGCCCCGCCCAGGGGGGCCGCGTCTCGCCGCGCGCCTTGGCTTCTTGCTCGAAGTAGTGCGGCCGGCGGCCGCGCTCGTTGATGAAGAACTCCGCCAGCCGGAGGTAGCGCCGCTCGCCGGTGGCGCGGTAGAGCTTGACGAGCGCGAGCTCGATCTCCTCGTGCCCCGGGTAGCCCCGCTTCTGGTTGCGGCCGGGACCGAAGGTGGCGGCGATGTGGTCGGCGCAGCGGCACATGATCTCGAGGAAGCGCGTGTTGCCGGTAGCGGCGTGGTAGGCGACGGCGGCCTCGATCAGGTGGCCGGCGCAGTAGAGCTCGTGCATATCGCGCAGGTTGGTCCAGCGGTTCCGCGGCTCGACGAGCGTGTAGTAGGTGTTCAGGTAGCCGTCCTCCCACTGCGCCCTCGCGAGCAAGTTGACGAGGGAGTCGAGGCGCCTCTCGAGGGCAGGGTCAGGGTGAGTCATGAGGGAGTAGGCGGCGGCCTCGAACCACTTGGCGACGTCGGAATCGCGGAACTGCGGGACGTGTTCGTTCGGCCGTGGCCGGCCCTTCAGCCGCCAGGCGTCAAGGGTGCCGACCCGCTCGAGCTGGCGCTCGATGTGGGGGAGGGTGGCGGTGCGGTTCAGGGCCAGGCGGGGGCCCCAGAAGCCGCCCTCGATGGTGACGTCGCGGATGCCGGCCGGGCTGAGGCGGCGGAGCGTATCAGGCATGGTGGTCCTCCTGCGGTCCTCGCCCCGCCTGTTCGAGCAGCAGGAGGCGGGTCCTCCAGGAGGCGCGGCCGGCGCTCAGGCTTCGGGGCGGCCGGGCTCGCGCGGGGCGCGGTTGCCGGGCGCGGCGGTGATGGCGAAGGAGATGAGCGCGCAGGCGATGAGCGCGCAGCCCGCGATGACGCGGGGCGAGGGGATCTCACCGATGAGCAAGTAGACCCAGATGGGGTTGAGGATTGGCTCGAGGAGGATGATGATGGCGGCCTCGACCGCGCGGGTCTGCGCCAGGCCCCGCTGAAAGAAGTGGTAGGCGAGGGCGAGCTGCCCAACGCCCATGCCGGCAAGGAGCGCGATCTCGCGGGGGGCGCCGGGGAGGGGGACCCGGAGGGCGAGCGCGGCCGGAAGCAGCAGCGCGGCGGCGCCCAGATTCGTCCACAGGTGGATAGCGGAGGGGGAGGTGGGGCCGATGGCCTTGAGCACCAGGATGAAGGCGGCGAAGGCGACGCCGCTGCTGATGCCCAGGAGGAGGGACTGCTGGTGGGCGCGGCCCTCGCCCCCGGTGACTATGAGCCCGACGGCCAGCCCCGTGAGCAGGGCGGCGAAGGTCTCGGCGGGGCGGAGGCGCTGGCGCAGGACGAGCCAGGTCCAGAGCGCGACGAGGGCGGGGGCGATGTACTGGAGCCAGATGCCCTGGGCGGCGGTGCCGAGCTGCATGGAGCCCATGAGCGCGCTGACCACGACGGCATAGAGGAGCACCGCCGGCGCGAGCAGCCGCGCGGGCGGGCGAGCCAGGCGCAGGCCGGGCAGGAAGAGGAGGCAGGCGAACAGCGAGCGCACCCCCGCGATGGCCAGCCAGTGGACACCGGGGAGGCTCTTCAGGAAGACGCCGTTGGTGCTCCAGAGGAGGGCGCTGAGGATGAGCTGCAGGCGCGCGATGGTGGGCGGCGGCATGGGGGCTAGATTCGCAGCGGCGGGGCGAACGCCTGCCGCGGGGGAGCCGGGGGCCGCGGCGCCGAAATTGACGCTGGCGGGCCGGGCGGTGTATAATCGGGCCGGACTCCTTCTGCCCCTCGGGACACGATGACATATCTCCGCGAACTGTGGCGCTACCGGGAGGTGCTGTGGAACCTCATACGGCGCAACCTCAAGGTCCGCTATAAGAACTCGGTGCTGGGCTTCTTCTGGTCCCTGCTCAACCCGCTGATGCAGATCGGGGTGTGGTGGTTCGTGTTCAAGATCATCCTCCAGAACCCGGAGCCGAACTACATGGCCTATCTCATCACCGGGTTCTTGCCCTGGCTGTTCTTCTCCCAGACCGTGCTGGACAGCACCGCCTGCGTGACTCAGGAGATGGCGCTCGTGAAGAAGGCCTACTTCCCGCGCGCCCTGCTGCCGCTCTCGGCGCTGATGTCGAACCTCATTCATCTGGGGCTGGCCTTCGTGGTCCTGTTGGGCCTGTTCGCGGCCTGGCGAGTGGATGTCAATGTGTACTGGCTGTTGGTGATCCCCTCCACCGCGCTCATCGCGGTGTTCGCCTACGGGCTGTCCACTATGCTGGCCGCCTGGAGCGTGTTCTACGCCGACGTGAAGTTCATCATCGGGAACCTGATGGGGCTGTGGTTCTTCCTCACGCCGGTGCTGTATCCGGTGTTCATGGTCCTGCGCCGCGTCGAGATGGCGGGGGAGAACTGGCTGGTGAGGATGCTGGAGCACGCCCTGCCGGCGATCAAGATGGCCTACCTTGCCGACCCGGTGGCGATCGGCATCCTCGGGTACCGGAGCGCTCTCCTGCACGGGGGGGAGAACCCGATCATGGTGCCCGGGGAGCCGGCGATGGAGGCCGCGCTGCGGGCGCAGTACCCGATCGGGTGCTACGTCGTCGCCGCGGTGCTGATCGCGGTGGTCGTGGCGGTGGCGGGCCAGTTGGTGTTCAACCGGCTGGCGGATCTGTTTGCGGAGCGCGGGTGAGCTGGGCCTGTGAACGTCATCGAGGTTGTTGACCTCTGGAAGCAGTATCGGCGCCCCCACCAGCGTGTGACCACCCTGAAGGAGGCGGTGCTGGCGTTCCTGCGCGGCCAGACGGGCTATGAGGAGTTCTGGGCGCTCAAGGGGCTCTCGTTTTCGGTGGGCCCGGGGGAGACGATCGGGGTGATCGGCCCCAACGGATCGGGCAAGAGCACACTCCTCGGGCTGCTGGCCGGGGTGCTGAAGCCGACCCTCGGCCGGGTGCAGGTGAACGGCCGCATCTGCCCGCTGCTCGGGCTTGGCACAGGCTTCCACCCGGACCTGACCGGCCGGGAGAACGTATACCTCAACGCGAGCCTGCTGGGGCTGGGCCGGCGCGAGATCAGGGCCTGCTACGACGACATTGTCGAGTTCGCGGAGCTCGAGGACGTGATGGAGGCGCCCCTGAAGACCTACTCCACCGGCATGATGGTGCGCCTCGGCTTCTCGGTCGCGGTCCACCTCGATCCTGACCTGCTCCTCATTGACGAGGTGCTCAGCGTGGGCGACGAGCACTTCCAGCACAAGTCCTTCGACAAGCTGATGAGCCTCAAGGAGCAGGGCAAGACCTTCTTCGTCGTCTCCCACGACCTCAACGCCCTGCTGAAGCTGTGCGACCGCGCCCTCTGGCTGGACAGCGGCAACATGGTGGCCGACACCGGCTGTGAGGAGGTGATCACGGCCTACCGGCGGGTGGTGGCCGAGGGCGAGCAGCGGGCGCGCGAGGCGAGGCTGCGCCAGGGCTCGGGATGAGCGGCCGGTCCGACCTCATCAGGACGGCGGCCAACGTGTTTCTCACAGAGGTCCGCCTGGAGGAGGTCGCCGCCTCGGGCTGGCGCCGGGCGCTGCTGGCCGGGGCCGGCGACAAGGGGCCGCGGCGCGCCGCGGAGGCGGAACTGCGCCGCGCGGCCCCCGGCCTGCTGCTGGACACCCTTGGCGCCCCCGGCGCGCCTGGCGGGGTGCGCGCGGCGCGGCGGCGGGGGTATGACGTCGCTTGCTTGCTGCTGACAGGCGAGGGGCGACGGCGCGAGAAGCTCACCGCGCTTCTCTCCGGCGCCCCCGACGTGCTCGCCCGCGGCCGGGGCGGGCGTTGGTACCGCGTGCGGCTGCCCGAGGTCGAGCCGGCGAGCCCACGCTGGTGGGCCAGGGTGGCCCTCGCAGGCCTGCTGTCAGTGGCCTACTGCTGTGCGGTGGCGGCGCTGACGCTGGTGGACGCGGCGCGCCGCCTGGCGCCTCTGCCCGCGGCCCCGCCTGACCCCGGCCCGCCCGCGGGGAGCGAGACGACCTTCATCGTGCCGACCTACAACCAGCGGGCGCTGATGGACTTCTGTCTGCCCCCGCTGCTGGCGGAGGCGGGACGAGAGCACCCGGTGCTGGTGGTGGATGATGCGAGCGCCGACGGCACCGCCGAGTACGTGCGGCGGGCCTACCCTAGTGTGCGGGTAGTGCGCCTGCCGCGCAACCGCGGCTTCGCGGGCGCGGTGAGGGCTGGGGTGGCGGCTAGCTACACGCCGCTGTTCGCGCTTATCAACAGCGATGTCCAGGTGCGGCCGGGCTTCCTGCGGGCGATGCTGCCGCACTTCTCCCGACCAGACACCTTCGCGGTTTGCTCGCGCATCGAGATGCCGGGCGGCTCGCAGGTGGAGACCGGCAATGCGGTGGGCGACTTCTGCGGCATCCTCGAGCCGCGCTACGCCCCGCCGGGCGCGGAGCCGGGGCCCATCCTCTATGCCAGCGGCGCTTGCTCCATCTTCCATCGGGCCCGCTATGACGCGCTCGGCGGCCTCGAGGTCATGTACAGACCGCTGTACTGGGAGGACACCGAGCTCGGCTACCGGGCCTGGAGGCGGGGCTGGCGGTCACTCCTGGAGCCGCGGGCGTCCGCGCTCCACCAGCGGCGGGCCTGGATCGGCCGGCGCTTCGGCGACGCCTACGCGAACGAGATGTTCCTGCGGAACGCGCTGCTCTTCGTCTGGAAGAACGTCCACGATCCAGGGATGCTCGCCGAGCACCTCGTATACGTGTGCGCCCGCCTAGCGCGGGAGCTTCCCTCCGGGGAGGCGACGATGTGCCGCGCCGCGCTGCGCGCGCTGGCGCTGCTGCCGCGGGCGCTGCAGAGGCGCTGGGCCGAGCGGCGGCGGGGCGACCTCGGCGACAGGGAGATCCTCGCCATCTCCCGGCCGGAGGCTGCCGACGTCGGGGTCAGAGGGTGAGGATACTCTTCGTCAGCCCGTTCGTCCCCTACCCGCCCGCGGCCGGTGGCCACGCCATGGTCTGGTCGTGGCTGCGGCGGCTCGCGCCGCGCCACACGGTCGCCTTCGTGGGCTTCTGCGAGCGGGAGGGGGAGGAGGCGGGGGCCGAGGAGCTGGCGCGCCACTGCGTCGCGGTTCGCGTGCGCCTGCGCCGGCCGGAGCCGCACGGGTATGCCTCCATCGCGCAGACGCCCCGGTGGGTGGCGGAGTTCTATTCGCGGGAGGTGGCGGCGGACGTGCAAGCGGTCGCTCGTTCGGTTCGCCCCGAGGTGGTGCTGTTCCTGAGCACCAACATGGCGCAGTACCGCAGGTTCGTCGGCGCCGTGCCATGGGTGGTCACCGCGCTCGACATCTCATTCGTAGTCCACCGCCGGCTGATCCCGGCGACGTCCGGGCTCGCACGGCTCAGGGCGCGGGCGGAGTGGGCGCGGATGCTGCGCTACGAGGTGGCGCTGTTTCGCCGCGCTCAGCGGGTGATCGCGGTGTCCGAGCACGACGCGCGCATCATCCGGCGGGTGGCGGCCGAGGCGGCCGTGACCGCGGTGCCGCCCGGCGCTGATCTAGACCGGTATGATTCGGGCGGGCGGCGGCCCGAGCCCGGCACGGTGCTCTTCGTCGGGCACATGGAGCACTTCCCGAACCTGGACGCGCTCATCCACCTGTGCCGGGACATCTGGCCGCGGGTGAGGGCCAGGGCGGCCGGCGCGCGGCTGATCGTGGCCGGCCGCGAGGCGCGGGAGCAGTTGGGGCGCGCGGCGCCTCAGGTGCTCGCGGCTGTGGAGCGAGACCGCAGCATCGAGCTACGGGGCTGGGCGCCGGACCTCGGTGAACTGATGGCACGGAGCGCGGCCCTGGCCGCCCCAGTGCGCCTCGGCGCGGGCGTGCGGACGAAGGTGATCGAGGCGATGGCCGCCGGGCTTCCTGTGGTGACGACCCCGCGCGGGGCGGAGGGCCTGGAGGCAATCCCAGGGCGGGAGCTGCTGGTAGCGGACGGGCGCGACCGCTTCGCCGAGGAGTTGGTGAGGCTGCTCGGCGATGAGGCCCTTCAGCGGCGGCTCTCCCAGGCGGGCCGCGCGCGGGCCGCGCGCGACCATGACAACGAGCGTCTGGCCAAGCGGCTCGAGGGGGTGCTGGCCGCAGTGGCAGGGGGCAAGCGGTGAGGGACCTCGTGCGATACCTCGCCGGCTATGCGCTCGATTCCTTTCGCGAGCGGGTGACGGGCCAGGACTTCCGAGACGCGGGGGTGCGGCGTCTCCTCGTCGTGCCAGGCCCGGGGGGAGCGAAGGAGGCGGCGCGCCGGCTGTTCCCGGGCGTGGAGGTGAGCGAGCTGCGTCGGCCGGCGGGGCTCTGGGAGATCCGCCGCGGGCGCTTCGACGCGGTCCTGATCCCGATGGCGGGAGGGGGGTGGCGGAACCGGATCCTCGGCTTGCTGAGCGGCGCGCGACACAAGGTCCTCGTCCCTTCGCCCGACTACTGCTACCGCCTGGGGATGAGGCGGGGGCCGCCGGTGCTGCTGTGGACGATAGTGGATCGCTTCCTCGTGGCGCCGCTCGCGCTGGCCTGGCTGGCGCTGGCAGCGCTGTGGCTCCACACCTCCGGTGTGGCGGGCAGGGCCCGGGAGGCGGAGACGCTCGGCCGGCCGCCGGCCGGGGTGCTGCTCATCCGGCTGCTGCCGGCGGACCAGTTCCTGGCGCTGCTGCGGCGGGTTCGAGAGCGTTGGCCCCAGGCGCGGGTGTCGGTCATGCTCGCCTCCGCGGAGGGGGAGGCCCAGGTGCGCGCGGCGGCCGATGAGGCCATCTGCACCAGCGGGATGTCCGCGTGGCAGGCGCTGCGGCGCGTCCGCGCCGCAGCGGCGGACCTCGTCCTCCTCGCGGGTGGGGCCGCCTACGCAGGCCGGCCGACGCTGTGGAAGGGATTGCTGGCGGCCCGCCTGTCTGGCGCGCGGGTGCGGAGGAACTGGGAGGTAGGCGACGACCTGGCCGGTCGCCCACTCGGCGAGGTGGCGCGGCGTGAGCTCGCGGGGGCGCCGCGTCGGCTGTGGGCGCGGGGGCCGGGCCGTGTGACGGCTGCCCTGGGTAGGCTGCGGGCCAGGCGCGCCTACCGCCGCAGGCCCCGGCGCGGCCCGGAGCTGGTGCAGGTCGGCATCACGGCGGCCTGCAACTACCACTGCCTCATGTGCCCGTTCCACAATCCGGCGGTGGACCCGCAGCACCGGGAGTCGGAGCTGCCGCGCCTGTCCTGGGAGGCGTTCGCTCGCCTGCTGGGCGACCTGCGGCGGATGGGGACGGAGGCGGTGGACATCTGCGGGAGCGGGGAGCCGCTGGTTCACCCCGACGGGATGGACATGATCGGGCTCGCGCGCGAGCTCGGCTTCCGGGTCACGCTGGCGACCAACGCCGCCCTGCTGACGGAGGAGCGCGCTCGGCATCTAGTGGATATCGGGCTGCTCCGGATGCATGTGAGCATCAACGCGGGGACCCCCGCCACCTATGCACAGATGCACCCGGGGGCGGAGCCGGCCACCCTGGAGCGGATAGTGGGCCGCCTGCGGGAGATGGCCGAGTACGCGGACGCGCAGGCGAGGCGCCGCGTCGAGGTGGAGTACTCGGCGGTCTTGACGCGGCTGAACATGGGCGAGATCGTGGAGATGGTGCGGGCTGCGGCCCAGGCGCGCGCGGCGTGGTTCATGCTGATCCAGATGGGCCGGCTGACCCTGCCCCCGAGTGAGGAGCTGAACGAGCTGCTGCTCCCCAGGTCGGAGGACTGGCCGGCGGTCAGGCGGCAGGTGGCCGAGGCGGCCGCGCTGGCCGCCGAGTTGGGGATCCAGACGAACCTCGAGGCCCTGCTCGCGGGGGCGAGCGAGGCGGGGACGCGGTCGGTGTACGAGCGGGTGCCCTGCTACATGGGGCACGACTTCGCGCTGGTGTTGGCGGATGGGCGGGTATTCTTCTGCTGCCACTGCTCGCGGCCCCTGGGAGACCTGCGCGAGGAGGGCTTCGCCGCGATCTGGAACTCCAGGACCTACCAGCGGGCGAGGCAGCAGGCGATGGCGCTGCCCAGGACGCGGAAGGCGCCACCCGCCTGCATGTGTTTCCACGCCTGCTGTCACGTGGCCCAGAACCTGGCGGTGCACGAGAGGCTGCACGGGCGCCAGGCGGTGGAGGCGGCGCTGTGAAGCACGTGCTCATCTGCGGCGCGGCCGGCTTCACGAACCTCGGGGACGACGCCATCCTCTGGGGGATGCTCACCCAGCTCGGCGAGGCGGCCCCCGGGCGGCCCGTCGTCGTCGCCGGGGGACCGGAGCTGGCAGGGGTCACGTCCCCCTTTGGGGCCCGCGCCCTGTCGTATGAGGCGCGGGCCGAGCTCGCGCGAGCGATCGAGGACGCCGCGCTGGTGGTGCTGGGCGGCGGCGGGATGCTCTATGATTTCGGCTACGACGCCGACCTGCGGCGCTTCCTCACCGACCCGCCCGATCGTCAGTGGCTGTACGAGCTCGCCAAGATCGCCGCCGCCGCGAGGGCTGCGGGGCGGCCGGTGATGCTGTATGGCGCAGGGGCGGGGCCGCTGCACACCGAGGCGGCGCGGCGCGCGGCACGCTTCCTGTGCGAGCAGGCGCAGGCGATCACCGTGCGGGACTGCGGTTCGCGGGAGGTCCTGGGCGCCTGCGGGGTGCCGCCGACGCGCGTGCACATCTCGGCCGACCCGGCAGTGGTGGTCGAGCCGGCCGCCACGGAGGCCGCTGACGCGGTTCTGGGACGCGCCGGCGCGGCCGGTTTACCTCGGCCATGGGTGGCGGTGAATCTCCGGCCGTGGTACCGCTTCGCCGGGCCGGAGTCCGCGGCCGAGGAGCGAGGGGACGAGCTGGATCGGCTGATCGCGCGCGCCGGCGCGCTGATCCGCGGGGTGCGAGAGCGCCTGGGGGGCGCCGTGCTGCTGCTGCCCCTCCAGCGGATGTATGACGATGACCGCGTGGTGCTGGAGCGGGCGGCGGCGGCAGCGGAAGGGGCGGCCGTGACGCTGGAGCCGCCGACCTCGCCGCCGGAGCTGGCGGCCTTGATGTCGCGCTGCGACCTGGTGGTCGCCATGCGGCTCCACGCGCTCGTGCTGGCGCTGAGCGCCGGCACGCCCTTCCTCGCCATCTCCTACGGCCGGAAGGTCGAGGAGTTCGCCGCAGCGGCAGGGCTGGGTGAGCACGTCATCTCCGCCGATGACCTCGATGTCGAGCGAGCGCTCTCCTCCTGTGAGCGTTTGCTGAGCGATCGCGCATCGGCGGCCGCGGCGCTGGCCGGCACGCGCAGCGAGCTGCGGGAGGCGGCCAGGCTGTCGGCAGAGCTGGCTGGGCGTGTTCTGGCGGGCGACGCGGCAGTGGGCCGCGCGCACGTCGCGCACAGAGTCGCCCCGGCGGCAGGCGGGCCGGAAGCGGCGAACCCACGGGTGCTCATGCAGACCCGGCCGGACTACCGCGAGCGGCCAGGCGGCGATGTGCTCCAGCTGGAGGAGGTGCAGCGGGCCCTGCGCGGGCAGGGCGTCACGGTGGATCTCAGCGCGCAGGAGTCGCCCGACCTGGGCCCCTACGACCTGGTGCACACGATCAACCTGGACCGGCCCGAGGAGGCGTACCGACACTGCCTGAACGCGCTGGCGCAGGGCCGGCCGATCGCCCTCTCTCCGGTGCACACCGACATGAGCGAGTTCATGGAGTGGGGCGATCCCGACTACTGGCACCTGCCCGACCCGGCCGAGGGAGCGCCCGAGCCGCGCCCCGCGCCCCCCCAGGACCCCATCGAGGAGCGGCGGCGGGCCTTGCGCCACCTCCAGCGGCAGCTTGTCGTGGACTGGGCGACCGTGTACCTGCCGAACGCGCAGTCCGACGCGGAGTACCTCAGCCGCACCTTTGGGATGGACCTGACGCGGACGGTGGTGGTGCCGCACGGCGTCCGCGGGATGTTCTTCGAGGCGCGGCCGGAGCGCTTCGTCGCCCGCTATGGCCTGCGCGACTTCGTCATGTGCGCTGGCCGAGTGGAGACGCGCAAGAACCAGCTTGGGCTGGTGGCGGCCCTGCGAGGAACGGGTATCTCTCTGGTGATCGTGGGGCAGGCTAACCCGGAGGAGTACCGCGAGCTCTGCCGGCGCTACGCGGACGAGCGCGTCGTGTTCCTGGACGCGCTGCCCCAGGAGGAGCTGGCCTCGGCCTACGCCGCCGCGAAGGTGCACGCTCTGCCTAGCTGGTTCGAGGTCCCGGGGCTGGTGAGCCTGGAGGCGGCGGCCGCGGGGTGCAACGTGGTCTCGACCGACCGGGGCTCCGCGCGCGACTACCTCGGCGACATGGCCTGGTACTGCAATCCGCGGGACATCGGCTCCATCCGGGCGGCCGTGCTGGCGGCCTACGAGGCCCCGCGGTCGGAGCGGCTCCGCGAGCACATCCGCCACAGCTTCACCTGGGAGCGCGCGGCGGAGCGGACCCTGGAGGGCTACCGGCTCGCTGTCGCCATCCACGAATCGCGGGCCGAGCCTGGGCGAGAGGCGGCGGCCGCGGCCGCCCTCCGGCAGCATGCCGACTGGGTGGCCCGACTGGCGGCCGACCGCGCCTACGAGGCCCAGCGCGCGGCGGACTGGGCGCGAGAGGCCGAGGAGTGGGCGCGGGCCGCGGAGCGCAGAGGCCGCGAGTTGGAGGAGCGGCTGGCAGAACTGGCGGCGGAGCTGGACCGGGTCACCTCGCGGCGGCTGTACCGGTTGTCGGCGGCGGTGGCGCGCGCCGGCTGGGGGGTGTTGCGGCGGCTGGGGTATAGCAGGGGCGGGCAGACAGGCGGCGGGAAGGTGGTGCCGTGAAGATAAGCGTGGTCGTGCCGACACACAACCGGAGCGAACTCCTGCGGCGAACGCTCGCCGGCCTGCTGGAGCAGAGCGCGCCGGCGGGCAGCTACGAGATCGTGGTGGTGGACGACGGCTCGACCGATGACACCCCGCAGGTGATCCAGGAGAGCGCCCGCCTCGCCGCGGGGCGGCTCCGGCAGCTCCGGCAGGACGCCAAGGGCCCCGCCGCCGCCCGCAACCTGGGGGTGAGGGAGGCCAAGGGTCGGCTCATCCTGTTCACGGGCGATGACTGCCTGCCGGACCGGCGGCTCATCGAGGAGCATCTCAAGGCCCACCGCGAGGAGGGCGACGTGGGGGTGATCGGCCACATCACCTGGCACCCGGACCTGGAGGTCACGCCCTTCATGGCCTTCCTGGAGGACGGCGTGCAGTTCGGGTTCAGGAAGATCAAGGACCCGCACGATGTCTCCTTCTGGCACTGCTACTCGTCCAACCTGTCTCTCTCCCGCCGGTGGCTCGAGAAGGTCGGCGGCTTCGACGAGGATTTCAAGCACGCGGCGTGGGAGGATATTGAGCTGGGATACCGCCTGCACCAGCGGGGCCTGCGGCTGGTGTACCGGCCCCAGGCCGTCACATACCACCACCATCCGACGACGCTCGAGCGCTACCTGGTGCGGCAGCGGATCGCGGGCCGGTCGGCGGCCCTGTTCTACCGGAAGCACCCCGAGGTGGCGGAGGACCTGGGCATCGCGCACGCGGCGCGGCCCATCGCGGGCAAGCGGTTCTACCTGGTGCTGATGGAGTACGCCTTCGCGGTGGGCGTCCGGGAGGGGCTGCTCGGCGAAGGGGCGGAGGTGGAGGACGAGTCCGCCGCCCTGTGGCGGGACCCGGGCTTCGCGCAGAGCGGCCGCGCCTGGATCCACGAGGTGTTCGGGGGCGACGACCCGGTGCGGATGGAGCTGGTGCGGGCGCGGCGGGACCTGGAGGAGCTCCGCCAACTCAGGCAGGAGTACGAGGCGGTGACGTCGCGGCGGCTCTATCGGATCTCGGAGGCGGTCGCCAAGGCCGGGTGGAGAGTGCTCAGGGCGCTCGGCCTGGGCCGCCGGCGCAGGGCGGGCTGATGCCGGTGGTCTCGGTCGTGGTGCTGAACTGGAACGGGGCGCACCTGCTGCCCACCTGCCTGGACTCGCTCAGGGTGCAGACGCTGCGGGACCACGAGCTCATCGTCGTGGACAACGGCTCCACGGACGGCTCCCTCGAGCTGCTGGCCGAGCGCTACCCGGAGGCGAAGGTGATGCGGTTCCCGCGCAACATGGGCTTCTGCATCGCCATGAACGCCGGGATGCGCGCGGCCCGGGGTGAGTTCGTCTTCTCCCTGAACAACGACACCGAGCTCGATCCCCGCTGCCTCGAGGAGACGGTGGCGGCGATGCGCGCCGACCCGGGGCTGGGGATCGCGGCCACGAAGATGGTCTACTACGACGATCCGGGGCTCATCAACTCGGCCGGGCATGCCTGCAATGGGGAGGGCATAGTGGTGGACATCGGCCGCGGGCTGCCCGACAGCGAGTGGTTCAGCCGGCCCCGCGAGGTGTTGGGCGCCTGCGCGGGGGCCTGCCTCTACCGTAAGGCCATGCTCGACGAAGTGGGCCTCTTCGACCCCGACTTCTTCATCAGCTATGAGGACATTGATCTGGGCTGGCGGGCCCAGCTCGCCGGGTGGCGGGCGCGCTACGTCCCCACTGCGCTGGTGCGCCACCGGGAGGGGGTGACCCGGCGCATCCAGAGCCGCGGCTCCCTGTTCCTGGCGGCCAGGAACAACGTGTGGGTGTGGACGAAGGACTGGCCGCTGACGATGCTGCTGCGGCATCTGCTGCCGATCTGGCGCGGGTGGCGGGCGCGGCTACGCTGGTTGGTCGCCTGCGGATATGGGGCCTCCGCGCCGCTCGCCGTGGGGAGCGCGCTGTTGCTGAGCCCTCGCATGATCCTGCGTCGCCGGCGCATCCAGGGCCGCCGTCGGGTCGGGGTAGAGCGCTTTGCCGAGCTGCTCTCGCTGGGGGAGCGCCACACCCGCACTCCCCCGGAGGACTGAGCGTGGGCCCACGGATCGGTGTCATCGGGCTGGTGCCGGCGCGGCGGTTCGCGCGATTCCTCGAGGGGCTGAGGGCGCGCTACCCGCAAGCCGCGTTGACCGCCATCATCGGCTCCCCGGAGCTGCGGGTGGGCGACGCAGCGCAGGAGTACCTGCTCTGGGGCGAGCTGGGCGCACGGGGGCTGGTACGGGAGGTGCGACGCCGCCGACTGGACCTGCTTGTGCTCGCCTACAACCGGGACTACGCTGGCACCCTGACCTACTGGAAGGCGCTCGCCCTCGTGCTGGTCTCGCGCGCAGGGGGGCTGCTTTTCTGCGAGGACGCCCGGCTGCCCGACCCGGCCTCTCTGCAGGCCCTGGGCCGGCCGCGGGCGCTCGCGCACGCGCTGCTGGGGACGGCCTGGACCATGGTGGCGCAGCCCCTGGCGTACCTGGCCCGGGAGGCCGCGATCATCGCGCTGAGCCTGCCGCTGGGGCTGGTGCTGCTGGCGATCGTGGCCGTAGACCTGGCGGATGCGAGCGTGGGAGCCCTCACCCGCCGCAGAAGGAACCTCGTCCGGCAGCGATGAACCTACCCGACAGATATTGGCACCGAGGGCATGACCTATGCGGGTGGTGGTGACCGGCGCCGCGGGCTTCATCGGGAGCCATGTGGCCGAGGGACTGCTTGCGGCCGGCCACCAGGTAGTGGCCATAGACGACCTGAGTGGCGGGTTCAGGCGCAATATCCCCGCCGGAGCCGATTTCCGCCAGGTTGACCTGCGGGACGCCGAGGCCACCGCACGCGCGATCGCCGACGACCCACCCGACCTCCTCTGCCACCTGGCGGCCAACGCCCGCGAGGGCGCCTCCCAGTTCCAGCCGCGGGATGTCTGTGGCCGCAACCTGATGGCCTACGCCAACGTGCTGGTGCCGGCGATCCGGTCAGGGGTGAAGAAGGTCGTGCTGTACAGCTCCATGGCGGTCTATGGGGAGCAGCCTCCGCCCTTCGACGAGCGGCTGCCGCGGCAGGCCGTGGACATCTACGGGGTGAACAAGGCGGCTATGGAG
>Ga0209102_1001116_pt1 | contig 15124 bp, 21 predicted proteins | sample ConPoolayeHmetaG_FD_185483 | JGI IMG/M metagenome (GOLD analysis project Ga0209102, IMG submission 185483) | Hot spring microbial mat communities from California, USA to study Microbial Dark Matter (Phase II) - Cone Pool mat layer H metaG... ...
TTTTGGGCAAATACCAATACATTTCTTAAGACTATTGGATTTTGAGGCTAGTCAAAGACCTCAAATAGCGGTTGCCAATTCCTATGAGACAAAGGCTAGAATCGAAAAATTTTATCGGCGAAAGGCGAAAGTAATCTATCCACCAGTTGATATCCCGGAAAGGTTTCACGAAACCAAGAAAGAAAACTTTTATCTTGCCGGAGGGAGATTGGCCAGACCTAAAAGAGTGGACTTGGCTATAAAAGCAGCCAACAAACTAAAGATTTCTTTGAAAATCTTTGGTCGGGATTTTCAAAACTATGCCAGCGAACTCAAAAAAATGTCGGGAAAGACTATTGAGTTTTTGGGGGAAATAACGGATGAAGAAAAGTTCAAGCTAATGGCCAAGGCCAAGGCGTATATTTTCCCTGCCGAGTCGGAGGAGTTTGGAATTACCCCGGTTGAGGCAATGGCAGTTGGGACACCGGTGATTGCTCTTCGGTCAGGAGGGGTTGTAGAGTCGGTTATTGAAGGAAAAACCGGAGTATTTTTTAAAGAGGCAACGGTTGGATCTCTTGTCGAGGCAATTAAAAAATTCGAAAAGATGGAAATAAAATCTGTTGTTTGTGTCAGTCATGCTAGAAGGTTTTCCAAAGAAAGGTTTGTCTCCGAGATTAAAGACCTTGTGAATTTAATGTTTAAAAATAAAAATATAAGAAGATGAGATACCAAAAATAAGACATGCCGGAGCTTCCAGAAGTAGAAACTATCAAAAGAAGTTTAGAAAAATCTCTCCTTGGAAAAAGAATCGTTGGAGTACAAATTCTTTTAGCAAAACAATTTAAGGGCGAGAAAAAACAAGTTCTCGGGAAAAGAGTAACAGCGATAAAAAGAAGGGGGAAAATTTTAATAATTTCTCTTTCCGGCGGGAAAAATTTGGTAATTCATTTTAAGCTCACCGGCCAGCTGGTATGGGTTCCAGGGAAGGGAAGAAGAGTTACCCTTGGTCATCCAATTCCATTTGCCGGAAGCGAACTCCCAGCAAAGACTACCCATATAATTTTTGATATCGACGGCGGTCAACTTTTTTTTAACGACCTTCGTCAGTTTGGCTGGGTTAAAGTAATTGACGAAAATGATTTGGAGAAAGAAACAGACAAATTAGGAGTAGAACCGTTAACTGAAAATTTCAGTCATGAATATCTCAAACAGGCTTTTTCAAAGACAAAGAAACCGATTAAACTGGTTCTAATGGATCAGGAGAAAATTGCCGGGATAGGTAATATCTATGCCAACGAAGCCTTGTTTGAAGCCGGCATTTTACCAACTCGACCGGCCAAAGAATTGACGGAAATTCAGTTAAAAAAATTAAAAGATGCAGTCTTCAAGGTTCTAAAAGAGGGATTAAAATATGGTGGTTCTTCGGCCGCCGACGAAGCTTATATAAAACCGACCGGGGAGGCCGGTGAATATCAAAAACACTTCCGCGTTTATCAAAGAGAAAACCAGCAATGCAACAAATGTGGAGGGAAAATCAAGAGAATCAATCTCGGCGGCCGAGGTACTTTTTTCTGCCCTACTTGCCAAAGATAATGCAAATAACGAAACTTCGCCTAAACGATTTCAGAAACTTCAAAACCAAACTTTTAGAATTTTCCCCGAAGACAACCGTTATTATCGGACCCAATGCTTCGGGAAAAACTAATATTTTAGAGAGCTTATCTTTTCTCTCAACTGGCAAAAGTTTTAGAGCCAGAGTAGAGGAGGAGATGATTAACTACAAAAAGGAAATGGCTAGAATAAAAGGCCGTATCGTAACAGAGAAAACAACCGATTTAGAGGCTATTTTAACAAGGGGGACGATTGATATAGGTAATTCTCGGCCGGAAAGAATCCCCCGAAAAAAACTTTTAATAAACGGGGTAAGCAAACGATTAATAGATTTTGCCGGAAATTTTAAAGTGACACTTTTCGGTCCCCAAGATCTTGATTTAGTAACGGAGTCTCCCTCCTTGCGGAGGAAATTTCTAGATTTCGCGCTGTCGCAAATTGACCGGGAATACCGAAGAGCTACTCTTTCCTATGAGAAAGGATTAAGACAGCGCAATCGATTACTTTTGAGGATTAGGGAAGAAGGAATATCTCGGAGTCAGCTTCTTTTTTGGGATAGGCTTCTTATCAAAAACGGGGATTATATTTCTTCTAGAAGAGAAGAATTCCTCGATTTTATTAGATCTAGCCCGCCCCTCGATGACCAAGTTTTTCAGATCGAGTATGACAAAAATCCCATTACCGAGGCGCGCTTAGAACAGTACAGCGAAGAGGAAATAGCAGCAGCAACCACTTTGGTTGGCCCCCATCGCGACGATTTTATATTGAGCTTAAAAAATAAAGATTTGGCCAGATTCGGCAGTCGTGGCGAGCAAAGAATGGGGGTTTTATGGCTGAAAATTGGCGAACTTTCATTTGTTGAGGACAAAAAAGGAATAAGACCTACACTGCTTTTAGATGATATTTTTTCCGAGCTGGACGACAAGCACAGACGTATCGTTATGAAAATTTCGGAAAAACAACAGACTGTTATTACGACCGCAAACCCACACTTCATTAAAGGATTCAAAGGAGTAGAAAAAATTAAGCTGGAAAGTTAAAATCTAAAATATGCCCGAGAAAGAAACCCATTTTTTGGAAACAAAGAAAAAGCAGTCTTATCAAATTGGTCAAATTGTGGAGAATCCTTATCGACCGCCAAAAGGGAAAATACCTAAAAATACAAGATGGGTCCTTGTGGAAAAAAATCCCGATAAAGGTTATCCGCTAGTCTGGCGATTGGAGTCGATTCATCCAGAGACCCCCACCTTTGAACAACTTCCGTCCATAAAACCACCCGAATTAATTAGAGAGGAAATAAAAGAGGCACAGATAGAAGATTGGCACCGACGGACCGACAATAATTAATTGATTTGAAAGAATTCACCACCCAAGACTTAAAAAAGCTTTATCAGCCGGCTCACGAGTCGATGGGCGAGGATAATGGCCAGGTTACCATTATTGGTGGTTCGTCTCTTTTCCATGGGGCACCTCTCCTAGCGATGAAAGCTGCCTCGAGAATTGTCGACATGGTTTTCTTCGCCTCCCCAGAAGGCAGTCTCGGCCCCGTTGCCGAACGAATGAAATCAAGAATCCTTTCTTTTATCTGGGTTCCTTGGGAGGAAACTGCAGATTATATTGAAAAATCGGATGCGATTTTGATCGGTCCAGGCTTGATGCGCTTCAGAAGTGAAAAAGTACCACATAACAAGAGGCGGTACTTTTGCGATGAGGCTTGTCAAATAACTAAAGAAATTACAGAAAAATACCTTAGAGAATTTCCTCAAAAAAAGTGGGTAATCGATGCCGGTTCTCTTCAGGTAATGAAAACAGAATGGATTCCCAAAGGAGCAATTGTCACTCCAAACAAGAGAGAATTCGAGCTTTTATTTGGAAAGGCGAAAGCTAATCAAGTAGCCAAAAAATACGATTGTATAGTTGTTCAAAAAGGTCCACAGACAATAGTTTGCGGGAAGAATAAATGTGTTGAAATTTCAAATGGGAACCCTGGTCTTACCAAAGGGGGAACGGGGGACGTCTTGGCAGGGTTAACAGTGGCTCTTTATGCTAAAAATGACGCTTTTCTGTCTGCCGCCTCAGCCTCATTTTTGGTCAAAGCAGCAGCCGATGAATTATATAAACAAGTCGGAACCAACTATAATGCAGATGATTTAGCTGACTTTATCCCAAAAACTCTTAGAAAATTTACTTAGTAGCTTGTTTTTTCCGCAGAATTTCCGTAAGATTAGGGTATTAATGTATGCCCCAAAATACACGATCACCAACAAAATCTTAAAAAATATCGGGGCGATCGAGGCGGCCAAAGAAGTAATTGAAAACGCTCCCCTTATCCCAACCTTTAATAAACAATTCCAGTCAGATGCTTTAGTTAGGACTATCCACCATGGTACCCACATCGAAGGAAATGATTTGACCTTAATCCAGACGAGGAAAGTCTTAGAAGGGCTAACGGTTTATGCTAGACCTAGAGACATCCAGGAAGTGATTAATTACCGGAACGTAATGGAGATTTTAGATCAGCTAGCTGTCAAAAGAGGAGGCTACGATCCGGAAATGTTGAAAGAAATCCATAAAGCAAGTGTTTATAAAATTATTTCCGAAGACAAACTGGGGGTCTTTAGAACAACTCAAGTGGTTGTTAAGGAAGAGGGAACGGGCAATATTATTTTTCAACCTCCGCCGGCCGTCGAAATCCCTTATCTTATAGATGATTTTTTTGCTTGGTTAAACTCGGATGAATCAAAAGAGATTCATCCGGTCTTAAAAGCTGGGGTTGCCCATTATATTTTGGTGGCTATCCACCCATTTATTGAGGGCAACGGGAGAACTGTCAGGGCTTTCGCTTCCCTCATCCTGGTTCGGGAAGGTTATGACATCAAGCGCTTCTTTTCCCTCGAGGAACATTTCGATGCTGACCCGGGATCTTACTATGCAGCCTTAGCAAAAGTTGATCGGCAGTCTCGGAATATCGGTCATAGAGATTTAACGACTTGGCTTGAATATTTTTCAGAAGTGGTGGCGATTGAGCTTTCCAAGATTAAAGAGAAAGTCAAAAAATTATCCATCGATTCCAGACTTAAAACTAAGTATGGAGAGCAAATTGCTCTTTCCGAGCGTCAAATGAGACTTTTCGAATATCTTTCCGATCAAGGCTCGGCTACTACATCAGAACTGAAAAAGGTTTTACCAATGGTTTCCGACGATACTATTTTGAGAGATCTTACTGATATGCTTAAAAAAGGTATAATCAAGAAACAGGGAATTACCAAGGCGGCTCGTTACATAATTTCCGGAAGATGAAAAATGAGTCCATCTGACCCCCAATTTTTATATATGATTTTAGTCCTGCCCTCCCTTTTTGGACTAACACTGGTGGGAGAGGGATTAAACAAAGTAATCCACGAAGAGTGGAGTGGCTTGATAAGTATAGTTTTTGGCCTGTTATTTATAGGAATGGTTGTGTTCGCCTTCCTTTTCTTTTCGACTTACCTAAATCAGCGTGTATAATTCCTGTTGTATGAAGTTTAAAGACCTCGCCGCCTATCTTAGTCGACTGGAAAAAACTTCCTCGAGGAATGAAATGACCCTGATATTATCCGAACTATTTACCAAAACACCAAGTGAGGAAATAGACAAGACGGTTTATCTCCTTTACGGGCAACTCCTTCCGAATTACCAAGGGAAGGTCCTTAATTTGGCAGAAAAGATGATGATTAGAGTAATTTCTCAAGCTTTCAATGTAGCGGTCGAAAATGTAGCCTTTAGATTTAAACAAGAAGGAGATTTGGGAAATGTAGCCGAAAAGCTTTGTCGACGGAAAGACAAAGGGCTTTCTGTGACCGAAGTATATGATCGGCTTATGGAAGTGGCCAATTTTGGGGGTACTGGAAGCCAGGAAAAGAAAATAGCTAAAATGGCAGAACTCCTTTCTTCTTTAGACGGGGAATCCTGTCGATTTGTGGCCAGAATACCGGTTGGAAGGCTTCGTTTGGGATTTTCTGACATGACAATTTTGGACGCCTTAAGTGTTATGTTGAAAGGGAACAAGAGCGGCAGGGTTACATTAGAGGCGGCTTTTAATGTGACCGCCGATATTGGTTACATCGCTCGATTGGCAAAAGAGAGGGGTATTGCCGGCCTGGAGGTAATTAAACCAAAACCTGGGATTCCCATTAGGCCTTCGTTGGCCGAGAGATTACCTTCGGCGGAAAAGATTTTGGAAAAGGTTGGCAAGAAAGTTGTTGTCGAGCCAAAATACGATGGTTTTCGAGCCCAAGTTCATATTTATAATAAGGACAGGAAGAAAAAAATAATGATTTTTTCTAGAAATTTGGAAAATACAACAGCAATGTTCCCTGATCTAGTGGAGGCAGCCGGGAAAATCGAAGTTGAAGAAGCGATCTTTGATGGAGAGGCGATCGGATATGATACCAAAACCGGGAAATTTCTACCCTTCCAAGAAACTGTCCAGAGGAAAAGAAAATATGATATTTCAGAGATAGCCTCCAGGCTTCCTTTAAAGCTTTTCCTTTTCGACGTATTATTTCTGAACGGAGACTCCCTGTTGGAAATTCCTTTTTATGAGAGAAGAAAACTTCTCGAAGGTATCAAATTGGGCAATGGTAAGATTGAAATTACCCGTCAAGAAATAACCGATTCTCCAGACAAAATTCGAGACCTGATAAAAACTTATCTTTCCGAAGGATTGGAAGGGGCTCTTATTAAAAAAATCGACGCCGTCTATAAGGCTGGAGCGAGGGGCTTTCACTGGGTGAAATACAAAAAAACAACCGAGGAAGGGGTAGCTGATACGATTGACTGTTTGGTAATGGGAGTTAATAGAGGAAAGGGCAAGAGGGCCGGATTTGGAGTCGGAGCGTTTTTGGTAGGGGTAGCTGAGGGAGAGAAGTTTGTAAGTGTTTCCAAAATCGGAACAGGATTGTCCGACGAACAATGGCGAGAATTAAATGAGAGAACAGAAAGGCTTAAAGTCGGCAAGCCCCCGGCAGAATACCAGGTTGACAAAAACTTAATTCCTGATGTGTGGATAAAGCCTTCTTTGGTGGTCGAGATATTGGCCGATGAGATTACCAAAAGTCCAGTTCATTCAGCCGGTTTGGCATTAAGATTCCCCCGACTTATTCGTTTCAGGGATGAAAAGGGGCCCAAAGAAGTAACTAGTTTAGAAGAACTAAAACAACTATTTGAAATGCAAAAAATCTTACGATGATACCTGTCCTTATTTTGGTTATTTATATACTTTCAATCATCCTTATCAAGTCCGCTGACCATATGGTTTTAGGAATAAGGCACCTTTCGAAATCTACTGGTAAAACTTTTATTTTGTCAGCCCTTCTTTTGGCTTTGGCGACTTCCTTTCCCGAACTCTTTGTTGGCGTAATTTCGGCGGCTAAGGGGCAAGCGAGTTTATCTCTGGGAAATATTCTGGGAGCAAATATTGCCAATCTATCTTTAGTTACCGGAATTGCTGTTATTGTTGTTGGTAAGGTGAATGTGCGTGGAACCTTTTTGAAACGTGATGTTTCGATTGCTCTGATTGCCGGAATTTTACCCCTACTTCTTGTTTTTGATGGAGAAATAACCAGGCTTGAAGGGATAGTCCTTTTAGGCTTTTATGGAGCATATGCTTCCAGCTTTTTTAGACGGCGGTTTTTGGAGATTGCCAAAGAAATCGAAGAGAGGACATTTATTCATAAATTTTTTAGGAAAATCACCCATATCGATGGCAGTAAAGCAAGAGAGTGGTCCAGATTATTATTGGCAGTGGCGGGGCTACTCATCTCCGCCAGTTTGATTGTCAGGGTAACTACCCAACTTGCCCAAATCGCTCACATTCCCATTTTCTTGATTGGACTTATTCTTTTGTCTTTGGGAACGACCCTGCCCGAACTTGGCTTTTCTCTTAGAAGCCTTGAAGATAAAGAGCCGACAATGTTTTTTGGGAATCTTTTGGGCTCGACAATAGCCAACTCTACACTTATTGTTGGGCTGGCAGCGGTAATCTCGCCCATCAAAATTGGTTTAATTCAAGAGTACCGAGTAGCGGCTATTGCCTTTATAGTTATCTTCCTAACTTTCTGGGTTTTCATTAAAAGTAATTTAAAATTGGAAAGATGGGAAGCGGGGGTATTGTTGATTCTTTACCTCATTTTTGTTGTTGCTGAATTCATCTAGGTGGTACAATCTCTTCACTATGAAGGTGATTGCTGATTTACAGCTCCACTCAAGATTCTCGCGAGCCGTTTCTCAAGAAATGAACATTCCAACTATTTCCGAATGGGCAATGAAAAAAGGGATAGAATTGGTGGCTACAGGGGATTGGACCCATCCGTTATGGTTCAGGGAGCTAGAATCCCAGCTCCGAGAGGCGGGGGAAGGAGTCTATCGGGTTGAGGGTCAACCCGAGGGGTCGCCCCGTTTTCTGCTTTCAACAGAAATCTCCTCTATCTATTCCCAGAAGGGAAAGCTAAGGAAGATTCACACCCTCCTGTTTGCTCCCAGTTTTAGCACTGTTTCCAAGATAAATAAGGAACTTACCTTAAGAGGGGCAAATCTTCTTTCTGATGGCAGACCGATCGTTGGCCTCACGGCTAAAAATGTAGCTGAAATAGCTTTAGAAATAGATAGTCGATGTCTGATCATTCCCGCCCATGCCTGGACGCCGCACTTTTCTTTATATGGTAGCGTTTCCGGTTTTGATTCAATTGAGGAATGTTTTGGGGAAGTTTCCCCTCAAATTTATGCGATTGAAACCGGACTTTCGAGCGATCCGGCCATGAATTGGAGAATAGAGGAGCTAAAAAACCGCAGAATCGTTTCTTTCTCCGATGCCCATTCGCCCGCAAAACTTGGAAGAGAAGCAACAGTATTCCAAATCAAAAAAACGAGAATCGAAAATCAAGGTGGCAGACCAAAAATTAATAATATAAATTACAACGATATTTATGACGCTATTCGCGGCAATCCTGAAGGAGATTGGGAGATAGGTTGTACCATCGAATTCTATCCCGAAGAAGGAAAGTACCATTATACTGGCCATAGAAACTGCCAAATTGTTTACTCTCCAAATGAGACAAGAAAGATGGGAACAACCTGCCCCATTTGTGGTCGTCAATTAACTGTTGGGGTAATGAGTCGGGTAGAGGAATTAGCTTCAACGGAGATTGAAACCGAAAGCCAAAAAGACGAATTTGGTGTCCGTTGGATTAAAGACCGGGAAGGGAAAAGAGCGCCTTACGTAATGATGGTTCCGCTTCTGGAGATTTTGGCGGAGGTCTTGGGAACTGGAAATGCTAGCCAAAAAGTAAGAAATCTATATGAGCTTTTAACTTCTTCTTTAGGGAGCGAGTTCAAGGTTTTACTTGAAACCAAGAGTGTGGATATCGAGAGAGTCGGAGGGCCAAAAGTGGCGGAAGCCATCAATAAAGTGAGAAGCGGTGATATCGTGATTGAACCCGGATACGACGGCGTATTCGGAAAAGTAAAGATTTGGAAAAGTCCAACAGCCTATGAAAGCAAAGACGCTATTGACCAAGGAACACTTTTCTGAAATTATGAAATGTAAGCAAATTAAAGGGGAGGTGATAATAATGGCAACTGGACTTAAAAAAGAAACAGCCGGTGCGCTGGCGTATGTATTAGGACCCATCACTGGGGTGATCTTTCTTGTACTGGAGAAAGACCCATTTATTAGGTTTCACGCTATGCAGTCAATAGTAGTCTTCACTGGACTTTTTGTTTTGCAATGGATTTTGGGCCTGACGATAGTTCTTCTTGGCCTTGTTCCTTTGGTAGGAATAATTGGTTTTGTGCTTTGGTTAATTCTTATTTACAAAGCTTGGCAGGGCCAAGAATGGGAAGTACCTGGTTTAGGGAAATTTGCTCGAAAGCTAGCTAGCAAGGCGTAAAACTTAGTTAATTCGAAATGTATTCTCCTCAGGACATGATCCTGGAAATAAAGGAGAAATATAACCTTGATGCCCCCAAAGTTTTCTCCGCACTGCTCTCGGTCCCTAGGGAAAAGTTTGTTCCAACTCAATACCGTCATTTAGCCTATAAAGATATGCCCATTTCCATCGGTTTTGGACAGACGATTTCCCAACCTTACACAGTGGCCTTTATGACTAATCTTTTGAACTTAAAAGGGCGGGAAAAAGTTTTGGAAATAGGAACCGGTTCTGGTTATCAGGCGGCTGTTCTTTCCAAGTTGGCGGGAAAAGTTTATACCATCGAAATTATACCAGCTCTTGCTGAAAGGGCTAGGAAGACCCTCGAAAAACTAAAATACAAAAACATAGAGATAAAAGAGGGAAGTGGTGAGTTTGGCTGGAAAGAAAAAGCCCCATTTGATGCAATTTTGGTGACCGCCGGTATTGAAAAAGTTCCACCCGCCCTATTCGAGCAACTAAAAGAAGGCGGGGTTTTAGTGGCCCCAGTGGGGAGAGGGTGGGACAAAAAAATGACTAAATATACAAAAATCATGAAACGAGGAAAAGAAGAAATCGAAGAAAAAGAATACGGCATATTTCACTTCGTGCCCTTCGTAGAAAAAGATTAGTCTGTTAAAATAAACCGATGAGAATTATTGTTGGATTAGGAAATCCGGGAAAGCTATACCGAAACAATCGCCACAATGTCGGGCACATGGTAATTGATAAATTCAAAAGTCAAAAATCAAAATTAAAAAAAATAGTAGTGTCCAAAACGGACTGTTTTATGAACGAGTCTGGAAAATTTGTGAAAAAATTAGTTGAACAATATAAAATTAATGTGTCGGATTTATGGATAATTCATGACGATTTAGACATTCCTTTGGGGAGCTACAAAATTCAAAAAGGAAAAGGTCCACGCCGCCACAAGGGAGTACTTTCAATTTGTCAGCAGTTGGGGTCGCAAGCCTTTTGGAGGGTCAGAATCGGGATTGATAATCGTTGCCTCCAAGACAGAGTATCCGGAGAAAAATATGTTTTAGAGGATTTTACCGGTAAAGAAAGAAAGGTTTTGGATGGGGTTATCGAAGAAGTATGCAAAAAATTGGCGACATATTAAAGCAGTTCCAGTCCGACGAGGACAAATATATCTCTTACGAATTTCAGAAATATGGATATGATTTGGCAAAAGAACTAGGGGACCTAAAAAATAAGTCTCTTTATATAAAACTTGCCAAGGAAACTCCACGGGGACTACTGGAGGCGGCCAAAAACTTTGTCAAAGACGCTTACAATGTAAAAAGTAAGCCAAAGCTATTTATGTGGAAACTTTCTGAGCTGAAAAAAGCGAATAAAGTTGACACACAAGAGAAGTCGCAGCGAAGCGAGAAGCACTTATGGAGACATAGCCTCCAAAGGAGGCTCAAAGAAAAATGAATATTAACGGCAACTGGGTGGATCTTCTGATAATCTTGATTCTTATTTATTTTGCTTCCGAGGCGTGGCGCCATGGATTTTGGGTAATTTTGGCGGACTTCTTTTCTTTTTTGGGCTCGATACTGATTTCTTTAAGAGCCTACAAATTTACCGCTCAATTTTTAAGGTCAAATTTTTCCATTTCTCATTCAGTTTCCAACGCCGTTGGGTTTTTGATCACCGCTATTCTCCTCGAAGCGTTATTCGGATTCATCTTGGGCTGGCTATTGTCTAGAATTCCGAAGAAGCTATTGAAAATTAGATTCAACCGATTGTTGGCGGTGATTCCCTCTATTGGCGAAGGGATGATCCTGATTGCTTTTGTTTTGACTTTGGTTGTTAGCATGCCTGTTCGGCCGATCATTAAAAAGGAGGTTTCTGATTCAAAAATTGGCGGTTTTATCCTCCTCCAAACTTCGGGAATAGAAAAAACTGTTAATGAAATCTTTGGTGGAGTGGTGGAGGACTCTTTAACTTATTTGACTGTTAAACCGGGCAGTAAAGAGGCGATCGCCATTACTATTGAAAAGCGAGAGATAAAGATCGATTCGACCTCGGAAACAGAAATGTTTAGGCTTGTCAACGAAGAGAGGAGAAAGCAGGGAATTAAAGAATTGATGTGGTCGCCGGAAATAGTGGCTGTAGCTAGGGTCCATGCAAAAGACATGTGGGAAAGAAAATATTTCGGACACTATTCCCCGGAAGGACAGGATGTAGGTGACCGATTAGACAAGGCGGGAATTGACTATCATTTAGCCGGCGAGAATTTGGCTCTGGCGCCGACTGTTTCAACCGCCCACAGAGGTTTAATGAATTCCGAGGGCCACCGGGCGAATGTCTTGGAACCCAAGTTCAGGAAAGTTGGGATAGGGGTAATTGATAACGGGGTCTATGGCAAAATGTTTGTTCAGGTTTTTACCGATTAAAGATGGATTATTTTGAAAAAGTCTATAAAGTAGTAAGGAAAATTCCCTCGGGTAAAGTTGCTACATACGGACAGGTAGCCAAACTAGTGAAGAGCAAGGACGCTCGTCGAATAGGTTGGGCCTTGCATGCGAATTCAAACCGTGCGATACCCTGCCACAGGGTTGTTAATAAGGAGGGCAGGCTGGCTTACAATTTTGCCTTCGATGGTGAGGCAGAACAGAAAAAGAGACTTATCTTGGAGGGCGTTATTTTTAAAGATGAAAAACATGTGGATTTAAAAAAATGCCTTTGGAAAGGAAGATGAAATTTTCTCTCACCCGAGTCCATGTCTATATACAAGGCAGAGTTCAAGGAGTTTTTTACCGACACTGGACCAAGAAACTAGCCCAGAGGTTTGGGATAGTCGGCTGGGTAAGAAATTTGGAAGACGGGAGAGTCGAAGCGATTTTTGAGGGAGAAAAAGGGAAAATAGAGAAGATGATAGCGGCTTGCAAAAAGGGACCGCCGCTTGCCTTTGTCTCCCACATCGATGTTATTAAGGAAGAGGCAACCGGCGAATTTTCTGGGTTTGCGATAAAGAATTAGGTAGGATAAGATCTAAGTATCTTGCCGATGAAGAGAGAAATTTTCATTCACTTAAGCTTTCTTTTTTCTTTTTTAATTTTGGCCTCTCTTTTAAAAGGCTGGCTTAATCTTTCTTACTGGCCTTTTTGGTTAAGCGGGGTTATCGGAACGATTTTGCCCGATCTCGACCATCTTATATACATTTTTTTCCTTCGACCACAAGAGCTTACTTCGCAAAGGGTGAGCTACATGATTTGCAAAAGGGATTTTTTAGGCTCGATGAATCTCTTGGCCGAAACCCGGTCCGACCGGACCCGGCTTATCTTTCATACTGTCATTTTTCAACTTCTCTTTCTGATTTTGACATTTTTTGTTTTAACCTCTTCCAACAGCGTGATGGGGAAAGGGGTAGTCTTGGCTTTTTGTTTGCACCTTCTGGTAGACGAGGCGGTTGATCTTACCGAGATGGGCTCTCTAGCAAATTGGTTAAGAAATTTTCCATTAGAGATAAAGGAACGAGGACAAAAATACTATTGGTGGATGTGTTTAATTATTTTTTTGTTTTTCGTAGTCTTACTTTAATTTTTTTAGCGGTCTAAGGATTTATTCTTTGCAGCAGTCAACGGCTTTTTGAATTAAAGACCTTAATTTAGCAAAGACAGAAACAGACCCCTTTTTCCTTCCTTCTTCGTCGATAAAATTAACATTACTATCCTTCCTTTCAAGGTTGTCTTTTGTGTTAACCCCTAGATTCATTCCCCAAAACAATGAATAAAGTTTATATGACTTTTCAAAAAGGGACCGCGCTTTTTCTTTGCCGCCTTTCTTAAGTTCTTTGGTTCCCACTTCCATAAGTCTCATTGAGGCGGCCAGAAGGTGTTTGCTGATACACCAGATCTCTCCCTCATAATCTTTAATGATATCTTTAAGAAGATCGATTCTCATTGCCCTTACCTCATTTAAAAGGTCAAGATATTTGGTGTTTTTTGTCTTTTGGGCGGTGTAAAAAAGGTGTTCCTCAATGGAGATTAAATTCATTATTCCAATAGAAAGATCTTCCCCTGCCGAAAGATCAAGATCCTTTTGGGCGATTGCACTTTCAACTCTCTGAAGTAAAGATTTATAGTCGTTAATTTTTGTCATAAAAGGCGTCCTCCGTAAAAGTAGACAACCAAGCTGGAAAAAACAAGTGAAACGAGCGGAAAAACAATTTTCTGAAAAGAGAAAAGTTGCCCCTTTTTGATTTGTCTGACCTCTTTATCTACAAAAGTTCCTATCAAGAAGGCGCCTGCCCCCAGAATGCTTCCAAACAAAAGCTTATCAATACCGAGAATTGTGTTAAAGGGATGGCCGATAATGCCGGTTTTCCAAAGAGGCAGAAAAGTCAGGAGAGACCAAAAAACGGTTGAGACGATAACCAGAGTTCGATGACCCAATTTTTTTAGAATTTTTAGATTTTTTTTAGATAACCAATCGGCAAGCCAGAAAGAAAGAGAAATAATAAGCCCCCCTACCCAAATTCCGGAAACCGAATCGTCGATTCCAAACCACCTCGAGAGTCCTAAACCTGTCCCAACCGCGATGGTACAAAGAGGACAAACGGCGAACGCTTCACGGGTGAATAGTGAATAGTGGATAGTGAAAAGCGAAAAAAGCAATAAAAGAATCGAGGATGATTTCGTTTTTAAGTTCATAAATTTAAGTTTTTAAGATATTCAATAATCGGTTCGTCGCCAATGATGCATTTCCCCTCGGGCGTAAAAAGAAAGGGCACGCCGATATCACTCACGGAAATATTGCAGGCGCTAGCCCGCCTCACTAAAAGGTTTGAATTGATTGGGGAGTCGACTTCCTTTTTCTCAAGAGAGATTTTAGCCGTACCCTCCCAGGAATCCATGAATTCCTGAACCCTAGCACAGTGCGGGCAGGTGGTGCTCCAGTAATACTCGTATCCCGAAGATAAACCTAGAGATTTTTTAGAACTCTTTGTTGAATAGAAAATTCCAACCCCGATTATTAGAAGGGTCGTCAGGATAATGATGACAATAAATTTTCTCATGAATAAATCATAGATTTGGAAAAAACTAAAATCAACCCTCGAATTCAGAACCGCGTTGTAGGAAGAATTGCCTATATTCCCACGGGTTTCTAGATATCGACTGTGAAAATTAGCAGTTGACTTACTCCTACCCCAGAGGCTATATTGAAACGATTATGGCGACTTGGCCGGTAACCGATAAGGATTTTGAAAACAAAGTCATAAAATCTAGTCTGCCTGTACTGGTTGATTTTTGGGCTTCGTGGTGCGGTCCTTGCAAATTGGCCGAGCCGGTTCTAGAGGAACTTTCCGAGACGTACAAAGGAAAAGTCGAAATTGCTAAATTAAATGTTGATGAAAATCCGCTGACTACCGGGAAATACCAGGTAATGTCTATTCCTACGACCGTCCTTTTCAATCAGGGAAAAGAAATAGGGCGTCAAGTAGGTTTTGCCGGTAAGAACTTTTTTGAAGACTTGATAAAAAAAGCTATTTAAAAGGGGGTGATTATTTTGGATCCGCAAGATCAACAACAAGACCAACAGCCAGTCAGTACCCCGTCGGGAGGAGGATTCACTCC
>Ga0209102_1001117_pt1 | contig 15120 bp, 17 predicted proteins | sample ConPoolayeHmetaG_FD_185483 | JGI IMG/M metagenome (GOLD analysis project Ga0209102, IMG submission 185483) | Hot spring microbial mat communities from California, USA to study Microbial Dark Matter (Phase II) - Cone Pool mat layer H metaG... ...
GCCGATTCGGGTGCCGTGGCCGGGCACGCCCGGCCACGGCACCCGAATCGGCCGTCTCTCTCGCTTGCCAGCGCCCTCAGTTCCCGGACACCCCGGCAGCGCTCCGGAGCCGCATCGGCACCATGCACGCCCCATACCATCGGGCGTGAGGCGCGCAGGTAATGTCCGGAATCGCTCCCATGGCGGGCCGGCCGGCCGCGCGACGCGCCGGCCGCCGCCCGCGGGCGCGCTGCAAGAATGACCCTGTGCTCACTTTCTTGAGAGCACCGCCCGGCTGCTTTTGCCGGAACGGGTGCCGCTTTGTCCGCTATAATCATAGTCTGCGGGAGAGGCGATGGAATTCGAACCGGTGATCGGACTGGAAGTCCACGCGCAACTGCTGACCCGCAGCAAGCTCTTCTGCGGTTGCAGCACCCGATTCGGCGACCCGCCGAACACCAACACCTGCCCGGTCTGCCTCGGGCTGCCCGGCGCCCTGCCCGTGCCGAATCGCGAGGCGGTGCTCATGGCTGTGCGCGCCGCCCTGGCTCTCGGATGCCGTGTCAACCCGGTATCCGTATTCGCCCGCAAGAACTACTTCTACCCGGACCTCCCCAAGGGTTACCAGATCTCGCAGTACGACCGTCCCCTGGCGGAACAGGGGTGCGTGCGCGTTCTCAGCGGCGAGCGCACCGAGACCGGCCGGATCGTCAACCGCCGGGAAAAGACATTCCGCATCACGCGCCTGCATCTCGAAGAGGATGCCGGGAAATCCCTGCACAGCACCACGGAAGATTGCTCTTACGTGGACCTGAATCGCAGCGGAGTCCCATTGATCGAGATCGTGAGCGAGCCGGATTTTCACAGCAGTCAGGAGGCCTACGACTACCTGGCGCACCTGCGCAAGACGCTGATCTACCTGGGCGTCTGCGACGGCAACATGGAGGAAGGCAGCCTGCGCTGCGATGCCAATGTTTCCGTGCGGCCCAGGGGAGCGGCGGGCTTCGGCGTGAAGGTCGAGATCAAGAACCTGAATTCGTTCCGCTTCCTTCAGAAGGCCCTCGACTACGAGATCGAACGGCAGTCGCGCGTGCTCGCCGGCTCGGATCGACTCGTGCAGGAAACGCGCCTCTGGGACGAGGTCCAGGGCTGCACGGTACCCATGCGCAGCAAGGAAGAGGCCCACGACTATCGCTATTTCCCCGAGCCGGATCTGCCGCCGCTCGTCCTCGACCCGGCGTGGATCGAGGAAAGCCTGGCCGCGCTTCCCGAGCTTCCGGGCGCCAAGCTGGAGCGCTTCATGTCCGCCTACGGGCTTTCGGCCGACGACGCCCTGCAGCTTACGGCAACGCCGCGGAGCGCCGACTACTACGAGGAGTGCGCCCGCCTCTCGGAAAATGCGCGCGCGGCGGCCAACTGGATCATGGGCGATCTGACGCGCGCCCTGAAATCGTCGGGCAGGGAGATCGAAGATTGCCCGCTGCCGGCATCCCGACTGGCCGCTCTTATTCGCATGGTGGACGGCGGCGCAATCTCGGGCAAGATCGCCAAGAGCGTCTTCGACGAAATGTTCCGCTCGGGCGAGACGCCCGAGGAGGCGATCCGGCGCCTGGGGCTCGAGCAGATCAGCGACGAGTCGGCTTTGATCGCGGCGATCGACAAGGTCAAGGCCGCCAATCCCAGGCAGTTGGCCGAATACCGCGCGGGGAAGGAGAAACTGTTCGGGTATTTCGCCGGCCAGGTCATGAAGGAAACGCGCGGCCAGGCAAATCCGAAGCTCCTGAACGAACTGCTGGCCCGTATGCTCAAAGATTAGCCTGTTCTGCGGCGTGAACGATGAGCAATTCGGCTTCGCGCAAGAAGGCCGCCACGCAGCGGCAGCGCCTGATCCAGGCCAAGGCTTCGCCGATCGGTCAGGCCGACGGGGGGCCGCGCTTCGTCGCCGACGTGATGCTGGGCAGGCTGGCCAAGTGGCTCCGGATCGCCGGATTCGATGTCGTCTATTCCAACCGGATCACCGACGAGGAACTCCTGCTGTCTTCGCAGCGCGAGGGGCGCATCATCCTCTCGAAGGACACGCGGCTTCTGGTGCGCAAGGCCGTGCGGCTCTTCATCTTCATCGAGAGCGACGATGTCCGGGAGCAGATCCGGCAGGTTTTCCGCGCCACGGGAACGTCCGCCCTGCCGGGCCTCCTTTCGCGCTGCCTGGACTGCAATGCGGTGCTCGAAAGCATCGCGCGCGAGCAGGTGCGCGAGCGCGTGCCCCCGTTCGTTTTCGCCACGCAGGCCGGCTTCAAGCGATGCCCCGCCTGCGACAAGATCTACTGGGCCGGGACGCACCGACAGGCCGTCCTGCGCACCCTCGAGGCCCTGCTGGCGAAACGTTGACGCCGGCCCGCCTCTTGCGCCGCCGGCACCGCCGGCAGGGACGATGCTCAGCAGCGGCTCCTTGTCCTTCGCCTGCACGCGGGTCAGGAGAAGCCGCAACGGGAAGACGTTCATTCTTCCCCAGGACTTGAACAGCGCGTCCAGGCGCCGCGCGAACTCGCGCTTCTCGGCAGTCATCCGCCCGTCGCTCAGGTAGGTCTTGAACCAACCGACCATGATGCCGGCGAGCGCAAACACTTCACCACCGTCGCAGACCTGCGGCGCAATCAGACCCTTGCGCACAAGCCCGTCGAAGAACGGGGCGAACTCGCGCTCGGCGAGCCCGCTGCGCGAGGCGGCCTCGGCGCGCGTGAAGGGCGCCGTGCCCAGGCGCACGAGAAACTCGGCCTCCTCGCCCGTGACGGCGACGTCAAAACAGTCCAGGAGCGGCCTGGTTATCGGGAAGGGGTTGCGGTGCCGCGTGTTCATCATAGCCGCGAGCCTGCGCAGGGTCTTCTTTCGTTCGGCGGACATTTTCGCTGTCTTCATGGATGGTCTCCGGAAACGGGAATCGAGAGCTCAGGCTCGTCGCCACCGATCCGGCCGGCGCACACCAGCCTGAAACCCATGCCTGTCTGAGGCGGTGGAAGCACCTGTGGCTTCTCGCCATTCTAACCCTGTTGCGCCAGCGGCGCCAGTATGTTCCATGAAGAGCCCTGCGGCTCAGACACCGGCATTGTAATTCGGATACCGGTAGCCGGGGGTGAGCCGCAGGCGAACCCCCGGAAAGGAGCGCATCGATCAGTCAAGCGCCGGAGGGCCGGCAGACCGGGGTTTCTCAAATATCCTTCTGCCGGCCCTTCGGGGCTTGTCGCATGCCGCTTCCTTTTCTCCAGATTCGCTTCCGCTCACCTGGAGCTACCAGCTTCCGTCCCTCCGGGACGGACATGTCCTGCGCGCCGCGCGGGATCGCCAGCTTGAAGCAATAAGCCCACGGTCCGCCGCGGCGCGGCGGACCCACCGGCAGGCGGCAGGTCCACCCCTGCAGGCTGCTTTTCGGGTAGCGCAGCGCAGATTCGCTGTATACAAAATGGTATACAGACTGCAGCAGCTTTCGCCTGCCCTCCCATCAGGAAGCTTTCGTGGGGTGGGGGGACGGAAAGATTGCCTTTCTTGCAAGAAGGGTAACAGATACTGCAAACGGGAAAGGCCGGCCATGCGCCGTTTGCGCCCGATCTTCCTCCCTTCCTCTCCTCAATAGAATCGGTTAAGATGGGTCGTCCGAGGGAGGCGCCCGGTGAGGGCCGGTGATCGAGAAAAGACCAGCGGCGCATTGTCCCGTCGGGAGGACTCGGCAGGGAACGACCCGCAGCGCCGCCGGCGTTCGGTGAACCATGGCGGCCTTTACAGATCCCGAGGGAACAGCGCGCCGGTTGCCGACGGTATGGAATCCTCCCGGAACGGCTCCGACCCAAATGACGGGTAAGGACAGATGAATGCGGTGTCCGATGCCGCTTCACGTTTGTTTGCCTCCGAATTCGGAGAGCTTTCGGCGGTGGTCCTCAAGCGCCTGGAACTCGAATGGCGCTACCATCATCGGCCGGATCTCGCCAAGGAGGATCGGCAACTCCTGCAATACGCCCTGGAATTCGGGCGATTGTTGAAGGTCGTCTATCGCCACCGCCTCTTCGCCGTTCTGCATGAAGAGTCCCGCTGGTATGCCGGGGTCTTCGCGGCACGCGGTTCCAGCCATGACGCCTTCGGGATGGTTCTGGACAGTTGGATCATCGCCATTCAAGGGGTGATCAAACCGCCCGAGTGCAACGAACTGGCTCAACCGATCCGGGCGATCAGGGGCGAGCTGCCTTTGCTGGTCGCGCAAGCGCAGAATCGAAGCCGGCCCTTCCCGGAACCGGTCGTAACCCGACTGGTAGAAAGTCTCGTGCGCGGCGATGTCCGTGATGCCCGGGAAATCCTCTCGGACATGGTCGCGAAGGGGGTGCCGCCGGACAGGCTGATCGTCGAAGTAATGCTGCCGGCGATGGCCGAAATCGGACGACGATGGGAATTCAATGAAGTGGAGATTTTTCAGGAACATCTCGCGACCGAAGCGATGCAGATTCTACTGGCCGGACCGCCGCTGGTGATGACCGGCGCTGCGCCGAAACAGGGAATGAACGTGCTGGTCTCGTGCGTACCCGGTGACGAGCACGCACTGGTTCCCCTGGCCCTGGCCACGTACATGGAATTCAAGGGCCTGTCGGTGAAAAACCTGGGAAGAAGCCTGCCGGCCGCTCAGATTGCGCGCGCTGTCGCGGCCTTTTCACCCGTGGCCCTCTTTCTGACCTTCACTGCGATTTCCAGGCTGGATGAGGCGCTGGAGGCGATCGAACAGTGCCGCGCCGCCTCTCCTCGTTGCCGCATCATCCTGGGCGGCAGCGGGGCGCTCGCCGCCAAGGCTGTTTTGGAAGACAGCGGCGGGCTGGTGGCCGGCGATTTTGAGGAGGGCTTCCGCCTGGCGGCGGAAGGGCCCAAGGATGCGTAGCCTGACCGCGTTCCGCATGGTCGTGCATGATCGCTCCTCCACAGCCGGAGCGCTGCTCGGCGTCGTGGCCATCGTCTTTCTCGTGGGCCAGCAGCTCTCCATACTGTTCGGATTGCTGGGCTACATGTCCGTGCTTGTGGATCACAGTGGAGCCGACGCCTGGATCATGAGCGCCAACCTCCGCAACGTAGATGCCGGCAACCTCGTGTCGGCCCGCTATATGGATCGCGTCATGGGCCTGCGTGAGGTGGAGTGGGCGGAACCCGTTCTGATCGGCAATGGCTTGTTTCGAACGCGAGGCGGATCGTTCGAATCCGTGCGCGTCGTGGGAACCCGGCGCCCCCGCCAGGCGGGCGGCCCGTGGCAGTTTGCCCAGGCTGATGAACGAGCCTTGTTGGACCTGGAGGCTGTTACCGTGGACCGCCTCGATCTGGCCAAGCTCGGGCATCCGATGCTCGATCAGGTGACCGAAATCGGCGGCCGGCGGGTTCGGGTGGCAGCCGTCACCGAGGCGGTTCGCGCTTTCCAGGGGACTCTCGTTTTCGCTTCCTTGGACAAGGTCAAGGAAATCGCCCGCACACCCCCGGGGCGCTACTCGGCGATTCTGGTACGATTCCGGGCCGATGATGACCATGCGACAGCCCTTGCCCGCCTGCGCGCCCTTGTGCCGGAATGTTCCGTGTTCAGCTCGCGGGAGCTTTCCCGGCTGACGCAGAACTATTATCTCGTCGAAACGGGCATCGGAGGCAGCTTCGGATTCTCCACGGTCATCGCCGTGCTGATCGGCGTCGTCATCATTTCCCTGACCATGTACACCAGCGTCCTGAGCCGCTCGCGCGACTTTGCGGTCATGCGTGCCATCGGCGGTCGGCGCCGGGATATTGCGGTGGTCGTCATGAGCGAAGCGCTGATCATTGCGGGCGTCGGGCTCTTCATAGGGTTCCTCATGCTGGCCGTCCTGCTGAACGCAACCGCGGGCTCCTCGATCCCCAGTTACTTTCCGGCCAGGATCCCCCCGATTCTTGCCGGAGGCACCCTGCTCGTAAGCCTGTTGGGATCGCTGATCGCCTTGCGCGTTGCGCTCAAAGCCGAGCCGGCTTCGGTCTTTCATTGATGCGGCGGATGCTTGCGTGAGTACGCTGAGACTGATCAAGATTGCGCGCGACTTCTCGGACGGCCGCCAGATGCGCCGCGTGTTGTTCCCGACGGACCTCGAATTCGCAGGGGGTGAATTATCGGTCCTTTCCGGGCCATCGGGCAGCGGCAAGACCACGCTGCTCTCCATCATGGGGCTGGTGTTGCGTCCCTCGGAAGGCCGTCTGCTTCTGGATGCACTGGACGTCACGCGCCTCTCGGATGAAGAAGCGGCCATGGTGCGGCTGAGGCAATACGGCTTCGTATTTCAGCAGCCCATGCTCATCGAGGGATTGAGCGTCATGGAGAACATTCTGCTGGCCTACGGCATACGGGGAGGCCGCGCAAGACATGACATCCGCCTGAAGGCCGAGGGCCTTCTGAAAACGCTCGGGCTCGACGGCACTGCCCACATGCAGCCGCGACTCCTGTCCGGCGGCATGAAGCAACGCGCTTCCATCGCGCGCGCCTTGATCAAGAACCCCTCGATCCTGCTTTGCGACGAGCCGACTTCCGCCCTGGACGCCGAAAGCGGTCAGGCGGTCATGGGCATTCTCAAACGAATCGCCCTCGAGGAAGGCCGGATCGTAGTGGTGGTTTCCCACGACGCCCGGGTTTTTCCCTATGCCGACCGCTTGCTCAAGCTTGAAAACGGCGTGGTCGTCTCCGAAACCCGGGAAGCCTACACTGAAGCAAACAAGAGCAACTGAATAATGAAAAGACTCCGCCGAATCGCCGGTTTTCTCCTCGCCATCCTTCTTGTCATTGCGGGGCTTTTCTACGTGCAAGTATCCTTGCGGAAAGCCTCGGCCCCGCCCCGGCCCGGCACGCCTCCCTCTCTCGACGACGCGCCTGCGAGGGTGTACGGCCGCGTGGAACCGCTGGGACGCGAGGTCTTCGTGGCCCCTCAGCAATCCCGGCGAGTCACGCGCGTTCTGGTCCATGAAGGGCAGAATGTCACGGCCGGCCAGGTGCTGTGCGAACTGGATGCAGACGTCGAGCGACAGGCGCTTCGCGTCGCCATGTCGTCGGTGAGGGAACTCGAAGCCCGACTGGATCTCATCATGGATGAGTTGAAGAGAAAGGAGCCCTTGCCTGCGAGCGACCCCCATGTGGGCCAGGAGGCCCTTCAAGTTGCGGTGTCGCGGGTGAGGGAGCTCGATGCCCGGCTCGATCTCGTGCTCGACCAGTTGAAGAGAAAGGAACCTCTGTCTCGGAAGGGAGTCACTTCCGAACTGGACTACAGCCAGATGTCCCTGCAGGCGGAACTGCTTCGCCAGCAAATCGCGACAGCCAGGGCCGAGGCGGAAATCGAACTCAGCCAGAAGACCCTGGAGGCGGAACGACTGCGGCGGCAAATCGCAACGGCTGAGGCCGAAGTGGAACTGAAGCGCCGCCAACTGGATACCTTGATCCTGCGTTCACCGATCGACGGGTTCCTGTATAAATTCGACGTGCGCCCGGGCGAGCACCTCACCCCGCAAGACTATCAGCGCATCGTCCTCGGACATCGAGAAAAGCAGGTGCGGCTCTTCGTCGAGAGTTTTTGGATGGACAAGGTGCGCGCAGGCGATCGCTTCATCGTGCATGATGCCGAAACCCTGCGAAAGATCGGCGCCGGGAGGGTCGTCTGGGTTTCGGACTATGTAGGAGCCCGCGACTTTCGCACCGAAGACTCCCTCGAACGGCTCGATACCAAGTATGCCCAAGCCGTTCTTCAGCTCGAAGAAGCGGCTCCTGTTGCGCTCGGAAAGATTGTTCTTTGCGAACTCCAGCGTGTGGCAACCAAATAAGAGAGTGCCCGGTAACGAGGAGGCATGCAATGCCGCTCCCGGGCTCTCGGCCGCTCCATGATCCCCCAGCGGCCCGATGAGCTGGAGAAAGCAGCGCGCACCCGCCCGGCATGTGCCTTTCGCCCAGGTTGCTCCATGCCTCTCATGCGCCTACTGCAGGCCGGTTGCAGGTGCGTGCGCTCCAGGCGCCGGCGACCAGGCATTGATCGGCGCCGCGGCGAACCTTTGGTCGCCTCAAGCCTGAGGCAAAGCGAGGTCCTTATGCCGCCCCCGCGCGCTCGGGCTGCCTTTCTGCCGCCCGCGCGGGTCGGATGCCGTGCGGCCTCGATTTCGAATGCCGCCCGCCGGACGTACGCCATCGCGTCGGCGGCCTCGAAAGCGCTGCAAAGGAGTGCCGGGTGCATCCGGAAGGCGAAGAAAGAGATCGCGAGTTGCTTCTGGCGTCGGCCACCGGCGATCATGAGGCATTCCGCCGCCTCGTGGAGAAGTATCAACAGAGAGTATTCCGCATCTGTCTGGGCTTCATCCACGACGTCCAGGAAGCCGAAGACCTTGCCCAGGGCGTGTTCCTTCAGATCTACAACAACGCCGGCCGGTTTCGCGGGCACTCGGCAGTTTCCACCTGGATATTCCGCATTGCCGCCAACCGATCGCTGAACCACCTGCGATATCGGCGCGCAAGAAAATGGCTGCGAACCTGCTTCGGCTTGTCGACCGATTCCGCTGCCGTCCGAGCGCTCCCCGACCCTGAGGAGGATCCCGGCGAGCGGCTCGAACGAAGCGAGCGCCGGCGGCTTGTCCGGAAAGCGCTGGCTCGCTTGCCTCGGAGCCAGTGCCTCGCGCTCGTTCTTCATAAAGTGGAACGCCTTCCACGTCTGGATATCCGTCGACCGAGGTGAGGCCGAAATGAACGGCAGTTTTCCCGAACCCTCGAGAGGCTACCAGGGCCCTTCGTCACCGGCGTCGCCTTCTACAGGCAGCCTTCAGGAATCGCAATCGCTGACGGGACAGATGACACTGGCGGATATCGAGCGGCGCTATGGGATCCCCACCCAGGAGATGGCTAAGAGGCTCCATCTTCCTCCGGGTGTCCCGGCGGACGAGACCCTCGGCAGGCTCAGGCAGCAGTATCCATTCACCATGGATGAGGTGAGGGGCATTATTGCGGAGTATGGCAAGGATTCCCCGTCCCGGGACGGATCCGGAGCGACATCGACCCCGGATCCGATAGCGGCCCTGCATGGCGGTGAACATCATGAAGAGCCGAATCCGGCAACGGGCAGAGGTTCCGCCGATCAGCCCGGCATACTTGTCACCGGCCAGACAAGCCTGCGCGACATTGAGAAACAGACGGGCATTCCCGCTCGGGTCATCGCAAAGCGGCTCGGTCTGCCGCCCGAGATCTCGCCCGATTTGCAGCTTGGCAAAGTGAGGAAGATGTATCCGATCACGATGCAGCAGGTGCGCGAGGCAGTAACGGAGTTGATGAAAAAAGCGGAACCATGATCTGCCTGCCCGACTACTTCGAGAAATAATCCCTGAGCTCCCGCATCGGGATTCCGATCATCCTGGCGAGCGCGCCCAGGTTCGTCTGCGGGTCGACGAACTCCAGATTCCAGTCCCTTTTCACCTGGTCCAGGGTTTTTCCGCTGTACGCCAAGGCCTCCTGCAGTGTGCTTGCGCCGTTCAGCACCAGGTTGGATGCGCTTCTCCCCGTGCGCCTTCCGCTCCGCTGTTCCGGGAACCCCTGTGCAGGTGTCCGGACGTCTGCCGAAGGGCGGGACGCAACGCGATCACCGATTCCGCCGGCACCTGCCCCGCGGTTCAGGTAAGCGTCGAGGGCGCGTTCGATCTCATCGGGCGCAGGCACGCCTGCAGTGCCCGCCCGCCTCAGGTCGCGAATCTCGCGATCCATAGGGATCCCGGGGCCGATACCAAGAATCCGGCGCAGGGCGGCATTGTCCACCCCGTACATACATGAGACGTCGGCGAGCGTCATGGAACCCGTAACCATCCTGCTTCGGGGGTCGGCCCGATCGCCTCCCTGCCTGGAGCGACCGAGAGCCGAGCCGCACACTTCGGGCGGGGGCTCTCGGTCGCATCTGCGAGGCCGGCATCGAATTACTCGCCCTTCTCTTTCCGGGATGCCTGCTCGCGCTCGATCGCCGAAAGCCGCTCCTGGATCGAATCCAGCTCCGACTTGAGCGCTTCGGCATCCCGCCTCAGCCATTGTTTCTCCATCTCGGGGTCCGGCTGGGCGAAAAACGCCGGGTATCCAAGCATCGGACGATGCCGGCCGTACCGCATCCATCCCGGCAAGCCGGTGGCATAATACCAGTGCCGCCAGCCCCGCCCCGCGCCGAATCCGTGTGCCCACCAGCCCCTGCCGCGGCCTATTCCGAATCCGCGACCGGGCATCGGGTTCATGTAACCAGGCATACCGAAACCGGCGCAGTAGCCGGCGGCACGCCCGCTCATCGGACCCATCCCGATGGGTCCGGTTCTGTCTCCTCTTGGCATAGTGATTACCTCCAATCTTTGCAAATCATTCCCTGACCATCGCCGTGCCGCACTTCGGGCACTTGCGCTCGAAACAAGGAATCCCGCGCTCGTGCGGCACTTTCTCCCCGCAGCTCGGGCAGACGCAGTTGCCGCCGGGCCCGGCCCGTCGAGCACCGCCCATCCGCCCCCTGCGCCCGCCTCCTGCACCTCTGCCGCGTCCGCCTCCCTGCCCCATGCCGATCCCTCTATTCATGATCCGGTCCTCCTCGAACAAACTGCGCATCCATCCGCCATGGCGCCGGCTTCGCCCCCGACAACCAGGCATGGCGAATGCGCTCCCATCAAGTTCGCCTCTGCCCCAAGCCTCGACAAGCTCGCGCAGATCGCCGGTTACGAACGAGATCACCCGGATGCCGTTCGCTGCTATCAATCCGTGGAGATGCCTCGAGATCGCGCCGCAAATCAGGGCATCGATTCCCAGATCCAAAAGGCGAGTCACTCGCTGCAGCGGCGGCAGCTCACCCAGGAACTCACGAGTTTCGCGCACGATCTCCCCTGCACTGGTTTCCACGACATGGAGCTGCCCGGCTACGTCAAAAACCGGCGCGATCCGATCACCCCATGCCGAAAACGCTGCTTTTGGCATCCAAGATCCCGAATGTACCCGCGCAGTATTCCAAAGCACACGGCGTGCCAGAACCAGAACTCGACGACGGGTCACGTATGGAAGCCGACCTGGTTCTGATTTCCGCGGGGGCCAAGCCCGACCTGGAACTGGCCGTACAGGCAGGACTGAAGCTGGGTCGATTCGGCATACAAGTCAACGAGTTTCTGGAGAGCTCCAATCCCGATATTCTTGCCGCGGGCGACTGCGCCGAGAAGGTGCATTATCTGACGCGGCGACCCGTCCCTTCTCAACTGCGCGGGCCGGCCGTGATTCAAGGGCGACTGGCGGCCAAGAGACTGGCGGGTTACGCCATTCCTTTTCCAGGCGTGTTGAACAACTGTGCCGTAAGACTCTTCGATCTATACGTTGCAGCCACCGGACTCACGGAGAAATGCGCGCGGGCGGAGGGATTCGACGCTTTTTCCGTCAGAGCCGTATCGCGGACAAAACATGGTATGATTGCGGGCGCCAAGCCATGGACCCTTCAACTGGTCTTCGATAGGCAGTCGCAGCGCCTGATCGGAGGTCAGATCGTCAGCGAGGGCGAGACGGCCGCGAAGGAAATCGACGCGATCAACGCGCTGATCCTGGGTAACAAGACCATTGGGGATTTGACGACGTTGATATCCGCGAGCCATCCCGACTGTTCGTCCGAACCGAGCCTCGAACCCATTGCAATCGCAGCGGAAAACGCCCTGCAGAGGCTCAGAAGCTCTTAGGCCGGGAGCTGTCCTGCTCGTTCGCCGGCGGCGCATGGGGCATGAACCGGCAGAACAAGACGAATCACAAACCCAACCCACACTATGATCGATCGGACCATGAAGAAAACAGCAGTCATCGGATGCGGTGCCTATATCAATAGCGGTTACGGCTGCCCGGGCGAATGGAGGTGTTTGAAGGCGGCCTCCCTCGGAGAAGGCAATTTCACCGAGCCGTCGCAGGTGATCTTTTTCATACACTGCGAATGTCCCGGGCGCAGCACGGTCCCGAACCTCGGCATGGCGGCCAAGCTTGCCGAGGTCAAACCCGACGAAGTGTATCTCAGCTCATGCCTGGTCAACGCCAAGCCCGGCTGTCCCTATTTCACAGCCGAGGAACTTGCCGCCGTGATAACCGCCAAGACCGGCATCCCCGTCAAGCAGGGAACCCACGATTACCACTAGCCGCAGCGGCGCAGCTCGCCGCCGAGCGCTGAGAGCTGTCGGAACAGGCGAGTCCGGCAACAGGGCCGCGATCACCTCCTGCGCCGCCGGCCGTCGCCGGTCGGTTTCGGGATGTCCAGGGCTTTCATCTTTCGATAGAGCGTGCTCGGATCGATCCCGAGCTCGCGCGCCGTTTGGCGCCGGTTCCCGTGGTGGCGCTCGAGCGCTTCGCGGATCAGCAGCCTTTCCATGGCCTCAAGCGACAGCGGCCCGGCCCCCGTGCGCGGCGACAAGCCTTCGGGCCGGAGCTCCGGCGGGAGATGATGCATTTCGATGAGCCCGCCGCGGCAGAGAACGAAGGCCTGCTCGATGATGTTCTCGAGTTCGCGCACGTTGCCGGGAAAGTCGTATTCCATGAGCCTTTCCATGACCTCCGGGGAAACCCCCGCGATCTGCTTGCCCTGCAGGCGGTTGAACTTGGCTACCATGTGGTCCACCAGAAGCGGTATGTCCTCACGCCGCTGAGTCAGCGGGGGCAGTTTCAGGTGGATCACGCGAATCCTGTAGTAAAGGTCCTCCCGGAACCGGCCCTCGCTCACGAGCTTACCCAGATCCTTGTTCGTGGCTGCGACCACGCGAACGTCGACCTTCACGGGCTCGACCGCCCCGAGCGGCTCGATCACACGCTCCTGCAGCACGCGCAACAGGCGGACCTGGGTCGCCGGCGAGATATCACCGATTTCGTCCAGGAAGATCGTGCCGCCGTTCGCCAGCGCAAACCTTCCCGGCTTGTCGCGCCGAGCGTCGGTAAAGGCACCCGCCTTGTGCCCGAAAAGCTCGCTTTCGAGAAGGGTGTCCGGCAAGGCGGCGCAGCTGACGGCGACCATGGGCTTCCTGCGGCGGGGCGATAGATTGTGAATGGCGCGCGCAAACAGTTCCTTGCCGGTGCCGCTCGGACCTTCCAGGAGAACCGTGCTCGCGCTTTCGGCGATGCGGGGCAGGATCTCGAACAGGCGCATCATGGCCGGACTGCGCCCGACTATGTCCTCGAACGTGTACCGTGCCTGAAGCTCTTTCTGCAGCTGCTCCACAAGACTGAGATCCTGGAATGTCTCCACGCCCCCGATCACATTTCCATGCGCATCCCGGAGCAGGGCCGTCGAAATGCGGATGGGTATGCGATTGCCGAACTGATCGACGATGCGGGCGGTGGCGTTGACGACGGGCTTTCCGCTGGCCAACGTCCTTCCCAAGGCACAGGACTTTTCGCATATGTCGGCGCGGAAGACGTCGCAGCACCGACGGCCCAGCGCTTCCTCGCGGCGGACTTTGGTGATCCGTTCCGCCGCCTGGTTGAAAGCCGTGATGCGCCATTCCCGGTCCACCGTGAACACTCCCTCGTTGATGGAATCGAGAATCACGCTCTCCACGCCCGGATCCGACTCTCCGTTTGCCGCCACTACCGATCCCTCCCGGTCATAAGGCAAATAACCATTGCAATTTGCATTTGAATTATAGCGATAATCTTGCAATATGCCCATGGTCATCCGGGTGTAAGAATCGGGAAGCCGCAAGTTGTTGGAATAAAAGGCACAGGAAAACCTCCCGCCGCCCGGGATCCGGCACGGTACGTGCGAATTCACCAGCGAAGGATGCTCCGGCATATCAGCCGTTCGCGGACGGCCATCTCCGTTCGTGATCCGGCGACCGGAGTGATTGGAGGAATCCATGAAGATAGTCGTGACGTCGCAGGGAGGAAGTCTGGAATCTCCGGTCGACATGAGATTCGGGCGCGCCGCCTGGTTTATCCTCTACGACTTGGAAACGGGCAGCCTCGAAGTGCACGAAAACACCTCGAGCGCCGGGGCATCCCAAGGAGCCGGGGTCCAAGCGGCGGAGAGGATTTCGCAGCTGGGCGCCGATGTCGTCATCACGGGACACTGCGGGCCGAAGGCCTTTCGTACCTTGCGCGCCGCGGGCATCCGCGTCGCCCTGTGCTCCGAAGGCACGGTCGCGGAGGTCATCGATCGATTCAAGTCGGGCCGGCTCGAGTTCGCCGATACCCCGGATGTCGAAGGGCACTGGTGATGATCGTCGCTGTGGCCTCCGGCAAGGGCGGCACCGGCAAGACCACGATCGCCGTCAATATGGCGCTCTGCATGCCGCCTCCCGTGACGTTGCTCGACTGCGACGTGGAGGAGCCGAACTGTGCCATATTCCTGAAACCGGACATGCGGCAGCGGGAAGACTGCTGCCTTCAGGTGCCGGTAATCGACGAGGCGGCCTGCAATCGTTGCGGCGATTGCAGCAGCTTCTGCCGGTTTCATGCTATTGCGATGTTGCGGCAGAAGCCGCTGGTTTTCCCCGAGCTCTGTCACGGCTGCGGCGGCTGTCTGAAGCTCTGCCCCACGGGAGCCATAACAGAACGTGGGCATGTCATCGGAGTGATCGAATCCGGCGCCTGCGGCAGCATCGAGTTCGTGCACGGCCGGCTCGATCCCGGCCGGGCGCTGTCGCCGCCTCTCATCCGCGCCGTCAAACGTCGCGCCGATTCGAGGGGCACGACGATCATCGACTGCCCTCCGGGCACTTCCTGCCCCGTCATCACGGCCGTCCGGGGAAGCGATTTCGTGGTGCTGGTGACGGAACCGACGCCGTTCGGCCTGCATGACCTGGTACTGGCGGTGGAAACCATGCGCACTCTCGGCCTTCCCTTCGGAGTGATCATCAACCGGGCCGACGCCGGCGACGCGCGGACGGCGGATTACTGCCGCCGGGAAGGGATCCCGGTGCTTCTTGAGCTGCCGGACGACCGCAGAGTGGCCGTCGCCTATTCGCGAGGCCTGCCGACAGTGGAGGCCGTCCCCGAGCATCGGCCTGCATTCGAACGGCTCATCGCGAAAATCGCCGGCCTCGTCCCGCGCAGGCACGGGACATAGCGTCCTGCAATCGCGGCCGGGCGGACCGGGGCGGATATTGCCGATATGAAAG
>Ga0209102_1001118_pt1 | contig 15114 bp, 14 predicted proteins | sample ConPoolayeHmetaG_FD_185483 | JGI IMG/M metagenome (GOLD analysis project Ga0209102, IMG submission 185483) | Hot spring microbial mat communities from California, USA to study Microbial Dark Matter (Phase II) - Cone Pool mat layer H metaG... ...
GAACTTGTTCTAATGACTCGGCTCCGCCGAATTAGCGCTCGAAACTTAGACTAAAACATACTTTCGATCAACGGGCAAAAAAGTGGTCCTTAAAAACAATTTATTTAAGGGGTTTACCGCAAGCCTACCAAAAAGAATTCCCTGAGCAAAAGAGCTGACTGGTTAAATCAATGACCCTTGAATTCATTCTGAAAATTGGCGGCATGCTGCTTGGGGTTCTGGCCCGGATGCTTCTTCCCTGGCTCCGCAAGCTCATCGCCGAAGAAGCTACCGGCTTCAGCCGTCGCTACCTTTATCAGAGCCTTGCTTCCTTTATCCTTGGCATAATAATCACCATGCTTATTTTCCCTAAGTTTGAAGCCTGGGCCGGCACTGCCTCGCCCGACCCTTCTTCCTCTCCTGGCTTTGAGGCTTATTTCAAGCTCTTCTGTATAGCCTTCGGCTTCGGCTTTGGCTGGAATAGCCTGGTGATTGAAGCTGGCCAGTGGCCCGCCTCCCTCCGCCACCTTAAAATAAAATTAAACAAATATAAAAAAGGATTTTCATAAATTCTTAGAATTAAAAGGTTGTTATGAAAATTAGAGCAATATAGACGATTCAAAAGTTAGTGGGTTTTTCTACAAGGGCGAGGTGGGCTTTTTTAAGCACGTTGCCGTTGGCGAATTTAATAGAAAATTTTCCACTTTTCTTTGGCTTCTAACTAAGAATAGGCATAAAGGATATGGTTGTCATCCCAGCTAATTATCATAAGATTAAGGTTTGGAATAAACGCCAAAAGATAGGGGGATATCGTAAAATAGAGATACGAAAATAAAGTAGCGTAATGGGCTTGATATTAATCGGCCGCTGGATATGTGGTAGTTCTTATGCAAAGGCAAGAGAAGAAAAATTGTCAGTTATGCGCATAAATTCAAATGACTAGCCCGGCGATTTTAGCACCAGCAAAGAGTTTACGAGGCCAAGAGTCGGAAGAAACACGGCAGAAAAAGCTGGTTAGATGCAATTGCATGAATATAGAACGAGCGACAGATACTTTTGGACTGAAAGAACTGGTTCGAATTGGTCTTCGTAGCACGGTAGCCCGCAACGCTGCGTCGCTTTATCTGATTCAGTTTGCTAATTATATTGTGCCCCTAATTATGATTCCCTATCTGGTTCGGGTATTGGGACCCGCAGGGTACGGTGTGGTGGCTTTCGGACAGGGGCTAATTAATTACCTCATGCTTTTTGTAGAATACGGTTTTGATTGGTCAGCCACAAGAAAGATATCGGTTCAACGGAACGACTCGAAAGCAGTAAGTGTCACGGTGTTCTACGTCTGGTCAGCCAAGGGCCTTCTGGCACTTATAGGTTTTAGTGTTCTTTTAGCTCTGGCAGGAATAGTCCCAAAGTTAAGAGAAGAATTTCTTTTGCTCCTGATACTCTATGGTCTTGTTCTGGGCAATGTGTTCTTTCCAACCTGGCTGTTTCAGGGGATGGAGCGCATGCTGTCTATTTCCATTATCAACCTGGGAACGAAGATGGTGGTGCTGGTAGGCGTATTCACTCTCATCCGAAAACCGGAGCATTATCTGCTTTACGCGGGCCTCATGAGTTTTGGGGCAGTCCTATCCGGAATTACCGGCATGATTGTGTCTTTCCGGATGTTTCGTCTGCGGTTTGATAGAATAAAATGGTCTGGGGTTTGGGAAACCCTGAAGGAGGGATGGGTGCTTTTCCTATCAAGGGCTTCAGTAAGTCTTTATACAGCCGGAAATGCTTTCATCCTGGGGATGCTGACCAATAACACGGTTGTGGGCTACTACAGTGCTGCAGAGAAAACCGTGAAGGGAATCTTAAGTCTGATTGTCCCAATTGCTCAGGTAGCCTATCCCAGGTTCAGCAAGTTGGCGGCAGAATCCTGGGATCGGGCCTTATTCTGGGGCCGTCGGATGCTTGCTATGATGGGAGGAATAGGGTTTTTGCTGATGGTTGGAGTTCTGTTGGGTGCTCCATTTATTTCGGCCTTGTTACTTGGACCGAGTTTCGCACCGTCTACGGTTGTGATGCGCGTTTTGGCTCCAACCATTTTCTTAATTGCACTAAGCAATGTTCTGGGCATCCAGCTGATGCTTCCTCTGGGCAGGGATAAAGCCTTCACACTCATTCTTTTAGGTGCCGGGCTTTTAAATTTCATGCTAGCGGCGGTCCTCGCCCCACTATGGGAGGCGGTGGGTATGGCTGTTGCCGTGTTGATCAGTGAATTGTTTGTTACCGTCACGATGTTCGTCTATCTGCGTTCCATGAATGTGATAGTACCGAACGGAAAATCGAGGGTGGGAATGGAATTTTAGGCAATGAGATGACCAGACTGGCAGCCTATATGCTTCAGGCTTGGCCATATCTTATGGGCATTTATCTCTCTCTCCCAAGGACGGTGAAAAGTTGGCATTCTAACCCCTGTTATGAAAGAGGTTGAGCCCAATGCGGATTTTGTTCGTGTCGCACTCAGCTGGGTTGTACGGTGCAGAAAGAAGCTTGCTGGAATTAGTGAAATGCCTTAATAACCGTGGAGTGCGGTGTCTCGTGACAATCCCGCGGCCCGGTGGGCTATTGTATGCTCTCAGGCAGGTTGATATTCCTGTGACAATTGTACCCTACAGCTGGTGGGTGGATAGGCCGCGCGACTTTTGGAGGTGTCCAGGCAGATGGCTTTTGAGTTTGAAGGCACTTCCCTCGTTAGTGAAGTTAGTGGCAAGATTGCGGCCTGATGTTGTTTATACCAACACACTGGCGGTTTGGGTTGGCGCGGTGGCGGCTTGGATCGTCAGATTACCCCATATTTGGCATATACACGAATTTATGAAGGAAGACCATGGGATGATATTCCATCTCGGCGAGACTTTGTCATTAAGGTTGGTTGATAGGCTATCAGCGAAAGTGATAGCTAATTCAAGAGCTGTTGAACGAAAATTGAAAAAATACATTGATGAAAGAAAAATTGAAGTGATTTATTACTCAGTAGAAATGCCATACCAAGGCCAATTTGACCAGACTTTATCCTGGCGGAGTGTAAACAACTGGTCCTTTATTTGTGTATTGGTAGGAAGGTTGGATGAAAGTAAAGGGCAGACGGATGCGATTCGAGCCATTGGAGAGCTTGTTAGAGATGGATTTTCAGTTGGACTTATCATAATAGGAGATGGTGATAAAAGTTATAGACATCGCATTCAATGTTTGATTTGTAAGGAGAAACTAGAATCCTATGTTAAGTTGCTTGGGTATGCCTCTGATCCTTTTAATTTGGTGCGATCTGCCGATGTTGTTTTAATGTGTTCGAGAAATGAGGCCTTCGGTCGTGTTACTGTAGAAGCAATGAAATTGGGCAAACCGGTTATTGGAGCCGCTAGTGGAGGAACTGTGGAATTAATTAGGGACGGTGTTAATGGATTATTGTACTCCCCTGGCAATTATAAAGATTTAGCCGAGAAAATTCGGTTGCTTGCGTTGCAACCAGAGATGTTGTCATTACTCGGTAAGAATGCAAAGGAGTTTGCTGATAGTCGCTTTACCGAGGAAGAATATGCCGGCAAAATTTTTGAAATAGTTATTGAGGCAACTGGAATAACGTCGAGGGGTCGGGCAAGGCACAAACCAGCATGATTCAGCCTTATAAAGTCACAATTTTCATCCTGAGCAGGAACTGGTGACGGGATGCGCTGGAACGCCTAAATCTATCGAGGATTCTTATATCCGAATTATGAGGCCGTCTTAGTAAATAACAGCGATTGGGATTAGAAGCGATGATCAATATACTAAAATTAGCGATGATATTACAGGCTTTTTGGGTGCTTTACCCACTTTATTATGGATGGGAAGGTGCGATCATAAGGAGCATAATATCTACAACCTTTATATTCATTCTTGTTTTTTTTTATTTTGCTAGAGGAGCTATAAAAGGGCAACTTACCCTTCCTCGTGTCAGGATTATACCACTTATTGGATGGCTCATTTCTATTAGTCTTTTTGGTAGTATTGTCGGTTTTTTGCACGGATACCCGACTAGAGCTATTCTGTCCGATCTCTTCCCGATTGTTGAGTTCGTTGCTTCTTTACTTTTAGGAATCGTCTTAATCAAGACTATAGATCAGGCTAAAGGTCTAATAATGCTATTTGTCATGAGCATAGGTCTAGTGGCTTGGATTGAAGTCTTCATTTATTGGGTGTACCCTGAGTTTTATCTTCATAGGGTGCTAATAGACGGGTTGGTGATTAAGAGAGTGGCGGACTTTACGACCCCAATAGCTCTGATATTATTTTTAGCAATGGTTGGGAGTAATCCTTATAAAAATAAGATTTTTTATATATTAGGAATAGGTATGACAATCGCAATTTTCTTGAGTTTTCTGAAATCCATCTTGTTAGCTTCTTTAATAGGAATTGTTACAGTTTTTGCCGTGCATCCACGAAGACATTCCTTTGCGAAGAAAATTGTCTCGCTTGTGAGTTTTATTGCAATAGGGTTTTTGATAGCAGCACTAGTGTTTTCCCCTATGAAGCAAAGTCAGGGCCCAATCATTATTTCCAATGCTCCATATCTGGCCTTTGAACTTATTGCCCAGTTTTTTGATCCGAATCTACCATCATATGAACGCCTACAGTACGTATCCTTCGCACTCCACCAATGGGCAGAGTCTCCCATTATAGGAAAAGGACTAGGGGCGGGTTGGTGGACATCTATTGGCGAGACAAGACTGGCAGAACAATTGCCTTCTCAGCGATGGCGTAATGATATCCCTTGCTATCCGCTTTTTGTTATTTGGAAGCTAGGGCTACTTGGCTTATTGATATTTAGCATAATTGGGGGATTTCTTATAAGATCTTTGATCGGTGGCATGACAACCTTAAGAGACCCTTTTTGGCGCGATTTCTCTGCAGGGCTCTGTGGAGGTTATACGTATGTATGTTTGATCAGCTCTTTTGCATTTTTACCATTTAATCATTTTCCGATTCCATTCTATATGGGAATCATGAGCTCTATCATATTCAGACTATCCTCAGTTTCGACTGATTGAGCAAAACAAGTTAAGTTGCTATGTTGCAAGGATGCAAAGATAGAGTTTATGTACAATTCAGAAGCCACTGTGGGAGATGATAAACGGCCACGGAGAACAGACTGATTAGGGTGGTACGTCTGGCATTTTTTATAGACCGAAAGTCTCTTCATATGTAACTTATCCGAAAAACCCCCATCATTACACCTTTTCCAGATTATCGGTATGAGTACTTTTGACTTTATATCTGGATTTGTTTTATCTGGATATTGAGGGCTGGCTTGTAGCCAGCGATCAGGTCGTAAGTTGTTGGAACTTCAGAAAGTTCCTGACCATACGACATTGTGGAGGACTTCTGATCGGCTGACCCTTTCCAGTATCCGTAGAACGCTCCCAGAACTCCTCAATTTTCTAGGAGTTAAGAAAAACATTATCTCGTTTGACTCTACCGATTTATGGCGCAGTAAGGCGAGTTCCTAATATGTCACTCGAAAGAGAAAAACTTATCGGGAATATTTCAAAGGCGCCTATGCGGTAGGAGCCTCCTCACATATGGTCCTCGCGTTTCTCCAGGGGAAGGGATCTGGAAGCGATGCCCGCTTCCGCAAGGGGTTAAAGCGAGATGCCGCCCCTACGGCGAAAAAGAGAATGAGCGACCCGTGCAGGTTTCTGATCGACAATGCGAGTTTTGACGGGGCGGATGTTGACAAGTTGGACATTATTTCCTCTATTCGCTGAGGGGGAGGGAAATTTGATCTCCCCAGAATGAACTGCACGGAAAGAGCGGCTAGATACCGCCCAGACGAATGCAATTTACGGATAGCGATGGAAAGCAAGATGGTGTATTCCGTTATCGAGCGCAAATCTGGGGAAGACATTAGAAGTTGGAACCTCCGCCGTCAGATGCGAGAACCCGCTATCAAGAGCCAGGTATATGCCCTGCATCGGTAATTTTTTCTCCTTTATACGCCTACAAGGGCCTGAGGGCTCATCTTTGTAACAGAGTAAAGATAAATCCATACTCATTGGAGAAGAATGGGAAGTGAGGCCTCCTTTGTACGTTGTAATTTTGAGCTGGAATAATTACACGGATACACGAGACTGTATTGAATCTCTTAAAAAGAGCTCTTACCTTCCTGCCCAAATTGTACTGGTAGATAACGGTTCACAAGACGCTTCTATTGATTCGCTGCAAAAGGATTATGGGCAAGATGCTCAAGTTCATATCATTCGAAACGAGTGCAATTACGGGTTTGCTCGAGGAGTAAACGTTGGGATTCGATACGCGCTTAATCAAGGGGCTGAATTTATCTTCTTGATTAATAATGACGCTGTTGTGGAAAAAACCTGCATCGAAAGGCTATATGTAGCTATAGAAGGAGCCCACCGCGTTGGAGTTGCTGGACCAAGAATATTTTACTATAAAGATCCTAAACGGGTTTGGTTGGGAGGAGGATATTTTAGCAGAATCAAAGCTGGTGTAATCGCCCCTGAGAAGAATAAAAAAGTAGTAGATTTCAATGAAGAAATACGAGAAGTTACATTTCTCGCTGGATGTGCGATGTTGATTAAGCGAGAGGTGTTCCAGAGAATCGGGTTTTTTGATGAAAATTTCTTTCTTTATGAAGAAGACTTGGATTTCTGCTTAAGAGCAAGAAGAGAAGGATTTAGATTGTTATATATCCCTTGTGCAAAGGTGTGGCATAAAATTGAAAATATTGCTAAAGATCGAACATCACCATTTACTTTATACCACATGGCAAGGAGCCGAATAATCAATTTGCGTAAGAATTTCTCTTGGCCTTACTTTTTATACGGATTTACCATCCATCTATTATTTTACACACCATTCCGATTTTTACAGAGTTTCCGAGGTTCGTCATCATTAAAAAGCATGGGGGCTTGGTTGCATGGCACCTGGGCAGCCGTTTGGCAACCTCTCCCACCGAGATCTGATGGAGGTGATTATTAATGAAGGTGAAAAATATCGTGTTAGATACAAAAATCCCGCACACAGAGACCGAGAAGCAGTTTTACGACGCGAAAGCGACTATGTCAGTGAAAGATGACCCTATTTACAGTCTTGGTATTCTGGAGAAAGCAGATAAGTACGCTTATAGCTTGTTAGGGAAACTTGTAAATAAAATGATCCTAGAGATTGGTTGTGGAACAGGGGAGCATGCAATAAGATTTGCGAAGGAAGGGGCTCTCGTTTACGCTATAGATGTCTCACCTAGAATGATTGAACAAGCCTCGCAGAGGGTAAAAGAGGAGGGTTTAGGCAACCAAATAATATTACTGGAGATGAACGCCGAGAAAATGGAGTTTGCAGATAGCACGTTTGACGTGGTATTTGGTCATTCAGTGTTGCATCACACGGATTTGGGCCTTACTAGAGGGGAGGTGTATCGAGTATTGAAAAAGGAGGGTAGGGGAGTGTTTGTTGAGCCCCTTGGACACAACCCCCTGGTAAACCTGTTTCGTCGTTTAACTCCTCATCGGCGGACCCCTACCGAGCGGCCATTCACATGGGATAATCTTCTCTTTTTGGGGCGATTCTTCTCCTCGTTTACACACTGGGAATTTTATCTAACAGCGCTTGCAGCTTTTGTCTTGTTACATTTTTGGAATCGTAAACTGTTTCAATCGGCTGTAAGGACCCTTTCACGTGCAGATGACGCGATTTTTCAAATTTTCCCTTCATTACGACGTTATGCCTGGGTAACCGTGATTGAGGTGGTGAAATGAGGATCCTCTTCATCGCTTCTCGTTTCCCCTTTCTCCCTATTCAAGGAGATCGTTTGCGAGCCTTTCAGCATTTACGCTACCTTGCTCGACATCATTCCATAACTCTGTTGGCGCCAATTCGCTATAAAAACGAGCTTGCAGGTATTAAAGTGCTTTCCCCTCTCTGCGAGCATGTCGAAGTTGTCTATTGCCCTATCGGGCGAAGTATTTTTAATCTACTCAGGGGCCTTACTAATCCTCTGCCATTTCAGACCCTTTTCTTTTACCAATCCAAAATCAGGCAACATTTAGAACGATTATTGCGAAAAGAGAACTTTGATGTAATTCACGTTCAACTGGTACGGATGGCTCCCGCAGCTATTGGGATAAAAACGCCTCGGATTTTGGACCTTATAGATGCTCTCTCGTTAAATATGCTGCGCCGTTCATCTTATGAGTCATTTCCATTATCGAAATTAATAAGCATGGAATCAAAGCGCCTTTACGATTATGAGCAGGCATTGATCAATCAATATGATTACCTTACTGTTTCCTCTATGGTTGATAAGAAATACATAGGCAACTATGATAACCTTCTGGTAGTGCCAAGCGGTGTGGATGTCAATGCTTTCCCCTTCGTGGATTTTAACGGTAGAGAGTCTAATACCATTATTTTCACAGGTCGCTTGAAATACTTCCCAAATACTTTGGCTATTCGCTATTTTGTTGAGAGAATCTTCCCACTTGTACGAAAAAAATTGCCAGATGCTCGGTTCCTGATAGTCGGAGCTGAGCCGCCACGCTGGATAAAAGAACTTGGCAAGAAGCGTCCTGACATCAAAGTTATGGGTTATGTGCCCGACGTTCACTTATATTTATCACGCGTCAGAGTCGCTGTAGCACCTTTAAAAAGCGGTTCTGGATTCCCGACAAAGATAGCTGAAGCAATGGCAAGCGGCACCCCCGTGGTGGCAACGCCTCTGGTTTTGGAGGCTATGGAGGTTCAAGAAGATTTTCACTTGTTGATCGGGGAGAACGCTGAAGCTTTCGCTGAAAAGGTTATCTTACTGCTTCAAAATGAGGAGTTAGCGGCCCAGATAGCCCATAACGCCAGAAGGCTCATAGAGGAAAAGTACACTTGGGAAAAATCGGCTCTCAAAATGGAACAGGTTTATAAGATGGCTGTTTAGAGGAGGTAGAGAATGCTTATCCGTTCCAAAGCCCCTCTTCGCATCTCCTTCTGCGGTGGGGGAACTGATGTGTCGCCATATCTGGAAGAGCGGGGCGGAGTAGTGCTCAGTGTCACCATTGATAAATATGCCTACGCTACTCTGTGCTTCCGTGACGACCGCTCTATCACTGTTCGTTCCCTTGATTATAACCTTGTCGCCAAATATAACCTGGATGAGCCTCTGCTCTATGACGGTAACCTCGATCTGGTTAAGGCCGTCATTAACCGCCTGAACAAGGGGGACAATGCCGAGGGCTTAGAATTCTTTCTCCATAGTGATGCCCCTCCTGGTTCCGGCCTGGGGGCTTCATCTGCGGTGGTGGTCAGCCTTATTGGCCTCTTTAAACACTGGCTTCATCTCCCCTTTACCAACTACGAAATCGCCGAACTGGCCTACAAAATAGAAAGGGTGGATATGGGCATCAAAGGGGGCAAGCAGGACCAATACGCTGCTACTTTTGGTGGGTTCAATTTTATTGAATTCTACAAAGACGCTACTATCGTAAACCCCTTACGTATCCCAATGGACGTCCTTAATGAACTCCATTACAACTTGCTGCTCTGTTATACCGGTAAAACCCGCCTATCAGCCGGCATTATCGATACACAGGTACAAAATTACATGCAGCGTAAGGAGGATGTCGTCCAGGCAATGAATGAACTTAAGGCCATCACCATCGAGATGAAAAATGCCCTCCTTCGGGGGCAACTTACTGAGTTCGGCGCTTTACTTCACAATGCTTGGGAGAACAAGAAGAAGATGGCCCAACAAATCAGCGACCCTTTCATAGACGAACTCTACGAGATGGCCCGTAAGAACGGGGCCCTGGGGGGCAAGATTAGCGGAGCAGGTGGCGGTGGCTATATGTCTTTTTATTGTCCTTTCGACCGCAAACATATAGTCGCCGAGTCCTTGAAGAAAATGGGAGCTCAGGTGGTAGCTTTCAACTTTGAGTTTTACGGCCTACAAACATGGGAAGTGCGGGGATAAAGGTTTTCTTCTTGGCCGGCGGTCTGGGCACCCGTATCCGCCCTCTTTTCCCAAATAGGCCCAAGGCCTTGATACCCGTCAGGGGGAAGCCTTTCCTTGAACATCAACTGCAATTCTTAGCTACGCAGGGTTTCCACAATTTTATCTTCTGCTTGGGCTATCTTGCTGAGCAAATCATGGATCACTTTGGCGATGGGACAAAGTGGGGAATAAGGATAGAGTACTCTGTTGAAGAAAGCCCTTTGGGGACGGCTGGGGCCTTGAGATTTGCTGCTTCTTTCTTTCAGGAAACATCTCTTATCTTGAACGGCGATACATATCTTAATGCTGACTTTCGAGCCCTGATTGCTTACCACAGAGAACAAGCTAAACGTAAGGGGGCCATCGGCACTTTGGCCCTGGTGAAGGTTGAGGACACCTCCCGTTATGGTCGGGTCGTTATGGACGAAGATGGGAGAGTAATTGAATTGCAAGAAAAAGCGCTATTCCTTCATAAAGCAGGTTTCATCAATGCTGGTGTTTACGTTTTTGAGCCCTACCTTCTCAATTATATCCCCTCCGGACTACCTGTATCCCTGGAAAAGGAGACCTTCCCAGCGCTTCTCGCCGCTGGGGAAAAACTTTATGGCTTTCCCGTCAAAGGTACTTTCGTAGACATAGGCACGCCAGAAGGGTATTACGCCTTAGAGAAATTACTGCAATGATAGAGGAGATTCGCCAAATCCTGCAAGAGAGCATGCAGATCAAAGAGGCCCTCTTGGCCCAGGCCGATCTCATTCAACAAATCGCCGACCGCCTTATCGAAGCCCTAAAGGGTAGGCACAAAATCTTAGTATGCGGCAACGGCGGCAGTGCTGCGGACGCCCAGCATATGGTGGCAGAACTGATGGGGCGCTTCGCCCTGGAACGACGGCCGTTCCCTGCCATTGCTCTGACCACTAATACCTCTACTCTCACTGCCCTGGCCAACGACTACGGCTACGAAACCGTCTTTTCCCGCCAGGTCGAAGCCCTTGCAGAACCCGGTGATGTGCTCATCGGCATCAGCACCAGCGGAAGCTCTCTTAACGTCATCCGTGCCATTGAAGCCGCCAAAACCTGGGGAGCCTTCACCATCGGCCTCACTGGTTGGGATGGGGGCAAACTCAAAAATGTGGCCCACCTGTGTCTTTGTATCCATTCCTGCAGCACACCTCGCATTCAGGAGGCCCATATCACCGTAATCCACATCCTATGCGAGCTTGTTGAGAAGGCGCTAGCGAAACAATGAAGCGCTGGGGCGTTTTCCTTGACAGGGATGGAGTCATTAACGAAGAAGTGGGCTATCTGGACGACCCTGACGCCCTTAAGTTGATACCCGGTGCAGCCGATGCCATTCGCCGCCTTAGTCGGGCTCATATTCCCGTTATTGTCATCTCCAACCAGGCTGGCGTCGCCCGTGGTTACTTTCCCGAGCAGCGTGTTCACCAGATACATGAGGCTCTATCCCGCCTCCTGGCAGCCAACGGCGCTCGTATAGACCGTTACTACTATTGCCCCCACCATCCTACCGAAGGCGTCGGCCCTTATCGCTTGGATTGCGAATGCCGGAAGCCAGAGCCCGGCATGTTACTTAAGGCCGCTGAGGAATTTGGCCTCAACTTAAGAAGGTGTTACCTTATTGGCGATAAAGCCATAGATATAGAGACGGGTTGGCGAGCTGGAACGCACACAATCTTGGTGCTTACTGGCTATGGAGGGGAGATGTGGCGGAACTGGTCATATCTTTTCAAGCCAGACCACGTAGCTCAGAACCTACAAGAGGCGGTAGAATGGATTTTGAAAGTTGAAGGATTACCTCTTCTGTAACACTGGGTAACCACGAAGCATTTCTAGGCTATCATCTATATAACTTTGGAAGCGCTTAGTGGCAATGTTATAGAAGGTGGATCGATTGGCAATTGAGCGGAGAAAAGAGACTGGAAGGGCCACGCCGAGCCCTGGGCCCCGAGAGCCTCGGCCCAAGGGAGCTTTCGCTCGAGGCATCACCTTTTGGGGTCTGCGGCCAGTGGTCAGCCTTCGCCGACCTTTCTGCTGATGCGAACTCGTTGTCGGCGGAGGCCGACCGCTCTCGGCTGATCCTCTCGGAGCGAAATCTTGCACAAAGTGCCCAGGGAGGGCGATTTCTATTGGCTTGAACAGGAGCGGGGGATGGAGGCGAGGGGAAGCTGGACATGAAGGGCATGTAGTGATATACTTTGTACAGTTTATGTAGTGCTCCCTCCAGGGCAGGTCTTTTTATTCCTGTTGCATTTTTTTTCGGCCAGCGTCGCAAATGCGACACGAAAGATAGATTGCTTGCCTCAATTGACAAAGTTCGCGAGCTAATTGGCTATAATCCGAGCAGAACCTTTGAGGAAGGGCTGAAACATACAATTAATTGGTTTAAAGAAAACTGGGATAAAATTGAAGCAGCAGCCAAATTTGGTCCGGGTGTCTCTTCAGCTGTAAGGGAGATCGTCGTAAAAGTTAAATAAGCATCTTTTTTAAAGAAAAGTTTTTTATGAAACTCTCACCTCGTTTCCCGGTTGTTTCATCTGAAAGAAGAATTTTGCTTATCATTTTAGATTTGATTGCCATTAATGCCGCTTTATTAATTTTTCTTTTTCCGCCTGAATTTCTGGGCATAAAGAAGATTATGCGCTCTCCATACGATTTTAGTCTGGAATTAATTTATCATAATATCAATTGGGTTTTATTATTAAGTGTAGTCTGGCTTATTTTCGCCTATGCCTTAAATGCCTATGACCTACGGGTTGTCAGTTATTTGAGTCGTTCGCTTTTGGCTTCGATTAAAGCCGGGGCCCTTACTGTTACGGCTTATCTCTTAATTCCTTTTATTTCTCCTTCACTTCCTTCATCCAGACTGTCATTATTTTCGTTTTTTATTTTTGCTTTAATTTTTCTTGTTGCCGGGCGATGGCTTTATGCTGTTTCCCTTGGCCGAAAAATTTTCAGCCGCCGAGCTTTGATTGTTGGAACTGGCAGGACCGGAAGAGCCATTTATGAGGCTATTGAGAAGGAGGGTGGCGGAGTCTACGAAGTGGTTGGATTTGTCGCAAGGAATCCAGTCGATAACACTAACGTGGCCAACATAAAGACAGTCGCTGAATCCAGAGGAAAAGAGATATGTTTGATTAAAGATTTGAGCGAACTACCAGCTTTTATTCATAAAAATAAAATTGATACAGTTATTCTCGCTTCCCCTGAGGAAATCAATAGTGAAACTTTACAAACAATGGTTGATTGTCTTGAACTTGGAGTTGAAGTAGTTCCCATGCCTGTTCTTTATGAGCAATTAACGGGTCGCGTTCCAGTTGAATATATTGACAATAGCTGGTATGTAGCTTTACCCATCGATCACCCTGGAACAAAATTTTCATGGAATTTAGCCAAAAGATTCGTCGATATTATTTTAGCCTCAACAGGTCTTATTTTTCTTGCTTTGGCCACTCCATTTATTGCTGCCGCAATTTATTTAAATTCTCCAGGACCGATATTTTATCGGCAGGCCAGAGTGGGGAAGGGAGGCCGTATTTTTTATGTTTGTAAGTTCAGGTCGATGATTCCAAATGCAGAGAAAGACCGGCCAGTTTGGGCCAAAAAGAACGATGAGAGGGTTACCAGAGTGGGCAAAATATTAAGAAAGACTCATATCGATGAATTCCCCCAATTCATTAATATTTTGAAGGGTGAGATGAGTGTTGTTGGCCCGAGGCCTGAGAGGCCTGAGTTTGTCGAGGAGCTGGCTCGTGAGATTCCTTTTTATCGTGTGCGCCATGCGGTTAAACCAGGCATGGCTGGCTGGGGCCTGGTGAGACAGGGCTACGGCGCCTCAAAAGAAGATGCCCTGGTTAAACTTCAATATGACCTTTATTATATAAAACATCAGTCCCCCTGGCTGGATACCATAATTTTGCTTAAAACCATTTTTAATACTTTAACTTTCCGTGGCCGCGCCTGAAAATGGTGACACAAACATTTTTTTAATTTTAGGTAGGTTGTGTTAAGGCGTTTAGAAAGTCATGTGTGTCCCCGATGCGGGAATCAATTGAGGCGCACCCACCGGCTGCTTCATCAGAAAATTATATCGGTCATCATCCCCCTGGCGCGTTATCGCTGCCCAAGTTGCAGTTATACTGTTCTAGCTATTTCATCTCACCCCCGCCGCGATAATCCTCTGCTTTCCCAACCCGCCAATACCTTCTTTTATCTTCTAATCCTTCTTATTTTGCTTATTCTGTTTGTTATCGTCTGTTAGCCCGAAATGGAGACACAAACATTTTTTACAAAAATTTTCGGAACATTTATCTAAATTCTTTCAAGGAGGGATAATTTGGCTCATTTTGAGCGGGCTATGGGGTGGCTTCCTGATTATCCTGATATTCGCGATTATACGGAAAAGACTGCTTCCGTTAATGCTCTTTTGCGTCCGAGGCGTCTGCGCCGGGAGGCCACAGAGGGGAAATCCTTAAAGCAGCAGGTCGCACCGCCAAGAATAGATCTCAGGGAGTGGTGCTCGCCCGTTGAGGACCAGCGCAATCTTGGCTCTTGCACCGCCCATGCCGGGGTGGGGGTGATTGAATATTACGAGCGCAAATGTTTTGGCCGGCATATTGATGCTTCGCGCTTGTTTCTCTATAAGGTGACCCGCAATCTAATGAAGGTTAAGGGCGATACCGGGGCTTATCTTCGTACCACCATGGGGGCCATGGTTCTGTTCGGTGTTCCCCCTGAGTCTTACTGGCCGTATACCGATGACCCCAATAAATTTGACCTTGAGCCTCCGGCCTTTTGCTATGCCTTTGCCCAGAATTTCCAGACCATTGTTTATTTTCGCCATGACCCGCCGGGGACAAGGTTTGAGGAGGTGCTGCGCCGGGTGAAGGAGTATCTGGCGGCAGGCCATCCGGCGATGTTTGGGTTTACGGTTTATGATTCCATCGAGCAGGCAGAGAAGGATGGACGCATTCCCTTTCCCAGCATGAGGGAAAGGATTGAGGGAGGGCACGCGGTGGTGGCGGTGGGCTATGATGACGGAATGAAAATAAAGAACCGCTATGATGGCCGGGAGACAACGGGCGCGCTCCTCA
>Ga0209102_1001119_pt1 | contig 15104 bp, 14 predicted proteins | sample ConPoolayeHmetaG_FD_185483 | JGI IMG/M metagenome (GOLD analysis project Ga0209102, IMG submission 185483) | Hot spring microbial mat communities from California, USA to study Microbial Dark Matter (Phase II) - Cone Pool mat layer H metaG... ...
AATCTAATGATTTAACATCATCGCCTGAAGTTCCCCCAATTGTGGCTGTTAAGAACTTGCGTGCAGTTAATGTCCAAGTGGGTTTGAACCATTCATGAAGATACCATACTGGCTTGGTGGTCTATTGTTTTAGTGTAATAGATTATGGCTAGAACGGAGGAGAGCGTTAGAATTATGAATAACATGGCGATGAAAACCATGTGTACTTCGGTGCTTCAAATAGTAACATATTTTTTCTTGGTCAAATCCTCTTTAACACGCTGTTATGCGCTTTAAGAAGAGCCAATTCTTCTGCAGTGTTTAACCTCTAGAGGAAGAGAAAGTATGTTTTAGTGCATGAACATTTGGGGCACGCAAATGAATGCCCAATTCTCACGGCTCAAGAGAGAAATGGAACAAAGCTTTAACCAAAGATTTAGCAAGATTTTTCCTTTTAGCCATGTGTCAAGCTGTTGATTGAGCCCTTTTTTAAATGTTTGGAAAAACTTTCAACACTCTACACCGCGTGGTTAAAATTTTTTTGAGAGTCGCATACGGCGCTTCAAATAAACAGTATTTCAACCACAATCTAAAAAAGGTTGCAACAGCTTCCCAGCAAAGGCAAAATGATCAATAAAAGCGAATACATATTTAAGAAACCTGACAACAATTACACACCATATTAACAGATGAAAACAAAATGGCCTCACTAAAACTCCAATTTCTCGGCGGAACAAGAGAAGTAGGAAGAATCGCCATAGCTGTAAAAACCCAAAAAACTCAAATCCTCCTAGACTACGGAGTAATGCTAAATCACCAACCAGGCTTCCCGATGCACTTGCCGCCAAAAGAAGTAGACGCAATAATCCTCTCACACAGTCATCTAGACCATTCAGGAGCAATCCCAATATACTACATCCATAGCCAAAAACCTCTATATGCAAACAAACTCACTGCAGAACTCAACCAACCCCTAATCTCAGACTTCATTCACCTTTCAAGCTACTATCTGCCATTTGAATATCTAGAACTTCGCACAATGATGAAAAACAGCAAACACCTAGACTTCGGCAAAAAAGAAACCATCGGTGATATAAGCTTCCAACTACACAACGCAGGACACATTCCCGGAAGCGCCCAAATCCTCATAGAAGCAGAAGGAAAACGCATACTCTACACAGGAGACTTCAACACAGTAGATACTAGACTTTTAGAAGGCGCCAAAATGGATTATGGTGATTTGGACGCCGTAATAATTGAAAGCACCTACGCAAATGAGGAACACCCTAACCGTCAAGAACTAGAAAAGGACTTTGTGCAAGAATGCACAGGGACAGCTGAAAAAGGCGGAACAGTTCTGGTTCCAGCATTCGGCGTAGGTAGAAGTCAAGAAATTGCATGCATACTTGCGGCACACCATTTTGAATATTCCGTAACCCTTGATGGAATGGCACTTGAAGTCAGCAGAATCATAATGAACTATAGACAATTTCTAAGAGATCAGAAAGCCTTCATGGATGCCATGCACACCGCAAACTGGATAGAAGGCTGGAGAGACAGAAGAAGAGCAGCCAAAACTCCGGGAGTGATAATCTCGCCAGCAGGTATGCTTAAAGGAGGACCAGCAGTTTTCTATATATCCAAAATCGGAAAAAAAGCAAACAACGCAATCCATCTGGTAAGCTATCAGATACCTGGAACGCCTGGAAAGCAACTTATGGATAAAGGTGTCTGCACTATTGATGGGAAAGTTAGAAAAGTTAAGGCGTCAGTCAAGCATTTCGATTTCTCATCTCACTGCGGAGCCACAGAACTTAAAGATACAATAAAAAAACTGGACAGCAGCACTAAAGTCTTTGTGGTTCACGGCGCAGAAAGCAACTGTGAACAGTTTTCAAGATGGACAAACAAGGAAGCTGGCTTAGAAGCAGTGGCGCCAAGAGCAGGCGACATTGTTGAAATTTAACGTGAAGACAGATGAACATAGGAATTTTGAGAATTGGAAATGTAGATTCGGCTGTAATAGACAGAGTGCTGGAAAACTTGAGGCTGACTTTTCCAAATGCAGTTTTTAAACTTGTAACTGAAATCTTGCCAGTTTCAGAAGAAGCTTATGATAGATCAAGAGAGCAGTATAATGCTGACAGCATTTTACAAAGAATTCATAATTATGCTGGAATCAAAAGAGCTTTTGATAGGATTCTCGGAATTGTAGATGTTGATATTTTTTCAGCGGAAATGAATTTTGTTTTTGGAAAAGCTGAATGCCCTGGAAAGGCTGCGTTGATATCTTTGTGGAGGCTTAAGCCTGAGTTTTATGGTAAGCCATCTAATTTTGAGTTGTTTGTGGAGAGAAGCACTAAAGAAGCTGTGCATGAGATTGGGCATACTTTTGGTCTGAAGCATTGTGTAAACCCATTCTGCGTGATGTATTTTTCGAATTCCATTTTCGAAACCGACAGAAAACAAAGCTTATTTTGTAACGTGTGCTACTCGAAAATTGAAGAGCCCACGCCTTAGCGGAGGAAAAGCGTTGCAAAAAGAGAGTTTTAAAGCAGGCCTCGTTTATCTAACGCCTATTTTGGCAAGTCTGCTGTTTGGGCAGTTATGCGCTTTTCTTCTTTCAGAATCTCCAATAGAAATTTATAGTGTAACACCTTTCTCTGAAGACGCTGCAGGTTCGCTTGGAAACGCTTTCTACTTTGTAATTTTGGTCAGTGTAGGCGCATCGTTGCTTTTTTTCCTTATGAAGCGCAAGAGCCTTAGGCTAATTATGCTTGTTACGGGATTTGCATTATCAACAGCGGTTTTTGTGCTTTCAATGTTATACCTATCCTCTGCATTTTCAACTTTAACATTTTCAAACCTTGAAATTCTAATTCTCATAGCCTCTTTGCTAATTACAGTGCTTGCGGACATCATAATTTTTAGAAAGCATTCAAGGCTTTATGATTTAACCGTGCTTTGTTTAGGTGGAGCGTTAGGAGCCTTTCTAGGCGTTGCAATACCTACCTTAAGTACAATTTTAATCCTAAGCTTCTTGGCTGTTTATGATGCGTTTGCTGTCTATCGTGGACCCATGGGAAAAATTGCTCGTAGCGGACTTGATCAGCTTCGAGGTTTAAGCTTTTCTTTCAGAGAGGTTCAGATGGGTTTAGGTGATTTGACGTTTTACTCTATGCTTTCTGGGCATATGTTTTTGAATTTTGGTTTTGCCTCAGGGTTTGCAGCAGTAATTGGTGTTCTGTTTGGATGTTTTTTGGCGTTTAAGATGTTGGAGAAAAGAGGCATGTTTCCTGGTTTGCCGTTTCCAATACTTTTTGGTTTATTAGCGGGTTTTCTTGTCTTGCAGTTTTAATTTCTGTTATAATGCCAAGTTTGGGTTTATTGTGAGAGACTTATAAGAGGAAATGTGAAAACTGTTACAAATGTGGAATAAAATTGAATAAAGAAGAATTGTTGGAGTCTGTCGCTTCAGAGATCAGGGCGTGTACAAAGTGTTCTCTTTGGAAGGCTCGAAGAAATGCTGTTCCTGGCGAAGGCAACGCTAAGGCAAGAGTCATGTTTGTTGGTGAGGCTCCTGGTTTTTCTGAGGACTTGCAGGGAAGACCTTTTGTTGGAGATGCAGGCAAATTTCTTGAAACGTTATTGTCTGACGCTGGGTTTTCTAGAACGGATGTTTTTATTTGCAATGTTTTGAAGTGTAGACCTCCGAAAAATCGTGAGCCTCAAATCGTGGAGATTGAAGCCTGTACGCCTTATTTGGATAGGCAGATAGAAATCATAAAGCCTAAAGTTATTGTTACTCTTGGTAATCATTCTACTGCTTATGTTTTTTCTAAGGTTAATATTACGTTTAGTGGTATAACGGCTGTTCATGGAAAGTTTTTTAATGCTAAGCTTCTGGGTTTGAGTGTTTTGCTTTTTCCAACTTTTCATCCTGCAGCGGCGCTTTATAATCCACGGTATAAAGAACTGCTTGTGGGGGATTTTGAACTGTTAAAGAAGGAATTGGTTAGGCTAAATCTCCGGTGAGCAAGATTTTTTATCTTTATTGTGCTCGGAAAAGTTTTAACCCTCTAAAATAATTGCATCCGTGTTTTTGAGGTGAAAATCAGTTAATGCGGATCTAGCTCTCTCTAAGTTTTTTCATTCTACAATTATTAGGTTTTAAATATTCTTTTGGCTGTAAAGGCTTGTTCTTTGAGGCGTTTAGACCCCCTTTATATACCTTGAAACATAGGTTCTTACTGTGGTCTAATTTTTTTGATTTTGAGGAATGCTTGTTTTTGTTTACAGATTACTTTGCAAGTGTTGAGTATGGTGTTATTCCAGTTTTGGGGGTCGTTGATTAGTATGACTGTTTTATAGTTTGTGCGGTTGATGTAGTTTGCTGTTTGTTCTGCTACGTTGCTGATTGTTTCTTTGTCGAGTGGCATTGCAGTTTCATGTTGGCTTAGCGGATATACTTCGTCTAGCTCTAATGGGATTATACCGAAGGGCGCTGCATAAAAGCAGACGTGAGCGTTGGCTAATTCTTTTTTGAGGGTTTTAGCTGTTTTTTTGTATTCTTGGCTTTTGTGGAAGGGTTTTGTGTTGGTTTGTGGTATGAGTATGAGGGTTTCTGCATGTTCTGGAGGGTTGTAGCGTTCTGCTAGAAGCTTTCTATGTCTATGCACTTCTGGTCTTATCAGGCTTAAACTGTTGTAGAAGAATAAGCCGCTGTTTTTTGTTGATGGGCTATGCCTTTCAATATAGTTTTGATATTTGGCTAATCGCTTTACCGCTGTTAGCAGTGTAGGGTGTGAGTGTGCTCGCATTTCCATGTGTTCCCAGAGTCTACAGTCTCGAATGGCTTGCTTTATGCGTTTAAGCTCTGCACTGCAAACATAGAGATTGTGCTCTGCAAGGAAAACCTCCCTTTCCTTCTTCGAAAGCTCCATTGTCTGTTTTGGAGTTGTTTTAGCGCATCGTGGGCATGTGCATGGAAAATACTCAAGTTCGCTTAGGCGATGGGTGCCGTTTTCGGTCATGTAGCGTTCTTCACGAGCGTACAGGGCGTAGGCTGCTGAGTCGAATAGGTCGCAGCCTAAGGCGACTGCTAAAGAGAACATGAAGGGATGCCCTGCGCCGAAAAGGTGTAAGGGTCTGTTTGGTGGAAGATTCATTTTTGCTGTTAGTATCATGTCAACTAGCACATCAAAACGGTAGCGCTCCATGATTTCTGTTGGACTGCCAAGAGCGTGAATTTGGAAGGGCAGTTTTGCTGTTTCTTTTGCCGATTTTGCTACGAGATTTAGGTAGCGTCCGCCTTGAACTGGACCGACCCAGAGGATGTCGTCTCGTGTTTTCTGTTTCCAGAATTGTCGTGCTCTTTTCAGTGTTTCTTTTACTGTTTTTTCTGCTTGTTCTTCTGTTACTTTCCAGCCTGTTGGAATGTCGAGAATGGTAGCAATGTCTGTGTCTATTTGCTCTTGGTATTTCACGATTTGTTTTTGGTCTGTTTGAATGTTGCCGTAGACGAGAATTTGATAAGCGCCAGAATCTGTCATGATTGCGCCTTTGAAGTCTAGGAACTTGTGCAAGCCTTCGTTTATGGGTTTGTTTTCGAAGCGTTGCTTTAGGATGTAGGCGTTGGTGATTAAAGTTTCGAAGCCAAACTCTTCCCTAAGCTTTCTCGGCGAAACAAGCTGAATGACAGGGTTCACTACTGGAAACAGAAGTGGAGTCTCAACTACACAACTCTTAGTCCTAAGCTTACCAATCCTCGCAAGCAAATCCTTCTCTCTAACTTCAAAACACAACTGCCAAACCTAAAACTAGAAAAAATAAACATGCATATAAGAATGCTCGATAATACTGGCTCGTTAGAAGAAAAAGCAATCTAATATTCCATACCTGCTTATCCAATAGATAATTGCATACGTAAAAGTAGTAATACTACTGTTATTTCTTACACTTGTTTCATTAAATATTTTAATCAACATTGTTAACAAAATAAAAATACGAAAAATGAAACAAAAAAAACGCCACAACAAAAAGGGGAATGAAAAAATGAAAAATCATAAACTTTTAACACTAACCATCATAGCGCTACTTATTCAAGCGGCATTAATAACGCTCGCCAAAGCAGAACCAACCCCAATCCCTGGAGACCCAGGCGCTACACCGGAAACTTCTATTCGTGTATGGAGCAACATCACCTACCTTCAAAGCCTAAACCAAAGCGACACAGAAGACGTTTACAATTTCACAGCCTACAAAGACCATTGGATAAACATAACCTTGTGGCCGCCGCCTGACACAGTCCTTGGTATGCACTTGAAAGACCCGACATTTCAAGCACGAGCATCTACATATCCTTCAAATACGACACAATACATTAACTTCAAATGCACCGTAGATGGAGTCTGGTTCCTCGACATCTACCTGTTCAGCGGTCCAGGCGGAAACTACACCTTTCGCATAGAACCAATAAACTTTCCGCCGGCAACACCAGAAGCTCCATCAGGGCCGTCAATCTGCTACGTTTACAATGACTCTATTTTCTCAACAGTTACAACAGATGTCGAAAACGACTCGCTTGACTACTTTTTTGACTGGGATGATGGCACTATTACACCAATCTACTCGCGTCTATCAGGGCAAGTGACAAATGCCATACATCAATATCTGAGACCAACAGACAATGTAAAAACAGCCTACAACATCAAGATCAGAGCCAGAGACAATCATGGCAATTACAGCGATTGGTCAACAGCAACAAACGTAATTGTAAGGCAAAATGACGACAACTCGGGAAATGACACTAGCAATTTCATGTCAGGAGCAAGATACATTTATCGCTACCGTTTCGATGACGAGATTCTCACTTCAAAAGGCACACTCTACAACGACACTGTTCCCAAGGACCTGAATGATTGGTACAACTTCACTGCAGCAATAAACGATAGCATATCAGTCACAATGACCCCGCCGTTGAATGCCAACTTCGACTTAGAGCTATGGAATCCAATTGGAGAATCAATAACTTCAAACAACCCTAATAAAGGTCAGAAAGAAAGCATCACATGGAAAGCAAACGTCGCTGGCAACTGGTCAATACGAATCTTTATACCTAACTGGATTAATTCAGGCTCTGGGCAGTACACTTTTACTCTCACAATAAGCGGCTATCACCTGATACTAAAAGCTTCTATATACCCACCTGAAGGCTTAAACTTCACAATAGACGGCATAACATATCATGCTACGCAGACTCAGCCAGTTGATGTAGTGTTGCCAGAAGGCTTGTACACGATAAAAGCTCAAGGTGGCTTTATAATATGGTATGGTGACTACGGCTACGGATACACTTTTCTCAAATGGTCAGATGGCGTAACAAGCAACCAGCGCACAATAAACCTAACCCAAAACACAACTTTAACAGCAATATACAAACGCTGGCCATACCCAATATACCTATACTAACAAAAAACACAATAGGCTTCCCAAAGCTCCCACCTTTTTATCCCTAAAGCTTGCCAAAAGCGCGAGCAATTTAAGCATGTTTATATCCTCATTCGCTTTTGACTACCCTAAAAGGAGAGCTGAACCTGTGGTTTGTGTTGTTCAGTTGCTTGAGAAGCCTAAGCTTAATAATCCCGTGTTAATTGAGGGCTTGCCTGGGATAGGCTTTGTTGCTAACATTGCTGCTTTACACTTGATAGACGAGTTAAAAGCTAAACGGTTTGCTCAGATTATTTCTTCATCCTTTCAGGATTTAGCGGTAACCACTGAGTCAGGTGGAACGCTTTCTCCCTCAAGTCAACTCTACTATCATAGGGGCGTGGACTGTGGGCGAGATTTGATAATTTGGTATGGAAATACGCAGGCTTTAACCACTTTTGGACAGTACGAGCTCTGCGGAAAAGTTTTAGATACAGTTAAAGAGTTTGGTTGCAGTTATCTCATCACGCTGGGCGGTTACAGGCAGGATGAGATTAAGCCTCCGCCAAAGGTTTACTATGCAGCCACAGACCCAGAAACAGCGAAGAAAGCTTTGGAGCTTGAGGCGAAGGTTATGGTTGGACAAATCTTCGGCGTGGCGGGTCTGCTTATTGGGCTTGGAGCATTGAAGGGCTTCAGAGGCTTCTCGCTTTTAGTAGAAACTGCCGGCGCTTATCCTGATGCTGAAGCTGCACGTATAGCGCTGGTGAGCTTGAACAAGTTTTTGAACATGAATGTTGACCTTTCACGATTGGAGCAGGCAGCTGAAAAAACAACTAAAATTCTTGAATCTTTTGGCTTAATGCGAAGTATTACAGAAGAAAAGAAGAAAGAAGAACCGCAGTTCCGCTGGTACGTTTAGCCTTTCGCTTCGCTGATAAACTGCTCATAGACTTTCTGCACACGCTCAGCAGCAGGGCCAGAGCCTTCCACTATGCCTTTCGCTGTCACTTTAACCTTGTCCATGACCCATATGAAGCCTTTATCCTCGTAAAGCTTCACCATTGTGGGGAAAACTTTCTCTAAACGGTCTGCCAAAGCCTTCAAATCAAAGGGCTTTTCCACACTTAATATTTGTGCCACAACATTCCCGTTTAAGAAGACTCGGTGCAATGGTTTTCCTTCTTCATCTTTAGCCTCCGCTAGACACAAGCTCAGATTGTCTGGATTAATACCGACAAGTGTTCCGCTGAACGTTTTTCCAGTGGTTGTTGAAACAATTACGTGTTTATCAGCTAAGGCTGAGACTTCAGTGAAATACTTTCTTTGCGCTACAGACACTTATGTAAACCTCCACTAACGCTTACGTGTTACGAGAAACCCATATTTAGGGATTTAACAACAAAACAAACACTTTACATCCAGATTGCTGAATTTTTCTTCATATAAAGACGAAAAGGGCTTATGCAGCACACAGATATTCCTAAGTGTCTTTGTAGGTTTTTCTTATAAAAGATGTTTCCGCAAAATTGATAAAATGATTATCAATAATATCTGAATTGTATTCTCGGAAAGGAGGGAAGGAAAGTTATGGAAAACAAGAAAGACTTGATACTAGCGGTTCTAACGACTCTTTGCATGGCGTCAACGCTCTTCATAATAATTCCTACAAACAGTTCCCCAGAAAGCCTCTATGAACAGTATTTCTGGGCAGACATAAATAACGACGGAAAAATTGACGGAAAAGACATTGCTTTCGTTTCCAAAGCCTATGGTTCAAGCGGTGCACCAATCCCGAAAGCAGCACTTTTGTATGACAGTGGATGGATAAACATTACAGACAAAGTGGGACAAGACATAATCATCACTCACGGACTAAATAGCGAGGGCATCATGGTTGAAATATTTGGAAAAATGTCTTTAGACAGCGGAACACATCAGAAACATTTAGGCTTAACTGATTATAGGTCCGGATGGAGTAGAACTTATGGCGGAGTAGGCGAGGATTGGCCCTTTGGTATAGTTCAAACGAGTGACGGCGGATACGCGATAGCTGGTCGTACATCTTCTTATGGGGCTGGTGGATACAACGTATGGCTTGTAAAGACGGATTCTTTTGGAAATGTTCAATGGAACAAGACCTATGGAGGAACAAGCAACGATGAAGCTTGGTCCTTGATTCAAACCGACGACGGAGGATATGCAATCGTTGGCTACACTAACTCATTCGGCATTGGTGGGTATGACTTCTGGCTTGTCAAAATGGATGCGAATGGAAATGTTCAGTGGAACAAAACATACGGAGGAGTAAATGACGATTTTGCGTACTGTGGTTTTCAATGCAGTGACGGCGGATACGTGTTAGTGGGCTACACAGGTTCTTACTTGTCGTCTGATGTTTGGCTTGTCAAAACCAATGCAAGCGGCTACATGGAATGGAACAAAACCTATAGGCAAACAGATGAAAATTGCGCATACTCTGTGGTTCAGACAAGTGACGGTGGGTATGCGTTTGTAGGCTGGACAGGCTTTTACGCAGTAAGAGACTTGTGGTTTGTCAAAACTAACTCAACAGGAAACATTGTGTGGAAACGCACTTTTGGCGGAACAGATAGTGATGAAGGCAGAAGTTTAGTTCAAACCAGCGACGGCGGTTATGCACTAGCAGGGTATACAAAGTCTTTTGGTGTGGGCGATTATGATTTTTGGCTTATCAAAACCGATAGTGCTGGTAATATGAAATGGAGCAAAACCTATGGCGGAACAAACTGGGATATAGCGTACGGTTTAGTTCAAACTGTTGATGGAGGATACGCACTAGCAGGCGCTACCTTGTCTTATGGTATCGGAGATGCGGACTTTTGGCTTGTGAAGACTGATTCCTCAGGTAAGATGCAATGGAACAAATCATACGGAGGCACGGGATTTGACTCTGCTTATAGCATTACTCAGACAATTGAGAAAGGCTATGTGCTTGTAGGCTGGACACGCTCCTATGGTGCTGGCGACTGGGATTTCTGGCTTGTCAAAACTGACATAGAATTTGGATTGGCTTGGGTTGACTCGTCAACCAACACAATAACGCTTCACAGAGGCTTAACTGATCTATACTGGAACTTTGTTCGAGTGCGAATCTGGAAACCAAAAGAAACTCCATAACCTTTTTTACACTGCACATTAAATTGACCTTCATACAACTTTATAATATTCAACTCTTGCTTCAACGTATATATAAGGTGGGCTAATGCCTTAGAGGAACTAAAAGCAAAGCGATGAAGAAGAAAAATTGAAGCGTGTTAGCTGATTTCTGAACAAAAACCTACGGCACTAGCCTGAATCTGTCTCTTGGATATAGCGTTACTTCTCTGATGTTCTTTTTTCCCGTCAGAATCATTGTTAATCGTTCTAAGCCTATTGCCCATCCTGCATGTGGTGGCATTCCATAATCAAATGCCTGCAAATGATACTTGAAAGATTCAGGCTTCAAACCCTTCTCCGCCAAACGCTTCATCAAAAGCTCCTTAGAGGCGATTCGTGTTCCGCCAGAAACAAGCTCCACCCACCGCCACATCAAATCAAAACCCTCAGTCACTTCAGGCTTGTCTTCACGAGACTGAATATAGAAAGACCGAGCGCTAACAGGCCAGTGAGTGATGAAGAAGAAGTGTGGGTAAAGCTTGCCCAATGTGCGCAATGCTGGAGTTGGGATGTCTTCGCCCCATGGAACTTCGATGTCCTCGCGCTTCAAATTCTCCAACACTTCGTCATACGTTAAACGTTTGAATGGAAGCTCTGGCACTTTTATTCGATATTTCAGAATCTCTAATTCTTTTTGGCATTTCTCATTGACAGTTTTACAGACATGCTGCATCACCTTCTCTAGCAACTGCATGACATCCTCAGCATTGGCAAAAGCCTGTTCAATGTCAATCGACACAAACTCGCTTATGTGTCTGCGAGTATGCGACTCCTCAGCACGGAAAAAGGGTCCAACCTCGAACACTTTCTCTAAGCTCATCACAAGCTGCTCCTTATACAATTGCGGGCTCTGAGCCAAGAACGCTTTACGACCAAAATAGTCAACTTGAAACAGTGCGGCACCGCCTTCAGTTGCAGAACCAATCATGCGCGGAGTATGCACTTCAACAAAGCCTCGTTCGAAAAGAAAATCGCGTATGGCTTCGAGAGCCGAATGCTGAATTTTAAAAACAGCAATGTTTTCTTCTCGACAAAGGTCTAAGGCTCTGGCATCTAAGCGTACTTCAAGGTTTGCAGGCGTTTTTCCAGTAATGTCGATTGGCAACTGCGCAGTGGCTGTGCTGAAGATTCTGATTTCCTTCGGAATTACTTCAACGCCTCTGGGAGTCATTGTAGTCTTCTTCACAAGTCCTTTCACGCCGATGCTGAAACGCTTCTGCAAAGCCTCAGATTTCGACAACACTTCGCTGCTTGCCTTTTTCCGCAAAACAGTAACTTGAATAGTGCCCTCACGGTCCTGCAATATGATGAAGCGGATTCCGCCCAAATCTCTTATTTCATGAACCCAGCCGAAAAGCGTAACCTCTTCCTCGTCAAGTTCAGGCTTAATATCAATAGAGTAGTGTGTTCTTCTCCAGTCTCCTATTGAATCCAACTTCAATAAGGCTCACACTCGCTTTAGGTTTGTAACTCAACTCGCAAAGTCATGTTGCGAACTTTACTAGCAATCTCCTTTAAAGCCTTTACATCAAAAGGCAACATACGCCCGCCTCTACGCCGAAGAATGACACGCGTCTCAGTAGAGCCGTCAGGCAACCAAATAGTGTTAATAGTGACAATGCTTAAAGGAGCAAATAAATCCTCCAAAAACTTTCTATCATCAACACCAAACTCTAGAACACGAATATTCTTGCCCGTCTTCTCCTCCAAAGCTCTAATAATCTTTCCACCAGACCCTAAAAGACGAGGAACATCCCCACGCCCAACGATCACCGCTAGGGTCTTTCCTGCCTCAACAGACTTGTAAAAATTGACGTTCTGAAGCGCGGGATACGATTCTTCCAGAGACAAAAGTACACGAGCAATTTTTAAGTCTAAGTCTGTTACCTCGCCAGACTTAACTTTCTCCGAACACTTTGGACACAGCATCCCACTTTTCAAGCAGAAACTGCATAATACCGTTTTCACCTAGCAACGGTCCCTCCACAAATAAAGGAGGGGCGGCGGAGCCTCGAAATTTTCCTTGAAATCGTCGTCTAGTGTTCTAGTGTTATTTCAACAGTGCTGACATTGGTAGGCTGACCACCCTCTTCTCTGGGTGCCATCTGCTCTGTTCCAATGCCAACCTTCTTGACCTTCACGTTTGGCAAGAACCGGCGTCTTACCACTTCAACTACATCAACAGCGCGGCTTATTGAGCGTCCTCTAGCTTTGATGTTAACTTCTTTTGCTCCGCCGTGAAAGAGGGTTATGCACGCCAGTACGTAGTTCATAACTGGCTTGTTTCCGATCAACACTGAGTTGTTTTCTGCCATTTTTACCGCCTCACTCCTAGTTTACACTTTTTCTAAGGCTTCATAACCATTTTTTTCCGCAAATAAATACATTACGGTTAAGGCGCAATGGGCAAAAATTAAGCTGGAAAAACGCATATTTATTATTGCGTTTGCTTGCCAAATATTTTATAACCAATACAAACGTAAAAGTAGGGTTTAACAAACTTACATGAGAGCTGGTTTCAAGTTGGAAGAACATTCGAGACGCTCCCTTCAACTGCTTAAAATGCTGTATGAGAAGGGCAAATACACAAGCACTTATACGTTGCATGTTAAACAGAGCGAGCTTGCAAGGCAGCTTGGAATAAGCAGACAAGCATTAAACGTTCACCTTAGAAAACTTAGAAGCCTAGGGCTTATACGAACAGGCAGAGGCTTCATAGACGTTACTGAAAAAGGTTTAAACGCTATGGGTTTTTCTGCAACTCCAGCATTTGTGCTGGTGAAAGTCTCTCCGAGAAAAAGAAGCGAAGTCTATGCAAAAATCAAGGAGTTAATTGTTCAAAAGGCTTTCAGGGTGGCAGGCGACGTAGATGCTCTATTACTGGTGGAAAGCGATAAGCTTGATGAAGTTCTAAGGAAACTTTCATCAGTTGAAGGCGTAAAAGATACTAAATCCTACGTTACGATAGAGCTAATAAAACAATAGGAGAAACCGCAGAATGAAGCTTTACGAGTATGAAGCCAAGAATATTCTAGCAAAATATGGAATTCCAACACCAAAAGGCGAATTGGCAACAAGTCCACATCAAGCAAAAGAAACAGCATCTAGATTGAAACCGCCAATAGTCCTCAAATCTCAAGTGCTTGTGGCTGGAAGAGGCAAAGCAGGCGGAATACTCTTCGCCGACAGCCCAGAACAAGCAGAAAAAACCGCTGAAAAACTGTTAAACATGAACATAAAAGGCATTCCAGTTCGAAGCCTATGGATAGAAGAGAAAATACAAATAAAAAAAGAGCTCTATTTCGGAATCACAATTGACCGGTTCCAACGAAACCACATTGCAATCGCTTCCGCAGTCGGAGGAATGGAAATAGAAGAGGTAGCAGCAAGATCACCAGAAAAGGTCATCAAACTTCCAATAAAGCCCTATCAAGGCTTCCGCTCATACCACGCCCGTTTAATTTCACGAAAAATGGGCTACGGCGGCAATCAGCTTGGTATGCTGGAAAAAATTTTCACGAGCCTATATCGAATCGCAATGGATTATGACGCAGAATTGATTGAAATGAACCCCATTGTTGAAACAAACGAAGGAACTTTCATTGCAGCAGACGCTCGCATAATAATTGACGATAATGCATTATTCCGCCATAAGGAATTCAAGGAACGAGTCGCTGAAGGAGAGTTTACGCAACAGGAAATTGAGGCAATGAAAGAAGACTTGGCATATGTGAAACTAGATGGAAACACTGGGGTCATAGGCAACGGCGCAGGACTAGTCATGGCAACATTGGACACAATTCAGCTTTACGGCGGAAAACCCGCAAACTTTCTCGACGTTGGCGGAGGCGCAACCTCAGACAAAATAGCTGTAGCGCTTAAAATAGTGCTCTCAGACCCAAACGTCAAAGTGCTTTTCATAAACATCTTGGGCGGAATCACAAGATGCGACGAAGTTGCAAAAGGAATCTTGGAAGCAAAAGAAAAAGTTGGAATGACAAAACCGATGGTCATACGGCTTGTCGGAACTAACGAGGAAGAAGGAAAACGAATACTAACAGAAGCTGGAATTTTCGTGTTTGAAAGCATGGAAGAGGCGGCACATAAAGCAGTTGACATTTCAAAACAATAAGGAGGCAAAATCATATGGGCATAATAATCAACAAAAACACAAAAGCAATAGTCCAAGGCATAACTGGAACCCAAGGAACATTCCACACAAAACTCATGCTAGAATATGGAACAAAAATCGTTGCAGGCGTAACACCTGGAAAAGGAGGAACACAAGTCTTAGGAGTTCCAGTCTACGACACTGTGAAAGAAGCTCTAGAAAAACACGAAGCAAACGCCTCTATAATATTTGTACCTGCGCCATTTGCTGCAGACTCAGCCTTTGAGGCATTGGATAACGAAATAAAAACTGTGGTAATAATCACAGAGCATATACCAATAAAAGACGCAATAAACGTCATGGCTTACGCCAAACAAGCTGACGCAAC
>Ga0209102_1001120_pt1 | contig 15020 bp, 10 predicted proteins | sample ConPoolayeHmetaG_FD_185483 | JGI IMG/M metagenome (GOLD analysis project Ga0209102, IMG submission 185483) | Hot spring microbial mat communities from California, USA to study Microbial Dark Matter (Phase II) - Cone Pool mat layer H metaG... ...
ACGCTCGTCCACCGCCTGAAGTCCCTCCGGCCCGCCCTCTCCCGGGCAGCTATCCTCCCTGAGTATTGAGCTACCTCGCTCAAAGCTTCGGCCGAGAAATCAACGGGCAAGCGGAATCGGCGGATGACGACCTCAGTATCCACACCCGGGTCTTCAGGCCAGCCCAAAACTCCTGTCAACAAACCCTTTTCTCTTTCCACCTCAACCACCATGCCGGGTCTCGGCCGGAGAAAGCCCAGGCTTCGGATGGGCAATGGCTCGGGTGTGGCGGTGTCGAAGGGAAGAAAAAAGGGTTGGCCGAAGCGCTCCTCGAAAATTCCCAGAGCCGTGGCGCTTGCCTTGGCGACGATGCGGAGGATTCTGCCTTCCGGCTTTCCCTTTTTCCCCTTTTCTCTTAAAGCGACCTCGACGATATCGCCCGAGAAAGCCCCTCGACAATCGCGGCCAGAAATGAAGATGTCATCGCTCGCTCCACCTTCGGGCATGACAAAAGCATACCCTTTTCCGGTGCCCAGGAATTCACCCCGAACAACATTTTTCTCCGGCAGAATGATATATTTCTCCCTCTTCTTCAGGATGACTCCCCGGCCCTGGAGGGTTCTGAGCCGGCTTCTCAGCCGGGTCCTTTCCTTGCCCCGCAGACGAAGGAAGCTGGCCAGCTGGGAGAACGACAAACCACTTCGATGCTGCTTCACGAGGGAGATGATTTTTTCGTCCATCATTCTTAATGATAATAAAGGGGGAGATGAGGGATCTTGAGCTTTTGCCGCAACGATTGGATGAGCCAACGAGCCACTGCCTCTTCGAGGACGGCCGGCGGCTGGCCGGAGAGCTGAGCGGAGAAGCGCCGCCTCGCTTTTTCTTTCTCCTCTTCCGGCGCTTTCTGAAGAAGAATGGCATCGAGCCTCTCCTCGAGGCGTTCCAACTTTTCCTCGGAAACGGCCGGCTTGGAGAGGAGACAGAGCGCTTCCTCGAGAATGGGTGAGATGAAACTCCATTCTGACGGGAGTGACCGGCGACAGCGCTCGACAGCGGAGCGAACCCTTTCCTTTTTTTCCCGGCGAGAAACGCTCATCCTGGCCCGGCCGACTCGCCGCTCCCGGTAAGTTTCAAAAGCTTTCATGACTTCGCCATGGCAGAAGGACAGGGCGGGCATTTTCCGGTCCAGATGCTTCCGGCGATAGAGGTCCACGGCCCTTCGGATTCCCTCGAGGACAACGGTCAAGGGAATGCGCCTCTCCTCCCACCCGGCAATTGTCACCTGGTCCTTCGAGGACAAAACGAAGGGAGCACCACGGAGTTGGAAAAAGGTCCTGGCAATCTCCTGGAAATACCTGCTTCTTTGGCTCTGCCTTCCCATCCCTGGCTCCCCCGGCCTGCCTCAGCCGTTCATCCTGTCGTCGCGGTTTCTCTCGTAGATGATCCTCAACCCGTCGAGGACAAGATGGGGCTCAAGGCTGTCGATGGCTTTGACCTCCGGCGCAATCAGCGTGCTTAGCCCGCCCGTGGCGATGACCTTTGCCTGTCCGCCCAGCTCTTTCTTTATCTCGGCGATGATGTTGTTGACGAGGCCGATATAGCCAAAATAGAGACCCGATTGCATACTGGCTACAGTCGTCCGGCCGACGGCTTTTTTTGGCCTGGCGATTTCGATGCGGGGGAGCTTGGCTGTTTTAAGATAGAGAGCCTCGGCGGAAATCTGGATGCCGGGAGCGATGGCGCCGCCCAAGTACTCTCCCTTGGCTGTTACGGCATCGAATGTCGTGGCCGTGCCGAAGTCGACGACGATCAAGGGACCTCCGTATTTCTCGAAGGCCGCCACGGCTGCGACCACCCGGTCCGCTCCCACCTCGAGGGGGTTCTCGTAAAGGATGGGCATGCCCGTCCGCAGCCCCGGCCCAACGACGAGGGCCTTGAGACCGAACATGGACCGGCTCAGGTCCTGGAAAACGGGCGTCAGGGGAGGAACGACGCTGGAGATGATGACGGCCGTAACCACCTCTGGCTTGAACCCGGAGGAACGGAAGAGCTCGAGGACAGTGATCCCGTACTCATCGGCCGTCTTTTCCCTTTCTGTCCTGACTTTCCAGTCCTTGACCAGCTTGGCGCCGCGAAAAAGGCCAATGACCACGGTCGTGTTGCCGATGTCGATAGCTAAAAGCATGTTGGCTTCGATTCAGGTATTATAACCAATTTCGAGAATTTCCGCAGGCGAGAAAAAAACCTTGCCGCCGTTTTCTTCAAGCATCAACCTGCCCCCCAGGTCGAAGCCAAGGAAAAGGCCGGTATGGGAACGCTTTTCAGCCTTGATATTTACGACTTTTCCGATCGGAAAAATCAATTTTGCCTCGAAGGCCCGGAGAACATCCATCTTCTTTCCAGAAAGAAACCTGCCGTACCAGGCGTCAAGGGCTTGAAACAGTCGTTCGGCCAGCCTCTCCCGGTCGACCGGACGCTTCAGGACCATGCGCAGGGAAACGGCCGTTGGCTGGAGACAGGGAGGGAAATCCTTCTTGCGCTGGCCGATGTTGAGACCGATGCCGAGGATGGCGCAGCTGATTTCTGGGCCGATAAACTCGCTCTCGCAGAGAATGCCGCCCAGTTTTTTTCCGCTCCAGATGATATCGTTCGGCCACTTGAGCCTGACTTCGAGCCCCGTTGTGGACAGGATCGCCTCGACGACAGCGATTCCGGCGACCATGGGAAGAAGAGAAACATCGCTTTCGGGCGGGCGAAGAATAACGGACATATAGAGCCCCAGGCCGGCGGGAGAATACCAGCTCCGGCTTTTGGTCCCCCGGCCTTCCCTCTGCTCATCGGCGATGACCACTGTCCCGTCGGACGCGCCGCGACGAGTCAACTCTTTGGCCATATCGTTTGTCGAAGAGCAGACGCTGAAGAGGTGGATGACAGTGCCAATGGCCATGGGCCTCTCAGGCTTGCTTTCCTTTATCCAGCCAGACCTTGAGCTCGGCCAGTAAAGAAGCGCGCAGACGTTTTTCTAACTCTCTTTCCATGGCCAGAATTTCCTCCCGGATGACAGCTTTGATCGTCGCTTCCATCTTCTCCTCTTCGCGGTCGAAAGAAACATCCTGCGGCTCTGGCATGGGGAGGGGACCTGTCGGGGGGAGGGCATCCATCAAGGCTTCCTCCGGGAAGCTGGGTGGTCCCTTTCTTTTATCGAGGAAGTCCTTGACCATCCGGGCTAACTTTTCTGAATCGAAAGGTTTCTCGACAAGGCCATCGTACTCGAGTTCGGCCAGCCTGTCCATGTCCGCAGGCTCGAAGGCATTCTTGAGGAAGACCAACACCGTCTTCTTGAATTGCTCCTGCTCCCTCAACCACCGGCCGACTTCGTAGCCGTCCTTAAGGGGCAGGGAAAGATTGATGAGCACGGCATCGGGGTTGATCTCGCTGAGTGAACGGACCGTCTCCTCACCATCTTCACAGACGTAAACCTCAAAATCATGCTCGGGGAAGGCCATCTGGATGATTCTCAGGAGAGAAGGGCTGGGGTCAGCCAGGACGATCTTGTAAACCATACCGAACCTGATACCAGCGCCAAAAAGCCATCCTTAATTAACACCTTTCCCCGAATGATGTCAATCGTTGGCGACGGCCCGAAATTGCCGATGGAAGCACCCGACGGGTCCTGTCGTGGTTCACCCCCGGCGCCCCCGAGCGGTCTATCTTGTTTATAATCAGCCAAGAAGATGGGTGGCATCAAACGCTTGGGTCAGCGTTTGATGCCATGGGGAACAGGCGAGGGGTTTGGGTGAGAAAGCCCGTCGAAGCCTGAGCGGGCACGGTTTCTCGAGCCAAGCGAGAGAAGAGCGAAGGCTGAGTCGGAGCGAGTTTCCTCGCTGAAGAAACGAGCGGGCTTCGGAATCCCAACCCCGAGCCTCTCCGGGGGGTGAACCACCACACGACCCCTCGGTTATTTATATCGGCAATTTCGTGCCCAGGCCTCCACAAGACAGTGCCCGCTAATATTCGATGACGACAGAATTCTCGCCGAGCAGCCTTTCCACATGGCGGGTCAGCTCCTCGGACGGGAAAACACCGTGGATGTCGATGGATTGCGCGACCAGGCGATAGGAATGGGGTGTTTCCAGCTCGAAGAGGATCGGGCATTCACCCGGGTTCCTCTCGAGGAGGTCCCGCAACTCCGAGATGACGGACTCCTCCAGACCGGGGAGAAAAATCCGGAGGATGACGCGCTTGGCCTTTTTCTGGAAAGCCTCGGCCAGGGGCATGATTTCGAGAAGATGAATGCGCCGCGTTTCTCCCTCGCCCATGAACTTTCCCCTCGCCCAAACCAGCTGACCCTCCCGCAAGCATTCAAAATAACGATTGTAAACTTCGGGGAAAGCCGTCACATCGACCCGCCCGCTCAGGTCTTCCAGGACAAAGATGGCGAAGCGCTCATCCTTTTTGTTCTTGAGGAGCTTGACCGTGTTGATGATACCGGCGACACGAACCTCTTTGTTGAAGTCCCTCTCCTCATCCAGGTCGTTGAGGGCGTGGGAAGTGAGCTTCTTGAGCTGTTTCTCGAAGGCAGCGAGCGGATGCCCGGTGATGAAAAACCCGAGCGCATCTTTCTCGTAGCTCAAGAAGAGCGATTCGTCCCACTCCCGCATGTCCCTAACTTCCGGCGGAATCTCTGGCGGCTCAAGTTGCCCGCCGCCAAAAAGCAGCGCTTGCGGAGTGACCCTCAGCTTCTGGATGTCATGGCTGTACTCGAGCAGCGCATCGATGAGGTGGAAACATTGCGACCTTCGCCAGCCCAAGGAATCAAAGGCGCCCGCCTTGATCAGACTCTCGAGCACCTTTTTGTTGACCAAGCGCGAGTCAACACCCGCCACCACATCGAAGGGCGTTTTGAACTTCCCCCGCCGCGACCTTTCCCGGAGGATCTCCCGCACCGCCGCTTCACCGACATTCTTGACCGCCGAAAGACCGAACCTGATGGCGCCCCCGCTCACGGTGAAATGGAAATCGCTGGCATTGACATCAGGCGGCAGGACCCGGATGCCCATCTCCTGGCACTCGTTGATGTACTTGACGACCTGAGCCGTGGCTCCCCGCTCTGCCTCAGATGTGAGCAGGGCGGCCATGAAGTGAGCCGGGTAATGAGCTTTGAGATAAGCCGTGATGTAAGCGAGATAAGCATAGGCCGCGCTGTGGGATTTATTGAATCCATACTCGGCGAAGTGGCGAATCTGCTCAAAAATCTTTTCCGCTTTCGACTGGCTGATTCCCCTTTTTTTGGCCCCCTGGATGAAGCGCTGTTTCTGGGACTTCATGATGCTCGTCACTTTCTTGCCCATTGCCTTGCGCAGCGTGTCGGCCTCGGCCATAGTGAAGCCGGCCAGCTCGGTGGCGATCTTCATTACCTGTTCCTGATAGACGATGATGCCGCGCGTTTCCTCGAGGATGGGCTCGAGCTCCGGGCATTCGTAGGTGATGCGCTGGGGATGATTCTTCCGCTTGACGAACTCATCGGTCATCCCGCTCCGCAGCGGCCCCGGCCGGTAGAGGGCGTTGAGAGCGATGAGGTCGCGGAAATTCTCCGGTCTGAAATTGCGCAGCAGCTCTTTCATGCCCGGGCTCTCAAACTGGAAAACACCATCCGTGTTGCCTGCCTGAAAAACCCCAAAAGTGGCCGCATCGTCGAGGGGAATCTTTCTCGTGTCGACCTTTTCGCCCAGGTCTTTCTCGACGAGCTCGACCGTGTCCTGGATGACGGTCAGGTTGCGCAGGCCGAGCAAGTCCATCTTGAGAAGGCCGATGGCCTCGATGTCCTGCATCGGGAACTGGGTGGTGATTTCGCCCTTGACCGATTGGTAGAGGGGCATGAACTCGACAAGGGGCCGGGGAGTGATGACAATGCCAGCGGCGTGGATGGAGGGATGGCGGACCTGGCCTTCCAATTTTTGCGCCACGGCTAAGAGCTGGGCGATTTTGGCGTTCTTATCTCTTATTTCCCTGAGCTGGGGAATTTTGGCCAAGGCGCCCTCGATGGTCGACTCCGGGCCGAAAGCCGGAATCATCTTGGCAATCCGATCAACCTCAGGCAGCGGCACCTCGAGCACACGGCCAACGTCCCGGATGGCTTGCCGCGCCGCCATGGTGCCGAAGGTGATAATCTGGGATACATTGTCCTGACCGTACTTATTCGTCACGTACTCGATGACCTCTTCCCGGCGCCGGCCGCAGAAGTCGATGTCGATATCGGGCAGGCTGATCCGTTCCGGGTTGAGGAAGCGCTCGAAGAGAAGGTCGTACTCGAGGGGGTCGATGTCAGTGATCCCCAGACAGTAAGCGAGAAAGCTCCCCGCCGCTGAGCCCCGTCCCGGGCCGACGGGGATGTTCCGGGACTTGGCCATCCGGATAAGGTCCCACACAATCAGAAAATAACCCTCAAACCCCATTTCCTTGACCAGCCGGAGCTCCCGCTCCAGCCTTTCCTCATACTCATCAAGAGCGTGCCGGAGCTCGCCGCGCTCGATTTTCTCGTGGAGGCTTTCCAGCCTCATGCGGAAGCCTTCTCTGGCCACCTGCCCGAGGTATTCATCCAGAGACACGCCGCCGGGAGCCTGGAAGAGGGGAAGAAAATGCTGGCCCGAGGGAAAGGCGAAATCACACCGGGCGGCGATGGCCGTCGTGTTCTGGATGGCTTCGGGAAGGTCCTTGAAAAGCTCGGCCATTTCCTGTCCCGACTTGAAGTAGAATTCGGGCGAGCCGAAGCGGATGCGATCCTGGTCCGTAAGCTTTTTGTTGGTCTGGATGCACAGGAGAACATCGTGGCTTTCCGCATCCTCTCTCTGAAGATAGTGGACATCGTTGGTCGCGACGATCGGCAGGCCAAGCTTTTTAGCTAACTGGATGAGGCGTGGGTTGACGGCTTTCTGCGGGGGGAGGCCGTGGTCCATGATCTCGATGTAAAAACGGTCCGGCCCAAAAAACGTCGCATACTCGAGGGCGGCTTGCTCGGCTGCTTCTTCAATCTCCTTTTCAAGATAGAAGGCCACTTCGCCCTTGAGGCAACTGGAGAGCGCAATGAGGCCTTCGGCATGCGCAGCCAAGAGTTCCTTGTCGACGCGGGGACGGTAGTAAAAACCCTCGAGATAAGCCTTGCTGAGGAGGAGGCACAGATTCCTGTAGCCCTTCTCGTTCTCGACGAGGAGGAGAAGGTGGAAGTGGTGGGGTTCGGTGGATTCATCTTTCTTGTCGAACCGGCTGTGCGGCGCCACGTAAACCTCGCACCCCAGGATGGGCTTGATGTCCCGCGCCCGAGCCTGCTTGAAAAAGGTTACGGCACCGAAAATATTCCCGTGGTCGGTCAGGGCCACGGCGGGCATCTTATTCCGGTAGGCTGCCTCGACCAAGTCAGCCGTCTTGATGGCCCCATCGAGGATGCTGAACTCCGAGTGGTTATGGAGATGGATGAAGGAGGCGTCCATGGTCATTCCCACTCGATCGTGGCCGGTGGCTTCGTCGTAATATCATAGACGACGCGGTTGACTCCTTCAACCTCATTGACAATCCGGGTCGATACTCTGGCTAAGAATTCTGGCCGGGCCGCAAACCAGTTAGCCGTCATCCCATCCAGGCTCTCGACGAGCCGGATAGCGACAACCTGCTCGTAGGTGCGCTGGTCACCCATGACCCCCACCGAGCGAACCGGAAGGAGGACAGCGAAGGCTTGCCAGAGGCGGTGGTAGAGGCCGGCCTTGCGGACCTCTTCAAGGAGAATTCGGTCGGCTTCGCGGACGAGCTGAGCCCGCGCCGGTGTCACCTCGCCCAGAACCCGGACAGCGAGCCCTGGTCCTGGAAAAGGATGCTGGGCGATGAATTCCCTGGCCATACCCAACTCGGCGGCCAGGCTGCGGACCTCGTCCTTGAAGAGTTCCTTGAGAGGCTCGATGAGCTGGAAGCGCAAGCTCCTCGGTAGTCCGCCGACGTTGTGATGCGACTTGATAGTCGCGGAAGGACCCTTAACTGGCCTGCTTTCGATGACATCGGGATAAATCGTCCCCTGGGCGAGAAACTTGACGCCGCCGATTTTTCTCGCTTCCCTCTCAAAAATCTCGATGAACGTCTGGCCGATGATCTTCCGCTTGCGCTCGGGCGAGACGACACCGCGGAGTCGCGCGAAGAAAAGCTCAGCCGCGTTGACGCCGACGACGCGAAGGGAGAAGCGGCGTCTGAGCCGCTCCAGCCATTCCTCAAAATGGCTCTCGCGAAGGAGGCCGTTATCAACGAAAACGCAGGTCAGCCTTCCCCCGACGGCTCGCTGAACGACGAGGGCCGTGACCAGAGAATCAACGCCACCGCTCAAGCCGCAAAGAACTCTCTCTGAACCGACAAGCTGGCGGACCTCCGCCACTTTGCGCGAAATGAACGATTTCATGCTCCATTCAGGCTTGAGCTTAGCCAAATTAAAAAGATAATTGCCCAAAATTTTCTTCCCCTCGCGGGTGTGGATGACTTCCGGGTGGAATTGCACTCCAAAAAAGCCATGGCCCGGTGATTCGATGGCGGCCACCTGCGTGTTGGCCGTCCTCGCCGTCAAGACAAACCCGGGGGGAAGCTTCTCCACCCTATCCCCGTGGCTCATCCAGACCTGGCTTCCATCCCGAATACCCTTGAACAACCCGCTCCTGTCGAGGATTTTCAGGCGGGCAAACCCGTATTCCCTCTTGGCTGCCGGCACAACCCGACCGCCAAGAAGATGAGCCATAAGCTGAAGACCATAGCAGATCCCGAGGACGGGGATTCCAAGGCGAAACAGGCCAGGGTCAGAAAGAGGCGCTCCTTCCTCGTAGACGCTCCGCGGCCCGCCTGAAAGGATGAGGGCAGCTGGATTCTCTTTTTGAAGAGCTCGCAGCGATGCGTCGCAGGGGAAGATCTCCGAGTAAACACCGAGCTCGCGCACCGTGCGAGCGATGAGCTGAGTGTATTGGGAGCCGAAGTCGAGGATGAAAACCTTGGTCATCTTTCGATTTTATCAAACAAAATTTGAGGACACAATATCCCGGCTCGATTCATCAAATCATTGACAGGGGAGGAGGAGATGCTTATCATTCTTAGCCATACTGCTTCCGGTTTGAAAAGTGCGCCAAAATGGTCAGTTTTTCTTATCGGAATTTTATCGCTCTCCTCAAGGCATTCCCCCTCTGCCCGATGCCCGAGGCTCAAGGACTCAAAAACATTCCGTTGCGGGAGCCTGTTCTCTACGTCTACAACCATATTACCCGCCGGGCTGAACCTCTGTTCCTCGGCCTGGCTGCGCCTTCCACCTCACCCATCCGCTTCCTCGCCGAAATCACCGTCCTCGGCGACTACCTCATCGAGCGCACACGACGCGATGTCATTAACTCCGTCTTTCCACCAGCTTTCCAAGATAAGGTCCGGCGCCGCTTGATCAGCCGGTTCCTCTTCGAAAAATGCGTCGATATTTTGACCCAGTACTTCGTTACCCAGATGGGGAGGTTCAACGTCATTCCTGTCTACCTCCATGACCCCCCATCGAAGGCGGAAAGAATTATCAAACGTCGGGTGAACCGCGAGGCTCTCGAAGCTTGTGTCGATAGCCTCGAGCGATGCGTCCCCGTAGCCATAGCTCCGAGTGGCGGAAGCACTCACGAGGAGGCGGAAGATTCCATCGTCCAGACTGTTGTTCCCACGCTGGCCAGCTTCCTCTACCGGCGAGGAAAAATCGTCAAGATTGTTCCCTGCATCGTCAAAGAAAATCCCCCTGTCACCAAAAATACTTACGGTCGCTACCTGGCCGATAGAATTCTTCTCCTCCGTTTCCTGAAGCGGCTGCTGAGCTGGCTTAAAGGAAGTCGCTATCAAAGACCACGGATTACGGTGGACTTTCTCCCGCCGCTTACTTTTCCAAAGCCCTATCCCACCAAGGCAGAAAAAATCGAATTCGTCCGGAGACTCCAGAAAATCATGTTCGAGAATATGGGGGAGAATATGGGGTCGGACCACACTAATTAGTTGATTATCAATAAATTAGCCCGATTCGACCGCAAAGAAGTTGTCTTGGGAAAGGAAATCGGGTATAGTTGATTGTCATGACGTGGGAAGATCTGGCCAAGGAATTGACTGTCGCTTCATCTTCGAAAATCATTCTCCTCGTTATTGACGGCCTGGGCGATTTGCCCATCGCCCATCAAACGCCACTCGAAAAAGCTCACACCCCCAACCTTGACCGGCTGGCCCGAAAAGGAGTTTGCGGCCTGACAGACCCCGTTCTTCAGGGCATCACACCCGGGAGTGGACCTTCTCATTTGGCTCTTTTTGGCTATGACCCCCTCCACTACCAGCTCGGCCGTGGTATCCTCGAGGCGCTCGGTTCCGGCGTTGAAGTCAGCCCGGATGACCTTGTAGCCAGAGGAAATTTCGCCACCCTCAAGGACGGACTCATCATCGACCGCCGGGCTGGCCGTATTCCAACCAGCGAAAACGAGAAGCTCTGCCACCGCCTGAACGCAAGCCTCAAACCGAAGCCAAACCTGGAGGTGAAGCTCTACCCGGGAAAAGAGCACCGCTTTGTCGTCCGCTTCCGCGGTCGAGCGCTCGAGGACGCCCTCACTGACGCCGACCCCCAGAAAGACCAAAAGCCCCGGGCTTACACCCAGCCGCTTTCCCCATCAGCTCAACCGACGGCCGATATCGTCAATTCCTTCCTCGACGAAGTGACGGCCATCCTCAGCGACCGCGACACGGCCAACACCATCCTCCTCCGGGGTTTCTCCAAATTTCCATCCCTTCCGACCATGACAGAGCTCTATAAGCTCAAGCCGGCTGCCTGCGCCAATTACCCGATGTATCGCGGCCTGGCCCGGCTCGTTGGCATGGAGGTCCTTGGCGTAGGCCCAGAAACGGCAAATCTCTTCGACGCCCTCGAAGCCCGCTATGACGAGCACGACTTCTTCTACGTCCATTTCAAAAAAACCGACGCCGCCGGCGAAGACGGAAACTTCGAAGCCAAAGTCAATGCCATCGAAGAAATCGACACCTTCATCCCTCGCCTCGAAGCGCTGGCCCCGAACGTCCTCGCCGTCACTTCCGACCATTCCACTCCCTGCCTCCTCAAATCCCATTCGTGGCATCCCAACCCCTTCCTTCTCGTCGCTGCCTCGGCCTTTCCCGATGACGTTGACGTCTTTACCGAGCGAGCCTGTCGCCACGGGTTTCTTGGCCGCTTCCCGGCTCTCGAAGTCATGCCCCTCCTTCTCGCTCACGCCGGAAAGATGAAAAAATTCGGGGCCTGAAACCATGCCCGCTCAGGCTTCGACGGGCTTCCTCACCCAAACCCCTCGCCTCTTCCCCCTGGCATCAAACGCTCGGGGCGGCGTTCCGAAGCGCTATCGAAAGTTTTATATGTTTATTAACCTCCTCTTTCCCTCCCCTATGGAATGAAGAGGGAAACAACGGTCAGCGTCTCGGGTAACGTCGGGCCCGAACCACGCCACCCATCGGGTGTCGGCCTATGGCCCTTATTTTGGATAATCGAAAGCAGTATCGCCACACAGGAAGTTAGAGTCGGCAATTTAAGGATGAATTGAGCTGTGGACATTTGTTTAGTAATTCTATATGATAAGTAAGGATAATCGTGGCTTGCCGTTGCCCGCGACCACTGTTTCGACTGGCCGGCGTCTCTCTGGGGCCGGCCATCTTCCTTTTGGCCGGCCTTCTTTCTCAGCCTCCCCCTCAAGTCGAAATCTATGACCTTCGCTCTTATACCCATCCCACCTACACCCGGATTGTCGTCGATATCGGCCAGCTTCGCGAGTTTTCTTCGGCCGAGCTCAAGGACCCGGACCGCATCTATGTTGATATCTACCAGGTTCGCCTCAACCCGATTCTCCACGGCAAGACTTTCTACGCCAAGTGCGATTACCTCAAGGAAATCCGGATAGCTCAGCGGAGCCCGACGACAGTTCGGGTCGTGGCCGAGCTCGACTTCAGCCAGGTTGAGCGATACCAGGTATTCCCCCTTTTCGACCCCTTCCGCGTCGTCATCGATATCCACCCTAAGGAAAGCGCTCACCCAGCAGAAAAGCCTCCCCAGCCCGCCAAACCAACTCCCTCGGGTTACAGCATGGCCAGGCAGCTCGGCCTGGGAATCAAGACTGTACTCATCGACCCCGGCCACGGCGGTCGCGACCCGGGCGCCATGAGCCGGAAAGGACAAAAGGAAAAGGACATCGTCCTCGACGTAGCCCTCGAGCTTCGAAAGCTCCTCGAAACAGGGAAAGGCCTCAAAGTCATCCTGACCCGGGAATCGGATATCTACGTCCCCCTTGAAACGCGAACCGTCATCGCCAACCAGCAGGGGGCAGACATCTTCATCTCCATCCACGCTAATGCCCACCGCAACTCGAAACGGCGGGGAGTCGAAACCTTCTACCTCAATTTCAGTCCCGACCCTCAAGTCAACGAGATCGCCGCTCGGGAAAACGCCACGTCGACCAAGACCCTCAGCGAAATGCAAGCCACCATCAAGAAAATCGTCCAGAACAGCAACATCCTCGAATCGCGCGATTTGGCTGAAAAAATCCAGGCAAATCTGGTAAAATGTTTGTCCCGGAATTATGGCGCCGTTGAAAACCTCGGCGCCAAGGGAGGCCCTTTTTGGGTCCTCATCGGCAGCGAGATGCCCTCGGTTCTCGTCGAAATCGCCCACCTGAGTAACGCTCAGGAAGAAGAAAGACTGCGCAGCTCTTCTTTCCGGAAACAAGTTGCTCAGGGCATTTATGAGGGCATCATCGATTATATCCGTTCCCTCGGAAAAGAATAGAACGTCATGGAAGTGATGATCAATGATGAGGATGAGCGCGAATGAAACGACGTGATTTCATAAAGGATGTGGCGGCGGGAAGCTTTCTCCTCGGCCTCAGGCCGTCGCTTCTCGCCCAGGCGGCGAGCCCTCCCTCTCTCGCCGTCGTCCAGGGCGATTCCCCGGCCGCCATCACCCGCGAGGCCATCGCTGCGCTCGGCGGGATGAAGCGGTTCGTGGCCAAGGGCGATAGGGTTGTCATCAAGCCCAACATCGGCTGGGACAGGACGCCCGAGCTCGCTGCCTGCACCAACCCAGAGGTCGTCAGGACACTTGTCGAGCTGTGCTTCGACGCCGGCGCCAAAGAGGTCACGGTCATGGACAACACCATCAACCAGGCCCAGCGCTGTTACGCCCGCTCCGGAATCGCCGAGGCAGCCAAGGCTGCCGGCGCCAAAGCCCCTTATGTTAACCCTTTCCGCCTGAAGAAGATGGCTCTGCGAGGCGAATGGCTCAAGGACTGGGAAGTTTACACCGATTTCGTTGAGGCGGACAAACTCATCAACGTCCCCATCGCCAAGCACCATAGCCTGTCACGACTGACCCTCGGCATGAAAAATTGGCTCGGCGCCATCGGCGGTAGCCGAAACCAGCTCCATCAGCGGCTCGACGAAGCCATGGTCGACCTGGCCGCTTTCTTCAAGCCCGAGCTTACCGTGCTCGACGCCTACCGCATCCTCTTCCGCAACGGTCCGCAGGGAGGGCGGGTCTCCGACACCAAGCTCCAGAAGTCGATTGTCGCCGGCACGGACCCGGTGGCGGTGGACGCACTCGGCGCTTCCTTCTTTGACCTGGAGCCCAGCGACCTACCTTATCTCAGCCTCGCTCAAAAGCGCGGGCTGGGCCAAGCTGACCTGGAGAAAATCCGCGTTGAAAAAAGAACGGTCTAAGAAATACCGGGCTCTCCAGCTTCTCCGTGTCCTCAGCCAGACGGTTTTCTTCGGTCTCTTTGTTTATCTTCTCTTCGGCACGCGTTTCACCGGCGAAGATTACATCGGTCGCGTCGAAATTTTTTTCCACTTCGACCCGCTCGCGGCGCTGGCCACTACACTGGCCTCAAGGATATTCTTTACGGCGTTCGCTTTGGCCGGGACCACGATCGTCGTGACAGTCGTGGCTGGTCGCTATGTCTGTGGCTGGGTCTGCCCTTTCGGCTCAGTTCATCAGTTTTTTTCTTTCGTCTTTAAGAAAGCCCGGCTCCTCCGACCACGTCCCGGGAAAGAAAGCAAAACAGAAAAGAAAGAAGAGCGATGCCTCGCCTGGAAATATCACCTTCTTGTCTTTGTCCTCGTCGGTAGCATTTTCACGGTCGACCTTGTCGGGATAGCCGACCCTCTTTCCCTGCTTTACCGCTCCTTCGTCACGGCTGTCTTTCCCTGGCTTGCCCGGTTCTTTTCCGCTTTCATCGGCCTTTTCTACAGCCTTCGCCTGGGTTCGGCAGGAGATTCGCTGGCTCAGCTTTTCGGCTCCCTATCCGTCAACCAGACTTTCCAGCAGGGATTTTTCCTGGGCCTCATCTTCCTCGGCCTCGTCCTTCTCAACTGGACAAGGGAGCGATTCTGGTGCCGCTACCTCTGCCCGCTCGGCGCCCTGCTCGGCCTTCTGGCCCGCTGGAATGTGGTTAAGGTCAGGATTGACGAAAAAAAATGCATCGACTGCAACCTGTGCACGCTCCACTGCCAGACCCAGGCTAACCCATACCCGAACAAAGAATGGCGGAGTCATGAATGCGTCTACTGCTACACCTGCGCGGCCATCTGCCCGACAGCGGCCGTGTCGTTTCCCGTAATGAGGCGGCCGGAAAAGTTTGAAGTGGTCGATTTTTCGCGCCGGAAACTCCTCTTGACATCGACGCTGGCGGTTATCGCCGCGCCTTTCTTCAAGATAACGCCTGCCCTCAACCGCGCCGCCAACAAACTTATCCGGCCACCCGGAGCCCTCCCCGAGCCCCAGTTCCTCCAGAAGTGCGTCAAGTGCGGTGAATGCATGAAGGTTTGCCCGACCAACGGCCTCCAGCCAGCGCTGGGAGAGGCAGGCCCGGAGGGAATCTGGACTCCGGTCCTCGTCCCGCGCATCGGCTACTGCGAATACTACTGTTCCTTCTGCAGCCAGGTCTGCCCGACGGGCGCCATCAAGGAGCTAACTATCGAGGAAAAGG
>Ga0209102_1001121_pt1 | contig 14997 bp, 16 predicted proteins | sample ConPoolayeHmetaG_FD_185483 | JGI IMG/M metagenome (GOLD analysis project Ga0209102, IMG submission 185483) | Hot spring microbial mat communities from California, USA to study Microbial Dark Matter (Phase II) - Cone Pool mat layer H metaG... ...
ATGGTTCATTATGCGGGAGGGAGAGGATGGTTCTTTCCGATATGCCCGCGGAGAAACTGACTTCAGCACAAACTGGGTAAATCGCCATAAACTAATATATGATTTATTCGATAGGGTTTTTTATTAAAAAGAGCTTACGGGTTTCACCATTTTTTGGTATCATATTTGCAAATGGCCGCCACTGTCGAAATTGATGAAGAAAACGGAAAAGACCGATCCCCCGTTCTAACCCACAACATTTCTAACTCTAATATGGGGAGCATTGATGCTCCTAATTTAAACCCAATTGCCAATCCTATAGCCCCGGGAAAGAATTCTTTCGAAAAATGGCAACTTCTACACGTAGTTGATATGGGCACTTCGAGTGCGATCAATAATATTCGCGTCTGGCGTTCCGGGAATTTGGGGGCCAATGCTGTTCATCTCACCAATGCTTCAACTTCGGCCTATCGCGGATCAGCCAAATATCGCACCCCGACAGACAAACAATCGCCTTTCGCCATTTTTCCAATGCCCACCTCAATTCCCGAATCAGCCAACCTGGGAATCAACGGCAGTTTGACCGGCAAGATTACTAAGAGTGGATATTCTGACTTTCTGGTTCATCAGATTCAAACCACCGAAGCGGCTCTAGCAGGAAGCACAACAGTAATGAATTATAGTTACGACGAAACGGCATGAAAACGAAAATCAAACACGTCTGCGGACAGTGTAATAAAACCTTTGTTTCCGAACTGGCCTATTCGAAACATTTTTGCCCAGCCTTCGGAATAACCCCTAGGAAGCTGGGGTCTTTTCTCCCCCAAAAAAGGTTCGACTTGGTTCTGGAAAAGAAAATCCTTGAGGCAGTTCAAGCTACCCGCTTGACCAAAAAGCAATACAATGCCTGAATACAAATATTTTCGTAAGGATTTAAACAAATGGATCAGTGCTCCACCTGAAATCTGGCAGTGGGAAGCTGTATATGAAGACGGAAGTACACTTAAACAGTTTGGGGACGACGGCATTTTTCATCAATTCAGTGAAATCGATCAAAGCCGACTGGCTATGTTTAAAATGACCTCTCCTAAATATCCCCACTCCTATACCCTCTTATTCTCCGATCCAAATATGAAACTGATCCATTTCTATCGCAATATTGTTTTGAACTCTGGAACCGGTGACGAAAAACATATCCGGCTTTACTGTTTTGGCTATGAAAAAAAAGTTAATATGAGAGTCCAAAAAGTTATCATGGCTATCACTCCAACGAATGACTTGCTGATTACTGAAGACCCAAATTTAATCGCCATCTAAAAAACATGCAATATATTCCCGGACTGCCTCCTTTGGGGATCTTAATGGCTTCCAGCCAAACTTACGTATACTGCTTAAATCCGAAAATAAATCATGCGGGTCAGTTAAAGAAGGATAATTTCCCCGAATTATAATCTGCGATTTGCTTGCCGTCTCTTTTTTAATCCATTGAGCCAGAGTCGAGAGTTTTATTCGTTTTCCGCCGCCCACATTAAAAATTCCGGCCATTTTTTCCTCTTCTGCCGCCAGCAAGATTGCCGAAACGACATCGTTGACATGGATATAGTCCCGTGTTTGACTGCCGTCTTGAAAGACAAGGATTGGCTCATTTTTAAGAGCAGCTTTTGTCCACTTCTCCAAAGGGCCCGACATCTTACTTTCCGGTCTTATCCCTGATCCCAAGACCGCCGAAAGGCGCAAAATCACCACCCTCATTAAGTTTTCTCTTCCTAATTGCATAATAATTTTTTCGGCCTCGACTTTAGATTGGGCGTATTTCGTGGGTGGTTTTACAGGCATATCTTCCCGAAAGGGCGTCCTCTGCCCAAGATAAACCGCCTGTGTTGAAGTAAAGATTATCGCTGGTGGTTTTTTAACTATCCTTCTTACTGTTCTTGCCAGACTTTCGGCCGCGACCGTATTTATTTCAAAATCGTGTTTGCTCTCGGTTCTGACGCCGGCGATATGAACAATGCAATCCACTTCGAAGCTAAGATTTTTTTGCCAATCCTCTTCTTTTGTGACATCGCCCACAAAAGAAATAACCCGATAATTCAATTTCGCGAAAGCGTTGGCGGTGTGGCCACCGATAAAGCCGGTTTTTCCAGTAATAAGAACTCGTCCGTCCACAAAATGATTAGAAACCAGAATCGCGAATAATCTTTGGTAAAGCCTGATTGGCCGGTTCTTTGAAGAGCAAATCGCCGGGCCGCAAATAATCCATATTTCTGCTATGGGGGGCTACCCCTAATACGGGATTAATTGAGATAATTTTAAGTCCGGAGCGCCTTGCCTGCCTTATTACCAGCCTTCTATCAACCGCCACTCCTATAATCAAAAGTGATTTCACCTCCTGATCAAATCTAACAGAATATCTGTCCGGGAAAATACTTAGTCTTGTTGGTATAAACGAAATGCCTACCTTATCAAAAAGATCATCCATATTGTCAGTAAAAACTTGTCTAATAATTCCCTTCCTGCACAATTCGGCCAATCTATAATGAGAATCCGAAGGACAAGCTCTAAGTACCTCAATCGAAAATTCGCAGAAACGAATGAATTCTTTATCTGTCTGATTAACTACTCTCTCCGGCAGGTGATCCTCTTGGCCAAACACCAATTCTCCCGTTTGGGGGTTGTCCACTTCAAAAAGATTGTGAATCGTGCCTAAAAGGGGTAACCCAGCTTCAGAAGATAAACCTGATCCGGCGCACAAAGCGAATGGGGCAAATCGAGATAAATTATAGTCTGTACATTCCGGAACGAGTTGTGGCTCGGGAATAAAAAGTCTCGGCTTTCCGGAGAGCCGACGCTTCAAGGTGGAAATATCATAAGGAGTGGGTTCGCCGATGGTAATTCTCATTCTTGCATACCCAGGAAATCTGCGGTCCGGCCAAAACAAAACATTTTTATTCCAGGAGTCGTAGCGAAAACTCTTTTGTACCCGTTGTCTAAGATTTTCAATTTCGTTAACTTTAGCTCGGGTTTCTAAAAAGAAGTAACCCCTTTCGATGGCCAAGCAGCCACGGCTTTTTTTGAAATCAGCAGTAAAATACACCGTTCTTGATTCCGGCTGTCTTTTATGGTCAACAACTTTATCTCTTTTCCAGCCCCAAATAACCATCGGTCTGCCTTCTCGTAGACATCTTTCTTTTAACCGATCGAAATAAAATTCCTCGCGGGGAGACAAAACCCACTCTTCAGAAGAAATCTCTGGGAAACCAGTAAGTCTTTCTGCTTTCATAAGGGTTTATAATATTCCCTTTTTTTACACTGAAAAATTATCCAATTCAATATGGAAATCTGCGGTGCTGGAAATATGTTGAGACTCTATCATATAATCGGCTAACAAAATATGGCAGTAGATTTATCCGTAGTAATTCCCAATCGTAATTCTCCTTTTACCTCTAAAACTATTTTGGATGTTCTGGAAAAAGCGGTAACTAATGTTGAAGTAATTGTTAATGTTGATGAGAACTGGCCGGATCCCCTAGTAGAAGACAAAAGAGTTACTTACATTCATCCTGGTTCGGTTCGAGGAATGCGCTGGGGAATTAATGCCGCCGTTTCTTTGGCTAAAGGTAAATACATAATGAAATCTGACGACCATTGTATGTTTGCGCCCGGATTTGACAAGGTTTTGATTGAAAACCATCTCGAAGATAATTGGGTTCAAATCCCCCGTCGCTATTCTCTCGATGCCGAAAATTGGCAAATAAACAAAAGCCGACCCCATCGAGATTACATGTATCTCTGTTATCCTCAAAAAGGAAAGCCTCACGACGACGGTATGCACGGCGTAGAGTGGTGGAGCCGACAAAAAGAAAGGACCGATCCTAAATATGATATTGACGACACGATGAGTTTTCAGGGTTCTTGTTGGTTCATGACCAAAAACCATTTTGAAAATTTCCTGCACGGCTTAAGCGAAGAGGGTTATGGACAATTTGCCCAAGAAGCTCAAGAAATTGGCAACAAAACATGGCTCGGAGGAGGAGCGTTAAAGGTCAACAAAAAAACCTGGTATGCTCACCTTCACAAGGGCAGACAGTACGGCCGTATGTATCATTTTGATGACCGCGAAAATGTACGGGCAATAAACTGGTCCGCTGAATATTGGATAAATAATCGCTGGCAGGAACGAGTTTATGATTTTGAATGGTTAATAGAAAAATTCTGGCCGGTACCAACCTGGCCGACGGATTGGAAAGAAAGACTGAGGGCCGATGTATTACTTAAAGAAGAAACGACGGCGACTGCAAATATAAAACCGACCGGAGGAGTTATCTATGACACTATTTCACCGGTCGTATAAATAAGCTATGCAAGAACGGCAAGAAAAACCGCTAGTCTCAATCATTATTCCCTCCCGAAGTGAAAATTACAAAATTTCGCCGGGCGTTACCGTGCTCCAGCGAACGGTCGAAGATATTTACCGAAAAGCCAAGGGAAACTTTGAAGTACTAGTAGGTTTTGATGGACCTCCCTATCAAGACTTTCCTGACTATCCAAATTTTAAAGCCATTCGCTTTCCTGATGTGGTTGGGATAAAAACAACTATCAATGCTTTGGCGGCGATGGCAAAAGGCAAATATCTTTTTAAAACCGATGCCCATTGCGCCTTCGGGGAAGGCTTCGATGAAATTTTGGCAGCCGATATGGAAGAGAATTGGATTGTGATGCCACGTTTCTATGTTTTAAATCCTGCCACCTGGCAGTGGCAAGATGAGAGGTTTTACGATTATTTTTATCTCTCCTGTCCGTTCACCGATCCTAGAGGCTTAAGATTTAAAGCCGGCGGCCATTGGCCTGAGAAAACCAAGGAAAAATTGGATATTTTAATCGACGAAACCCCTCAAATACACGGCTCTGGCTGGTTTATCTCCAAAGATTACTACTTTAATTTTTTAGGCGGTTTTCCCAATATCGATCCTTACGGCCATGCCCAAGAACCTATCTGGCTAGCCCTCAAAAATTGGCTCGGCGGAGGCAAGGTAATAGTCAACAAAAAAACTTGGTATGCCCACATGCATCAGGATGCCACAAAGAGAGGTTATAAAATGTCAAAAGGCCAAACAGAGCTCTCTTATAAGATTGCCGCAGAATATTGGCTCCGCGACAAATGGTGCGAAAGAAAACATGATTTCGCTTGGTTTATCGAAAAGTTCATGCCAATGCCAACCTGGCCGGAAAATTGGCGCGAGCTTTTAGAAAAATTCCAAAAAGAACAAAAATAAAAAATAAGATGGCGTATCGAATGAATATTTCGGCTTATTATGGTACCCACCTTCCTTGTCTTATAAGGGCAATGGCCAAAACTTCGGGGGATGTATTAGAATTAGGTATGGGAGTATTTTCTACTCCTTATTTGCATTACGAGTGTATCCTTTCAAGCCGCAAACTCGTAAGCTATGAAAATTCTCGAAGGTGGATTCGATTCTTCACTGATTATGGCTATGGGTGTCCCAATCATGAAATTATTTTTGTTGAAAACTACGCCGATGCCAAGATAGACAAACCGTGGGATGTAGCGCTAATTGACATGTCGCCCGATTCCGAAAGAATTATGGCGGTTAAAAGATTAGCCAATTTCGCCAAATATATCATTATCCACGATTCCAATGAAAATCCCTCCTACGAGAGAGTCTACCATTATTCGAAAATTTATCCCCTATTTAAATACAAAACCGTTTGGGATAAAGACAAAAATCACGCCACGGTATTAAGTAATTTTGTCGATTTGGCGGATTTTTGGAAACCATAACCATAATAACAAGGCAAAAATATGGATTTTGAAGAAGTAGTCAGAAAAAGATTTTCAATTAGAGAGTATGAACCTCGTGAAGTACCCGAAAAAATAATTAGGGAGGTTATAGATTTGGCAAAATTAGCCCCTTCGGCCGGCAATTTGCAGTCTTATAAAGTTATTGTCACTAAGAAAAAAGTTACCAACATAGAAGCTCCTTTAAACCTAATTATCTGTGCCGATTTGAAAAAGTCGGCGTCAAAATATGGCGAAAGGGGCAGAAATTTATATTCAATTCAGGATGCGACCATTTTTGCCGCTTACGTGCAGTTGGCGCTGACGAATGCCGGTCTGGGCAGTGTCTGGGTTGGGGCTTTTAATGAAAATGGAATCAAAAATCTTCTTAAAATTCCGGAAAACTTAAAAATTGTTGCTGTTATTCCTTTGGGCTATCCTGCCGGGGAAAAGTCGGGTAGGCATAGGCGAAATTACGAAGAAATAGTATCATGGGATGAGTAGGTCTGCCATCAGAATCTTTCATTCTGCCTCGTTTTTATAAAAATGCTTAACACTTTTGATTACATTGTAAAAAAATACAATTTAAAAATCGGCAGACAGTATTTTGTTGAAATTCCAAACATGGGCCGTAATGATTTAGCGATGTTGTTTGCAGAATTAAAGTTTAGGAATGGGGCCGAGGTTGGAGTTGAAAAGGGATATTATTCCGAAATCTTATGCAAATCCAATCCCAAGCTTCATCTTTATTCTATCGACCCCTGGTCGGCATCTGCTTACGAACCCGGGGTTGACGGTATACCTAACGAACAGGAAGTTTTCGAAAGAAATTACGAAGAGGCAAAAAAGAGGTTGGCCCCCTATAACTGTACTATTATCAGGAAGCCGTCGTTGGAAGCGGCTAAGGATTTTTCCGAGAATTCCCTCGATTTTGTTTATATTGATGCCAACCACGACTTCGTCAATGTTACCAACGATATTGATACCTGGAAGCGCAAAGTCCGACCGGGAGGGATTTTAGCCGGACATGATTACGCCTATTTTTCCTTCCGAAAGTTCAACCATGTTAAAAGAGTAGTCGAGGCATATACGCGCTCCTATCGCATGATCCCCTACTTTGTTGCCGGCTCAATGGAATATAAAAAAGGAATGACCAGAGACAAGTACCGGTCTTGGTTTTGGGTTAAACAGTGAACGAAACCCTTAAATACATTGCCAATAAATTTAATCTGGATTTTAATCAGGAACTTCCAATTCCTATTTATAATATTAACCGAACTATTATGGCCGCTCTTTTGAATGAGTTGGGATTTAAAGAGGGTGCGGAAATTGGGGTTGCCGAGGGATACCATGCCCAAATTCTCTGTCAAGCAATCCCGGCGCTAAGACTGCACGCAGTCGATATCTGGCAAAAATACCCAGGTTATGAAGAGTACCCCAACCCTGAAGATTGTTACCGACAGGCTTTAGAAAACCTGAAACCCTACAACGTTAAATTTTATAGAAAATTTAGTATGGATGCGGTTAAGGAATTTCCAGCCTCCTCGCTGGATTTTGTGTATATAGACGGCGCCCACGACTTTAAAAGTGTGGCCGAGGATATTTGCGAATGGTCGCCAAAAGTAAGAGTTGGCGGAATTGTCTTCGGCCACGATTACAAACGATCTTCAAGTCGCAGCAAATTCAAAACCTATGTTAAGGATGTTGTCAATGCCTATATGTATTCTCACGGTATTTCTCCTTGGTTTGTCCTCGCCAATGATAGCCCTGATCCTAAATTTGGCAGAGATAATCCCGGTTGGATGTTTGTGAGGCAGGAGGGAGACGAAATATAACACTTATATGATTATTGGCCACGGAGATATTGCCGGCGCCCTAAAAAAAATACCCGAGAAAACCGCCAAAAAAGGTTGGATTTTCTTTGCCTCTGGCGTAAGCAACAGTCAAGAAACGAGGGAGTCAGAATATCAACGCGAAAAGAACTTATTATTGCAGCAAAATAAAAACCGCCACCTTGTCTATTTCAGCTCCTTGTGTATATTTTATTCGAATTCTCGTTACGCCCGTCACAAAATAGAAATGGAAAAACTTGTTAAAGATAATTTTAAAAAATATACAATCATGCGACTCGGCAACATTACTTGGGGGAAAAACCCTCATACTCTCATCAATTATTTTAGGGGGGCCAAAAAAAGAGGTGAAAAACTAGAAATTTGGGATACTTACCGTTATCTGGTTAACAAAAATGAGTTTTTGCATTGGATCGGAATGATCCCCGACTGGAGCTGTGAAATGAATATCACTGGCCAAAGACTAAAGGTCGAGCAGATAGTAAAAAGGTATGTTAAATAAAAAAAATTGTGGGGAATCAGAAAGGAACATTAGTTTTAAACCGGCAACCACTCTCTTCGAAGCATTTATTGTCAGGTGTCTTAGAAATGAATGCCGAACCTATCTGACCAATTACCAAAAAAAAATTGGGATTTTTCAACAAATTTATTGGTATTTGAGTTATTATCGAAAAGCGGTTCGGGCCGGCATCTATCGTGTTTTTCTTGCCCGGAATGATCAAGGCCAGCCAGTCGGATATGGAGCATTAAATCTCACTAATGGACAGCTTCGAGTGACCGAATGTGTTGCCCGAAAATATCGCGGCCGCGGTTGGGGAACGGCTATTTTAGAAAACCTGATAACCATTGCCAAACGCGAACAATATCCCTTAATTGCCGAAATTTGGGCAACCAATAAAATTTCGATCGCTTTGCATAGAAAATGCGGATTTAAACTGGAAAAAACTAAGGTAAAATCAGGTCATAAATTGTATATTTACAGAAAGGAGATTGGCAAAGATTAAACCGTCAAATCTTTTTCTTTTATGAATACTACGCCTATCAATATGTCTTTTTTTGCCAAGATGCCTTTTCGCTTAAAGCCCGATGGTCATTTAGCGCGCGTTTCCTCAATGATTAGAGCCGAACAAATAGCAAATTATATCGGTGCTAAATTAAATCCCACTGAAGGGTATCAAGAAGATGTTTGTATCTACGTAAAACCGCACGTTAAACCGGGAAGTGATTTTTTATTTGAGGGAAAACCATACCTTGATATCTGCGATGCACCAGATTTATACGTCCTTGCCAGAATGCATCCAGAGGTTCCTGTAATTTCGGCTTCCGATTGGAATTATGAAACCCTAAAACGGGTACTTCCTAATAAAATAGTCAATATTCCTGAACAGCATTGTAATTTTGAACGACAAAGGCGCACCAGAAAAGAAGTCACCACGGTTGGAATGATTGGAACATTCGGGGCCTTTAAATATCTTCCTAGCGGATTTAAAGAACACTTGGCCGAGAAAGGGTTTGAATTCATAGGGTTTTCGAGGTTCTTTACCAGAAGGAATGTCTGTGATTTTTATATGAGAATTGATGTCCAAGTTATCTGGAGGCCGTATTACGATTACAGAAAGGATATTCTTGCCAATCCTCTAAAAATAGTCAACGCCTCCTCTTTCGGTATTCCGACCATCGCCTACGACGAACCTGCTTTCAAAGAAATGGAAGGTTGCTATATTCCCGTCCACACCCTTGAGGAATTTCTCGCCCAATTGGACAATCTAAGGTCGTCGCCTTCTTTATACAACCAGTATTCTGAAACGTGCCTGGCAAAATCGGAAAAATACCACATTGAGAAAATAGCGGAGTTGTATAAAAAACTTCTTTATGAGTCGTCCTAAGAACAAAAAAACTAAAACGATAATCGGTAGTTCGCCTAATAACAGGATTGTTCTTTTTTATCCCCATGTACCGGTAACTGCCAGGGTTGCCGCCCGAAAAGTCTTAGACACTCGGTGGATCGGCCAGGGACCAAGGGTGGATGAATTCGAAACAATGTGGACAGAAAAGTTCGCCAAACCGGCCAAATCAATCGCCGTTGGTTCTGGAACCGACGCTCTTCATCTGGCGTATATTCTGGCCGGTGTTGGCGAGGGCGATGAAGTAGTGACCCCTATTTTTACCTGTACGGCCACTAATACCCCCATTCTTTATCAAAAAGCCAAGCCGGTATTTGCCGATATTAAAAAGGACAGTCTCAATGTCGATCCTGAAGATGTTGCCCGCAAAATAACTGCTAAAACCAAGGCAATAGTCTGCGTTGACTACGGAGGATTGCCTGCCGACCTGGATGAATTTTTGGCAATTGCCAAAAAATGGAATATTCCCTTGATAGAGGACGCCGCTCAAGCCCACGGAGCTAAGTACAAAGGAAAATATATCGGCAGTATCTCCGATTTTACCGTCTTCAGTTTCCAAGCCATAAAAATTATCGCCGCGCCCGATTCCGGTATGTTAACAATCAAAAACCCCCAACTTGAAGATAAGGCTAAACGGATTAGATGGTTTGGGATTGATAGAAAGGCCAAACAAGAAAGTCTTCACCAGGGAATTTGGGCCGGTGATATCTGGGAATTGGGCTGGAAATATCAAATGACCGACATTGCCGCCGCCATGGGTATTGAGGCGCTTAAAATAATCGATCAGACGCTTGCTCATCATCGCGAACTTTTCGAAGCCTATCGGAAAGGATTAAAAGGTATCCCGGGAATTTATTTCATCGGAGATGACAAAATTCATCAATCTTCCTGTTGGCTAGCAACCGTTATTGTTGAACATCGGGATAGCTTAAGAGCCAAGCTTCTCCAACATGGAATAGAGTCAGACCCTGTTCACTACAGAAATGATCGCTATTCGATTTTTGGCGGAAGAGTTGATGATTGTCCGAATATGGATGCCCTCGAAGACAAATACCTTGTCCTTCCCAAGCACTTCCATTTAACCGTTGAGGATGTTGGTAGAATTTGCGATATTATCCGATCTGGATGGTAAAATCTCTCCGTTTATTTCTCGGTTGATTTCTGGCTTCATTTAGGTTAAATGTATTTAGTCTTTTATGGCTAGTTACGATTTGAGTATTCTGATACCTGCCCGAAACGAAATATTTTTGGGAAAAACCATTGAAAATATTCTCGAAAATATTGAGGGGAAAACCGAAGTAATTACTGTTCTGGATGGCTACAAACCCGATCCTCCCCTACCCCCCGATCCTCGCGTTACGCTGATTTATCATAGCGAATCGATTGGGCAAAGAGCCGCAACCAATGAGGCGGCTAGACTTTCGAAAGCAAAATACTTGATGAAGTGCGATGCCCATTGCGCCTTCGATAAAGGATTCGATATCAAGATGATGGCAGAAATGCGCGACGACTGGACAATGGTTCCGGTAATGAAAAATCTTCACGCTTTTGATTGGCTCTGTCCTGATGGTCATAGACGCTATCAAGGCCCCTCGGGTCCTTGCCAAATCTGCGGCAAGCCGACAGTTCGGGATATCGTCTGGCAAGCTAAACGCAGTCCGAACAGCGTTTCTTATTGCTTTGACTCAACCCCCCATTTTCAATATTTCGGCGAGTTCGCCAAACGACCGGAAGGGCAGGGTGATATAACACCCACGATGTCCCTTCAGGGCTCATGTTGGATGCTGACCCGCGAAAAATACTGGGAACTGAATGTCTGCGACGAAAATTTCGGCAGCTGGGGCTCTCAGGGAATTGAGGTTGCCGTCAAAACCTGGCTTTCGGGAGGGGCGGTCATGGTCAACAAAAAAACATGGTACGCTCATATGTTTAGAACCCAAGGCGGCGATTTTGGTTTTCCTTATCCCATCTCCGCCAGAGATCAGGAAAGGGCCAAAAATTACGCCCGCGATCTTTTTTTCAACAACAAATGGCCCAAGCAAGTGCGACCCCTCTCTTGGCTGGTGGAAAAATTCTGGCCTGTTAAAGGTTGGGCCGAGGAAGATCTTGCTCGCCTCAAGGCCAACACCTTTGTTTTTCAAAACCGAAAACCAACTTCAGAAGGCGAAATCGAGCCGCCGCCCGAGAAACCAAGCAAAGGCATTATTTACTATACCGACAACGAAGCTGACGAGGCGATAACCAAGCCGGTACAGGAACAGTTAATCAAAATTAGTAAGGAACAAAATATTCCCATTGTTACTTCGGCTCTGAAATGGAAACTTGATTTTGGCATTAACAATCTTTACTTTCCTGAATTAAAACGCGGCCCTTATGCCCAATTTAAACAGATTTTGGCGGCCCTAGAAGCCAGTACTGCCGAGATAATTTTTTTCTGCGAAGCCGATGTTTTATACCATCCTTCCCATTTTGATTTTGTCCCACCAAAACGCGAGGCGTACTATTACAATGTTAATGTTTGGAAAGTTCGCTGGTCCGACGGCCATGCCTTGAAAGTTGATAACTTAAAACAACTTTCGGGACTTTGCGGTTATCGTGACTTTCTCATCCGTCATTACCGAAAAAGAATCGAGATCGTCGAGCAAAGACGCAAAGAGATTCTTGCAGCCGGCCAACCGCTGGTCAACGACGGGGTTAGCCGCTATATGGGCTTTGAGCCGGGAATGCATAGTAAACCCCGAGGGGTTGACGAATATCCAACAGAATCATGGCAATCGATGTTTCCCAATATTGACATTAGACATGACCGTAATATTTCAAAGAACAGATGGACCAAAGAAGAATTTCAGGATAAAAAATATACTCAAGGTTGGACTGAAGGAAAGGCCGACGAAATTCCTGGCTGGGAAGGTTTCTACAGCAAGCTAAAATATCTATCTTCAGAAAAAGGCATTATCTATTATTCTGATTGCCGATTGGATGAAAAAATCGCTCTCCCAGTGAGAGAGCAACTTTTAAAAATTAGCCGGGAAAGAAAAATTCCCATCGTCAGTGCCACTTTGAAAAAAATCGATTTTGGCAATAAAAATATCTATTTCCCTTCTTTGAAGCCGGGTTATCCGGCAATGTTCAAGCAAATTATGGCCGCCCTTGAACACAGCACCGCTAAAATAATTTTTTTCTGCGAACATGATGTTTTGTACCATCCGTCGCATTTTGACTTCACCCCTCCGGATCCCGACACTTTTTACTACAACCAAAACGTCTGGTGGTTAAGAACGACCGACGGCCACGCCCTACATTATGATGTCAATCAGTTGTCAGGCCTTTGCGGTTACCGCAAGGCGCTTTACACCCATTTTAAGGAGCGCTATGAAAGAATCGAAAAAGAAGGCTTCAGCCGGAAGATGGGCTTTGAACCGATGACTCACGGCCGAATTAAGTGGAAAAATACCTTCAAGTTAGGAACCTGGAAATCGGAATTTCCCAATATCGACATAAAACACGGGGCAAATGCCACCGGCGCCAGATGGAAGAAAAGCCAATTCCGAAATCAAAAACTATTAATCAATTGGCAGGAGACCGATGACGAAATCCCCGGCTGGGGGAAAACCAAAGACTTGATTAAAAATCTTTTTTAACTTGAATAATCCCTATATGTTTAGGGTGCTCAACAGGAAAAAAACAATTTGATAATTGTGATATTATTAAATCTAGAAAAGGAGAGCGGTTTAAACCACTACTTAACTTGGACGGGACAACTAATATCAAAAACATTCATTCACCGTCGGATTAAGCGATAAAGTGGAATTCGCCAATGTACCACCATTTACCACATCAGCAACATCAAGTATTTGAAAAGCACAATTGTCTCAATAAATCGGTTGTAATTTTAAACCTTTTGGGCCTTGACTCTATCAACAACGCGGGAAATACTACTTTTTCGAAATTCATACAAATTTTTTATGAGGGGTTTTGAACTTTTCTCACTCACTAAAGAGATAACTTAGATGGCAACACGCTTAAAAACAATCGAATACGCCGTTCCAGTGTTGGCTTCGTTGCCCGACAACACCCTAACGGCAATGACAACGATTACCGCCTATATCCCCGAATTTTCGGGAACGGTAACCTTCAAAAGCGTCAGGGTTGAGGCTTCGGTCAAGGAGCTGGCGAATATGACCACTGGCAACTATTCCAGCAGGAGGATTGACGTCTCGGTTGGCGGGGCGACCGCAACCTCTTACACCAATGCCAACCTCGTGACTGGTTCGGGAGAAAACCAACAACTCTTTTTCTACGCCGACGCTACCAACCACTTTGTTACCAACTGGACTTCTGGAACAAGCAAGACGGTGGCTATTTGGGTTTTGGTGGATTTTACCGCCACCACGATTGCCGCCGGGGATGTAACAGTCACCCTCTATATTACTTACGAGTATGACGACACCCAGACCACCCAGATAAAGACGGTCTATCTTCCTCTCAATGCTCCCGTGGGAACAATAGCGAGCTCAAAGCCCGGTAGCCCCAACGATACCATTCCCGCCCTAGACACCGAACTTCCGGAAAGTAGCAAGACTATCCGAAGTATGTTTATCATCGCCCAGGGGAACATAAACCAGACGGCTTCTGCCACGGACTCGACGGTCTCAATGCAGATAGACACCTATACAGAGATGACTTCTTCAACCATAGAGATGGGGGCGACTTCCGACTATTGGTGTAAGTTTTTATATCTGCTCAAGTATTACGACTCTGGCGGTTCGGAGGCTGGCATCGGTATGAACACCAGCACCAGCCACGGATTTTACATCTGGGGTTCGATATCAAGGTTTAACCACCCGCAATGCTATTTGGTGGTAACTTACGAGTTTAACGCTTCGGCAAGCACGGGTTGCTACAACAGCGTTTTGCTTCCCGTATATGGGGTGATGATGGGTGGGACAACTTCAACCGACTTTCAAAGGTTGAGTGCCGACTTGTGGATAGAAGAACCAGCGACGATTACCAGTAAAAGGATTGCCTTCTTTGCTTTTTGGGAACAGGCGGCGGCGGTTGGCGGACTTAATATGCGGGTCGGCACGGGCAGTTTCGTAACCTATACCGACGGGGCAGCTGTCTTGTGCGGCAGCAACGGGGCGATGGTTAGAAACGACGGGGCTTTTACTTTGGCGAGGGGCAAAAACACCGTTACTTTTGACGTTTACCGCACCGACAGCAGCGACTTTGGGCTTTCTTTGACTGGCTATTTTATGCTGACCTACGCTTCGGCCAAACCCACTGGCGGATATGGGGCAGCCAACCATACAGTTAAATGGAGAACGAGCCTCAACTTCGCCACCGCCGCGGCCACGAATGAAAAAAGCACCGCTCTGGCGGTAACCATTCCCGAAACAAACTACTTCCTAAATTCAATGGGGGCGGAGGTAAGACAGTTTCCAAACTCAACGGGGACTTTTCAGGG
>Ga0209102_1001125_pt1 | contig 14963 bp, 15 predicted proteins | sample ConPoolayeHmetaG_FD_185483 | JGI IMG/M metagenome (GOLD analysis project Ga0209102, IMG submission 185483) | Hot spring microbial mat communities from California, USA to study Microbial Dark Matter (Phase II) - Cone Pool mat layer H metaG... ...
AAATGGAATCCGTAGGCATAGCAGAAAGAGCAGAACGCATAATCATACTCGCCACTGCAAGCATCATTGCGCTATTCTGGCAACCACAAACAATAATCACCGCTGGCATAATCCTACTTGCAATAATCTCAAACCTCACGGTCCTACAAAGAAGTATATACGTGTACAAAAAGCTAAAAGAGAAAAGAAAACTAGCCTAAAAAGGGCTAAAAGCGCCTTCTAGGACGCATTCGCCTTTCGTCTCGAGCTCGAACCTTCACGATACCCCGATGCACGGCGCACGAGACGCAATAGTATTTTGTGTCAACCCACGAAGTCAAGTATGTACCTTTCTGTCGCAATTCTTTAGCTAACTGTGGATCAACAATCGACCTTCTGCTTGTAACTTTCTTCGCTTTGTCACGCGGAACTACCTGTCCACACATGGCACATTGAACCTGACCGCTACTGCCCTTACTGCCCTTTGATCTTCCGCGACTTTTACGCTTAAATGGCATTCTTTATCACTTCACCATGCAAGTAAGTGATTTGACTACCTTATATATCTGCTCTCAACTTTAGGAATGATGCAATGTTGGCTTTTGCGTCAATTTTGGGCTTGATCATTCCGCTGGAAGACGTGAAAAGCGTCGTGACTCCAGGTCCATGCCCAGACGTTACGCAGTTTGTGTGAACGACTATGCCGACTGACACTGCGCCTTTACGGTAAATCCTTCCGTACGAGTGGTCTGCGTCAAGAATAGCCACCAAATCGCCAAGCCTTAAGCTATCTAGCTTATACTCTTTGCGTGTGTCCTCATCAAACAGCTGAATATCATAATCTCCAGAATACGTCTGGTTCGCTCCTAAGCCAGAACCCATTATCGATGCCGAAACTACATGCGTAACTGGAATCTCCAATTTTTTCTGCTTATCCTTAATCTTCAGAGCCTTAAGAAAACGTGGGTCAATGTTCATCACTTTCACTTCTGGATAATCCATAAGCTTCAAACCTACGCCGAAAGCTTTCACAAGAGCCTTGTCGCCAAGCATCAATTTTTCAAGCACTTCAGATGGGAAGTCCACAAGTACGTGCTCTATCCCACCATGCTTTCCTGTGACAACGCCCTTAGCGCCTTTCGCGTCACCTGAAACGACCACTGCCTCGTTTCCAACACATGAAAGCACGTTCAAAGCCGTATTTGCACCTTGTCCATAACGCGGATCATTCTCCTTATTCTCTATGCTTACGCCCGGCTCAACATGGTCTGCCTCCCAACCGCACGCTGGATCGCCCACTCTCACATTGTAGGTGATTCCGCCGACGCCTGGCAAAACCATAGGAGCGCCCTCAGCTGAAATGTTGTATACGCCTCTTCCAAAGACTGGGCTCGCTACTTCGCCTACAACAGAAATCTTCACTAGTTTGTCAGCGTTTGTTTTCAGCATTCACCTTCTCCTCTCAATGATACGGATGCATTAGTTAACTGGTACTAATAAGATTTCACTTATTTCTGGCGGAGCGTCGTATTTTTCATGGAACATGACAAGTTTTAAATTCGGGTGTATCTTTTGAGTTGAGTGAGACAAAGCCTAACGAGCTATCAATGTGGTTGAAGGTAATGTCAGACATCGGATTAAGAGCCTCAAAATTACTGGTCAAAGACGTTATGAGCAGCCCAGTCGTGACCATCGAAGAAAATGCGCCAGCAAATCGCGCTGCAGAACTGATGGATAAGCATGGCTTGGGTTGCATAATAGTGACCAGCAAAGATTCTAAGCCTCTCGGAATAATCACAGAAAGAGACTTGGTTAGAAGAGTTCTAGCTAAAAACCTTAAACCAGATGCTGCGAACGCAAAAAATGTCATGACCGCCCCTCTAATATCAGTAGACGCGGGCGAAAAAATAAGCGAAGCAGCCAGAAAAATGAACAGACTGAACATCAGAAGACTGGGAGTAACATACAAAGGAAAACTTGTAGGTCTAATCTCCAGCAAAGACATTTTAGCAGTGATGCCTGAACTGCTCGAAACAATTCAAGAACGTGCAATTATAGAGCGTGAAGAAAAAGAAGAAGTAGCAGAAGGAGAAGCCACATCTTCTTCAGGTTTCTGTGACGCATGCGGAGCTTGGTCAGACACCCTACAAGAGGTCAATGGTGACTTCCTCTGCGAAGATTGTAGAGCCGAATTGGAAACCGGAGAGTGAGGGCAGCTGCTTGCTTGTTAAAGAGATCATGGATGACAAGCATCCTTTTATTCACGACCATGAACTCGCAACAAAAGCTCGCGCCATAATCCGAGATTTTCAACTTCGAATCCTTCCTGTAGCAGATGAAGATAAGAAGCTTTTAGGAAAGGTTTCTCGCCGCAATGTGATGGCTATATCTTCTTCGGTCTCGCCGATAAGAGTTAAGGGAATAATGACTCCAGCAAGACATGTGGCGTTAGTAGGGGACGATGCGGCCGCAACCGTTAGGGCTATGCTTCGTGTTGATGCGTGGTACGCGCCCGTTGTAAGCTCTGCGGTGGAGAAGGTCTATAGAGGGGTTATAGGATTAGCAGATTTCATTGAGCCTCTGATTAGAACGAATCCAGAAAAATTTTTGAGAGAAGTTTCTGAAGTGATGACTGAGAATGTTCTGGTTTGTTCGCCAGAGGATGAGGTTGATAATATTTGGCGGTTGATGCAAGAGAAACGCCTTGCCGGTTTACCTGTTGTAAGAAATGGTAAACTTGTGGGTATTGTAACGCAGAAGGACCTAATTGACAGCGGCGTATTATTGCCGGCGTTCGAGTCTTCTAAAGGACGCTTTAGGGATTCATCTAAGATATCTTCGGTCATGAACACAAATGTTGTGGCTGTAAAGCCTTCCATAAAAGTAATCAAAGTTGCAAAAGTAATTGTTTCAAAAGACATTGGAAGGGTTCCAGTGACAGATGAGAATGGCAAATTAGTTGGTGTTATCGACAGGGAAGATGTTGCCAAGTTGCTTGTTAAATGAGAGTGAAACATGTGAGTCGAGAAACTTTCAGAAGAACATTAAAGGAGAAGAGTAAGCCTTCCTCCAAGACTCCTCCGTCAAGAAAGCATGCTGGAGAGATAACCAGAGTTGCGAAGACTTCGGTTGTGACGATGGCGCCGACAACGCCTATTTATGGTGCAATACAGACGATGACAAGAGCAGGTTTTCGCAGAATCCCAATCACTGACGCGGGAACAAAGGCTCTGGAAGGAATAATCACTGCCACGGACATAGTGAACTATCTTGGGGGAGGAAAGAAATTCGAAATAATCGAGCGAAGATATGATGGAAACTTTTTCAAAGCCATAAACGAGCCTGTAATTCTGTTAATGACACAAAATGTCGTTTCAATAAACGTTTCAGCAAAGATAAGCGACGCGATAGAGCTTATGAGAGAAAAAAACCTCGGCGGTTTGCCTGTAGTTGACGATGAAAAGAGGGTAAAGGCAATAATAACCGAGAGGGACATTGTGAACTTGTTTGCTGACAAGATAAGCAACGTGACAGTTTCTCAAATAATGTCGGAAAGAGTTGTTACCGCCTTGCCTAGAACAACCTTGTTTGAAGCTGAAAGAACGATGGTAATGCAAGGTTTTAGAAGACTTCCAGTAATTGCTGACGGCAAAGTGGTAGGCATAATTACAGCAATGGACATTGTGAGATTCTTCGGTTCAGGAAAGGTCTTCAAATATCTTCAGTCAAAAACGATAATGCAAATTTTAAACACGCCTGCAGTCGAAATAGCAACAAAGGAAGTTTTTACCATTGCATCAAATGTGGATGTTGGTCAAGCGTCAAAGATGATGAGAGAAAAAAACATAGGCGCAATGCCCGTTGTCGAAAAAGGAAGAATTGTTGGTATGGTAACGGAAAGGGATTTCTTCAAAATGATAGCATGAGCTTAAGAAAAGTGGCGAAAATAATATTAGTCTTTTAATCAGAATAGCCATTATGAACTCGCTTAGCTCTAGAGTCTATGGAACAGTCATCTTGGGAGTCTGCTGGCTAGTCTTCATAGTGCTCTATCTCGCCTTCTTTGCTGGAGGCTTCGACTTCTGGCAAAAATTAGCCATATTCATCGCTTCAGGCGCAATCGTATGCGGCATAATCACTGTCATGTGGATACGATTTGCACTTAAATAGCGTGCACTCAAAATCCCTTTATGAAAGTCTGATAGCCGCAAACTTTTAACATAATCCTAAACACTTCAAGTGTGAGAGCGACCAGCTTGACCATCGACTTAATCCTAAACAATACCAAAGCCTACATCGACAAGAAAATTATAGATTGCAGTATCGCGATAGACAATGGCAAAATCTTTAAAGTAGGCAAAGAAACTCGCATGCCAAAAGCTCAGAAAAGCCTCAACCTAAAAAACCTTCTAGTTCTGCCTGGCCTAATAGACATTCACGTTCACCTTCGAGACGAAGGAAAAGCCTACAAGGAAGATTTCTATAGCGGAACAGCCGCCGCAGCCACTGGAGGAATCACCTCTGTCTTGGATATGCCGAATAATGAGCCAGTAACGATGAGCGCAGAAACTCTGCGGAATCGAATGCACATCGCAGAAAGAAGAGCCCTCGTTAATGTTGGTTTCTATTCGGAGTTTCCAACGAACGTGGAAGAAATAAAAAATATTGTAGAAGAGGGCGCAGTGGCTTTCAAATTGTTCTTGGCCGACCAGATAGGCGGGTTGAACATTGATAATGATGATGCTGTGTTAGATGCATTCAAAAGTGTTGGCAGATTAAAATCTTTAGTGGCTGTTCATGCAGAAGACAAAGCCTTGCTTGAAAAGACTAAAAATGAGCTAAAAAAATCTGGCTACAATAATTTGGGCGCATTTTTGAAGGCTCATTCTGAAGAAGTTGAATTAAAAGCGATAAAACGAGTCTTGCGCATTAGTAGAAAAGCTTGTGTGAAGGTACATTTTTGCCATGTAAGCACAAAAAGCGGGTTAGAGACTATAGTTGATGCGAAAAAGTCGGGAATGCAGATAACCTGTGAAGCAACACCGCATCACCTTTTCCTATCGGCGAATGATTTGAGGCGGATTGGAACTTCAGCGCTTACGATGCCTCCAATTCGGGAACAGAAGAATCCCATGGCTCTTTTGAAGGGCATCAAAAACGGTTGGGTTGACTTCTTGGCTACTGATCATGCTCCCCATGCGATAAAAGAGAAGAAAGCAGATGTCGTTTGGAACGTTAAAGTTGGCATACCAAATCTGGAAACAATAGTTCCGCTTTTGCTTACCGCAGTTAATCGTGGACAATTATCCATAACCGACATCGTCAGATTAATGGCAGAAAAACCTGCTGAAACTTTCAAACTAGAAAGTAGAGGCTATTTAAAAACTGGTGGCGATGCGGACCTGACAGTAGTAGACCTGAAAGCAAAGTACAAGATTGACGCGTCAAAGTTTCATTCAAAAGCAAAATACTCTCCTTTTGACCAGTGGAAGGTTAAGGGCAAACCTGTAAAGACCTTCGTTAATGGCAGACTAATTATGGATGAAGGTGAAATAGTCGCTGGAGCTGGAAGTGGACGAATAATTCGGAGAAAACACGTTTGAAGTTCATCGTTGACGGTATGCTTGGAAAGCTAACGCGTTGGCTCCGCCTGCTTGGACACAATGTAAAATATTCGAGTAAACTTGATGACTCACAACTTATCATGATAGCTAAAAAAGAGCAGAGAACATTGTTAACCAGAGACTTCGAACTTTACAAACAAGCCACAGCGAAAGGAATAAACGTCTTCTATCTCGAAGGGAAAAATGAGGCGGAAAGACTTGCGCTACTTGCAAAAAGATTCAAAATAAAATTAACCATAGACATGAAAATCTCAAGATGCACCAAATGCAATGTCAAAGTCAAACCAATACAAAAAGAAGAGGCAGAAGGCAAAGTTAAGAAAAACACATTCTCTCATTACAACGAGTTCTGGAAATGCCCAAAATGTGGACAAATATACTGGCAAGGAGCTCACTGGACGAGAATTGAAAAGACATTAACTTCAGCTAAAGAAAATTTGAAAAAAATAAAGGAAAAATGATGCGGTTCTTATTTATACGACTATTCTTCAAGCAGCCACTTCAAAGGAATATCTTGGTATGTGCCGTCAGGCAGCGTTCTTCTGATAGTCATTGGAAGAATCTCTGCATCCAGCTCTTTCAATGATATATCTATCGGATTCGAGATACCTTCGGACATGTCGACGAGTATAGGCGCACCCATTGATATCTGAAGAGCTCTAGCGCCCACTATTCTTGCTTTCTCGAAACGAGTGAGCTTCGGTGGACCTATCTGAATTTTCTTTTCTTTTCTTGACGTGTTCTAATACTCTCCAGCACCTGGGTAACCAGCGCCTCCAGGCATTCCCCCTGGTGGTGTTGGAGGTGCCTTCATCTTTCCAGCAGCGATTACATCGTCAATCTTCAATATCATTGACGCAGCTTCAGTTGCTGACTTGATTATTTGTTTCTTAACCGCTAGGGGTTCGAATACTCCTGCTTCTGTCATTTCTTGTATTTTTCCTGAGACCACTTCTATTCCAGCCCATTTTTCGCCTTTTTCGTGGCGTGCTCTCAGTTCTGAAAGTATGTCAATCGGGTCTAAGCCTGCGTTTTCAGTCAGTGTTGTTGGAGTAGTTTCAAGGGCTTCCGCGTAGCTTTTGACTGCAAGTTGTTCTCTTCCTGGCAAGGTTTCAGCATATTTTCTTAGTATCCGTGAAACCTCAAGTTCTGGTGCTCCGCCGCCTGCTACGATTTTTGGCTCTTCGACTATGTCGCGGACTACGCATAAAGCGTCATGTATTGACCTCTCTGCTTCGTCTACGATGCGTTCTGTTCCGCCTCGTATTAGAATAGTTACAGCCCGTGGATGCTTGCAGCCTTCAACAAAGGTCATCTTGTCGTCGCCTATTTTGCGTTCTTCGACGAGGCTTGCGTAGCCTAGGTCTGAAGGTTTCATGTCGTCCATGTTCGTAATTATCTTTCCGCCAGTGGCTTTTGCAAGCTTTTCCATGTCTGATTTTTTAATTCTTCTTACTACGAGTATTCCCTTTCTGGCTAGGAAATGTTGAGCCATGTCGTCGATGCCTTTTTCGCATAAAGCAACGTTTGCGCCTACTGCGACTATCTTGTCCACCATTCCCTTTAGCATTTCTTCCTCTTGCTTTAGAAAAGCCTCCATTTGTTCTGGGCTTTCAATGTTTATTTTTGCGTCAAACTCTGTTTTCTCAATTTCCAATGGTGTATCAAGCAGTGCTATTTTGGCTTTTTCCATGCGCTTGGGCATTCCTGAATGTACAACTTCTTTGTCCAGAACTATGCCTTGAATGAGCCTCGTGTCGTTGAGCGATTCGCCTGGCTTCTTTTCAACTTTAATGTCATCTAAATCTGCCTTGTATTTGCCATCTACTTTTTCGGCAACTTCGAGAACTGCTTTAACGGCTAATTCTGCTAAGTGTTCTCTGTGTTCGGCTACGAGCTTGCTTGCCATGGAAGTCATTGCAGCTTTTTTCAAGTATTCTTCAGTATTTGATTCTGTGGGTATTGCAATTTTTTCTAAAACTTCTAGAGCCTTTTCAGCGGCTTTCTTATATCCGTCGAGTATTATTGTTGGGTGAACATTCTTTTCTATTAGTTCTTCTGCCTTACCTAACAGTTCGCCTGCGATAACTACGGCGGTTGTTGTTCCATCGCCCGCTTCATTGTCTTGCGTTTTTGCGACTTCAACCATCATTTTAGCAGCTGGATGCTGAATGTCCATCTCGTCTAGGATTGTGCGTCCGTCGCTTGTTATTGTTGTATCGCCAAAGCTGTCAACGAGCATCTTGTCCATGCCCTTCGGTCCGAGAGCGCTTTTGACCGTCTCAGCTACTATTTTTGCGGCCATTATGTTTGTATGTTGTGCTTCTTTTCCTCTGCTTCTGCTTGAACCTTCCTTCATTATTAGAACTGGAACTCCACCTGCTTGTGCTTGTGATGACAAACCTAAATACCTCCTTCCTATTGCGTCACAATGAGAAACAGCATTAAAATATAAGTTTTTCTAAAGGATTACGCCCAAAATTGGGATTTCTAACATGAACTTATGGACAGGATAGTCAGCTTGGCGTGAAATTCGTTTTCAATCCAGTTCCTGTCAGAATTATTATTACACGCTCATCTTTCGCTACTTCTTTCTGTCCCAGTTGTTTTTTGTAGGCCGCATAAGCGACTGCCGAGCTTGGTTCAACGAAAAAGCCTTTTCTTGCAAGCTCTTTAAACGCGTCATATATTGCATCTTCGTCTACGACAACAGCATCACCACCTATTTCATTCAAGCTCGTAACCATAATATCCAATAATGGAGGACGCGTGCTTACCAACGCGTCAGCAATGGAAGTTATTTTCTCTGGAGCCGTGTAGCGCAGCTTTTTTATCTGGTGGTAAAGTGGTGAAGCTTGCCGTGTTTGACATGCTATGATTTTTGGCAGAGTTTCTATCATGTTTGAATTGGCTAAATGCTTAAACCCGTCTATCACTCCCAGAAGCAGGGTTCCAGCAGAAACTGGAAGATAAATGCGCTGAGGGACTTTCCAATTGGATTGTTCTGCTATTTCATAGGCAAGGCTCCTTATTCCGTCTCTAAACAGCGGATGAAGAATATGTCCAACATAAAACCTTCCCTTTCCAGTTTTTTGTGCCTCTTCTGCAACCTTGTTTCGATTGCCAGACACTTTGATGACATCTGCGCCATAGAATCGGATTTGAGTCAACTTTGGTCCAGAGATGTTTTCTGGAACGTAGATTTTTGCTTTTAAACATGCGCGGGCTGCATAGGCGGCTATTGATGCACCAGCGTTGCCAGAAGAATCTTCAGCGATATTGCCTTCAGCCTCTTTCACCAGCGTGTGCACTGCAGATATTAGCACGGTTGAGCCTCTGTCTTTAAATGAGCCCGTTGGGTTCAAGCTTTCAAGTTTAAAGTGGATATGGTCTGAGAATTTCACCAATGGTGTCCAGCCTTCTCCCAAACTTATTATTTCCTTCTCTTTAACGTATGGAAAGAAATTGGAATAACGCCAAAGACTGTAATCCTTCTTTTTTATTTGTCGCCTTTCAAATTTTCTTTTCTCCTTCACAATCAGTGGTTGACCACACATAGAGCATTTAAAATCTAACATGCTGGCTGAAGGCTTGCCACATGAGGAGCATCGAATTTCATAATCCATTGAAAGCACCTTGTTTACACTCTATGCTTTGGTTAATGGCTTAAAATATACGGCAGAAAGAAATAAGTGATTTTATTTGTATGGTATGTAGTCTCTGCCCAGAAGTTCTCGCGCAATGATTATTCTTTGTATGTTTAATGCACCTTCAGCTCCTATGTAGTAGGACATTATGCCGCGCAATCCCATTTCGACTGGGCATTCCTTCGTATAGCCCCATGCGCCAAGCCAAAGCAGGACATGCTCAAACACTCTGAAAGCGAAGGGCGGAACCTTTAGCTTCACGGCTGAAATGTACTTTGCAACTTCATGCGATGTAAATCTTTTGTTTCTATATTTCTCGTCGTTCATCCATGCAGTTCTGTAGACCAGCGACTTTAAAGCCTCAAGCTCAGCCCACAAATCCGCTAAATCGAATTGTATGCCTTCGAATTTTCCTATCGGGTTTCCGAATGCCTTTCGCTCTTTGATATACTCCATTCCAATCTCGAGTGCGCGTTGAGAAGCACCCAAACATGTAGCGCCGATTAAAAGCCTTGCATTGTCAAAGCCTTCCATCGTCAAGTAGAAACCTTTTCCCTCTTCGCCTATGCGATAGCTGTCTGGCACCTTGGCATTATCCATAACAATGCTTCCAGTCGATATTGCCATTCTGCCCATATCTTCGAAACGTTTACCCATCTCCACGCCTTCGGCGTTTGCAGGCAGATAGAAGGCTGTAATGCCCTTGTGTGATGCTTCTGGTTGCGGCGGCTCAGTTCTCACAAGCAAAAAGTAGCCTCCTCCCATTTTCTTGACTTCTTCTGTTCCGCTTATGTACGTTTTTTCTCCGTTCAAAATCCATCTGTCGCCTTCTTTTTTGGCTGTTGATTTGATTGCTGCGACATCGGAGCCACCGCCTGCCTCGGTCGAGGCTATTCCGATGAAGGCGTCGCCTTTTACGGCTTTGCGGATGACTTCCTCTCGCACTTGTTCTGTGCAATATTTGTCCATGACATAACCCCATGATGTTTCGACAAGAAATAAGACTGGTATAGCAATGCTAATGTCTGCATAGCCAAGTTCTTCAGCAGCAATACAAGCGGTAATCCAGTCGGTTTCTGCTCCTCCGTGCTCTTGTGGGATGGTCATAAGCAGCAGGTTCATGTCTGCCATGCCCTTGATTATCTCCATTGGAATCTCGCCTCTATTGTCAAATTCACGAATCTTCTCCAAGGACAGTTCTTTCTGGCACCATTCTCGCAGAGACTTTTGAAAGAGCTTCTGTTCTTCGCTAAAGCTGAAATCCACCATACGCTTGTCTCCTTATTGAAGCTCAAAGTATCTGTGCTATCGAATATAAGGATTAAGGAGACGCATAACAATTGTGAGTGATTCTAATAGACCGAAACCTTCGCAACACCATTTATTTTAAGAAATTCTGAAATAAGTTCCCCTGGAATTTTTCTTTCAACAATCAACGTAAGCCTAGGCTCTGGCGACAATTCAGGGTCGTCCACAATCGCTTGTCGGATGCTTAGACCGTTTTTTGTTAGAATCATTGCCGAGTTCGCAAGTATGCCAGGTATTTTAGCATCGACAGGTGTGATCTCAACAACGCCTAATGCTAGATGTTTAGCGATTTCTTTCAATGAATGCCCAGCAGATCTTATTCCCTCAAATATCAAACACAATCCGCGGTTCGCTTTAACAGCGCTTAAAGTCTCGTTGACTGTTCTCCTGTCCACTCCAGCCGCTCGAGCGACGCGTATGGGAGGAATCTCGATATCATTTAGGTAGATTTTCCCGTTTTTTACGCTCAGACCATTTTCTACAAGGACGCGGGCGACTCGAAGTCGTTCTGGATGTCCTTCAAAGTATTTTTTTATGTTGCTCCACATCTTGCGATTTTCCTTATGTACAGTTTTGTGCAATAAAGTATAAATATGTTCCCACAATAGTAAGTATGTTAATGTACCTCTAAGCACTGAACCGTGCATAGGAGAACTGAACATGACACCAAAAAACATTCTAAAAGACTACTACACATCGTTAAGCTCTGATGAACTACCAAGATCTTGGTACAATATCCAGGCAGACCTTCCAGAACCTCTGCCGCCACCGTTAGACCCAACAACACTAAAGCCAATAAGCCCAGCTTTACTGGAAAGAATATTCGCAAAAGAACTCATAATGCAAGAAGTATCAGCAGAACGCTTCATAAAAATACCAGATGAAGTTCTTGACGCCTATCTAAGACTTCCACGTCCAACACCCTTGTACCGCGCCAAAAAACTTGAAAACTATCTAAGAACACCAGCACAGATTTACTTTAAATGCGAAAACTTCAGCCCAACAGGTAGCCACAAAACAAACACTGCAATCGCACAGGCGTATTACAACAAAAAACAAGGAATCAAACGCCTAATCACGGAAACTGGCGCAGGACAATGGGGCACCGCACTCGCCCTCTCATGCATGATCTTCGATTTAAAATGCAGAATATACATGGTTCGTGCAAGCTACCAGCAGAAACCTGGCAGAAGAATAATAGCCCAAGTTTATGGCGCTGAAATGTTTCCATCTCCAAGCGACAAGACAAACTTTGGCAGAAAATTGCTCAAGGAGAATCCTAATCACCATGGAACGCTTGGGATAGCCATCAGCGAAGCAATAGAAGACACGCTATCCGACGAATCTGCACGATATTCGCTTGGATCCGTCTTAAACCACGTCCTAATGCATCAGACAATAATCGGGCTAGAAGCCAAAAAACAGTTTGAACTCTTAGATGAACATCCAGACGTAGTCTGTGGATGCATAGGCGGTGGCTCCAATTATGCGGGTTTCTGCTTTCCATTTATGATGGACAAGCTAAAAGGCAAAACTGCTACAGAATTTGTTGCTTGCGAATCAAAGGCAGTTCCCCACACGACCAAAGGCACATACACATACGATTATGGAGATACTGGTGAAATGACGCCACTTCTGAAAATGCTAACCATCGGGCATGGATATGCTTGCCCTCCTATTCATGCAGGCGGCTTAAGATATCATGGAATGGCGCCGTTGATATCGTACCTGATAAACAAAAGATACATGCGTTCAGTCGCGTACGGTCAAACCGAGATTTTTGAAGCCGCCAAAATGTTGGCACAGACTGAAGGTTCAATCATAGCTCCTGAAACGGCTCACAGTCTAAAACATGTAATAGACGAAGCCATAAAATGCAGAAAGACAGGTGAAAAGAAGATAATCGCTATGAACTATAGCGGGCACGGCTTACTTGATTTGACTGCTTATGAACAGTTTCTCTCTGGAAAACTTGCGGATTATGAACCAGAAAAAATTGAGGTTCCAGTCTTCAAGCGTTAAAAGGATTGTGGACAAGTGACGTTAACCATTTTGGCAGAAAACTCGAATGCAAAAATAGCCATAATGCCAATCAACAAGCTGAAGCCTCATGAAAGAGGTTCGCCGTTATATCTGGAGTTGCTCAAAAAAGAAATCATCAAAGACGGCATGTTGAAATATCCCATTATAGCCGATGAGAAAACACATGTAATCTTAGATGGAATGCACCGCTGGCTTGCACTAAAAAGTCTTGGCTATACGCTAATACCGGTTATGCTCATTGACGCTTTTCAGAACACGCGAATGCGTGTTGGCAGAAGAAGAATACATAGATACATAATTGGCTCGGAAGAAGAGATAACCATTAAAGAGGTTATTTCAACAGGACTTAGCAAACGTCTTATGAAGCCCCGCTCGACCAGACATTTCTTTCCTTTTTCAAAAGTTCACCAGATAAATTGTCCCTTACACTCGTTGAAAAAGAATGTGCCACAAGACGTTTCCAGATATCTCGCCAAGATGACTAAAGAAGAATGTAAATCAGCAATAAAAGACTGGCTGGAGGAAATATCTGAAGAGTTAGAGTTTCTAAGGAAGAGGAAGGAAGAAGTGCAAGGGGAAATGGCTGATTTTCTGAACAGAATTAAGAATTTGGATAATGACATAACCTTTCAAGGTTTCAGTAAAAGCAGATGAGAAATTCGCACGACGCATATTGACCATACGCAACCGCAAATTGTTCATAAAACTCCTTCATTGAACTGCTTGTTTTTTCTACTTAAGGTTTATATGGAATGACTTGAGTAGTATTGAACCCCCTCTCTGTTGAAGTTTTAAAGGGGGATTTGAAATCATGCAAAAAATCGAAGTCATTATTATGGGCGCGGCAGGCCGAGACTTTCATAACTTTAACGTCTACTTCAGAAACAACGACGCCTATGACGTAGTGGCTTTTACGGCTACACAGATTCCAGGAATTAAAGGCAGAATCTATCCACCAGAGCTTGCAGGTCCAAACTATCCAAATGGAATACCAATATATGCTGAGGAAGATTTGCCTAAACTGATAAAGACCCATGATGTCGACCAAGTTGTTTTTGCCTACAGCGATGTTTCCCACGAATATGTCATGCACAAAGCGTCAATCGTGTTAGCAACTGGTGCTGACTTCCGTTTAATGGGACCCAGATCAACCATGCTCAAGGCAAAGGTTCCAGTTGTCTCGATAGGCGCTGTGCGAACAGGCTCAGGCAAAAGCCAAACTTCTCGGCAAGTCGCAAAAATCTTGAAAAGCAAAGGCTTAAGAGTTGTAGTTATTAGGCATCCAATGCCATACGGCGATTTAAGCAAGCAAATTTGCCAACGTTTCGCTTCATATGAAGATTTGGATAGGCACAAGTGCACAATTGAAGAGAGAGAAGAATATGAGCCCCACATAGACAACGGCATAATTGTATATGCAGGGGTTGACTACGGCGAAATCCTTAAAGAAGCGGAAAATGACGCTGATGTCATAGTTTGGGATGGCGGCAACAACGACCTACCCTTCTACAAGCCAGACCTACACATTGTTGTAGCTGACCCCCATAGAGCTGGACATGAAGTACAATATCATCCAGGCGAGGCAAATCTGCGAATGGCAAATGTTGTAATAATAAATAAGGTTGACACTGCTGAACCCAAGAATGTGGCACAGGTGAAAGAGAACATAAAGATGGTTAACCCAAACGCCCTGATTTTAGAAGCAGCGTCGCCGATAACTGCTGATAGACCCGAGTTAATCGGAGGAAAACGGGTATTAGTTATTGAGGATGGACCTACGCTTACACATGGCAACATGCCCTATGGCGCTGCAACAATAGTCGCGAAGAGACATGGAGCAAGCGAAATTGTGGATCCGAAGCCATACGCTGTTGGCTCAATAAAGGAAACTTTCCGAGAATATGCACAGTTAGGACCTATTCTTCCCGCTGTGGGCTACGGTGATAATCAAATAGCCGAGCTTAAAGAGACTATCGAGCGCATGCCATGTGATGTTGTGGTAATTGGAACGCCAATCGATTTGAGGAGAGTAATGACGATTGATAAGCCCACAGTCAGAGTTAAATATGAACTCCAAGTTCTAGGTCCAACATCTCTTGAGCAAGTTCTAGACAGTCTTCTTCAAGGAGACAGAAGATAGTGGAAGATTCTGAAGCAGAAATATCGCGCATAAAAGTAAAATTCATAATCGAAGGCTTAGGCGAGGCAGAAGGCGAATTTGTACGTTTTTTGGCGCCCAGAACTATAGACTCTATAGTCAGAAAACTGCCACTAGAGGGAAGATTAGCCATTTGGAAGGAGGAAGTCTATTTTGAGACGCCGATTAGGATGGGAGAAGAGAAAGCTAAAGATAAGGTAGAGA
>Ga0209102_1001129_pt1 | contig 14934 bp, 19 predicted proteins | sample ConPoolayeHmetaG_FD_185483 | JGI IMG/M metagenome (GOLD analysis project Ga0209102, IMG submission 185483) | Hot spring microbial mat communities from California, USA to study Microbial Dark Matter (Phase II) - Cone Pool mat layer H metaG... ...
GAGAAGGGACAAGCATGGCTAATGAAATTAAAGAGTTAAATCGTATGATATGCAATCAATGTGACGAAAAAGAGTATGAAAAATGCAAAAACTGCAAAGTTTACCAGTTAGTAAACAAAATCGCAATGCAATGAACAGCCTAAAGCGTTTCGCCATCTATTTTATCTGCAATCTCGTCCAGAATCTTTGTAAACGGATGCCCAGGTCTTTCCTCACTGAATATTATGTTTCCTTCACCCTTCAGAACATCGCAGAAGCAAGGGATTATGCCAAGCAATGGAACTTGATAGATGTCTTTCATTCTCACTTGAATTTCGTCCTTTCGAAACTTGGAAGAAACATCATACAGCACTTTGTTTAGAATGACTTCAGTCTTCTTTTCGAACAATTCGTAAAGTTCACGCAACATGCGCTGTGTGCCGTCAACATCCGATTTGTCGAAAGTTGTTGCTACGACAACTAAATCAGCGCTTACAATGGCGTTTATTGACGAATATTGCAGTCCAGGACTGGTGTCAAAAATCAGGTAGTCAAAACCATTATCGCTTATGAGAGAATTTCGAAGAGCCAAAAGTCTTCCAAGCGCACGCATTTCCCACTTCCTATCCTTAGCAGTCATATCTCTTATTGCTTCCGTGGCAGGATCAGCCAGACCTACAAACAATTTACCGCCATTTGCAATTCTATCGGTCAAATCGATCAGTGCCTTGTTGATTTCGCAAGTGCCATTCAAGTAATCGTTCATCCAGCACTCCGCCTTATCTACCCTAAGAAGTGTTGAAAGGCTTGGAGCTCGAAAGTCAAGATCCATTAAACATACTTTCTTGCCGCGCTTGACAAAGGTAGCTGCCAAGTTCAGCGAAAGAAGCGTCTTTCCTGTTCCGCCTTTGTATGAATGCACAGCTATAATCTTACCCAACTGCATCACCCTTGACTTTCCCTATCCACGTAAAAGTATGCCTTCCTTCCCTTTCTTTCCTTCTTTAAATATCCCATAATAACAAGCTGATTCAGATAAGCACTCTCAACAGCTCTCGCCCTATGCGTCTGCTGCGCAACTTCATCAGCAGTCGCGCGACCAAGCCTACACACAGTCATAGCCGTCTTCCTCAAATGATCAGGCATAGAAAGCAACGTCATAACATCCAGAGGCGTGTCCGAAATCGACTGCACATCCTTTCTGCCATGCTTCTGCAACTCGATCATAACTTCCATCTTCTCATTAAGCCTCTCAAGATTCTCTCTAATCTTCTCCAAAACCTGCAAAGGCTTCTTCCCTATAGCTCCCTGCGTGGCCACTTTAGGTTCCTCAGAGTGTTTTACGTGTGTACAATAATGTAAAGAGAAAGCCATTTATTAAGTCTTACGAAACTGTCATAATGATTCGAAAACAAATGTGAGCTTATTGAGAAGTGTTACGTGTGGTGTGGGTTGTTTTTTGTGCTTATTATGCTGAGGAGTGCTATTCCTATTATTATTGTTATGAAGAGTGCGGCTGTGATGTTTGCTGCTTGGATTGCTGTTTGTTCTAACATACTTATCGTATGATATTAAAGGTGTTTTTGGAATAAAAGATGTGTTTCTCGTTTAGAATATTGTGAGAAGGAGAATGTTTTGGAAAATGGGGTGTTTAGTATGGTACGGGCATGCGGTTTCGGGCTTCTTCTACGATTGGGAGTACTTGTTTTAGTTCTCTGAAGTATTTGAGTACGGTTATTCCTCTTTGTGTTATGGCGTAGACGACTCTTCTTTTGCCGATAGTTCTTTCTTCGACTAGTTGCTGTTTTATGAGGAAGTCCAAGTACTCTTTTAGTACGCTGCAGTTTACGTTAGCCTTATACATGATGTGTGTAAGCTTTAATGGTCCACGATGTGCTAATACTTTGAGTATGTCTATATACATTTCTAGTTTGGAACGTCTCATCATCCAAACCTCTTGCGGTTATTTTCAACCTCTTTATATAAAGCTTTTATGGATTCAAACTACTTCTTATTTCTATTTAGTCTGCATTAGTAGCTTCTTTTCTTCTGTGCTCGGTTTAACACGTTTATTCTATTTTGGAAGGCTGTGACAAGGTCGTCTAGCAATATTTTTTGTAATTCTGTCGAGAGACCCTTAATGTTTTCCTTAAGAACCTTTGACATTTTTGCTTGCAGTTCCCTTCTCTGTTTGGGTGTAAGTTCTTTTTTCAAGGATGTTCCTCCAATGTTAACGCAGAAAAATAGTGTATCAGTATATAACTGTCTTATGAACAGCAGATATGAATTGTAGATTCATTTTTGGTGTTTGCAGTCCATTTTTCCATTACTTTCGCTTCCTAAAGAACATCAATCCGTCTTTCTCACAGACATACTCGAAACCTACTTCCAATAAAGCCTTTACGTCTTCAGCGCTGTTTACTGCTTTAACTTCGAAACTGTCGTTTTCCTCTTTGAATAATGCCTTCTCGGTTTGAATGTATAGCAATGTTGTATCCAGAGTTTTATGTCCCAAAAATTCTTTGACAAGCACAGGATTTTTAGTTTCATGATAAAGCATAGTTGCTTTCCAATGTCTAAGCGTGTGGAAGCCTATCCTTAACAGTCTTGGATTCGCAAGTTTATGAGCTACTTTCCTTCGTTCTCGATAGAAGACTGACCCTCTTGTTATTTTGGATTCTGTTCCCCAAACTGAACCGTTCTTTTTTGGAAGTGCTGCAAGCATATTGACAAGTTTGTTGCTTATGTTAAAGATTCGTGGATTGCTATTCTTTTCTGGATCGTTGAGAACCACTATTTTGCGTTCCAAGTCTATGTCTTCCCATTTTATTGTTGCTGCTTCCCCCATTCGCATAGCTGTTTCTTTCAACATTTGAAGATAAGCTGCTGTTTTCTTACCGCATCCAGCGATTAAATCGTCAATTTCCCTTTCCGATGGTATGAATGGAAGCTTTCGAATTATGTGTTCTCTGGGCGGTTTCCATGTTAAACCATTCATTGAAAGAAACAATGTGTAAGCTGCGGCAATGTTGTGTTTTCTGTTTTCGCTTACCTGCAATTTTGCCAAAGTTTCTTTCACGGTTTCAGGGTTGAATAAGTCGGCTCCTGCTTTTTGAAGTCTCGTTAATGCTTGACTGTAAAGTGTTATGGTTGATTTTGCATAGTTGTCTTTTTGCATGTTCCAGATAAACTGTATAAGTTTTCCTTTAAGGTCTGCTTGTGTTTGTTGTGTGTCTCCCGCTTTCACCATTGCCTTCTCTAAGCTTTTTTCCGACAAGACTATTCCCCCAATGGGGAATTTAGCTCTGCTTCGTTGAAGCTTCACTGCATACTTGCCACTTACATTATTTGTCTGACAATCCTTAAAAGAATTGTTGTAATTTTCTGAAAAACGAAAACCGCAATCGCGGCAAAGCCAACGTTGAACAGCCTCGCCATCAGCTAAATAGCGGATTCCATCACGGTAAAGAAGCTTTGAACCACACTCAGGACAGCACAGGTTAGCGATAGATTCAACCATTATGGCTTAACCTCTGCAACCTTCCAGATTCGTTCTTTACCATCATCTTCAAAACTTAAGTAACCATGTGTTTGGAGTGTGTTTAACAAGCGACTGCAAACAAGTTTATTATCATTGAAAAACTGTTTAGTTAAGATTTTTTGTTTTGTTGCTCCGTTCTCTCTTAAAAACCGTATCACTTTAACACTAGAAACACGATTTTCTAATGAGCGAGGATAGATTTCTGAAAGTTGTAACTCCATATCCTTTGACAATTTCTCTGCTGTAATGGTTTTCTTAACATCTTCAATCGTTATCGTTTTGTTTTCTCTTCCATAATCAAACAAAAGCTCAATACAGGTAGCAATGTACTTCTTAAAGTTTCTGAAGTTGCCTTGAGAACAATAGGCAATCTCTGTTAATGCGTCTTCAGTGAAGGGCTCGAGAGTCTTGAACAACTCTTTAAAATGCGAAACTAAATACCTGGGCTCGACAGGTTCTAACTCGAAAAGCTCCATTTTGCCTAGGAAAAAGTGTAGTGGTAAGGCTTCTTTCTGAAGGAAAATAACAATGTTGACCAATGGAGTTTTGTTTCTTTTATGCTCGTTACATCTATGTATCCAATAGTCTTGAATAGCGTCTAAAGCCTTAACAATGTCTTTTTGGCTACTCTTACTGTAATCCCACATATCCACTATTACGTTTAGAACATCATCAGAAAAATTCCATTCCCAGTCTTTTTCAGTTACGATAACTTTACGATTCTTTTTTTCTTCATCATCCTCAATTGTGTCGATATATCTAAATGGTGTAAATCTTCCGAATGGTTCAAACCCTTTCATCATACGGATCAGTCTTGTAGTTTTCTGGTTTAATCCCCCTTTAAGAAAATCCGCCATAGTAGTTTTTCCTATTCCCTGTGCGCCCACAACTTTTAAAAGAATACCCTGTGCCAATTGCAATTTTTTAAAGATTTTGAACCATTCTGTAGGAACGTATGGTAAAGAGTTGTCTTCCTCTCCAGATAATTTAATGGCCCATTGATACACTTGTGCTGTGTGATTTTCTGTTTCTACTGATACAGTGATACTGTCCTTTTTAGGCATAGTTTTCTCTAATGGCTCTTTTTCTGGTTCTTTTCGTGTTTCTAACTCTGTTTTAGACGGTATCACTTTATCACTAGAAATCAAATTTTCTGTGTCCGGAACAGTAAAAGAAATATTACCAGTTTCTATTCCCCTCTTGAAATCTGCCTCTATGTGCTCAAAAACATATTCTTCCGTAGCCAAAGGATTACAACTTTTGAGAACGTCAATCATCAATTCTACTTGTTCAACGAAACTTTCGGGGATACTAATTTTGAGTTTCTCTTTAAGTTTTGCTATGATCTTTTCAGCTAACAGTTTCTTTTCTGAAGGCTCAGAAGAAACTATTTCGTAGTCTGGTTCTTGGTTTTGGTTTTCTGTTTCTGCTGTTAAGCCTGGTTTGTCACTCATCGCTTTCACTTTTTCAGCTTGTTTGTTTCCATACGTTTAGCTAAATTCAGCAGGCTAAAGCAAAATGGACACAGCTCAACCAGATGTGGTAATGCACGCCCTCTGTAGCTGTTGCATTCCTCATCTGAAAACTCGATCAAAGGCAAAGTTGCTTCAGCAGTAAACTCACGTTTGCATTTCCCACATTTACCAACAAGCGAAGCTTTTTTAACAACTTCTTGCTTATTTGCCATTATCCCATACCCTTTTTTGTTTTGTTTTTGCGTTTAATTTTCTTGAAGAAAATTGCGTAAAGCTACACGCACGGCCTCGGAAACTGTCTTAATTTTCGGATATTCCCTTTTTATGTAGGCATCAATTTTTTGTTTGTCTGCATCTTCAATTCTCACGCAAATTGTCGTTTGTTTCATGCCGCACACCAAAATTAGCTTAGGTTTTCTAAATGGAAAAACTTTGGTTGTAACACAAAATTATAACATAACATTATAACGGTCATAATGTAATTACTTAACCAGGTATCTTGCAACATAGTCAGAAAGTCTGTCCTGCAGGACAGACTTTTTCACGAAGCTACTGAGCCTTGATGCTGAGGTATTGCTCTTTCATTTTCTCTGCAGTTTCCCTTATGAACCTTCCACTTCTCTCCATGTAAGCGTTAATAGTTATTGGAGTTAAGCCTGTCCATGAACAAATATCGGCTACACTCATTTTAGGATTAGAACATAACTCTGTTATTCTGTTGAACCTGAAGAAGTGAAGATACTTCTTAGCGTCTAAACATTTCATAATATTCCATGAATCCCATTCAGTTATGGGCCACACTCTCTGTTTAGGTTGCGTTTGCTTCCATTGTTGAATAATCAAATCCACATAGGGAAGGCTAACGTGTAACATTAAAGCTGCTTCTCTTGATCCGTGTTTTCTTGCTTTAGCTTGAACTTAAAGCCATTCGCCTTCTAACCAGATATCTTCTTTAAGAATTCCAGGTGTGGCTTCAGAAACTTTAACGATGGATTCACTGTGCCTTCTACATGAAGGTAAGACATAGCGTTTAGCTTTTGATCCTATGGCTTCCGTCTTGCGTATGCCCGTCCAATACAATATAGTGAGCAGGCTCTTAACCAGAAGTTTAGAATATTTACCCGTGTCTATCTCGTCAACCTTTCGGAGCATTTTGGCAAAAGCTGAAAGTTCTATACCCTTGGTTTGTTTGCCGTGCTTGTACCTGTGCTTTGGAAAGCTGTGTTTCCTCGCTTTGTTTTCAATTAAATTTGTGTTTAATTGGTTTACATTGTTTTCCACATGGATCACCGCAATTTGACTTTTTTATCATTCTTTATATATATATGCGAAAGCATCAAGTCGAATCCTCTTTTGTTAGTGAAGGCAGACTATCCAGTTCTTTCCTCATGATTGAAACTGCTTCCTTCGCATAGCGGTCACGCACAGGCTGATACCAATAGTAGAATGTGTTAGGCAAGATGGCTGTGAAATGGTCTTCGAAGATTTGGCGCACTCCACTTTTACGCATGTCAGGCGCAACCCAAAACCTGTAGCCTTTGGCAAGCCTATACCGCTTTGGACTTGTCGTGTCATCTTGTTTTTTGATAATTTTAACAGTTACACAGTCAGGCAAGCCCCGAAGTTTTTGAACAACATGCGTGGGTAAAGGGCTAGTGAAAATGATGCTTGCCCAGTTTGTGCGCGCGACTGAAAGGTATTTTGTAACTGCACGAACAAACGGGTTGTTCCATTCTAAAGCGTTTAGCCAAAGACCCGCATCATCCCATATTAACACTCGATCCCGCTCCCCGTTTTCAACCATGCGTGTACATTTTTCCACAAAGTCTCTAGGGTGGAAAACTAACCTTTGCTTAACAGCTTCCCAGTTAAGTTGATCCTTTCCGCCATACACTTCCGCAACAGTTTTTATTGCATAAGCGCTTTTGCCAATGCCAAGCGGCCCGTAAACTATGAAAGGCTTAAACTCATTTTGCTTGTAAAGTGTATTGATCATTCGGGTTATGACTAAAGTCATTCTTCAATTTCACCTTCACGTTTTGAACTATGCCTTTCCTCGCCCTCTTGTATTACCCTGGTTTCTTTCATAGCTCCGGGAGCGATTACGATAGGTGTTAAAGGCTCCACATCAATGTTAGTCATGCTCAAATTTATGATTGCGCTTGCACAAGTAACAAGCAAGCCTAAAAATTCTGGAATGTTCCTAAATTCATCATATAACTGTATGAAGCAGTTCACTTTGTGTGCGAGCCAAGGATTATCCATAGACCTTAACCAAGGCGAAGCAGTCGTCATCATCAACGTGTAAACTGCATCAACAGCAAGGCCCTTATTTTTAGCACTGTAGGGCCCGCTTAAAATTTGCAAAATAGTATCAAGCTCCTGTTTTATACGGTTTGTCCGAGCGTCAAGAACGTCAGATTTTATCAGTGGCTTAAACCCTTCAGCTTCCAGCCGCGAAATAACGCTACTTGTTTTAAACGTTTCATCTGTTCTTGGCCTTTTGCGAATTTTGTCAGCAATCCAAGCGCGGACACTCATTCACTTTTCACCTCCTGGTTTTGGCTTGCAAAAAAACACACAATTGCTGCACAAACAACTAGACAAAAACCAACAAGTTTAGCAATTAAAAAATCGCTTGGGATTCTAAGCCATAACATTCCTAAAATGTAAAAAAGAACAAAGGTAAAACTATCAACCGATTGTCTTTGAAAAGTCATGGTTTAACCTCGCTTATGCTGATGAAGGACCCACGCAAAAAATGATAGCTGCCGTCATGATAGCTGCCGTCATCCTTCAAAACCAGAACGCTAGGCTTATGCAAGCTTTTGTTTTCCATCTGATAGCAGATTAACAAGCCTGAAACTTCAAAGTCATCATCAATTTTAACTTTAACATGCTTGTTTAGAAACGTGTGAATTAAAGGAAGCTCACGTTTCGGTTCAACTTTAACGAAACGTTCAACACTATAGCAACTTTTCACTTTAAAACCTCTCTCTTATGTTTCTCAAACACAAAAATAGAAAAAAGGGAAGTGCGGGAGAAATCTCCACTCGAATGACAAATATGAATCCAGAATACACATTTGATAATGCCGTTGCAATGATATCTTCATTTTATTGTGTAGCGCATGATAACCCTTGTCTTGGAGCGTGCAATAACCTCTGTAAAGCCGACTTTCTGAAATGCAGAAGCAACACCCATAAAAACGAACGGATCTGGCTGCTTTTTGTCATATCGATTCGGGTATCCTTCAACAATCTTGGCGCCATGTTCCTTAGCATAGTCAATGGCAGCCTTTAATAGCATAGTTGATACGCCTTTTTTCCTATAGGGTTTAGCTACAAAAAAGCATACTACCGACCATACTGGATTATCATCAACACGTTTCAATGTTCTAGATCTCTCTAATCTGGGAAATTCTTCTCTCGGTGCTATGGAGCACCAGCCAATCGGCACGCCATTGGAATAGGCGAGTATGCCTGGAGCTTTGCCCGATTTTACTATTGCTTTTAAAGCTTCTTTGTTTTCTCTTCCTCTTTGCTTCGTCCACTGCAAAGCGGAGAGTCTCCACCACATGCACCAGCATGCGCGGCATACGCTGTCTCTTTCAAAAAGCTGTTCAATGTCCTGCCATCTCTTTAAAGTGAGTGGATGAAATACTAAACCTGCTGTCATTCATGGCATCTCCATTATAGATTTGGTGAGCTATGCTTTAACGTTTCTGAAAAGCGACCTGCGTTGATGCTTTTGTATACCAAGCATATAGACCAAGATTATGGAAAGAAAACGTTGAGACTCTCTCTGGGAGACTACCCCCTCCCTTATATATACTCTGATAGAATATTTTTGAGTTGTATAATGTGTGTTTGGGCCCGTAGCCCAGTACGGATTAAGGCGCCGGCCTTCGGAGCCGGAGACCGAGGGTTCAAATCCCTCCGGGCCCGCTTATGATGTTAACAGGTCAAGAGGCTGAATAATATCAGAAAACTTTTGCTCAATGTTGTATATCTTATTTTACTAGTAACGCCTTTATCGGATAGTGGAGCTCCACTTTTTGAAAGCTCTATTCGCTACTAGGTTGAATGCATGCTGGCTTTGAGTCTTTGCTTCAAAACGTTTAGCTGCTTCCTTTCTGCTAAGAAACTTCCGGGGATTGGTAAGCTCGTCTTTAGGGATCATGTCAGTTGCAATTCTAAAGGTCTTATCTATGTAACCCCAAAGTTCATTCTCAAGCTCTTTGGATTCTGCGAACTCTTTCCAGTTTCGCCATCCTGGCAAGCCGAAATTTCTTTTCCAAAAATCAAGTTTACTGTAAACATCAAAAAATACAAAATATTTTGTGTACCATGAGAGGTCCTTGTGTCGTCTTGGAAGATGCTTACTGACTTTCGAAACAAGGTCTGCGAGTGCCCAAGTCACTACGTAATCTAGAACAACATGGTCCCTAGAATTCAGATCTCTGTTAATCCTTTCCTCTGGAAACACGTCATCATACTTACTTGTCTCTTCGAATATTTCTTCCACTTGTCCTCTGACGCCGTCATGGGGTGCTCTGTTCTTGCAGATATGATGGTAGAGGGCAAGGTTTTTCATGGTAATGGCATATCTTGCTGCCTTGAATTCCTTTCCGCTCTTTCGATGATATTTATAGTCCATACTTTCTAGGAGTTTCTGAATCCTTACTTGTCTTGCATCGGTTGAATGTAGGTCTGAGGGTTTAAAAGCATTCTGAGTGTTGAGTGCCTTAATGATTTCTATACTCTTCTTGTACGTCTCACTACTCTCGTAAGGAAGACGGTATGCGCGAAGTAGAACTTGAGCATCAGAATCTTTGCGCCCTTGCTGATCGTATGCGGCAAATAGAACTCTCAAAGTCTGACCTCCATTCACGATCTGCGGGTTCCTCATTACAAGGTAACGATCGTCAGGCTCCACTGCTATTGAATCAGCAAATATTATGATACCGTTGTGCTTGTGCCAAAACCATTCCGGCGTCTCCAAATACGATTTCTTGATAGCACGGTTTATCTGATTATCTCCCTTGTACTCTCTGACGTTCTTTTTGCAGGTATCGCTTGACATCTTCGGAGGACTGTAGCCATTTTAGCATATCAACAAGCCGAACGGAACAAACTATCGAGTACAATCCTGTCTTGTAACCACTGTTGACGAGATATTTACGATCTAGAATCTCGATTCTCTTCCTAGCCGTGTAGGGAATATATCCATGTTCAACATCGAATATCATCCGATCTAGGCTTCGTGCATCAAAAGGTACAAAGTCAAGCTCTATGCCCCAGTTGTTCGATTTCTTCAATTCATTCAGTCTCTTTTGAGCTTCAAGGGCTGTACTTTGTTCTATAACGTCCGTAGTCAGCCATATGATTTCGAGCAAACAAGTCTTGTTTAACTGTCTTCTAAGGTCATTCACGAACTCGTCTGCTCGCTGGTTTGGATTCTGGCCGATAATCGTATTGCTAATCTTGGCTAATTCATGAAGAATTAACTCAAGACTTGCTTTTTGGCTTGAAGATGAGAACTTCGTTTGTACAATGTAGTAAGTTCCATCCTCGACATTGTAGAAATCAATTCCCCCATCGTCTTTTCCATCAACAAACCTTCGGTGAAAATCGTCTCCGTCAATCCCGAATCTCGCTTTGACAAAGAACTTCGTGAGCTGCTTGGTTGCTTCAGTTGAACTCATAATCGACAGTTTTCTAATTAACTCGTCAGCGTCATGATATGACATTTTGTTTTACACTCCTCTGCCTCAAATTTGTTTCAAAACGTATTTAAAGCATTCAGCAAAAATGTTTGTTGAAATGGTTATTTCGCTCATGACAGTGTTATGGAACGATGCTTCATATGGGGAATTTAAACGGGGATTTAAACCTATCAGGGCCCGCCATCTATGGTTACTGTGTTTTATAGAATAGAAGGGGTCATTTTTATGGGCTATGTTTGGCTTCTTCTCGTGTAACGGAAAACATTGCATGACAATTTAGTGAGGAAACCGGCAGCAAAAACATACAGGACGTAGTAACTAAAGTAGTTCATAGCTACGTATTGGAGAGTTAAGACTATCAGAGAAGTTAGACTTGTTCCCCAGAAGGCTATCCGTTCTACTTTCTCAATCTCCAACCATAACAGCCTGCGTCTACTTCATATAATTCCAAATCCTGCAACTCTGAAAATCAATCCCGCTATTAAAATTACAAGAACCAGAAGCCACTCAACGGTTTGTGCAGTTGCATAAGAATATGTTATAAAAACAAAGCTCAACAGTATCATAATCCAAAAAGCAACGCCGCCTGTTCTTCGTAAAAGACCTGCTCTATTCACAATCACTTCATAACCTCAAGCCAATGCATTTCTCTTCTGCTTGTTTAGTCTCCTTTGAGGATTAGCTCTCTAATCTCTTTGACGGTCAAGCCCGCTATCCCCAATGCTTCTGCAGATCTTCCTTGACTCCAAAAGTCCGTTGCAAACATTGCTGAAGCCACATTCACAAGTCCCTTCATTGTGGGAGTGGAGACTTGTGCTATGTCGCCTAAAGAAGCGAGAGGAACCAATCCTGTCGGAACATCTTCATAAATATACCTGTGTTCCAAATGTGGAGGCGCATTTATTTTCTTGTACGCTGGATTATTCTGGAGCGTTTCATAAAGGTCTTTGCCTTCAACACCGTAGGTTAAGCTTAGCCATTCCTTTGCCGCAACAGCCTTCACGCCGAAAGCGTCTGCAACATCTAAACGCTCTTTATCCAATACTTCGATTACTCTGCAGATGTAAGGAGTAGCCCCTTCAGTATAAAACTTAAAATCGCCCTTCATCACATGCACACGTCCAGAATTCAAAAGAACCAGCGCTGGATGAAAAACTGCACCTATGTTATTTAAACCAGTCTCCAACACGCTGCCCGCACGAGTAAACCGCGGATACGCCTCATTAATCACTTTCAACACGTTTTCGGTTTCTGTTGCAGGCAATGCCGCCACTGGAACAGATTTTTTAATGCTCAAGATTCTCGAGCTTGTAGGCTCCGTGCTTCGGCAAGTGTATATGAGCGTTTGGGCCTCAGCCAATTTCACCTTCGTAGTAACGCCTTTCTTTTTGAGCACGTTCTTAAATTCGAGAGTGCCACCTGTGCGTCCAGGATTTAAAAGGACAATCTGTCCATCCTGCAAATGGGGAGCGCAATCCTTGGCTATAGATTTGTGCACATGAGCTGGTACAACAACCATTATCACATCCACATTATCAATAACTTCTTTCATGTTTGACGAAACAACATTCAGCCTTCCAAAGCCTTCCACAGCACCCGTCAACTCTATTCCACCCCGACTCTTGATTTTTTCCAAGCCAGCACCTTGACGCTTGTAAAGATTTACACTAAATCCCATGATCCCTAAATGCGCAGCCATAGCCTTGCCGCCGTGCCCCGCACCTACCACCGCAAATTTCGGATAACTTCTAGAAGACATAAAGCAAAAACACCTCACAACAATTCTTTTCTCAAATTTCACCCTTTAAAATATTCTCTAAATATGCTCTCTACTCTTTCTTTTTCCGAAAGGGGCTCACCGCTTTTAGCATCAACAGCATAACATGCACCCTCAATTATCCGCGTCTCTATTTCACCTTTGGCAATCTCACTGCCCTTAAGATGAGGTGCATCCAAAAGTCCTATTCTAACAGCTCTTCCAAGCGTTTCCGGATCAATCCACGGATCCTCAACATTCTTGTCAGCGACGCTTTTAATTGCGTCTAGCAAGACTTTAGCCTCATCAACAAGCTCTTTTTTCCTTCTTTGAATTTTTGGATCTGTAGTCATGTCTGGTAAGCCTTGAAGACAATTCCATACAACTTGGCGTATGATTTTTGAGCTTTCGATTATATCATCCGCTGTGGCAGCATGGTCAGATTCGCAATGCGCCACCATGTGAATAATGTCTGGTTCCAATGCCAGTTGCATCATCACCGAAGAAGCCATCTGCCCTTTGGCGGCATCAAGATCGCCTGGATAGCTAAGGAGACCAGTTCTTGTTTGCTTGTAGATGGAGAAGTTCTCGTCAATCAAACATTTGATTATATCATATTTAGCCAATTGCTTTGCTAAGTCCATGCTAAAGGACTCGCCTGAAGGCAGATTAAACATGAAGGCTGCAACGTAATGTTTTACTCCCATTTTTTTGGCGTTATATGCGCTTAAGAATGCGTCTGCCACTGCAATCGTGTCTGAAGAGCATCGCAACTCAAAGTGGTGTGGTTCATTCAATTCAACTGGGATATTTCTATTTGCGTGCCACTTCATCAGTTTCTGATGCTCTCTTATTGCTTCTTCCAAACCGAGAGGTCCTCGCTTATCTAACTGGCTAAACCAAAAGAGGGGTATTGCAGCCCAAGCATTATGAATGGTCTCTAGAAGCATCTCAGCCATCTTGAACAAATCGCTAGTGCCTTGATAACATCTAAGCAGTGGATAGTTGCCGCATCTAGTCGCCTCGTATATGGCTCGAAAATCATCAGTGGTACGAGCTGGAACGCCACCCGCTCCTTTCCGCTTCGGGTCTTGTTTTTCTGGATGAAAGAAATTTTCCTGAGCCTCCTGATCAGGCGCCACAGAAATAACGTCAATAACTTTGGCTTTTGCTATCCTACGAGCAGCATTTACCGTTTCCTCTACTGTGGATAATCCAAGATGTTGTCTTATCAAAGGAAGCGGTCTTTTCCATTTTATTCTTTCAACCAGAGTGTTAGGATAAGCCCTCTCACCTTCCTCGCTCGGACGTTCTTCTTTCACGTAAGTTATAACTTCCTCGATCGGCTCGGTTCCGTCAAACACCTTTTCAAAGATGCCCATTTCTTTAGCCACTTTTGCTACAGGCGGGGTTCCTCCGAAAGCATATCTCTTGTTGAGAAGACCTGCTTCTTTCAAGGCATTTTTCAAGCTCTCAAGATGATGTCTACCTGATTCAGGCTGTAATCTATAGCTGATTCCTATCAGATCGGGGGATGTCTCTTTGATTGCTCCCACAAATTCTCTAACAGACACAGCAGGACCGAGAAAAATTGTCTTAAATCCTCCATATTTTTCTGCTAAAGATAGAAAGTTAAAGACTCCTGCAATATGGACATCCTCGCCCAGAACTCCTGCCAGTACCACCTTTTTCTTTCTTTCGTTCATAGTAATCCTTTTAAATAGCCGTTTTCCTATATAAAAAACTTTCATAAATAGCAAACCCGTACCCAAAAACTGGAAGGGCGATCTAGTCTGAAACAAGCGAAACTAAAATTAGACAAACTTGACCTTTAAGGTGTATATTAGAATAATTGGGACATAATGGTGATAGCGTGGAAGCATGCCTAATCGATTTCGGAAGCACATTTACAAAAGTTATGATTGTTGACATAGAAAAGGCAAAGGTAGTTGCGAGGGCTAAGGCTGTTTCTACCGTGGAAAAAAACGTTATGATAGGTCTTGAAAAAGCCCTCAGCGAATTAAAAATTTCCAGAGAATCTCTATCAGAAAAATTTTGTTACAAACTGGCATGCAGTAGCGCCGCAGGCGGCTTGAGAATGATCGCCATAGGTTTAGTTCCAGAACTTACCGCCAAAGCTGCAAGGCGAGCGGCATTAGGAGCAGGAGCGAGAGTGTTGAATACCTTTTCCCATAAGTTAACTCCGTCTGAAATAGAACAGATAGAAAACCAATCACCCGACATCATTTTGCTGGCAGGAGGCACCGATGGCGGCGAAAAGAAAACAATCATATTTAATGCTAATGCCTTAGCCGAGTCGAGAATTCAAGTGCCGATTGTGATTGCTGGCAATAAAGAGGCATCGGGAGAAGTAGAAAGTATATTGAAAGAAAAAGGAAAAGACGTGCGAGTAACCGAAAATGTGCTTCCAATGTTGGGAGAGTTAAACATAGAA
>Ga0209102_1001132_pt1 | contig 14917 bp, 18 predicted proteins | sample ConPoolayeHmetaG_FD_185483 | JGI IMG/M metagenome (GOLD analysis project Ga0209102, IMG submission 185483) | Hot spring microbial mat communities from California, USA to study Microbial Dark Matter (Phase II) - Cone Pool mat layer H metaG... ...
GGGTAAAACCACCACCATACGCATTTTGACAACTTTGACTAAGCCAACTTTTGGGCGGGCTTGGGTTGACGGCTTTGACGTTGTAGAGAAGCCTGAAAAAGTTAGGGAAGCCATAGGGGTGATGCAGCAACATCTAAGCTTGGATAGAGATTTAACTGTAAGAGAGAACATGGAGCTCCGCGCTCGTCTACATCATTTTGATGCTTCTGAACGTAAAAGGCGCATAGCCGAGCTGCTTGACTACGTGGGGCTTACGGAACATGCTGACAGAACCATAGATGAGCTTTCCGGCGGACTGCAAAGGCGGACAATGATAGCGTGCTCCTTAATACATAAGCCTAAACTCCTTTTCCTGGATGAACCTACAGTGGGGTTGGACGCCCATACGAGGCGCCGCATGTGGGGTCTGATCCGCCGCCTCAACGCCGACGGCGTAACCATCTTCCTCACAACACATTATATTGAGGAGGCTGAAGCCCTCTGTCACCGTGTAGGAATAATCCATGAAGGACAGTTAATAGCCCTTGACAACCCTTTCGAGTTACGTAGAAAGATAGGCCTTTTTACGGTGGTAACAGTCATAGAAAATGGGAATGCTTCCTACAGGTATTTTCCTGACAAAATGGCTGCCACCCAATATGTTCAAAGTCTACCTTCAACTGTTAAAACTATAGTTGTGCGCGAGTCAAACTTGGAAGATGTCTTCTTAGAGTTGACTGGTCGTGGAGTTGGCGATTAAATGAAAGCGTTAATAGATATTTACACAGTTTTTTGGGCGGATCTAAGAGTTTTGAGACGCCACCTGGTTCGAACCATAGCTACAAGTCTTATAAACCCTTTACTGTATCTCTTGGCCTTCGGCTATGGCCTTGGAAGAGGAATAAGCTTTGAAGGCTACAGCTACCTTGACTTTGTCGTGCCAGGCATAATTGCCCTAACGGCTATGACGAGCAGCTTTAACGGTTCGGGATCAAAGCTTCATGTGGACCGCCTTTTCTACAAATGTTTCGACGAGTACCTGATGGCTCCAGTTAACGTTTCTTCAATAGTCATAGGCAAAACTCTCATAGGTGTAGTACGCGGCATCATTAGTTCTGCGGCTCTACTGTTTGCAGGCTTAATAATTTCGCCTAAAATTGTCACCAGTCCCATGCTGGCCATATTCGTGTTAGTGCTGATTATCTCATGCTTTGTTTTTGCCTTCTTAGGAGTGCTTGTCGCCTTGTTAGTAAAATCCCATCAAGACATGAACACTTTCAGCACTCTGATACTGCTTCCTATGACTTTCCTCAGCGGCACCTTCTTTTCGCTTGAAGGTCTTCCTGAAACGCTTAAAACCGCCTTATATCTTCTCCCTCTAACCCACTCAAGCCAATGCCTAAGGGCAGCAGCCCTAAACCAGTTCTTCCCCTTGGCATCTTTGCTTGCTCTTATAGGTTTTGGAGCTCTCTTCTTTTCAGGAAGCGTCTTGGCGTTAAAGAAAACAAGTGTTTAAACATGTTTTCAAGCAGTTTCGAAATAGTAGTACAAATAGAAGATAGTTCTATTCCAAGGATTTATAATGAGAATTTAAACATCTACATATCCACGGTAGGATGGTAGCCCGGGGGACACCACGCTCTAGCGTTTAATTTATACTTTTTATTTTTTGGTGTTTCGTGGATTTCTTTTAGTAGGGCAGTCGCACCGTCGAAAAGTAAAGTCAGCGCTAGGCTAATTCTGGGAGTTTCAAGACTATTCCGTTTGCTGGGGCTGCTGCTTGATTTCATTTTCATTCCGCCCTGCCTTCCGATAAGCTCTTCCCCAGCTGATAGAGTTTTTGAGAAACAAGTAGGAACCACGCCATCCAAAGCACGTACCCAATCGCTATAAACAAGGCAATGACACTTGAGGGAGAAAAGACGGCTGTGGCGATGTCGCCTGCAAAAAACAGAAGCACGCTTGCCACGATTCCCATGTAAGCAGTTAGTTTGCTGAAGGTGTTGCTACGTAGCATGACGATAGAGATTATCAAGGCTGCGATTAATAGTGTGCTGCGCCCAGCAGTGGCTGTTGCGAGGAAGAGGGATATGCCTAAGAAGGGCAGAGCCGTAGCGATTAGCGACCAGATTTTGCTCGTTTTTTTGAGGGCGGTATAGAGACCAAGGAACATGGCGCAGAACAAAGCCATAATCGTTATGTCTATGAGGTTAATGACGTTTAAGTTAGCTTGAAACCCCATGTTCATCTTGAAGAGTAGAATGAGCCAGTTATCCTGAAGCTGCATGAACCAACCGTCGTTAATGGTTATCTGCAATAAGGTGGCGATGATGCTCGTAATTCCAATCAGAAGCAAGACGAGCGCGAGGAGGGATGAAGTTGCACTTGCTTTGTAGAAATTTTTCTGCGTTAAGTTTTTGTTTTCAGTCTCTGTAATCTGGCTCATCAACATCACTGCATGGCAATTTGTTTCTGGTTTTGCTTAAATAACCTTCGCTAAATTGACGTTTTTCTCTCTTTGCCTCGTAGAAAGTATAAATTAAGTTCTGAGGAGAAGTAGCCCGGGGGAGATTCGAACTCCCGTCAGAGGCTCCAGAGGCCTCCATGCTTGGCCGCTACACCACCGGGCTGCCGTTTTTCACTCATTAAGCCGAGCTTCTCCATAATAACTTTAGCGTTTAGCCCTCATGGGGCGCCTATCGCTTATATTTGAGTATGAAAAAGCCTGTTGTCGCTTGACATCCTGAGCATATGAAGAACAGGGTTTCGAATCCTATTTTGCTTGCTATTATTGTGGCTAGCAGGGCAGCGGCTGCTTCTGTTATGTCGTATATGGATTCAAACATGCCTAAAACTGTGCCTCTTCTTTTTTTGCTGCTTAGGTCAACCATTAAGGCTAATAGGGATGGGCGTTGTAGGGCATGGGAAACTCCGAAAAAGAATTCAACAACGTAAAGTTGTGATAGGCTAGAAACGTAAACGTAGCCCAAAGAGCAGAGGGCACCCATCATAACTCCAACAAAGAAAATTCGCTCTTTACCATACGTATCCGCAAGCCTTCCAGCAGCTATTTTGAATACGGCAGCGACAAAACAAAATACAGCGTATAATAAGCCTATATCTAGGACTGAAGCTGAAAAACGGTTAACAACAAATATGGGATATATTGGGCCAAGCAAGCCGACTCCTAAAGAGTACAGAGTACTCAAAGCTAATGCAAGCATGAGCGTCTGCGATGACTTCAGCATAGCTGCATCCTCCTGCTGAAGCCGCTACAGATTTTCCAGCGTTTTCAAACATGCACATTTTAGGGTCGGCTTGCCTCCGATAGGTAAGATTTTCTCGGTTAAGCCTTAAAAATAAATTTTTTGGAGCGGAAAACTGTTTTCTCTCCATCTTTTATGGATGTGAGACGGCTATTTTGTGACTAGGACTGGACATGGGGCGTTTCTTATGACTCCTTCTTAGCCTTAAAACTATGTGATGAGGACATGCTATAGCAGTGAAAAGTCTGTGGATTTTATTTTCCCTTTCGTGTCCACAACTACCTCAAATTTTTCAGCCCACGGGTGTCCTTCCAAGTCTATGGGACATGTTCCCCGGATAACCCAGCATCCGTCTCTCTGCTCAATGGATGAAATGTCTATCCTCTCAGTGTTCTTTCTTCTTTTAAGGAACTCGACGGCGATTTCTTGTGCGTCCTTTTCCAAAAGAGCTTTCATTTTGCGTTTCCCCGCAGCCTTTTCCATATTTTACACGGTGGGCATTAAGGGTTATGAATGAAAAATCATGAGCAAAACTAAACATATGACAGTTTATGCACATATCTTTTAGAAAGACCAAAAACCCTAGAACTGCGATAAATTCAAATCTTCAGAAAACATCTTACCATTAGGAAAAGGGTTTCTGGAAAAGAAAGGCAATGAGCGAGAGAAAACGCATAATACTTCATGTGGACATGGACCACTTTTTCACAGCCATAGAAGAGCGGGAGCATCCAGAATTTAAGGGGAAACCAGTCATTGTTGGAGCAGACCCCAAAGAGGGTAAAGGCAGAGGCGTGGTAAGCACATGTAACTACGAAGCTAGAAAATTCGGCGTTCGGTCGGGCATGCCCATATCCAAGGCTTGGAAACTCTGTCCGCAAGCTGTTTACTTGCCGGTGAACTATGAACTTTATGAAAAGGTTTCCGCGAGAATAATGGAGATTCTGCGAAAGTATGCAGACAAATTTGAAAGCTGGGGCATAGACGAAGCCTTTCTCGATGTAACCTCAAAAGTGAAGGATTATGCGGAGGCTGAAGCCTTAGCTCGCCAAATAAAAAGAGAAATCCTCGAAAAAGAATGGCTTACATGTTCCATAGGCATAGGACCCAACAAGCTTGTGGCCAAAATTGCAAGCGACCATCAAAAACCAGACGGCCTAACCGTTGTTAAACCCGAAGATGCTGAAAAGTTCCTTGAGCCTTTACCAGTGCGCAAACTTCTATGGGTTGGAAGAAAAACAGAGCAGAAGCTACAAGCTATGGGAATAAAAACTATAGGCGATTTAGCCCGTCACGATCCTACAGTGCTTGCCGAAGCTTTCGGAGTTGTGGGAAAACAACTTTATTTGTCGGCGCATGGAGTTGACAGAAGCGAGGTGGAAGAGCGAGGCGAAATAAAATCCATAAGCCGAGAGAAAACTTTTGAGGAGGATACGGCTGATTTTGATTTAGTGTCTAAAACTTTGGATGGGCTTGCTGAAGAAGTGCATGGAGATGTTTTAAGGCAAAACCTCTACTTTAAGACTGTTACTGTTAAGGTGCGTTATGAAAATTTTGAAACCCACACCCACAGCGAAACACTTTCTTTCATCACGAATAGGTTGGATGATTTAAAGAAAACAACTAAAGAACTTTTACAAGCCTACTTCACGCCAAATAGGAAAATAAGGCTTATAGGCGTTAGAGTTTCAAGTTTTGTCTCTGCTGAAAAACAGAAAACCCTAGCCTAAAGAACTTTTTCACTTTATAGTCTCAAGTTTGGATATTTTTCCCTTATTTTTGAGTCCGCTATTTTGGCGATCAACGCACTTGAAATCAAAACGTATTTTACGCCTGCAAGTTCAGCCATTTCAGCTTGTTTTTGGTCTTGAGTAACTAACAACAGATTATTGTTTTTGGCGTATTCCACAATAGTTTTGTCCTTCGCTCCTTTCAAATTGACCTCGTGAACTGTTAACGCTTCATACCCTAAAATTTCAAAATATTCTTTTAATCCAGAATACATCTCGTCTAGCAAAATTTTCATGCGTCGTTCCTCCTACGCGTAGAACACTAGAAAATGCTGCCTATTTAGCTTCTCCCATAGCCCTAGAATTCTAGGAAAATCGGTTTTTCGAGGCAAACTCTTATAAGCAACTTTAGAGGGTAAACGGTGGTCGTGCAAAGCCTTTTTGCACAATAAATCGTAAGGAGTTGAAGAGTAAAAATGTCTAGTAAAGAGATGCACAAGGCAGTCTGCTCTGATTGCGGCGCGGAATGCGAAGTTCCCTTCGTTCCAGACCCAAACAGGCCAGTTTACTGCCGAGAGTGCTGGATGAAAAGAAGAAGTCAAAGACGGAGATACTAGTTAATAAGACAGTTCGTAAAGTCTAACGTTTATTCTACCCAATTTTCTTTTTATGGCGTTAGCTATTTGTTATGTAATTTTCCATTGCAAAGAAGATGCCCGATTAAATAATTTTTTAAGCTTGGCAGTGGCAATAAAGGCTAAAAGTGGCAGAGGGTCTTCTTGAACCAGCTGATTGAGACTGTTATTCTTGGCATTATTCAAGGCTTAACCGAGTGGCTTCCCATATCTAGCAGTGGACACTTGAAAATTGCTGAAAAATTTTTAGGCTTAGAGGTGCCAATACTTTTCGACGTTATTCTACATTTGGGAACGTTAACCGTTATTCTATTCTTCTTTAGAGGCGATGTCAAAAAGATTCTTTCAGCCCTTGCGCGTCTCGATTTTAAAACAGGTTATGGAAGGCTTATTCCGCCCATAATTGTTGGGACAATCCCCACAGCCCTTATAGGATTAGCCTTCAACATGTTTCTAGAAGACTTTTTCCGAGAAGTGTTAACGGTGGCTGTTGCATTGATTGCTTGCGGTTTTGTTCTTTACTCTGCAAAGGTTGCAAAGGAGAAAACAGGCGATATAGGCTATTTTGCAGCTTTATTAATTGGGATAGCTCAGGGCATAGCGGTGATCCCGGGGCTTTCAAGAAGCGGGTTAACAATTGCAACGGCTCTTTTGCTGGGCATTGAGAGGGAAAAAGCTTTCAAGTTCTCTTTTCTGCTTTCTGTTCCAGCCGTAATTGGAGCTTTCGGGTTAACCATTCACGCGCATTTTAGCGATTTAGCGGCTTCTAATTTAGGTTGGGTTGAAGTCTTTGCAGGAGTGGCTTCAGCCGTGATTGTGGGTTATTTGGCTTTAAAACTGCTTTGGAAAGTGCTAGCAAAGAAAGGATTTCATTTTTTCGCATTTTACTGTTGGGTACTCGGCGCACTACTAATAATAGCTTTAAATCTAGGCGTTTTCTAGCCATTTAGGCTTGCCTGAAAGGAGCTCTGTTAAAAACTTTGCAAAATCGCCGTTTTCTTCATAGAGTTCAGCTATTTCTTCATTCACGTAAATTCTGAATCCGCGGCTGAGCACCTGCGAGATTTCTTTGGCTACTCCCGCGTTTCTTCCGCCGTCCATGAGTTTTTCTTTTAACAAAGCCACAGCGTCAACGTGTTTTCTTTGAAGCTCCACAACCCATCTTCCGTCTTCAATGTAGGGTCCTGAAACCACCCCTTGATTGCTCATGTGTTTTGCTAGAAAGTTTCTGCAGTCGCTTTCTTTTTCCATGGGAGGTCCAAGATGCTTCCTTATCCGCGGGAGAAAGCGGCTTTCAAGTTCAAATATAAACATGTTTAAGTTTTCTTCATCACTCCATGTGGCATACCGTAATGGGTTGAAGTCGTTTATTCTGAGAAGCTTAGTTAGGGAACGTTGAGACTTGTAAAGCTGTCCCCACAACACGTCTGGAACCGCGTCAACCTTTCCAAAAACTACAAAAAGGACTGCTGAGCCACGTTTTGCTAGGCTTTCCTTTAAATCTTTTGTTTTTAGAGCTTTTGTTTCTGGCGGATAAAAGAACTTTAAATCTGGTTTTTCCAAGAAGGCGCGGGAGGCTGCTACGAAAGTGTAGAGTTTTTGGGGTTGCACCGCTGAAGCCACATTTCTCCCTTTGTCCACCGGATCGACTATTATGAGTGGTTCTTGGAAAAGTAGCTGCAGTTCTTCTCCGCTTCCCATGTAGTAGTTTTCTATGTCTATAACCATCTGCCTTTTGTACTTCGCAAACGCTTTCAGCACGTTTACGAAGGACATGTAATGTATTATCAAGAGTTCGCAGAGGTAGCCGCTGAAGCCGCCTATTTTTATTTCTGCGCCGTAGACGCCTATTCCCTTCATAAACTTCTTTAGTAGGCGCACTTCCCCGCGCATTTCTTCGCTTAAACATTTTTTCACGTAGTCCGTGTGGTATGGGGTGCGGTCTGTGGCGCTTAACCACTTTCCAAGCTTAGTTTCGTAGCATGGCACTATGTTAATCCTAGTGTCGTCGATGAAAGCTTCCAGGTATGGGTGTTCCGCAAACCTCTCCACCTGCTTTGCGCCTTCAGTTGCTTTCCTAGCTATTTTTAGGGCGATTTCTCCAAGGGATTTTTGCGGTATGGTTGTTGGCATGCGCATGAAAATGTCTATGTCTGGTTCTCCGCTGAGCCAAGTGTCCTTCGCAACGGAGCCTTCTAAACGCACTGCGGCTTCGACGCTGAACTCTTTAGCTGCTTCCGCAGCCTTCTTTTCCAGCTGCCTTGCTAAAGCCTCTATTTTCATGCGTTCCTCTTTTTTAGGCGTAATCTTACCCAGAACTTGTGCGCAGACTTCCTCTATTTCTTTTTGCATAGTCAGCCCTTTCTCATTTTTGTGGGCAAATTTCCCTAAGCGTTGAGTATATGGGGCCTTTTGGTGTTAGGTCGCTTCTCTTAAGTCTTAAACAGTTGGCTTTCACGGTTCCAAATTCGTAGTTCAAGTTTTCCTCTATTCGTTTTGCGAGTTCAACTTTGTTTCTTCCAGATTTTACGCGGGCAATTGTTAGGTGGGGGCTAAATCCTTTCGTGTCTGAGGCAAACCCTAAACTGCGCAATTGGGGCTCTAGCTGGTTGAAGATGCTTCGCAGTTGATCTGCGCCTTCGCGTATTCCAGCCCACAAAACCCTTGGATAGCGCATGTTTGGAAAGACTCCAACCCCTCGAATCTTAACGTCGAAGGGTTCAAACTCAACCTTCTTCATTCTTTCATAAATTTTATCCACCATGCTGGGCGTTATGTTTCCCAAAAAACGTAGGGTTATGTGGATGTTTTTAGGCTCTACGAGTTTTAAATCTGCCCTTGTTTCAGCTAAAACCTTCTGCATAAGGGTTATTCTTTCCAGAACTTGAGCACTTTCTATGTCAAAGGCTATGAAGCTTCTTATGGTTTCTGGCATTGGGGGTTCCTTCGCATATTTTTGGCGCACATCTTTCATAAATGCTTTTAACGTTGAAAGTTTACTGCCTATTAGAAAAGGGTTGACAGAAGGCTCTTGGATGATGGTTGAGAAGCTTGTTGTGGGATTGGCTGGAATGCCTGGAGCTGGAAAATCCGTCGTTGTTAACATTGCCAAAGATAGAGGCTACGGAGTTGTAGTTATGGGTGATGAAGTGCGAATGGAAGCTCAAAGAAGAGGGCTTGAGCCAACCCCTGAAAATATAGGTTATCTTATGCTTGAACTGAGGCGCGTGGATGGAGAGGCAGCTATAGCCAAAAGATGCCTTCCGAAAATCCACGGCGAAGCCAAATCCAAGATCATAATTGATGGAATTAGAAGCCTAAACGAGGTTGAAGAATTTAGAAAAAATTTTAGAAAGTTTGTTTTGGTTGCGGTGCACTCCTCGCCTGAAACAAGGTTTAAGAGGCTTTACCACCGCCAGCGAAGCGACGACCCAAAAGACTGGGAAATTTTCCGCGAAAGAGACATGCGCGAATTAAGCGTTGGGCTAGGAAATGCCATAGCCATGGCTGAGTACATGATAGTTAATGAGGAAAGTTTGGATGTGGTGAAAAGGAAAGTTAAGCGCGTTTTGGAGAGGATTGAAGCTAAATGGATGAGGTAGAAGTCCGCGTTGAGGCTGAAGTGAACCCCACAGAGTCTGAGGAGAAAGTGCATAGGGCTGTTGAAAACATGTTTGGCAACATACCCACGCAGTTAAGGCCTTCACCTAGGGGAAGCCTTCTGGTAGCAGAGGCTAAAGGGCTTGAATCCCTTACGAAGCTTTACAATTTGCTGCGAATGGAACGCATCCGCGACGCTGCCAGAGGAGCCTTGTTTGAAGGATTAAGCGGAAAAACTATAACTTTCTTTTTGAACAAGCAGGTTGCCTTTGCCGGGCATGTTTCCTTTTCTAAAGCTGTGGCAGAATCGCCTCTTGGCCCAATAAAAGTCCAAATAAAATGTGATGACCCGAGGCAGCTGATTGATTGGCTGGCTCCAAAAACAACATAACGCTACCAACTGTTTTGTATCTATCGATTGGTGTTTGTCTTGTCTTTGAAGGCAACTGTAACCGATAAGGGGGCTGTTTTGCTCGGTAAGCACATTGCATGTGACGCTTTTGAAGTTTCTAAACCGTTAAGGGTTGTCACTCATGCCCATGCAGATCACATGGGGGGTTTGAGGCAAAGCCTAAGAAACTGTGAGAAGGTTCTGATGACAAGCGCCACAAAAGATTTGATTGATGTTATGCTTGGGCCCCTCTTCCTTAGGAGCGGGCGCGTGGAGACTCTTGAGTATGGCAAGTCAATGCGTTATGGAGATGAAAGCGTAACCCTTTTCCCGGCGGATCATATTCTCGGCGCGGCTCAGGTGCTTGTTGAAGATGCTGAGGGGACAAGGATTGTCTACACTGGCGATTTTAGGGTTGAGGGAACCCCCCTCTTGGATGCTGATGTTCTTGTTATGGAAGCCACCTATGGAAGTCCGTCGTGTAGGCGCTCTTTTGACGAGGATGTCAAGAGCTTGCTTGTTTCCAGGGTGGATGAGGGCTTAAAGCATGGGCCCGTTTATGTTTTCGGCTATCATGGCAAACTTCAGGAGGTTATGCAAATTCTCTACGAGGCTGGTGTTAAGGCTCCTTTTGTTATGCCTGAAAAGGTTTTTCATGTTTCCATGGTTTGTGAAAAGTATGGGATGCGTTTGGGACGTTTGATGCGGCTTGAGGAGAGGGAGACTAGGGAGCTTCTTGAGGGGAAAAATCCCTGTGTGGCTTTCTATCATATGGGTTCAAAGGGGAAGGTTGGTTTAGACGGTTTGCGCATCTATGTTAGCGGTTGGGAGTTTGGTTCTCCGTGCCGTGAGATAGCTGAAAACGAGTTTGTTATAGCCTTAAGCGACCATTCAGACTTTGATGGGCTTATGGAGTATGTTAGGCTTTTAAGGCCGAAGTTTGTGATTACGGATAATTTTCGTGTTGGCTATGCTGAAACGCTGGCTAAAGAGATTGGGAAGCGTTTTAGTGTTTCGGCTTTGGCACTTCCGAAAAGGTAGTTTCGTCCTTCGACATGTGTGTATTGAGTATTACGACAGAAGATTTATCTTCTATTTCTACACTATTATAACCGCTGAATTCGGAATCCGAATTCACAACCACGCAAGAAGCTAGACCCTAGGGTGCACAACTGAATGTCCCTCCCACTACAGCCAGAGTTCTTCGCATTGATAGGCATAGACCTCTTCCTAGCCATGAGCCTCCTAACATGCTTGCTGGACAGGCATTTTCCATGGCAGCTTCCCTACATATATCAGCTTGCAGCATTGGCTGGTTTTGGACACTTGCTTGTAAGCCGAGAGTTTATGCTTTCCTTCGGCGAATACATGCGCTTCTGGTACAGCCTCCTATACTTGGTTGTAGCCTTGGCGAACATAGTGGCTGTAAACGTTTACCTAGGCATAGTCAAGAAGCTTCTAAACTACGCTAAGATTTTCACGGCTGCAGTAACCTTCCCAGCGCTAACTTTGACGGTTTTCTTCCTATCAAACTATTCGGAAGTGGCCGTACACCCGCTTGTAATGGTTCCACAGATGGGTTGGGAAGCCACTTTCGTTGGCATAGTTGCCTTCGACACGGTTGTAGTGGGTTTAGGCACATACGTGTTCTTCAAGCCCAAATGGTGGTACATAGCCCTGGGCGCAGGCACAATCATAGCAGGCGCAGCCGCATACGCCATGTTTAAGCCTTCATGGGGAGAAGCCGCCTTCATAGCCTCAGCCACAGCCCTAGCAATAGCCTGCGTCCTAGTCCTAGGCGTAAGCATCTACATCCTCGCAAGAATATGGATAGACACCCTAAAAGAAAGAAAAAAACGAAAAGGAGGTGAAAAAACAAAATGAAAACAAACATAAAGAAAAGCCTAAAATTCCTAACTTTGCTAATATCTGCATTACTCATCGGAACAGCAAGTGCAGCCATCTACAACTACATGCAAATAAACGCAACAGTAGGAGTGAAAGGTTTCGACGTGAATTTCTATGCTGGAGAGGACACTTCAAAGGCGGGAGGAACCATAACCCCCGATCGCCAGGGAGTATCTTTCAGCAACATAAAAGGCTTGCCTGGCAAACTTGTAACCTACAGTGACTCAGTGAGAATTTGCAACAACGACACAACAGCACATAAAATAAAATTAGAGATTGAGAATCCGCAATACAGCGAGTATGCTGATGACCATCTAGATTACATCAAAATCACCATATATGACTCTAACAATGCCACAGTAGATAGTTTGCAGCTGGATCCCAACAATGACAACGGTGGAGATGATTTGGATACAGCATTTAATAGTCTTACTTATGGAAGCAACGGTTGGTGGCGTGTACAATGGGATATCCTTTGGCTTGATGCCGCCACACAAGAGGATACGGTTAGCATAACATTGAAGATAACAGTCGAAAGTTAAACCCCTTCTTCCTCTTTATTTCTTTTTCAAACTAAACTTCAGTCAAATTGTTTCATTGTCTGCCATCTAGCACATAAATAATGTGAATACCGCTGAGTTAGAGCTAGATTCTGCCATAAAATTAGGGCGATGTTTTAAGAAACTTTTTATCTGTAAGTTTAGTATTACCTATTGGTGAGAAATTGAGTAAGTATACAACGGTTTCCACAAAAATTCCTCAAGAACTTAAAGAAAAAATGAAAGAACTAAAAATTAAGCCTTCAAAATTGTTGAGGAAAGCCATAGAAGACGAGATTAGAAGAAGGGAAGCTGAGAAGCTTAAAGAGGAATTAGAGAAGCTAAAACCAGTTCTTGACAAAGTAAGCATGGAAGAAATAGTGGAAAGCATAAGAGAGGATAGAATGCGAAGATGAAATACCTATTCGACTCCTCAGCTATATTTAAAGCTGCAAAAGAGAATAAAATCGAAATTTTAGTTGGGAATTTCACATTGGAATTGGCAAGATACGAGCTTGGTAACATACTATGGAAAAACTTCGTTCTGCAGGCAAAAGCCACAGAACAGGAAATTAAAAATCTCGCAAAAATAGTCAAACAGACCCTAAACATGATGGAAGTTATACAAATAAATTGCAGTGAGCTAGAAATACTGCAGACCGCGGCAAAACTGAAAATAACTTTTTACGACTCATCATACGTCTATCACGCCAAAACGAAAGGTTTAACGCTTATAACTGAGGATTCCCAGCTGCTGGGAAAAATCACACCATTCGTTAAGGCTTTGAAACTAGAAGACATAACCTAAACGGAAAATGCCTTTACACTATTCAAACACCATTAATTTTACGCTTCAAGGTTCCTATGTACGTGGCTAGTCCTTCAATGTCTTTGACTTCTCTCCAAACGAGTTGAAGAAGTTGGCTCCAAAATTCTATGTTTGGGTGTGTTCCAGTCTTTTCTAGGCGTTGTTTTAGCCGTCTTGTCCATTCTCTTCCCCTTCTGTCAAAGTCTAAGAGTAGAATTACTTCTTGGGCTTCGCTGTTTTCCACTTCTGAGATGACGTCTAGAAGGGTTTTTCCGCCTGTTTTCGCCTGTATTATGCGGCCCTCTATTCCCAAAGCCTTTAGGGCTTCAACGTCTTTTTTGCCTTCAACGATTATTGGGGTTCCATTTGCGGATTCCTCTGCTAGGCTTTCTAGAACGAGTCTTATTTTTTCTTCTTTTTCTTGTAAACGGGCTAACAAGGCTTTTACCTTGATATTTGGGCTTCTTCAACGGTTTTTAAGCATTCACGAGCTCCATTGTCGTTTTCAAAATATTGCCGTATAGGCTGTAGGATTTTGGCTAATTCTTTTGCCACGGCGTTTTTCAAGTCTTGTGGATGAAGGGCGCCGCTTCTATAAGCTTTTTCAAGCGCAGCATAGCTTCCAAAGGTTACTGTCCCTCCGAATTTTGATGGGCGCTCCACCGTGAAAGCCTCATTTTCGTGGAAGATTATGTATTTAACTATTTCTAGTACTGGGTTCATTTCCGTCTGTTTTTCGGGGCACCACGCCTTTCTAAGCTTGGACCTTATCTGTTCTTCTGTGTCGTGGATGAATATGGCTGTCCAAGGCTTGGACTTGCTCATTTTACTGGCTATCACCTGTTCAAGCTTATCCTTGGTTTCAAGTTTTGCGGGTTCCGCTATCCCCATAAGCAGGTGGTGGTGCACTGCCACGGGTTTTTTCCAGCCCATTTTCGGAAAGATTTCACGGGCTAGCACATGGGCTTTTCTTTGGTCCATTCCGCCGTGGGGTATGTCCGCGCCTATGGCTTTTATGTCTACGGCTTGCATAGGCGCATAAAAATACTGGGACAAGTCGAGTTTCTCGGTTTCGCTTCTCCCCATTATCGTCAAACAGCGTAGGGTTCGGCTAAGAGTCATATGCTTTGCAAATCTTAACAGGTTTCGCCAGTACTCATCGTTGTTGTGGTAAAGTTCTGAGCCGACAACAACTTTTGCACCTGGACAGAAAAACCGGAAAGCCTTCTCATAGTATTTAGTAGCCATCAAAATCTTGTTCCAGTCTCCGCCGAACTTGTTGTTTATGAAGCTATGCCAATCCGCCAAATAAACTTGACAGTTTATTCCAGCCTTTAGGAAATCGTTTATTTTAAAACCAGCCATCACAAGGTTTCCCAGATGCAGCAAACCAGAAATCTCAAATCCTATGTAATGCCCCGGATGCTCGTTGGTTTCCAGAAGCTCCCGTAACTCACTTTCAACTAGAATTTCTTCTGTTGGCGGCTTTTTAATTAAATCCAGTTTTGTTTCTATGTCCAAACTTATCAGCCGGAAGCGTTTAGCCCTTTAAGTTCTGTGTGGAAGTGAGACTTAAAAGTTGTCTCGCGGGCGCCTTGTTTCCCACGATACCTATCACTTAACTTCACTGTGGAGCCATACGCTCCCCTCGGTTAAGCTCTCTCCGGCGTGGCGGCGTGGGAGGTTCTGCGCCCGCGCCCGCCGTGTCCCATGCTTGGGTAAACCCGCCGTCAAAGGCTTTTCGCCTCTGTTGGGTCCGTCTGCATGGATTTTCCGGCGGGATTACAGAAGGCTCAAGGAGAGGGTCATTGCCAATTCATAGTTTCAGTGAACAATAAGTTAAATGTTGTTGTTTTCGCAGATTTTGCGACCAACACCATTTTCTTCTAAATTTGTAAAATAGTGGATACGAGCTTATCTGCTAGGCTTTTCTCCGTATCAGCATTTCCAAGTCTATTTCTAAGGCTGCCGTTGGGTTTTCCAGCTCAAAGTTGTTTAGGACTTCTGGGTGGATTTCGCCTAAGACGCCTACCCGCTTGTTTTTGATGTATATGGCAGCGG